>Ga0193743_1000973_pt1 | contig 21856 bp, 18 predicted proteins | sample L2c2metaG_FD_143038 | JGI IMG/M metagenome (GOLD analysis project Ga0193743, IMG submission 143038) | Soil microbial communities from a riparian zone of the East river system, Colorado, United States - L2c2 | ecosystem: Environmental > Terrestrial > Soil > Riparian zone | place: USA: East River... | reverse complement strand
AATATGCGCCACTTCGATGTCCAGTTGATTGGCGGCGTGGTGCTTCACCGCGGCCGCATCGCGGAAATGAAAACCGGCGAAGGGAAGACCCTGGTTGCCACGCTGCCCAGCTATTTGAATGCGCTTGCAGGCAAGGGCGTTCACATTGTGACCGTGAACGACTACCTGGCGCGGCGCGATTCCGAGTGGATGGGCCGCATTCATCGCTCGCTTGGTTTGACGGTCGGGAATATTGTTAACGATCTGGACGACCAGCAGCGCCGGGAGGCCTACGCGTCCGACATCACCTACGGCACCAACAACGAATTTGGTTTTGATTACTTGCGCGACAACATGAAGTTCCGGCTGGAAGACTATGTTCAGCGGGAGTTTAACTTCGCCATTGTCGACGAAGTGGATTCGATTCTCATCGACGAAGCGCGTACGCCGCTCATTATCGCGGGTCCGAGCGAAGAATCGACGGATAAGTACTATCGCGTCAATAGCATTATTCCGAACCTGATCCGCGGCGAAGTGATTCAAGGCAAGGAGCCGGGGCAATCGCTTACCACCGGCGACTTTACTGTTGATGAGAAGCATCGCTCGGTGGCGCTTACCGAAGAAGGCGTGCTGAAGGTGGAGAAGTTACTCAATACCGGGAATCTTTATGATCCCGCGAATATTGAGATGAACCATCACGTACAGCAGGCGTTGCGCGCGCATATCCTTTATCAGAGAGATCGCGATTATGTCGTGCAGGAAGGCCAGGTCATTATCGTTGACGAGTTCACCGGGCGTTTGATGCCCGGACGCCGTTGGAGCGATGGGCTGCATCAGGCGGTGGAAGCCAAAGAGAAGGTCAAGATTGAGCGCGAGACGCAGACCATGGCCAGCGTCACGTTCCAGAACTTCTTCCGCATGTATAAGAAGTTGGCCGGCATGACGGGTACAGCCGACACCGAAGAGGCGGAGTTCAACAAGATCTACAACCTGGAAGTAACGGTTGTTCCGACCAATAAGCCGATGATCCGTCTGGAAAGCCCGGACGTCGTGTACCGGACCGAAGAAGAAAAGTTTCGTAACGCGGCAAAAGAGATCAAGGTGCTGCATGAAAAGGGGCAGCCGGTGCTGGTGGGCACCATCTCGGTGGAGAAGTCGGAGCGGCTTTCGAACATCTTAAAGAAGATGGGCGTCCGGCATGAGGTGCTGAACGCCAAGAATCACGAACGCGAAGCGCACATTGTGGCGCAGGCGGGCCGCAAGGGCGCGGTGACGGTTTCCACCAACATGGCCGGGCGCGGTACCGATATTTTGCTCGGCGGAAATCCGGATGTGCTTCTGGCGGACCGCTTGAAGAAGTATGGAAAGACGGCGGAACTGCTGCCGCCGGAAGAGCTCGAACGGATCCGGGCTGAGGTGAGGGCCGAGATCGAAGTGGAGCGCCAGGAAGTTGTGGCGGCGGGCGGTTTGCACATTTTGGGAACGGAGCGGCACGAATCACGGCGTATCGATAACCAGTTGCGAGGACGCGCGGGCCGTCAGGGCGATCCAGGTAGTTCCCGGTTTTATCTTTCGCTGCAGGACGACCTGCTGCGTATTTTCGGCGGCGACCGGATGCAGAATCTGATGTTGCGCCTCGGCATGGAAGAAGACGTGCCGATTGAATCGAAGCTCATCACTTCGCGTATTGCGTCGGCGCAAAAGGCCGTGGAAGCCCAGCATTTTGCTTCGCGCAAGCACGTGCTTGAGTATGACGACGTCATGAACAAGCAGCGCCAGGCGGTATACGGCATGCGGCGGCAGCTGCTGGAAGGCAATACCCAGAAGGAACGCATCGAAGAGATTGTCCGGGGTATCATCGGCGCCTTCATCGATCAATATTGCGCGGAAGGCTCGCGGCCCGACCAATTTGATCTGGCCGGTTTGCAGACCGTCTTGTTAAATCAATTTGGCGTGAAGATTGAACTCGATGACCTGAACGACCTAAGCCGGGAGGAAGTAGAGCAGCGCGTCACCGATGTTCTGAAAGCGTTTTACGAGTCGAAAGAGCAGATGATCGGCCCCGACAATCTCCGTCAGGCGGAACGCATCATTATGTTGAACGTGGTGGACAACCAGTGGAAAGACCATTTGCTGTCGATGGACCACTTGAAGGAAGGCATCGGACTGCGCGGGTATGGGCAGAAAGATCCGCTCATCGAATATAAGAAGGAATCGTTCACCATGTTCCAGGACATGATGGACCGGATTGAAGACGAGACCATTAGATTTCTCTACTTCATGCGAATTGAAAGCGGAACTCCTCCCGGGGAGCCGCCCCTGCCTTATCCGGACATGGACGACGATGACGATGACGACGAGGGCGGCGCGGGAGAACTTCTCGAGCCGGGGATTTCGCAGGCGCAGATCGAGGCGCAGCAGCGCGAAGCACAGCAGTCGGTGATCGATTTAACGCGTAATATTCATCGTAAGAAAGACAAGGAACTCGCTGATCTGCAGTTCAACGGCAGCAACGGGACAGGTGAGCAGCCGCACCAGCCGGTATCGAAAGGTCCCAAGGTGGGCCGTAACGATCTGTGCCCTTGCGGCAGCGGAAAGAAATACAAAAAATGTCACGGAGCCGCGGCTTAGTTTCGGGTTGTCTACTTCTGGCGGCTGTCTTATCCGCCCAGTCTTCAAATAATAAGGCGCTGTGGGATGAGTACGGACTGGCGCAGGCCGATAGCGGAAAAGTTGGTAATTTAGCCGTTACTACCTACCGGATGAAAGACCTCACCGGTGCTCTGGCAGCGTGGGAGTGGTTGCGTTCGACCGGCTCACGCTCCTGCGATTTCACGGCCTTTTGCTCAACCGACGGACGGCGCACGGTGATGGCGGACGAAAACTATGTGGTCGTCTTCGAAGGCGGCATGCCGAATAAGGAGCAAGCCGCGGGCGAGTTGAAGAGTCTGCCCAATAAACGTGGTACTTCACTGCCGGCGATTCTCACATTCATTCCGCGCCAAGGTCTGGTGCCCGGCTCGGCGAAGTATGTGTTGGGTCCGGTTTCGTTGGCAGCATTTGCTCCCGAGCTGGTGTCTCTAAAGCCCGGTTTCGAGCAGGGCGCCGAGGCCCAGGTGGCCGAGTACGAGTTGGGCAAGGGGCCGGGTGAGGCGAACAACGGCCGCACGCGTCTGGCTCTCTTTTACTATCCGTCACCGGAGATGGCCCGCCTGCGTGCAATCGAGTTCAAGCTATTGCCGAACGTGCATGCGAAGCGATCGGACGTATTGGTTGCGGCCGTCTATGGCTCGGCCACCCAGGCACAGGCGGACACTTTATTAGGCCGTGTGCAATACGAAGCCAAGATCACCTGGAATGACGTTCCGCCTCCGAGTCCGATCAAGCCTCTGTACCGTTTATTGGTCAACATCATGTACTTGAGTATCGCCATGAGCGCGCTTTGCCTGGTGGCCGGGTTGATTTATGCGGGCATGCGCGTGTACCGCCGCCGCTTCGGAACGCTGGAAGCGGACGAGGCCATGACGACGCTGCATCTGACCGGAGATTAAGCTTCTACCCTGGTTATTGACCGTGTTCTAAGTAGTGGAAATCAGGCGGTTTAGCTGGGTTCCCCTGTCTATTTTCCACAGGATAATGAGATGTTTTTCACAAGCCGGCGAAGAACATGTTGGCTGGTAAATGGTTTGTTGCGCATGACTTACGGGTACCAGTAGCACCGGGAAAAAATGCCCTTGACTTCAATCCCCGCTCAGCCTAAACTCCAATCACTAACCGGTTTTGGCGGCTGCGATGCCGTCGAGATCAGTTCTCCCATCAACGTAAGCCCTGGTCAACCAGGGGCCTGAAAACAGGAAAGGGAATGCTCATTCCGTGGAATGGGCATTCCCTTTTTTCTTCAAGAATCGCTTTCAGGCCTTCCGCAATGTGGCTCGCTCTCTGAGCATGGTTTGGCGCACGAGCCGGGCTTGGGGGGCGCCGCACTGCTGCTACGGGGTATCTCTGCACTGTTCCTTCTCGCGACACTATGGATGGTTGTTTGCATTCCATCACCTAGGCCAAGATGAAATGTATCAGATACGTGAGCTTTTGCTTCCATCCTCAAGAGAAAAAGGGATTTATGATTGGAATTCAACGATTTGGCCGAGTGCGCCCGATCTTTCGGAATTACATAAGATATAGTGCGTCAACCCAATGAAAACAATAAGTTTAGAAAACAATAAGTTTACTGGAAATTAAAACTTCTAATGAAGAGCACAGTGGTTCCTCGAGCAATAACTTTACACTGGCAGCAGGCTGAGGGCTGCTTCAAGCTCCGCGCGGGTGTGGGCATCGCCTTTGCGCATGGTAACTTCAATCCCTTTTTCATAGAGGTCGCGGGCTTGCTCCAGTTCGCCCAACTTTTCGTGCGCCTGGCCGCCATGGTAGTACGCAGCGGCGTAATCGGCATCCTGCGATAGGAGACCCTGGAACTCAGCTATCGCAGCCGCAAACTCACCACCTTTGGCGTACTCCATGGCGAGGCCATAACGCGCAAAAGTATTACCCGGGTCTTGTTCGACCATCTGCTTCAGAATGTCGAGACGATTTGTTGCCATCGTTCACATTCTGGCATTTTCTTTACTACGAAGCGTACTGGCGGGCTTGGCGAGCGACGTCCTCCACCGCTCCGGCGGCTTTGGCGGCGGTCGCTTTGGCGGTTTTACTTGCCTCGTTGAAGTGATGGTGCGCTTTGCCGGCCACGTCGCCAAAAATCTCAGCGGCGGTTCCGGCGCCTTCACGGCCTTTTTTCACGGCCTGGTCCAGGAAACCAAGCGACCAACCGGCGCAGGCGGGAATCACCATGGCGATACCTACGGCGGTCAACCCGCACCCGAGGCCGATCAACGTTGCACCGATAATTCCCGAGTTCGTGCTGCTTCTTCTCATTCGTTCCTCCTACTTACAGTGGACGCAGTAATACGCGCGGTTTGTTTCGGTTTTGTAGGGCCCGGAGCGCTAAAATAGAAATTCTTCTCGATTGAGCAATGAGCACAGGCACGGCGGCTTACACTTCCGGGAGACGACGCAACTTAAGAGATTTACGCAGCGTCGGAAAATCCATTGAAGCTAATCTGCGATTGCTTGGCATTCAAAGTGTGGAACAGCTGGCTACGTGCGATCCCGTCGAGTTATACAGAGACTTGAGCCGGAGAACCAAAACGAACCAGGACCCGTGCGTGCTGGACACCATGCGCTGCGCGGTGGCGCAGGCGCGCGATCCAAGACTTCCGGCCGCGCAGTGCGACTGGTGGTGGTGGTCGCGCCAGCGTAAACAGCAAAAGCCCCTATACTGAACACAAATGCCATGTCCGTATTTTGAGCCGCGGCAAGCGGCGGCACGGCCCGAGCACGCCCCTCAGCTAGTCTCTTCGCCGCCTGGCATCCGCCTGCCGCTGATCGACGAATACGAAGGTGTCTGCCACTCCGGCTCCGAGCCATTTCCGGCCCCCGCAGAGTTGCGCTTTCGCTGCTGTAACCATGGGAACTGCGCGGGCGCATGCGTCCACTTTCCGAAGAACGCAGCGCGTTCTTCTCGGCGCTTCGAAATGGCTGCAAGTAGTGGGGCGTGGCTCGAAGTCCTGTTAATCGAGGAGCTGAACTATGCTCCAGCGGTTTGGCAGCGGGTGAAATATTTTACCGGAAGCGAATTGCTGGAACCCGAAATCTCCGACATATGCGCGCGGGCGCAGCTGCTTGCGTTCTGCCGCAGTTTTCTACGACATTTCAAATCATAAATTCTGAACATGCCAAACGAAGAACAGATTCCGGGCCGCACGGTCCGCGAGTCGCAATCCGATTACTCTGAAATTTGCCTCCCGAATTCGACCAATCTGCTCGGCAACATGCTGGGCGGCCACGTGATGCATCTGGTAGATTTGTGCGGAGCGCTGGCGGGCATGCGGCATTCGCGCTGCACCGTAGTGACGGCATCCATCGATCAAATGACTTTTCTTCACCCCGTCCATTTGGGTGACCTGGTCCTGCTGAAATCGCAGGTCAACCGCGTGTTCCGCTCCTCCATGGAAGTAGGCGTCAAAGTCTGGGTGGAAAATTTGCACACTACGGAGCTACGGCACACTTCGTCAGCATACCTGACGTTTGTAGCCCTTGATATGGCAGGAAATAGGGTCGCACTTCCGCCGGTTATCCCCGAGACAGACGATGACAAGCGCCGATACAACGAGGCGGCTGAACGCCGGGCCTACCGCCTGGCACTAAAAGACAAAGCCCGGACTGTCAAAAGCTAAACCGGACATTATTCCGGTTCCGCTTTGTACATATACTTAATCCAATGCTTAAACAATAATAGATTGGGTGAACCGATACGGTTCAACTTCAGGCAATCGCGGTCGTACCATTCGATCACACCTTCGAGTTCCTCGCCGTCGCTGAGCACAACCGTCATGCGGGTTTTACTCTGCATCTGCTTCGAGTAGTAAAACTGCTCGGCATTCGTCTGGTCCGGCGGTGTGCTCTTCTTTACGGCAGGCGGCCGCCGGCTAATTTCTTTCGCATCCCCGGCGACATTCCGGATCGGTTTCCTGACGAGTGATTCCAAACGCCTCTCTTCTATCATCTGCCCTCATTGCAATCTGTCTGGATGGTATCGCACTCACAGCCTCGCTGCAGGCCCCAGTTAACCCCTTAGGTGCCGGCTGCAGCCAAACCGTTACGTAAATTAATAATCATGGCGTCAAAAGCTCCCACTTTCTGTATGTTACGCCTGACCATTACGGCGAGTTCGTCGACGCTCTTGACGGCCCTTTCGATCCAGCCGAAACTGACCCGTTGGGCAATGGCAGCAATCCTCTGTTGGATATCGCGATGAACAGCGGCAGATTGGCCTTGCGAGACCGCCAAGACATCTCCCAGTAAACCATATGCCAATTTGAGGTACAAATCCAGTTTTTCGGATTTACGATTAGCGAATGACTCCGATTCCTGCACCCAGCTAGAGAATGGGGTTAAGCCCGCTCCGCATTCGAATGCTGCGAGTAGAAGCGCGCGCCGCTCTCGAAAAAGCTCCAGGTCGAGTGTGGACGCGATGCCTGGACTTCCCCCAGCCAAAGCAATGCGCGTCTCCGCTTCCGGCAAGTGGCGGACGGCGGCGAATTCCCGCATCTCGGCATCAGAAAGCCGCACCATCTGCAGCACCAGCGAACGCGACCGGATAGTGGGCAAAAGATCATACAGGTTCTCAGCCGTGGCCATTAGGATCAGGTGTTCCGGAGGTTCTTCGAGCACCTTCAGCAGCGAATTGGCGGACTGCTCATTGGCCCGGTCCAGGTGGTCGATTAAAAACACGCGCCGGTTACCCTGCAGCGGTTTAAAGGGCGCGCGCTCCCGCAGGGAACGTATCTGCTGAATGGTGAGTTGGCGTAGCGGGCCGTCGGGAGCGAAGGTGATGAAATCAGGATGCGTGGAAAAGATCAGCGGATCCTCGGCGCGCTTTTCGGCGGGCCACTTTTCGCGTTGCTCGACTATGTCAAGATTTGCTGGAAGGCTCAGGTCGTCGGCCTCAATTTTGGCCGGGCTGCCCAGCAGGGCGGCGGCAAATCGCCTGGCTAAGGTCGCCTTGCCGACTCCTTCGGGACCGCTCAAGAGAATCGTCTGAGAAATCCGCTCGGCGGCAATCATCTGGCTCAGGGTCTGCGCAACGGCCAGGTTTCCCCAAAAATCAGGAAAATGGGCATCAGGGAAGGGGAGCATGCAACGCTTTCTATTTTCTCAAGGCCGTAGTTTTTGAAGCAGCGGGTGGACCTCGCTCCACACGCGCTCGGCGACTTCCGCTGGATCGCCCTTGCCATCCACCATGCGGAAGCGTTCCGGCTCCATCGCCGCGATCTTCCGGTAGCCCGCGTGGACGTGCTGATGAAATTCGAGCGATTGCCGGTCGAGCCGTGCTTCGCTGGCCTCGCCGGAAGTAGCAGCGTTGCGGCGATGGGCGCGCTCTAAGCCAGTTGCGACATCGACGCTGATGCAGATGGTCATATCGGGTAGAAGTTCTCCCAGCGCGAGCCGGTGCGCCGCAAGCACGGTGTCAAAACCAATTCCCCGTGCTTCGCCCTGGTAGGCGAGCGTGGAGTCCGTGAAGCGGTCACTCACCACGACGTCACCGCGTTTGAGAGCCGGCAGAATAATTTCCGCCGCGGACTGCGTGCGCGAGGCGAACATCAAAAGCAGTTCCGTCATCGGGGCCATTTCCTGGTGAGCCGGATCGAGCAAAATGCGGCGGATCTGGCGGCCTATGTAGGTCGCGCCCGGCTCCTGGTTTTCGACCAGGGTCAAGCCCGCGGCGCGCAGTCGCTCCAGTAAAATACGCATTTGCGTGGTCTTGCCGCTGCCGTCCGTGCCTTCGAAGCTCAGAAATAAGCCGGGACGCTGGCCCACCGCCTCAGTCATAAACGAAATGCAGCAGCGACTTCAGGTCTTCCCACGCTTCGCGCTTGGCGTCCTGATTGTATTGCCGCAGAAGGTAGGAAGGATGATAGGTGACCATCACCGGAATATCCCGCCATTTATGCCACATGCCGCGCGATTTGGTGATGCCTTCTTTGTTGTTGAGCAGCGCCTTCATCGCGGTTGCGCCCAAAACGCAAATGGCCTTCGGCTTTATGGTCATCAACTGGCGAAAAAGAAACTGCCCGCAGATCTCCATTTCGTCGGGCAGCGGAGTCCGATTTTCCGGCGGACGGCACTTCACGACGTTTGCAATATAAACATCCGGACGCCGGATGGCAATGCCTTCTTTGGCGGCGGTGTTCTCAATCATCAGCGTGAGAAGCTGACCGGCTCTACCCACGAAGGGCAGCCCCTGCTCATCCTCATCTGCGCCGGGACCCTCTCCCACGAACACGAGACTGGAATTCTCATTACCCGAGCCGAACACGATGTTCTGACGCTTTTCACAGAGACGGCAGCGCTTGCAATCGCCGATGTCGAGGCGGATTTGGTCGAGCGTATCAGTTACAGGCGCCAAGGCCGGCAGCTCTACTTTGCTCGTTGGGATTTTAAGCGCGGGAATTTTGGTAGCGGAAACGGATTTCATTGATTCAGACGGCGGCTCCGGAATGGGTGCCGGAAGGACGGGCGCACTCCGGCGATAAACGGAATCGACGCCCAGGTCACGATAGAACTCTAAATATTGGCGAATCTGGCCTGGTTTCATGCACGTGTTTCAGGCGAAGCTAGAGCGGCGCATCCACCGCCTGTAGGCTTAACCGCAAGATGGCTACTTGGTCGAGTATACGCTCGGCAATCTCGCTCTTGCTGGTTGGACCGGCGTGTACCGGCACCCCGTTTCGCGTGATGATATCCACTTCGTTTTTGTCCGATTCGAATCCCAGGCCGGCGCGGTTAATCAGGTTCGCCACCAGCATGTCGCACTTTTTCGCGAGCATTTTGCGGCGCGCCTCGTCCAATAGATTTTCGGTCTCGGCGGCAAAGCCAATCAGCAGGCGGTCGCCTTTACGCTGGCCCACCTCCGCCAGAATGTCCGGCGTGGGGTCCAGATCAAGCGAAAGCCGCGCCGCGGTTTTCTTCATCTTCTGTTCAGGAACATGGGCGACGTAGTAATCGGCCACGGCCGCACTCTTGACGATGATGGTAGCGGGTTCCAGATGGTCGAGCACCGCCGTTCGCATCTCCTGCGCGGTCCGCACCGATACTACTTCGACGTTACGCGGCGGCGGCAGATTCACCGGTCCTGAGATCAACACCACGCGCGCTCCCCGGAGCGCCGCGGCGGCTGCAATGGCGTAACCCATTTTCCCGCTGGAACGGTTGCTGATGTAGCGGACTGGATCAATCGCTTCCTGCGTTGGTCCGGCTGTAATCAACAGATACTCGCCCTCCAGATCGCGCTTTTTCCGGCTGGACGGGCTGTTCCTCAACTCGCTGACGTGCTCGGCAATACGTTCGGGATCCGCCAGACGTCCGGCGCCGATAGAACCGCAAGCCAGCCATCCTTCCGCCGGATCCACCAGGGAGCATCCGCGTCCGCGTAGTACCCCTAAATTCGACTGGGTGGCGGCATGCTGCCACATGACGGTGTTCATCGCGGGCGCCAGCACCACCTGCCCGCTGAAGGCCAGATACAGCGTCGTCAGAAAGTCGTCCGCGAGACCGCAGGCGAATTTTGCCAGCAGATCGGCAGTGGCCGGAGCCACCACCAGCACTTCGTGTTCTTGCGCCACGGCGATATGTTCAACCGCGCTCGAAAGTGTGTCCTGGGAACTAGCCTGAGAAAACAGCCCGGTAATCACTTTGCGCCCTGTAAGCGCTGCAAAAGTGAGCGGCCGCACGAACTCCTGCGCCGCTGCAGTCATCACCACCTGAACTTCATGCTCGCGCTGCTGCAGCGCACGCACCAATTCAGCCGCTTTGTACGCGGCTATTCCGCCACCTACCCCTAGCAGGACGCGCATGGACCTTGTTATTCGACTACCGGCGGCGGCTCTTCTTTGGCGAGATCGATGTAGGGAACCAGACCGCGCCGGACTTCTTCCATTGCCATGGTGGTGTGCTTTTTGTTAGTGGCCGGCAGCACGCTGCGCTGGCCACCCTGCAGTTGGCGTGCGCGCTTCGCCGAAACGATGATGAAGCGGTAGGTACTGGCATCCACGTCGTCGGGGATGCTGTGGTTCGCGTTGGTTCTGGGTTTAATCTCTGCCATGTTTTCTCGACTTAATACACACTGAAACTGAAAATCAACTCCCTCAAAACAAGGAAGGAGCCCGCACTTCGAAACTCTTGAGAATCGGCCGGATCTGTTCTTCCATCCGGCTCCTCCGCACCCGTTCCGCCTTAATGATCGATACGAGCGTGCCGCTCGATTCGTCCACTTGGTGATTCACCAGTACGTAGTCATACTGTTTGTAATTGCGAATCTCTTCGCCGGCATCCCGCAGCCGGCGCTGTATGACATCTTCGGAATCTTCGGAACGGGAACGCAACCGCTGCTCCAAAATAGCGCGGGAGGGAGGCAGAATGAAAATCGTGACGGCTTCCGGTATTCTTTCTTTTAATTGTCTCGCACCCTGTACGTCAATGTCGAGTATGAGGTCTTTTCCTTCACTTTGGGCCTGTTCCAAAACTTCCTTGTTGGTCCCATAAAAGTTGCCAAACACCTCGGCATGCTCCAGAAACTCCTTGTCCTCCATGCGCCGGATAAATTCTTCGCGGCCAATATAGACATAACTCTCCCCGGGCTTTTCATTGCCGCGCGGCCTGCGTGTGGTGTAGGATACGGAAAATCGGAGTCGCGTATCGGCCGCCATCAGTCTGGCAACCAACGTAGACTTCCCTGAGCCGGAGGGCGCCGAAATGATAAAAACTGTCGTCATGCTTTCGCTAAGGTCATCGCTCACAAAAGTTTCGGGGCGGTACATTCCGGCAGCGCCGCCGCCGTCTCCATTCCCGCTATTCAAGGTTCAACGCCTGCTCGCGTATTCTCTCGATGTTAGCCTTAAGCCCCAGCGCCAAATTGGTAATCTTCAATCCGGGCTCTCCAGCGCCGGAACTCTTTGAAACTATAGTGTTTGTTTCCCGATTCATCTCTTGCAACAAAAAGTCGAGCGGCTTGCCGATTAGGCCGCCGTTTTCCAGAATCCGGCGCATTTCCCGCGTATGCACGGTGAGCCGGGTGAGCTCTTCCTGTATGTCGGAGCGATCCGCCAGAAGCGCGGCTTCTTCCGCCAAGCGGCCTTCGGAGCTAAAAGCCGCGCCCACCAGTTCGCTGAGCTTTTCGCGCAGACGCCGGTGGAAGAATCCGAGCGCCTCGGCCCGAAGCGCCAAAATTTCGCGCGTTGCCGCCTCGATGTCCCGCAGCTCGTGCAAAATAAAAACGGTCAGTTCGCCCCCTTCCCGCTGGCGGCATTCGTTCAGGTCCTGAATGCACAGGCTTGCCGCGGCCACCAGTTCGGCCGCGAAGCACGGGTCCAGCGGCTTTGCTTCCGGCGCGCCGTTCAATACACCCGGCAGGCTAAGCAGCACGTTCAAATCCGGCTGACTGGCAATCTGCAATTCGTTAGCGGCCTGGCGGAAGGCGTCCGCGTAGCGTTGCAGCGCTGCGTGGTTGACGGAAATAGCCCCACTCTCGCCTTCACGCGCCAGCCATGCGCGGATCTCCACATGGCCGCGTCCCACCCGCTCTTTCAACAGGGCGCGAATGGCAGCCTCGTAGGGGGCAAAGTCGCTGCCGAGGTGAAAGTGCAGGTCGAGTCCGCGATGGTTCACGCTTCGCAGGCTGAACGTCAATTCACCCGCGCTGGTCTGGCGGCGGGTCTGCGCGTATCCGGTCATGCTGCGCGTGCCGGACTGCTTTACGGCGGGTTCATTTAGGACGGCCTGCTGGGAAGGAGCTTTATCCGATGAGGACATTGGAATCGGTGTGTTGGAGGTCGTGTAGACGATAATACAAACCCTTGCCGGCGATCAACTCGTCATGCGTTCCGATTTCGGCCACTTTACCGGCATCGATGACGACAATTTTGTTAGCTTGCCGGATAGTGGAAAGCCGGTGAGCGATAACCAGCACGGTGCGGCGCTTCATCAGCGCGGTGAGCGCTTGCTGCACTAGCCGTTCGGACTCGGTGTCCAGATGGGAAGTGGCTTCGTCCAGAATCAAGATTGGCGCGTTTTTCAAAAGCGCGCGGGCAATGGCCAAACGCTGGCGCTGGCCGCCGCTAAGTTTCACGCCGCGTTCGCCCACGAGCGTGTCATAGCCTCTTGGCAAACGTTCGATGAACTCGTCTGCAATGGCTGTCTTGGCGGCTTCGATTACTTCCTCGCGTCTGGCGTCGGGACGGCCGTAGGCGATATTGTCGAAAATTGTGTCGTTGAATAGAAACGTATCTTGCGCAACGATGCTGATGTTTTCGCGCAGGCTGCTTAGCCGGATGTCGCGCACGTCTTTTCCATCTAGCTGTATCAAGCCGGAGACCACATCATAAAAGCGGGGCACTAGGTTTACCAGCGTGGTCTTGCCGCCGCCGCTGGTTCCGACCAGCGCGACCACCTCGCCCGCCTTCACTTCCAGGTTGATGCCGTCCAAAACGAAGTGTCCCGGGGCGCCGGGATAGCTGAAGCGGACATTGTCGAAGCGGATCGCTTTTTCGAACTTCCCCAGCCGGGCGGCGCTGGGCCGTTCCATTACGTCAGGCCGGGTGTCCAGATAATGGAACACCTTGGCCGCCGCTCCGATGCCTTGCTGGAAAATATTGTGGATGTTGGTCAGGCGTTTGATCGGTTCATAGAGCATGACCAACGCCAGCACAAAACCAGTAAACGTGCCGGCCGTCATCGTATCGCTTTTCACCTGCATGCGCGCCATGGTGAGCAGCATAATAATGGTGAGCGCGCCGAAAATTTCGATCACCGGGGAGGCGAGCGCCTGGTGCCGGACATAGCGTAGGTTGCCGGCGCGCAAACGCTGCGCCGCCAGGCGAAAACGTTTTGACTCGAAATCCTCCGCCCCGAAGCTTTTTACCACCTGATGGCCGGTGATGGTTTCCTGCAGAATCTGGTTCAAGCCGGCCGCCATGTCCTGCGCGTGGCGCGTGGTGTGGCGGATGCGGCGGCCCAGCCGTACTGTGAGGAAAGCAACCACGGGAAACACCAGCAAGCTGATGAGCGATAGCTTCCAATCGATGGAAATCATGGCCAGCAGCAGGAACAGCGCGGTAAATACCTGACGCAGCCAATCGGCCAGCATAGTCGAGACCGATATCTGAATCCGGTCGATATCCATCATCAAAGCCGACATGATGCTGCCGGTGGTGTGGTCTTCGAAAAATTTGGCGTCCTGGTGCAGGAGGCGGTCGAAGACATCCTGCCGGAGATCCATAATGGCGCTGATACCGACCCAGTTGATGAGATAGTTGCCCAAATAATCGCAAACACCTTTAGCCACAAAGCTCGCCAGAATGCCTATGGCGACCATAGTCCAGATGTTGTGGATAAAGGAGGGGATTACATCGTTGAGGTAGAGCGCGAAATGAGTGTGGGGAACAGCGAAGAGCAGGGCCGGTTCATCCGGCGTGTTCGGCTTCAGCACGCGCTCGAATACCAGCGGAATCAAGCGCACCAGCAGACCTTGGGAAAGGCCGACCACTGCCATGAAGATCACCGATAACAATAATGCTGGAATATACGGGCGCGCGTAACGCAGGAGCCGGTATAAATCTTTCAAGCGTGCGCCGCCTCTTCAAGCATGCGTAGGCGCTCGAGTGCGGCAATCACGCGCGAGACGCTGACTTCGAGCAATCCATCCGGTGCGACGAGTATTTCCGAATCGGTCCGCCATGGCCCCCAAATGGCCGGTTTCGATGTACTGAAGAGCACTACGCAAGGAACGCCGAACGCGGCCGCCATGTGCGCCGGACCGCTATCGTTGCCTATGAACACAGTAGCTTTCGAGAGTATCGCCTTCGCGTCGCTCAGGCTGCCCTGTAGAATCTTGTGAGCGTTGAACGCCGAGGTGTCGTCGTGCGGGCCGGCCAGGAATACCGGCGTGATGTTCCAGAGTGTCAGGTAGCGTGCCACTTCGCAAAAACGTTCCGCGGGCCACTGTTTATCAGGCGTGGAAGCATAAGGATGCAGCACTGCGTAACGGCCCCGGAGCGGCGATTCGCCGGCAAATAATTGCGCGCGCGGCACGTCCTGCAGCGGTACACCCAGCGCGAAAAAGGCCGACGCCAGATGTTCCGCCGTATGAACCGTTCGATTCACGCCCAAAATTCGTTGTGCCCGCGGGATCTTCATATTGTAGGCGAGCGTGGTGTTGTGATGCGCGAACCCGGCGCGCCACTTGGCGCCACTGAGCGCCGTCATCCACTGGCTGCGCGTACCCCCGTGGAGATTTACGCAGAGCGCCGGCTTCCAGTTGCGGATGGATTGCCAGTTCGGAGCAAGAATTGCGCTCACGGCCGCATTCCCTTCGAAGACGGTTCGAAAACGGTCTTCCACGGAAACGCCGACCGAAAGGTCTGGCCGCATTCGTTTCAGCAATGCCAGCGCCGGAGTGGTCAAAACACAATCGCCCAGCGAACGCAGGCGAATCACTGCCGCACGCGCGCCTTCAGGCAATTGCTCCAACACGGTCATGACAGTTAAGCCTCAATGATGGCCTGGTCCTTGAGCATGATCGGAATATCGTCCCGCACCGGGTAGACCCGGTGGCACTCGACACACTTCAACCCGGTACCATCCTCTTTGAGGAGCACCTGGGCCTTGCACACGGGACAAACCAGGATTTCGAGCAGATCTTTGCTCACCGCCATGCCAGCCATTTTAACAGTCCGGGTTGGGAAAGGGTGCATCTCTTTAGGTTACGTGTTAGGTTACGTGCTCTCAGCCCACTGTTACGACAGCGTTTCATTATCGTCGTGATGGCCGATCCAGAACCAGAAGAACTTCTGTTCCCGTCGCAAGTGTGCCGCTGTAGACTATCGGGATAGATTTGGAGGCGCGCGGGTTAGTTAATGTTCAAGTTGATAACCAGATGCAGCGGCATGGCCGTAGCGCGTTTCCGTTCAACGGGCGGGCCGCGCGGCTTTTCTTGGATTGAGAGCCTGGGGCAAGATTTGCGTTTTGCCATGCGCGGGCTGTGGAAAAGTCCGGTGTTTGCCCTGGTTGCGGTGGGATCGCTGGCGTTGGGAATCGGAGCGAACACGGCCATTTTTTCGTTTGTGAACGCCATTTTGTTAACGCACTTGCCCGTTCCGCAAGCTGAGCGTTTAGTAACAGCCGACTCCGTGACGACGCTATCAGGGTTGGATGAGCTGGTAAAGCGCAACACAGTCTTTGACGGCTTGTTTGGACGCTTCCAGACCACGGCCAGCTTGATGCTGAATAACCGTCCGCAATGGGTATCGGTCGAATTGATCACCGGCCAATACTTCAGCACGTTGCGGGTGAAGCCGGCGCTGGGCCGGTTGATGACCGAGGAGGACATTCGTGACGCGGCGGGAAACCCGGTTTGTGTTTTGAGCTTCCACACCTGGGAAGAGCACTTCGCTGGTGATCGGTCCATAGTAGGCAAGAGCATTGTGATAAACGGCCATCCGTACCGTGTCATCGGCGTCAGTGAGCGCCGTTTCCATGGGACCACTCTGCAGCACCGCATTGATTTCCAAGCCCCAGCCACACGAGTGGGCGACTTTATGATCGCTTTTGGCAAAGGCGGCTTTGACTGGGCAAAAGGTCTGTCCTGGCTCCTCCCCATGGGCCGTTTGAAACCGGATGTTTCGCGCCCGGTGGCGCAAGACCGGCTGCAAGCGCTGATGCGGCAGATGCATCCGGACTACGACAACAAACTGGGCCTCAACGACGGAAGCCAGGGCTTCGGACCCATGCGCAACCAGTTCGGCAAGCCCGTCTTGGTGTTGATGGCCGTGGTTGGAATCGTCCTGCTGGCGGCGTGTGCGAATTTGGCGAATTTGCTGTTAGCCCGGTCGCAGACCAGGCGGAAAGAATTTGCAGTCAGGGCCTCCATCGGAGCGTCCCGGAGCAGGCTGATCCGCCAATCGATGGTGGAGAGCTTGCTGTTGGGAATGTGCGGTGGCGCAGCCGGCTTGGCGGTGGGCTTCTGGATTCATCGAACCCTGCTGCTGTACTTGAACGCCGGGAAATCAATCGGCAGCGTGCAGATACCGCTCGACGCGCGCGTATACGGTTTCGCGATTTTGCTATCGCTGTGCGCAGCGGTTTTGTTCGGAATAGTCCCCGCGTTGCAGGCCGGCCGCATCGATCTTGTTTCCGGCTTCAAGGATGATGGCGCGGGCGCGAGGCACGCCGACGGCCTGCTCTCGCGCAGGGTTCTCACTGCCTTGCAGGTTGCTCTTTCCTTTATTGTTTTATTTGCGGCAGGACTGCTGACGCAAACTCTGAGCCGCCTGCGGACAGTAGATGTTGGTTTCGAGCCTGCGCAGCTCATCTCGCTATCCGTCGATCCAGCCGCGAATGGTCACTCCCCGATCGAAACCTCACGCATCTATGACGACATACTGCGGAGAGCGCGGCTTCTGCCGGGCGTGAAAGCAGCGGCGCTTACGTTGGGCTCGCCTTTCTCCACTTCCGGTGTGGGCATTTCGATGGACATCGAGGTGCCGGGGTACACCAAAAGACTTGGTGTCGACGTAGCTCCGGCGATTCACTGCGTCGGCCCCGGTTATTTCGCAACGCTGAATCAGCGGTTTTTGCTTGGCAGGGACTTTTCAGAACGTGATGGACGGTCCGCCCCCAGGGTGGCCATAGTCAACGAAAAATTTGCCAGGCATTATTTTGGCGGGCTCGATGCTCTACACCGGCATTTCCGGCAAGGCGGCGGCGACTTGGAGATTGTCGGAGTGGTCGCAAACACGCATGATCAGAGCTTGCGGAGCGGATTCGAGGCGATCGTCTATTGGCCCGAGAGGCAGAGCACGACCACGGCGCTTTCCTTGGTGGCTCGTGTGCAAAGCAACCCGGAACAAATCATGCCCTCGCTGCTGGCCATAGTGCGCGGCATCGACCCACGCTTGCCCGTATCATCCATCGGCACCGTCGACGCCAGCATTGATGCGGGTCTCTCTACCGAACGCATGCTGGCCTTTCTGTCGAATCTGTTCGCCGGGTTGGCAACGCTGCTCTCGGGAATTGGCCTGTACGGCGTGATCTCGTACTCGGTGACACGCCGGAGAAGAGAGATCGGCATACGCTTTGCGGTAGGCGCGCAGCGCGGAGATGTGGCGCAACTTTTCGTGCGGGAGATTTTGGTGCTGATCGCGTCCGGTATCGCGGCTGGGATTCCGTTGGCTCTGGCCTCCACGACGTTTTTGAAAAGCCTGCTATTCGGCCTTTCGTCCACCGATGCCGTATCGCTCTGCGCCAGCATACTGGCGCTCTTGCTGGCTGCCTTTCTGGCCAGCGCGCTGCCGCTTTGGAAGGCGATGCGCGTTGATCCAATCAGCGCTCTGCGTTATGAATGACCTGCGCGGTCTATAAGCCGGTTTCTGTACCCGCCGAAGCGGGCGGCAACCATTCGTCTAGGCCTTCCATCTCTGAAAGGCTCCAGCGACCTACCCGGAAGTGGTAACGGAGCGGGCCGCTCCTCCTCCCCTATTTGGTCTTGCTTCGCATGGGGTTTTCCCTGCCAGGCGCGATTGCTCGTCCCGCGGTGCGCTCTTACCGCACCATTTCACCCTTACTCACCAGCGAACCGGCAAGCGGTATATTTTCTGTGGCACTGATCCGTAGCGTGCGCTTTGAGCGCAAACCCCCGGCCGTTAGCCGGCATGCCGCCCTATGAAGACCGGACTTTCCTCCCGACTATCCCTTGCGGGCATCATCCGGCGGTTGCCCGACCGCGCAGGCAAGTCTTTAGTATGGCATCTACACTGAAATAAGTGGTGAAGCGCGTTTTCGTACAAAGTTTCGGGTGCCGTGCCTCGCAGGCCGACGGCGCGGCCATTGAAGCGTCGCTCGAAGACTGCGGCTATGTTCCCGTGCGCGATGCGGGGTCCGCCGACTTGGTTGTTTTGAACACTTGTACGGTCACGCATGGCGCGGACGTGGATGCGCGGCGTACGATTCGCCGACTCCACCGTGATCATCCGGACGCTCAGATTCTCGTCACCGGCTGCTATGCGCAACGCGCGCCTGAAGAACTCGCGCAAATCGAAGGCGTGCGCTGGGTTGTGGGCAATTCGCATAAAACGCAGATTGCCGGCCTGGTTTCGCGCGCCAGCGAAGACTACCACGGCCAGGTCTTAATTGGAGACATCGCCGCGCAGTCAGACTTTCTCGCGGCGCCGGTTCGCGATATACGCGAGGACCGCACCCGGCCCAACCTGAAAGTGCAGGATGGCTGCAGTAACCGCTGTTCTTTTTGCATCATTCCCAGCGTGCGCGGCCGCAGCCGTAGCGCGCCGTTGCAGTCGGTAGTGGCGCAGGTACAGGATTTGGCTAGCCGCTACTGCGAGGTCGTGCTGAGCGGCATCAACTTGGGCCGCTGGGGACGCGATTTGGCGGGCGGCCTGCGCTTTGTGAACCTGCTGGAGGTGCTCTTACGCGAAACTGACGTGCGGAGGTTGCGAATCAGTTCGGTGGAACCCATGGACTGGAGCCAGGAACTGCTGGAACTCGTTTCGAGCGAGCCGCGCATTGCCAAGCACGTCCATCTGCCTTTGCAATCAGGCTCGGATGCTGTGTTGAAGCGGATGTTCCGGAAGTACCGCACGCGGCATTACGCCAGCCGCCTTCAATTGGCTAGAGAGTTGCAGCCGGATGCGGCGATCGGCGCGGACGTGATGACTGGGTTTCCTGGCGAGACTGACGCCGAGTTTGACGAAACCGTGCGTTTTATCGAGGAGCAGCCGTTCACCTACCTGCACGTGTTTACCTACTCGGAACGGCCGGGAACGCAGGCGGAGCAGTTCAGCTCGCCAGTGCCGGCGAACGTACGGCGCGAGCGCACCGGCGTGTTGCGTGCTCTTTCGGAAAAGAAGAACCGCGAATTCCGGCGGCGGATGGTGGGTAAGTTGCTTCCAGCCGTTACGCTGGAACAGCGAGGCATGGCGCTGACGTCGAATTTTTTGAAGGTAGAGATGAGCCAGCCGCGCGAGCCTAACCGGCTGGTCGAGTTGCAGATTGGCGGAACGACGGATACCGGGCTGCGCGAGCACAGCCTGCTCCCGGTGCTACAGACATGTTGATTACTGTCGAGCGTTATCGGGACTTCCCGACCAGCCGGGCGTCGTCCAGGAACTTATTGTTGCTATCGCTATTTTGCTGTTGTTACTAGTCTTGCTGTTGGTGTCAGGTGGGGCGGACGGTCGCTTTTTGCCGTCTGCCAAAGGCGAGCAGAGCTCGTCCAAGCCGGAGCATCGCTCCGGCCGAGGGCAGCCGGTAGGCTGCCTGGTTGTCAAGAGTTTTGGATCGTCGATCCGCATCGCAAAACGGTAAATGTGACCCGGCAAGATGGAAACTATGAGTTGTCCGGAATAAGCGACCGCATCCCGCTTGCCCGTTTCAACGGCTATCTGGACGTGGACGCCATCTTCGCCGTCTAGCTCACCGCTTATAGCCAAACTTCTGCAGCAACTCAACGCGTGCCTTCGCGTGCAATTCGTCCTCGATGCCTTTGGGTGAGCTCCCGTCGATCACGCCCATAATTCCTCGTCCTTGCTCCGTCTCTGCCACAATCACCTCCACCGGATTCGCCGTCGCGCAGAAAATGGTCACCACTTCCGCCACCGCTTGGATGCGCCACAGCACGTTGATCGGGAAACCATTGCGCAGCGCCACCACAAACGCATGTCCGGCGCCAATGACGGTGGCGTTCTCCACCGCATTTTTCTTCAGGCTCTCCTCATTTCCGTCGAAGCGCGTCAGGCAATCGCCCGAGGCTTCGTTGAACGCTATCCCGAATTGCAGGTGCGGCGACGTGTTCACCAGCGCCTCGTAAATGTCTTCCACCGTCTTGATAAAGTGACTCTGGCCAACAATGATGTTTCCGTTCTCCGGAATAGTCAAACGCACGGTCTTAAGCTGCATCTCCCTATAATTGCGAATAGTGTCCAAGCGTGCGACTCTCTCTCCGCAGGAATTCAATGATGGCAGCCTGCTTGACCACGTCCGCAAACTTCCGCACGGACGCGCCACCTACAAACAACTAGTGCGGGAACTGCATCTGCAGGGCGAAAACCGCGATGCCCTGGAAGAAGCGCTCAACCGTCTTTGCGAAAAAGGCGCGCTGGTGGAACTGCGTTCCGGGCATTTCGTGGCGGTGGGCGCCAATTCCGAGTATGTGGCCGGGCGTTTGACCATACACCGCGACGGCTTTGGCTTTCTGATTCCGGACCGGTCTGGCGCTCCCGGCCTTGCTGTCCAGGGCGACATCTTCCTGCCGCCGCAGGAAGCTGCCAAGGGCATGCATGGCGACCGCGTGCTGGTCCACGTCACTCGGATTGCGCAAGAGGGCAGGGCAGAGGGCGAGATCTTTCGGATCCTCCGGCGCGCCCACATTCTGGTTGTCGGCGAATTTCGCATCAAGAAGCGCGGCAACTTTGTCATTCCTTCCGATGAGCGCGTCCAGCAATGGATCGAAATTCCGGAAGGCATGGAAGTGCCGCCGCCTAAACCCTCGGTGGACCGGGTAGGCGCTGAACCGCGCGTCATTTCCTCCGTCGAAGATCTCGACGGCATGATCGTCAACGTTGAAATTCTGGAATTTCCCAAAGACGGCGACTACGGCGTGGGCCGCGTGGTCGAGATCTTAGGCTATCCGGACGATTTCGGCGTGGATGTGGAAATCATCATCCGGAAGCACCACCTGCCGCATGAATTTCCGCCGCAAGCCATTGAGCAGGCTCGCGCGATAACGCGCGAAATCGACGATGCCGAGCTCGCCCGGCGGCACGACTTCCGGCATCTCGATATCGTTACCATCGATGGCGAAACCGCACGCGACTTCGACGACGCCGTCTGGCTGGAACGGCTGGCCAATGGCAACTATGCCCTGCAAGTTCATATTGCCGATGTCGGCTATTACGTCCGGCCCGGCACGCCCATCGATATAGAAGCGCAGATGCGCGGCACTAGCGTCTACTTCCCTGACCGCGCGGTGCCCATGCTGCCCATCGAGCTTTCCACCGATATCTGCTCGCTGCGTCCGCAGGAGGACCGTCTGGTGCTCTCGGCCCTGCTTGAAATCGACCGCCAGGGCGATGTGGTCTCTCAGCACTTCACGCGCGGCATCATTCGCAGCGTGGAGCGCATGACCTATACCGCTGTTTTCGGCGTGCTGGAAGGGGACCCGGAACTGCGCGAGCGCTACACCAAGCTCATAGCCCGG
>Ga0193743_1000971_pt1 | contig 21894 bp, 25 predicted proteins | sample L2c2metaG_FD_143038 | JGI IMG/M metagenome (GOLD analysis project Ga0193743, IMG submission 143038) | Soil microbial communities from a riparian zone of the East river system, Colorado, United States - L2c2 | ecosystem: Environmental > Terrestrial > Soil > Riparian zone | place: USA: East River... | reverse complement strand
AGTACTATACTAAGGACGAGACGGCGATATAGAGACCTACAGCGTAACGAATGACAAGATCCTCGCATTTGATTGCGCCACTGGACGGCCACGAGGGTGATGGCCTTGGCTCAATAAACTCCGGCGGTTCACGTTTGAGTTCCGTATATTCCTGGACACGTTCTAACGCTACCTAGGTGCGGATGAGAAATCCCGACAACTTTATCAACGGATGTCAGAATAAAATGGCATACCATGGATTGTTCAAGACTAACAAATCTGTTAACCTAGAAGCAAGTTCAACTCTTTCAGAAGGGTCCATGGTCCGTCAGTAATCAAAACTCACCAATTCTAAAAGATGATGGCTGACGGTTGAGGCAAATGCAAGTGCAAAGCCTGCAGTGGAGGCGCTGACGCTCGGAGTAACGAGACACAATAAAGCGATTAACCCAACGACAACAGCGGAGAGCAGTTCGAAACGGATCGCGAGCCAACGATTCACTATAAAATGAAAAGAGAATTAACTGATATTCGAGAACAGCTTTGACAGGGTCATACCCCGCCACATCCAGTAGTAAGGATTAGCATTCTGCCAAATTGGCCCTTGTCAGTATGTGAATGGATAGATCAAGAAGTATGCGCAGACCGTGTCAAGACAGCGGAGCATATCACGCAAGAACTGCGACGAAGCTCCGAAAGCACGAATAATCGGTACCCCAGATATAGTTTCGCCGTAAATGGAATAAAGAGGTGATGTGGTAATAGATTCTAAATGCATCGCTGAATATCGACTGTTCAAACCATTATATTTGGACTTACCCAGTCGTCTCATATCTCTTGATGTTTGGCCATATATCTACTAGACATCAATACAGGAGCCTCGAAAGCCATTTTAAAGCCTTACTTTAGCAGCTGAACAGAGTATGAAGTGTTACTAATGTTTAAATAAGATTGTAAAGCTTTCAAAGCTCACCATTCCAGTAAACAATACCCAAAATGAACGCGACAACAATGAAAGGAGGCCCTCCTACATAACAGAGGGTGGCAAATGTAGTTATGCACGAAAGTAGATGGATCATGCTGTGACCAAAGTCCACCGAGAGATGGCTGTCGATAACTAAATTGAGAAATAAATGGATCTGGAAAAAACCGAAAGGATTATAAGCCAACCTTCAAAATCGTTCCCAAAGCGGTTTAGCAAACGACCGCGAGATACAGTATCGTGGAAACGAATATCGGTGAAGAGAACTGCTTCAAGAAGTCGTTCATACAGGACATGTGAAGCACGGATGGAACCCTTATATAGAAGATAGAACTGCAATGTTGTGATAACCAAGGCAAGTCCATTGATAGCCGCGTAGACCGATAAGTAGAACACAGTACTGCGATATTCGTCATCCCGAGAATATTTGATGCCTGCTACGGCAGCATAGCCTGATAGGCCAACGACAGGATGTTGTTCCTGAGCAGCTTTCGACCAGTACCTGACAGAAGGGTTAGCAGGGTATATGATGTCAGAGCAATAAGTGATTCCGTACCTCAGCCAACCATGGTCGACGACAGCACTCACTGAGACTATGATCAAGACAGATACGAAAAGCAACCAGTACCACACGTTCCCGCAGGCGTGAAAGTAAGTTACCCAGATAGCTCGATCAATGCGACCAACTAGACGTTTTTCATCCTCCACAAGTTTTCGGGCAGGCTTTTTTTCCATTTTTACAGATGCTGGGGCTTGGGTTGCAAGAGTAGAACTGGTTTCGGACTGCGGGTCGGCTTCTTCAATCAAAACAGCCTCTTCTGCTTTCTCCAGAGTCAGTTTGTCTTTCATCTCAGCCGTTTCTCCAGAAGACTCCGTGGAATGAATCAATGTGTTGAGGATGCCAGAACCATAGAAGGCCTCTTTCGAACCTTCAAACACCACTCTACCATTATCAAGAGCAGCAATGTAGCTTGCTCCTGGTGCACAGAGCTGAACGTGATGCGATACCAAAATGATGGTCCTACCGCGCATAAGTTCGCCCTTCAGACATTCATGATAAAGATGTTGAGCAGTATGTGCGTCAACTATTGATTGTGATAAACAAACGATAAGGAGGAGACGTAATCCAATGACGTACCAGCAGACAAAACATCGTCCAACAGCAGAATGGAAGCCCTAGAGTAGACAGCCCGAGCTAACGAGACTGAAAGTAGGGTTTAACTTCACGACAATCACATGACGTCGATACCTGCGTACCTCGTGCTTTCTGGCCTCCAGAGAGATTAATCTAATTCACGTTAAAAACTACTGTCCGATTGCTTGAGAAGACAAGAACTTACTCCGCGCTCTCCAATTTCAGATTCATCACCATCCTCCAAGATATCCAGATCACTGACTAAGGCACAGACCTGTAAAATTCAACGTTTCGGCGATTGAGTCTCAGTATTCAATTGACAGCTTTACCTCTAGAGTCTTCAAGTAACGTTCCTCATCGTATGGCAAGTTGAAGAGGATGTTATCTGACGATGACAGTGAGTTTTCATACGTCTGGTAGCAGAAGAAACTACCTTTGATTGATGCATTACGAAGCCATGCAGCCTGGAGTTAAGCATAAGTGACAGACCAATCGACGTGTCATCAACTCGAACAAATACCTGAGGAACATATGCACAAATTCCCGAAACAACCCAATCGTCCTTGCGGACTCCGCCGGCCGACAACGTAGCTAGCGAATCAGGTGGCGATCTTGGGCAGAGAACTTGACCAGCAAGGATATCGGCTTCACCCAACAACGCTGGAAGAAAAAACAGGATTAAAATGTTATCTCAAAGATTGAAACGGTGAGAGTCGCTTGCCTAGCAACAAAAGTGTCTTTCCAGATCCCAATTTACCACAGATAAGTGAGAGTTCACCCTGTGGGAAGTCTAAGGACAAGTCAACCAGGACAAATTTGTGTCTAGGAGTTGCTGCTGCAGAGGGTGCCAGGCTGCTTGCATGGCGATCTTGCGGCCATGTCACAGTACAAGATTGGAACGCGACAGTTTTGGATTGTTGGGAGAGAGGTGGAACGGCATTCACTTCGGCACCGTTAAGGTAATTTTCAACACGACGAAGGGAGACGAAGCTCTGAGCAGATGATGAGAATCTAGATGAGTATGTGAAAGAGAAAACATACCTGAAGTATAGTGATGAATGTTTCGGGTAAAGCACTAAGGGCATTCTCCATCTCGTCGAAAACTGCAGAAAAATGCAGTATTAGCCAAAACACAAACAAAACCCACTATCCAATTCACCAAGTATGGATGTGAAGGCTATCGAAGGGGTCAGTGCTTGCTGCCTCACAACCGCAAAGTGCCAGAATGATACGAGGGTAACCAAAATGGGTAAACCATCCCTATAAAGAGAATTGGTCAATATTGAGAATCAACTATGTTGGAACTGTACCAACCAGAAAAAATCCCAGAGAACCTATGAACACTTGTCAGATAAAAGTGGACAAGAGATTATGCAATCATAGTACCTCGATATAATAGTTGAGCTTTTGGTATCTGAGTTCTTTAGCACGGATTTTGAGAATTCTCTTCTCGAAACTACGTTCCCAAGCCATAAACTAGATTTCACAGGTTAGGAGATGCAAGAAAAAAAATGAACCTTCAACGGTACCTTGAGCGTACGAATTCCACCCAAGACCTATGAGACCAAACGACAAATCTATTCATCATTCTGTGATTAGTTGAAAAACGAACGCACTTCGTTCATGAGTCCGATTCGCTTATCACGAGCTTTCATCAAATTTTCCTCGGCATCTATATCCACAGTTATAGACCACACTTCAAGAACTTAAAGGAACGTAACGCACCAACGACAACTGCCCCAGCAAAATGGTTAAGGGGAAGGAATACACATGCCACAGCAAGACCGAAGAGGCAAGAGACGCCTGAAAAAGAACCATTCAAAAATTACTGAAGACCTCATGGCGTTTGCTCATACCAAGTAAATTATACAAAAGCAACGTTCCAAGGACGATCTCGATAGGAGCATCTGGTATCGACATTAGAGAGATAGTCAAAAGGTACAAGGGAGGCAACACGAACCGACAAGGGCAAGGAGATGCCAAGCGAATTCACTCACACCCTCTATGTCAGTGGTCATGAGGTTCATTACCCGAGCCTTGCTTGTAAAATCCTCTTCATCGTCCGAATCCGAGTCCGAATCCGAGTCTGAGTCCGAGTCCGAGTCTTCTGTTCTGATGACAGGTTTTCTGATGACAGGTTTTCTGATGACAGGTTTTCGAGTTTCAGTAGTTTTGACAACAGTTGGTGAAGGTGGAGGGATAGCGCAGGGGTCCCAATTCAAATCCGAATCCGAATCAGAGGAGGAGGAGGAGGAGGAGGAGGAGGAAGAGGAGGAAGAGGAGGAGGAAGAGGAAGAAGAGTCCGAGTCCGAATCCGAGTCTTCGATTGATGAAGACGGAGCGGCAGAAGAGGCAACGTCCTTACGGACCAGAGTCTTCGCGAATAAAACTGCGTTTAGTTGGACTTCTAGTCGGACTTCAAGGGTGGTAGTCGCCAACGACCAAAGTTGCCCAGTAACTGTCGTCATCAATTAGTATCAGCGTAGACGATCAAAGAAATGACTTGCTCAAGAAATGTAGACAGTTGGTCACGAAAAGTCCAACCACATAAACCCACCCCCATCCCTTGTTTTCTCTGTTGTGGTCAACTTCAAGGTAATGAATGAATTTCTGCACGAAAAGAACCGGGGCATAGGCAAGAACGGCAGAGACCAATGCGAGAGCCAAGACGATCAGAAATATTACATAATTTAGGCGGATCAAACGCCAGCCCAGGTTCCAACCAGTGCCCTGTGCAGGACTCCAGGAGAATATCTTGAGCTTGAAGTCGCGCAAAGCTTTTTTCATGCGTGCATAATTGTAGGTGGCACGCATATTCCGAGGAACTATGGGTAAATCTCCGATATCAAGGCTCTCTGCAATATTTCCAAGCCAAACGATTTTGGTGGTATATGAGAACAACAACATGCCCCATGGGGACGTATCTAAAGAGTATGTGATTAAAGCAAAACGACTTAAGGCACAAAGAAGACGCCTACCTGTGGTGCCGCAGACGTTCCGTTCGTCCATGTTAGTAATCGAGTTGACGGTCTTCTCGGAGTAAATAGCTGAAGGCGGATAGTGAAGGGGTGGACCCAGTGAAGTTGAATAGGCCAAGACACAGCCGACAGTGTATATGCCGAGAAGAGCATACCATAGGCGCAGGAGAACGGGCTCGTCATCAATGGACGCTGCCACTGGATGAGGGCTCTTGGGCAATATTGCAACCGAGCCCAGAAGTAAAAGTGCGACCGTCAACAACGCAGCGAGGTGTATAATCGAATTTGAATGATCATCTGTCGTGACTTGGAAGACGGAACGCGCTGAGATGAGGAAAACGTAAAGGGCGAAAAATAGGTGGAGACTATATATTGCTGTGTTCATATGGTCGTTCTTGGTGATAGACCAACCCAATGATACTGTCGAGATCACCACGGCAAAAGCAAGGATCAGTGACAGGAGAGCTTTCCACCATCGCATCTATTCAACGGAGTCAAAATAATTGAAAAAACACGTCTCTTCAACACACACCCTTCTCCAGAACCTTTCCGCGTCAATTGGGTATCCGTCCGTATTTTCGGGTTTAGTAGCATCAAATATATCGAGTTCATTTTGTTCGTCCACCTGAATGGGCAACTGGATTTTCCCTTCTTTATTTCGTGTGAGATAGAATGTAAGGAGACTGGCGACAACGCTGACGACGAGCGCAATGCCAATTGGGAGCTGGAAACGTGGCATGGCCCAAAAATTTTGGTTCAAGTTACTAAAATGATGAAGGTTGGACTTATATACCAATTTCCGAGGTACTTACCGAAGAGAAGTTGATAGATGTGTCACAGTTCCAGGTGGAACGGAAAAGTTTACATTAGGGCCCCTTTGGATCCCCAGTTGTGATCATCGGGGCCAAACTCCCAACTCTGCCTTCAGTTTTCGCCTGTTTTTGGGGGTTTTCCGGTCACAAATCTTAATGTCAAACTTTACAAAACATTAGATTTGTGTAATTCTTTTATGGTTAGAGCGATAGAAGTTTCTTGGAAAATCGAACATAGATAGATAACATAATTTTTTATTACGAGCTTCAGTCCGACACTGATAAGGCTTACTGCTGTCGACCTTGACCAGATGTATTTACGACTAGGTCACTCATGAAAGATAGGCAATAAAACTGGAGGGGCATACCTTAACTTGGGACGTTGACAACTTGAATGACAACCAGAATGATTTGTAATGATCAATCGCGATCACCTTCTGGACCAACTTGTGCCAGATATTACTTAAAAGCTGAGATGATAAGCCCCTCAAAAAAACAGATACAAAGCGGGGTTGAAGAATTTCCCTCCGAGATCTAAGATACGTAAAAGACTCAAGCTCACCCAGTCCGACGTAAAAACCAAGTGGTTGGAACCTTTCAGAGGCTCTACTCTTTGTTTGACACCCCATGGGAGTTTGAAACGGTGGATTCCCTCTCTCATCCACCTTCAGAACTATTATAGTGGTAGATATATACCAGTTAACAACTATCTGCAAACTGCTAGACCGCTGTCTTTATCATAAAACATCTAAGTGATGACGCGTTTGGTATTTGATATCAATCAGGCTCCACTCATCTGACTCGCAGCCCTCTAATCAATACGACAGTAGTCATGTCATAGCTGCAGTCGACCTTGGAACTAAATCCCAGCAGAGTGCTCCACAATCCATCATATCTACTAGTGCTTTATCTACTGCGGATTATCAGGTGTATTTACACCATACAACTTTATTAATAACAAAGGCCGCACACAGAAATTTTGAAAACGGTCTAGCATTTTGCAGATAGCTGAAAATATTCTTTTGAGAGAGAGAGGAATGTGTTGGAATGTTCAGTTGGCCGTGGATCTGGCCCGATCGGTTTACTCTGAAATTTATTTAACGATATCTGGAATCTCCAGCAATCTGCCTTCCCAAGTCTCCGACCTTGTCTGTAGCTCTCTCATATTATTCATATAGCTGTAACAGGATTCAAGGTTCAAAGTTTCAATCAAGTAATATGGTCAGGTTTCAAAATTTCAAAAAATTTCAAGCATGGAGGTGATCAACTGTCGTTTTGTTTCAAACACCTCAGACTGGTGGTGATCATAGTATCGGTACTGTAAGTAACTCTTGAGTACAGAAGTGCAGGGCTGTATACATATGTTTATTGGCAGCTCCTGAGAAATATTTATGTCAACATGAGCATCCAAGCATCTATGCAGATTTCGGCGCGGGTGCATTCTTTTTTTATTTATTTTAGTAAGTACTTCGGAACTCAAAACCACCAAAATGAATGATCGCACCAGTTGAGCCGAAATCCCCGAGAGCAAGGATCTAATCCCGGGTCCCTCACACTGATCCGAATGTAAGACTTGGGGTCTACCAGCGTTGATGTCATCGCTTCTGCGAGCAGTGAATCCAGGTATAACCACATTCTGAGGAAGGAGAAGGGGGGAAAAAAAAACATATGCATCATCAGCCTGAGGTCTCGGTTTCCCCGACAGGCAATTAAGGGTTTCCAAGGTCAACTTACACAGTTGTTCTCCGCACGTAACGCTCTTAGGTTGCAGATAGTAGTAGCCTTACATGCAGCATCACAGGGAACTACCTCGTCCAAGCTGGTTTTCAATGCATTGAACTCTTGGAATAGAGTATCATTGACAGCGAAAGCTTCCGTCACTTTATGCCAGAAAGCCGGACTCAACGAGTCCGTGGCTGGCCAGCCACCAATCGCGGGTCCGTACAAATCTCGAGCACTATACTCAAGCTGCCAGATCGCTAGATAGACGGTTTCCAAGTTAGTCAAATTACTTGAATGTGGGGTATAATTAGGAAATAGATAATCACGGTTAATCTGGAAGGAAGGATCCGACAAGTTGCCTTGCATGCCCTTGATGTCAAACGCCTTTCAAAGCTCCAAAAACTTGGGACGTACTGAAAAAAGTTCGAGAATCCATAATCTCGTATGTGTCGGGGTCCACATCGTATATTCTGAACGCCGCATTACTATCTATTGAGTTTCACCATTCAACTAAGGTCGAATCTTCGAGACGCAATGACATACCCCTTGGAGTCAACGATGGCGCCATCCATCCCATACTGTCAGCCGTGTCCGCAGTTTGATTATTGAAATCAGAGTAGGCAATTGCAAATTCGTCCTATCCAAACATTTATCACAAGGTTGAGAACCCTGGCAAGCAGATACGAAGAGTCTTACAGTATGGAAATGTCCATAAAATTGACCCGCAATCGTGTTCTTGTAGCGTTGGACAATTTGATTGAAGTAATTAGACTTGTTTACGACAAACATTTAGCAGTGCAGCCAATCCAAAGGATAATGACCTACTTGATCATGCGAGGCATCCCCGCCACTTGGTGGCATATGTGCTATTATCCACGCACGGTGACCAGCGTCCTCAGCGGCCTGTAGCTGTTGCACTGCAAACTCTAAAATACCGTTCGGATCCGGTCTATTATACCATCAAAACCAAGCCATATAACATTACAGAAGTGAACGCCTAACTGGAAAGTATCGCTGTCGTAGAGATAAAAGCTAAATTCGTCAGAATTACCCCCATCAATAGGAATAATGTCTATAACCTTCAAGCTGAAACTCACTTAAGCCGGTACCAATAAATGGTATTTAATGATATAATGCTGGAATCAAAGTCTGATCAACAACATTCGATGATACAGTTCGAAGAGACATACCGGAGGTTCGTATCAGGAGCAATTACAGAATAGCTTCCTGATGTATGTCGAACTTGCTGCGATGCAAAACCCCCAACCAAGTCCTACAAGAAAGAAAACGAATGAACATCAGTTATACCGACATCTACACACATGGAGAATTTCACCCACACGCCATCCGTTACTCTGCAAATCAAACACCCATTGAGCACTGGCATTAGATGTCGTGCTTCTTGGGAAGAGATTGACGGGCGCAACATCACTGAAGCAATTACCTATCAGACTGTGACAAAAGGCTTCTATCATTGAAAAAAAAAACATACTGATTACCTAGAGGGATAAGTTGAGATAGTTGAGGTTAGTTGTCGTCACTGAATACTCTTACCGACTACAGGAAAGATGGGTGCATTGAGAAGCGATGACATCTCATTGTCAAAAAGTTGAAGATCAGACCTCGCTTCCCTTCAAAGCCATCCGCATCTCAACTCAAAGTGTTTTCATGACGAGTTGAAACGGTATGCTCACGACTGATTAACCAGCCATACAGCAGCTAAAGGTGGTTTCAACAACCCAGGAGGTGAACGAATAAAGCGAGTATAAACGTACCCTCAATGACATCACCCGTAAAAATCGAAAATCGAGGTTCTTCAGTATTCATTGCATGCAACGTAGAATGCACAAGCGAGGTCGGTGTATCACAGTTATGGCTTCCCATAGGACCAGCAGGCACTTTTACAGGTCCAGTTTGATCCGCGATTTTTCTGCAACATATGGGTTTCGTGCAGTTGACATCACTTCCAGGCTAAACACTTCGTCATTTTACACCTAACCTTGACTCAACAGTATCCGTACCGTATACATTCGATCAATATGTACATCGCTAAGGTGACCAACTTGGAATGGTGGCCTTCCTTTTGATGTGAATATCTTGGGCGTTGATGGAGGTGGCTTCGGAAAAGAAACACTGAAATTATTCACAGGAGGAGGTTGGCATAATCCGATGAACGCAATGCAGAACTTTGCAGCGGTCTGATTGAAGGGAGAGATTGAACGCAAATCATGAGCCATGATGGGACCTTGTTGTGTGAAGAGGCCTTGGCAGACATCGGGGTCTGCGAGCTGCGGCAGTACAAGACATTATTCAGATGGAAATCATCATGTAATAGGGATACCAAATGTTTACATGGGTAGCCTGGCAAATCGTAACGAAAGCATCTGAGAAAGCAGAATCGCCAAGTTCCGCAACTCCTTTGAGTACATTCAATAATACCATGCAGGAAGTGCAATCTACTGCATTCTTGAGAGCCGCCAGAATGTCATCGATGACAGTAGCAGAAGCAAGCAGACATATGCTGAGCAGAAGAATGAGCCTCGAAAGGATCAACATTGGACTTGAGGGGAATATGGAAAATACAGGAAACAGTAGAGCAACTGTTTCACATTATACGTGAGTAGAACATGTGGGATAAGGGGGTTCGGTGACTTCACTACCGGAACCTCTTCAAACGTTCCTCGAAAGTGGATCAAAAGCATGTGCTTAGCTCTACTGTTTCCATTGAACATGATTTAAAATACACTGGACAAAAAGTAGCACAAAGCTCACAGAGCTCAAAAACCGCTGCTTCAGAGTTGCCAAGGTACTGCTAATAGTAAAGCTACTATTGCGCGTAGAATTGAGCTTCTCACTTTCAAGGTATACAATTCCGGGAAAGAAAGTCGACAATGTGATATAGGGGGAGGGGAGGGCATCTGCAGGTTCTCATGTTGAATGATTGACAGCCAGTGGGAACGCTAACCATTGTTGAGGTCCGAATCGGAAGAAGCTAAGTGTCAATGAACATTTTGATCCGGAGGCGGCATACCAGCGCCAACCTCGCCGGTAGTACTAGCTCTAACTGCCCATACTTATGAAGACCACTTACTCAACTTGAATATTAAATGGCCGTGATACATAAGGAAGAGAGTATATCCTATATCAGGGCATCACAAAAATACACAAAACATAATAATTACGCAAAGAAGGTAAGGGGAAAAAAAGTACTCGAAAACGACGACATAAAGAGAATCAGGCAGCCTAGAGACATATACGCAAGTGAATAAGTATATAAAGAGGCAATAAAAAATAATTAAAAAAAGACGAACCCTACAAGAGTTCCTAACTCAACTGCAATGTCGACCCATCGGCAACAGGTCCCACATCGCTCTGTACACTCCCACTCCCTACCTCCATAACCACCGACCCCTGACCCGTAGTCCCCAAACCAGAATTCCCAGCCATCATAACAGCAGCACCAACACCCCCAACAATACCACCATTCTTCGCAATCTCAAGTCTAACAGCATCCAACATCCTCTTCAACCCAACCCTCTCATTCACCAATCCCATCCTCGCTCCTTCTAGAGCCTTCCTTTCTTCCTCTAGAAGATCCTCAAGTTCTTCGAATTGAGACATCTTGAGTTCAATTTTGGTAAGTGTTAGTTTGATGAGGGAGGCGAGGGCGCTGCGGATTTGGGTGTCTTCGGCAGTGGCGAGAGATTGAGCTGCTTTGGCAGACGATTTTAAGGCTAATTCGGCAGCTCGGACGACTTTGGAGTGTGGAAGGCTAAGTTTCTTTTTGGCTTGAGCGCTATCAGCCGTAGCAGGCGCTGGTGTTCCTGCGTTGCTTCCAGTAGCAGCCGGAGGTGCAGACGATGATTCTTCTTGATCATCTTCATCCATTGGAACACCTTCATCAGCGGTTTGATCTTCTGACGATTTCTCCCTTTCGTCTTCTTCGTTCCTGGCAGTATCACCATCTGTGAGTTCGTGTAAAGCCGTTTTTGCCGCTTCAGCAGCTACACCTGGACTAACGACTCCAGCCAAGAACGCAACAACGCTCATGACAGGGTTATCGGCCTGTTCGAAGGGTATCCTACCAAACCTCAATGAACCCATGGAACCTTCCGTATTCAGGTATGGATCCTCGATTGGCAACTCCAAAAACTTGCGTATACATTGTTGAGCCGATCTCGTAACCACATGTTCCTCGATTTTCGACCAATCATCATCATACATCTCCACTCCTTCAAGTAGAAGAAGGATTTCCTGATCGGACCAGTTATCATTAGCACCACTCCCGTGCGACATACCAGCAGCTGTCGCAGTGAGTTTTACAAAGTCTCCACTGTACATGGTCGATGGGAATCGTCCGTCGAGATAACAAGGAGCGCAAATCTCGAGCTTCTTGTCTTTCAGAGAGTGATATCGTACTTGCGAGCAATCTGCTCCGCAAGTGTCGCATGTATGACCCACATGGGATGTTGGTAAGCCAGTACCATTGGCTTTGAAAGGCGCGGTGGCAGCACCGTTGGAGAGCGTGCTGGCTTCAGCAGCTGTGATGGGCCGCGATGACTTGGAAGACGTTTGATAGATGGAATTACGGAGCTCTAGGGATGCAGGTGCACCGGGAGCAGTGGGAATTTTGGAACCATTCATACCAGCTGCATTGGCTGGATGGGGTCGTATACCTGGGTGCACGGATTGCAACCCTCGAGGGGTGTCAAGCAGTACTCGGAAATGACCTGTAAACGGAGGAGCCAGCGCCGCCGGCCGTTGTTCTGGGTCGATCTTTATGATAGAAATTCAACTGAGCAAAACAATTCTCATGCGCAACAGCTTGAACAAGGTTGCAAACCTGATAATTAACCAACCCCCACTGTTCTAAGAAAGCATGTACGCGCATAATAGCGCACACGTCGCCAGCCAAGTTTCTTCGGCAGGCAGTGACAGTTAGATACTCTGTCGGCCGCAATCTATAAGTGTTAATCATGAAATCACGGTAATCTTTGTAGATGGCAGGCGTTTTACTCCTATTCCGGGAGTTGAAAAACTCTGGTAGAGCTCGAATTTCTACGGGGTGGATTTTGGACATGTCGAACCAAGCAGAATAGGAAGGAATGATGACCTCGTGCGTTTGAGCAGCGAGGTATTTACGGGCCTGTTCTTCAAGTCGTTGGCGCGTCGCTTCAAGCTGGGCAGGATCTTCATCATCATTGTCGTCACCAGAATCTCCATCGTCGTCTCCACCATCAGCCATGGACACGTCCGCGTCTGCTTGTCCTCCACCTTCCTCATCATCTCCATCGTCTTTCAAAACACGGACTCTTCCTGAGCCTGTTTCAGGACCCAGTGAAGAAGAGCCTTCAGGTGGAAGGTTGCCAATTTCGTTAGATGGAAGCGGGTCTAACTCGCTCCGTTTTCCTGGCGCATTTTCGGGGTCAACGGGTGAAGCGCCTTGATTTTGCTGCGGTACTGTGAGTTTTATTCGTTTGGCATCTGTAGGACTTGGTACAGACGACCCTGAGCGTTTTGGAGTGTCCATAACTTCCCTCCTTATAGCGTGCTTGCCCGGTACTCTTCGACGAGTTTGGTTTTCGTGCAACAGATCATTGTCTGTTGGATGGCACCATGCGGACTAAACATTCACAAGCAAGGCAAAACCGACGGTCCAGAATATCACCAATTCAGGCTGACAGCTGCTATGCTACGAAACGCTGTGTTGTAAACTATGACTGTCTATTCAGATTTTAATTCTATCGATGGAGTGTACTCTCGGACAACTTTCGCGAGTAGATGGTCGAAAAAGCAGGTTTTCTTCACGTAATGCTAATTTATGTCGTAGAACCCAACCGATTAAACAGACTTATCTACACATTCCAAAACTTGATATTTGACATGGTGGTATTCAGAATTATCTTCAAATACCTGCCACTGTACAGCGAGGATCCTGAAATAATACAGCGATTGACGATGGACATAAACCAAAACCCTTAATCCATGGACAATACAACACGACCAGCAATTTTGCCTTGAGCAAGTTCTTCATAAACACTTCGTGGAAGAATAACAATGATTCAACAAACGGTCAACGGGATAAATGATGCAATACAACATACTTGGCAATATCAGCCATCTTCCTCATACTATAATGGCACTTGACGGCACCAGAAGCGGCGATTCCGATGGCCTCGATGGCATCCTGACGGTTACCCACATAGGATCCATGGATTGTTATGCTCTTGAACACCGTAAAGAAAATGGAAGCATCAAGCGTAGACTTGGCGGGAAGCCCGACGGCCATCAGCCGTCCGTTTTCACGTAAGTAATCGATAGCTTCGGAGTAACCAGAACTCTAAGACAAGGAATTAGCTCACATTAGAATGATCTAAGGAACGCACTCACGGACGCAGTGGTAACGACTGCGGCGTGTGCACCACGACCATCAGTAGCTTTCTTGATATCTGCGACGATATCCTTAGACTTGGCGAAATCTATCCAGTGGTCAGCGCCGAGAGACTCGCACAGCTCGCGCTTTTCTTCGCCGGTGTCGATGGCGATAACACGACGACCCATGTACTTCGCATACTGTACGGCTAAACGTGAAGGTCAAATAGTGATGTAGAGTCGAGGTCTGGACTAGACATACCAAGATGGCCTAAGCCTCCGCCAGCGCCGGGAAGCACGACCCAGTCACTTGGGTTAGTCTCGCTATACTTGAGAGCACGGTAAACGGTAAGGCCCTGGCACAAAGATAACGTCAGAAGATTGGATTTTAAGATAGAATAACTCTTACGGCACAGAGAATCGAGGCAGCAGCAGCATTGTCAAGACTGTCCGGGATGACAGTGACAGAGTGAACATAAGATACCTTATTAGCATGTAAGTGTTGAGAGAAAAGAGGCCAACAACTACAAACGCACGAGATACTGTTGGAATGTCCCATCAACAGTATAGCCGCTTAGCTTGACATTCTCGCAATCTAACACGAATAAGGCATTGGAAGGTCATATTCAGACGAGGTAACCCACTCTGCTCGTACCCTTTCCTGCATTGCTCACAGTCAAAGCACGAATCGGCGATCCATTTGATCCCGACGCGCTGGCCGATCTTGACAGGGCTTTTGGTAGTGTTCTTACCAATGGCTATAATCTCTCCGACACCTTCATGACCACCAATAAGAGGTGTCATAGATTTAACGGGCCAGTCGCCGAGCGAAGCGTGAAGATCGGTGTGGCAGACACCAGAGCAGTGCATTTTCACAAGACATTCACCCGGTGCAAGATCATCAGGAGACTTGACGGGGTGGTCTTGAACATGGACCTTGGCGCCCTCTTCGGTGAGGATAGCAACCTTTTGAGATTTTGGGATCTGTAGTGACATTGTGGGGATAGGGATCCGTTGGATTAGGAGTCCTTTTGACTTACCTCGAGTCTTATAAGGAAAAGGAGAACGTCTATGATGATACCATGGAGTAGGGCGAGACAACCTCTGGCCTTTGTCTAACTTTAGGAACCAGACGTCGGAGATGGAAATATATATATTTTTAGCCACACGATCTCATACTGCCCTTTCAATGTTAATATAAACTGTTCACTTGTGACTTGGCCTCGAATGAATTCCCATCGCGCTCAATTCATTTGCTTAGGCACCGGGGAACATGGTGAGATGGCCGAGCGGTCTAAGGCGCCAGACTAAGGACTAGGACATTGGATGTCCATCGAGGGAGCTTTGTCTCCTGCTATCTGGTCTTTCGGGGCGTGGGTTCGAATCCCACTCTCATCACTATAGTTTTGCCTTCTTTCCTTTTCGTGGACTATTCCTTCCCAATTCATGATTTTTGCATTGTGATAGATAGCTAGCCTTCATCGCATTCCAAAATTATCAGTGCTGCTTACAATTTAGGGTTCGCAGATTTTTCCACGACCTTGTAATCGTCAGTTTCATCTCGTCAGTTTCATCTTCACTTTCGCTCGCTCTTCCGACTTGGACAAAAGAGGGCGCAGTTTCTCGGCTTTTCATGGTATCCTACAAAAGATAACTTTGGTGGCTTTGCATGGCTTGTCGACACGGCCGTTCTTCGTATGTGACAGAAGTACCATCATTATGCCTGACGCTTGCCGCCATCCGATTATCAGTGATATGCGCACCCCGGATAATATCAACTTGCAAATCACCTTTTGTGGATTGTCGACGTAGATGTAGCTACTGTACTGGAAAGGCCTCCTCAAAAGTTCAATCCCCTGGTACTTGATGCAGTCATCGCCGAATCTCTATTCATGGCATCAAAAATGTCGTTCATTCGCTCTTCCAAAAAAGCCCTCTCGGATCCTCAACAGAACTTTCCTTTAAATCCAAATCGTGCCTGGATTTCGTTTCAGTCCAAAACGCAATCGACAATTCTGTCTCGCCTTCCAGATCAAAGATGTCTCGACCCCCCCCTTTTCCCCAGAGCGAGACATGAGAGATTATAGAAATTCTCCCTTCGTTCTCCGAGACTATCCTGGATAGTCCTTTCTCCAACCCCACACCCATGACCAACCCTATCTCAAAACTTCATCGTCTCTTCACCAAGGCATTCAAGTTGAGAAATGAATCACGTCCGTCGCCGCCACTGGACGAGGTCTTCGAAATTGAAGGCCACCCTGTACCACCTCTGACATTTGCTCATGCCGTGCTTGAACTCCCTCCTTGGTTTGAAGACTCAGAAAAGACGACACCGTCTGCGTTCATCCCCATACTGGAAGGCACCAAAGCTGGCTTCTACGGTCATAAACGGATAGCTAAATCCACCAGCGCTTTCATTACCAGCACCTTTGGTTGTCCAGATGAAAGTCTCCTATCTATAGTATTTCTCCAACCCTCGCTTCCCTATTTCATCGCTTCCATCATTCATAGAACTCTTGTTCCTTACTCCGTCGTCACTGCCACCTTTGTCCTCCTCCGACGATATCAATCCCAACTACTACCCAAGTTTAACAGTTCAAAGTTAACGGCTCATATATTATTTATCTCTTCATATATCTTCGCCGTACGGGAACATTGGCCAAAGAAAGAAAAGGTATTCGATAACGAGTATTGGAGTCAGATATCCAACTTTGCAGCCAAGGACATTCAGCTGATGTTGGACCATTTTTACGATAAACTCAAGGGGAATGTGGGTGTTTACTCTAGTAGGTTTAGAAGAACGATATATTGGAAGTAAAGGACAAAAACCCATTGTCATCGTGGAGTATCATGGTATGACCGATCCAGAAGAGCCTTCCGAGTCGGGTAGTAGGACTTTGAAAGAACAACTTCTCTTCAATTGTCGCTCGTAATCAGAGTGGTTATATCTCAGGTATGGGTTCTGTTTTGTAAGGACGAGAGCTGTCCACCCTGGACGCTTTTTTTTTCTTCTCTTTTTTACTTACCCCTACATATATATATCTGGATTTTGTCTGGATTTACTATGGACTCTTTTTTTTTTTTTTTTTTTTTTTTTTTTTTTTTTGATTTTTTTTTTTTTTTTTTTTTCCCTTTTTTCCAGTGCAACATCATCACTAGTTAACGCAATAAAGAATCATTTTCATGGATGAAATTGATTACCGAACTATTCCAAGGCTATTTGTAAGGCAAAAACACCAGGGTTGATCGCAGACGGAAGAGAGACCTCAGTATAGTATTGTATAGAAGAGACAGGTTTAAACTGATTCCACCTAAGTTTACTTCGTCAGCTAATCAGACCAGATAAGATTTAAAAAAACTCACAAGCAACGGGCTGGTTCAAATGATCACTGATTTGCACTTTCAAGAATATAGATAGATGCGTAGCCTGATACAATGACCGTCGAAATAAAAAACGAGAGAACAACAATCACAGAGAGAGAGATCCAAAAGAATACAAGACCAAAAAAAATGAAAACATTACGAGAAAGAGAACAGAATTTATTTTTTAAATCAACCACAGATATAAAACCAAAAAGGAAAAAAAAGAAAAAGAAAAAGCAAGATGAAAGACAAGTAATAAGAGAGGGAAAAAGATATCTCTATCAAAAAAAAACAAGGGAACAAAAAAAAAAAGAAATGCGCTAGAATCTCCCGCCAATTATGTTGAAACAGTTATAAAAATAAAAAAAAAGAAGATTCCTTTCCCTCCAATCCCGTATGTTATGTATGTATGTATATATCTGCACAATGTATCTACCTCCATTCGAATTCCGGGGTATGAAACACAAAAAAAAAATCAAGCAAAAAAAAGCCAAAGAAAGGAAACAAAGAAGAGAAAAACCAAAGAAAAGAAAAAAAAAAGAAGTTTTTTTTTTACATCAGCGAACCCTTTCCCTTCAAGCCCGTCCGCTATGGACGTATATGTCATCGGTGTTGTTTTTCGATAGACAAGGGCAGCATATTCAATGGAGGATTCTCCAATTCACCAGTCATCTTCGCTTTCATCCTGTCCACACCCCTCAGCCCTTGGTGGCTTGTACACCTCCATGCGTAGGAGAAGTGATCCAGCTTTTTTTTCGGGTATGCGTGCCGACCGAGGGCGTTCCTCTCTTCACGATTCCAGATGAGCTTCTTCTACTCTAGCAACGCCTGTCCGGGTATTATGCTGTTGATGATGTTGATGTTGATGATGGTGGTGATGATGAGCTTTTGGCACAGGCAAAGATTGTGACCTGGAGATACTGGATTCATCAAATAAAGTCGCTTTGACAGCTCTTCTATCACCGTCTTCATCTGGAGGACGGCTATCCTGGGCTTCTTGGTTCTCCTCTTCTTCGTCTTCACCTTCACCATCATCGTCAGCTTCACCCTCTGCATCAGCATCTCCATCTACGTCATCATCTCCACTATCTTCCTCTTCATCCTCTCCATCATCAGATACCTGCGTCTCCTCTTCTCCCTTTCCAGTTCCCCCACCATCTTTCCCCCCCGTTCGTGGACCTACTTCAACACCCAGAGCATGTGCATGCCCATCTTTCATAATCTCATTAACCAACGCGCTCCCACCCATACTCGAAGTATACCCACCCACACTCACTCCAGCAGGAAAATACAATGGATCAAAATAACCTGTGGGTTCCATCCCAGTAGGTGTTCTTCGTCTAGGACTTGACATGGCGTAAAAATAAGCTCCATGAGTTTGGTTTTGGTGATACCATTGGCCTTGTCCCTGTCCCTGTCCCTGTCCCTGTATTGGTGCTGCAACGCCAGCTGGACCTCCTACAACTTCACTCGCGACCCCACCATCGCCGGAAGCATCACCATCATCAACTTTCATAGTTAAAGGAGCACCAACAGCTGCATTTATAAAGGTAGGTACCTCTCCTGGTCTCCCATAAAAAGTACCCGGTGACATGACGACACCCGGAGAAAAGGCGCCTGGGATGGAGGTTAGGTTGATATGCATTTGAGCATGGGGATGGGTTGACGCATTGGATGCGTCCGAGGTAGGTTGGGCATTTGAACCACTACCAGCGGCGGCTGTATGTCGAGGTGGTTGGTTTTGATGGGAAGACTGCTGGCCCAGTGGTGGTGAGAATTGAGAATGAAGAAAAGTTTTCGTTTTTTTTACCTGAGTGGGTTGTTTGTTATATTGCTGGTTCTGATGGTGGTGATGTTGGTGATGGTGATGGGGGTGTCGCTGTTGAGTAGGCGACAAAGGAGGAGACGAAGATGCGGACGACGAATGCCTACTGCTAACTGGTACATTGGCGTTGTTGGAGTTAATCCAATCATTTTCATCCTTGCCATCACCAACACTACCCAATTCACTCTCTAACTGACGTGCAAGAGATTTTGATCCGGACCGCGCACGTCTCTGTCCTCCACCTCCAGCACCGACCTTCGCACTCGTACCAGTAGGAGTCATATGCAATCCTGAAGGCAAAGCAGAAGGCAAAAACGTAAATGAAGGCATAGAAGGCGTTATAGGGGGTAACCCATGAGGCGTCGTATGCTGCCCAAACTGGTGCTGCTGGTATTGTCCATACGTCCCACTTGCATACCCAAATCCACCAGGATAATCCAGCAAAGGAGATACGGAAAGCGAAACTGACATCCCAAGTGGTGTGTGTACATGTGGGGATAATTGCTGTAAAGGGATGCTGAAAGCTACTTGGGATGGAAGGAGGGGTGGAGGGAGGGATATCGGGCCTGGACGCTGTGTGTGGTGGTTGGGGATGGAGGATGAGGGGCGGGATGAAGGGCGGAAGTTGGAGGTAGTGTAGGAAGACGGCTGGGAAGAGACGCGTGGTGAGGAGGAATGAGAAGGGGAAGAACGACGATGCAAGCCAGAATGTGGGTATGGATGAGGACGAGGAGAGGAAGCCGACGCCGACACAGTAGAGTGCGACGGCTCGGGTGACGAAACAGAATGAGGTGAGGATGTCTGAAACGGTTGTCCTCTTGCCCGTTGTCTCTGTCCCGGGACTTGCCCATACGAATAACCCTGGCCCTGACTGTGCGGCCTGGAAAGCGTCAACGAATTCTTCGAAGCTGAACTCGCTGCCGACGTTGCTGACGTTGAACTCAACCTAGAGAAATTTTCTGAACCAGACCTATCCGAACCAGAAGAGGTTGTCGTATTTGCATGGCTCAATGGAGGTGGTTTGTATATTGGAATAGGCATTGGGTGTTTTGTTGTTGCAGGTGCTGATGTCGACGATGATATCGATGATAATGATGGAGCAAAATTGGGGTGATCACGGATATGAGTGGATGTAGTGGTAGATGCGGCAGGTTTTATAGAAGAAGCGGATGCCAGTGTGTCTGAGAGGTTCTCGATGTCAAGTAGGGATGGTGTGCCATAGAGACGGCTACGTTGCTGCTGATGCTGATGCCTTTGATGTTGACTCTGGTGCTGAAGTTGCTGGCGCTGTTGATATTGTTGTTGAAGTTGTAAATGTAACTGTTGTATTTGAGTTTGGCTCTGATGCTGGTACTGATATTGTTGATCATGTAGATGTTGCTGCTGATAGTTTGACATCTCATAAGGAGAGGTAGGTCCCGAAGGAGGGTCCAAATCAAGCATATATCCAGGAGGTAATGTAATATGGGTCGGGTGTGAATGGCCAGACGACGACCCAGCCACTGGCGACGTAGATGCGGTCTCTGGCTGACTAGAAGAAGAGTACTTGTCATGATGGACATTGAGTACACGTCCGTTATATTCATATCTGTCGATGGATCCATTAGTACAGGGGGAGGGGGAGGGGGGAAGCAGAAGATAAAAGGTAAGTACCCGTCAAACATCTTTAAGGCGCGTTCAGCGTCAGGATCTGTAGCGAAAATGACAGTACCGAACCCTCGCGACCTGCCATCAGGTCCCAGAACGACATCGGCACGTATGATAGTACCAGCTTGTCGAAACAAATCTTTTAGATCCTGCCATTGACAATGGAAAGGGAGCTATGAAAGCCAATGTTAGAGAAGACGAAAGCCAGTAAGAAAAGAGGGTGATGACTCACATTTCCAACAAAGAGGCTTCGAGAGAAATTAGAATCGGTAGCGGAAGGGGGATCATCTGTGGCGGATGAAGATTTAGATGCAGAAGAGAGTAGTGAGAGATAACTACTGCTAGATGTTGCTATAGATGGTACTGGAGAATCGAGATCTTGTAGTTGTCTATCGAGACGAACTTCGAGTATCCTAGACTGCCACGAATAACCATTGAAAGTGTCAACAGCGCGACCTGCATCCTCCGCCGTTGCCAACAACACTGTACCATAGCCTCGCGATCTATTGTCGGGACCTAGAGAGACGTCTGCGCGCAAGACTGTACCTGCCTTCCTGAAGAGATCTTTTAGGTCCTGCCATCTCACTCTATAAGGAAGCTATATAGAGAACAAATGAGGGAGGGATTTTAAATGTCAAGAGGAAAGACGAAGAGGACATTGCCAACAAATAGCTGGGTACGTGTATCCCTTAAAGGACCAGCTGCCCTGGAATAGGGTGCAGCAGAAGTGGCTTGTTGTATGATAGCCTCAATAGCCTCATCTGAGGGAGATGGCTGCCAGTCCATAAAACGCTGGTGGTCACAGAACAGAGGCTTCTCATATTTTGGGTGGTGGACACGGCCGCTCCATACAGCCCGCTGACGTCATCGCCTTGATCTAGGCTCTCTTTTTGTACCCTCTTTTATAAATAACACCACTCGTTGGAGCGCTCAGGCCCCACACACTCCTACGGCATTTCATAAACATTAATCAGTACAACCGTCGTATAACTCCCCGGCACTAGCGGAGGCTTAGGCCATATTGTCTATTATGCATGGTTATCGCCATCGATACTCACCAAGTGGTGGGGCTGGCTGGA
>Ga0193743_1000970_pt1 | contig 21898 bp, 14 predicted proteins | sample L2c2metaG_FD_143038 | JGI IMG/M metagenome (GOLD analysis project Ga0193743, IMG submission 143038) | Soil microbial communities from a riparian zone of the East river system, Colorado, United States - L2c2 | ecosystem: Environmental > Terrestrial > Soil > Riparian zone | place: USA: East River... | reverse complement strand
TGGATATGCAGGGGTGGCAGATGTCGGTCCCGAACCACAAGGACGGCAATGCGAATGTACTGCATGACCGGCGTCCAATCGATCCTCCCTTCTTCCAGGTTGGGGCAACGTTTCATTCGCCGGCGGATGAGCACTACTATGGGCTTGGACAGAATCAGGAGGGATATCTGGACCGCCGCGGCCACGCCGTGCAGTGTGCCCACGACTACAACGCACCGGCGGGGCAGAGTGTTTGCGTTCCCTTTATCGTCACAAGCTATGGCTACGGTCTGTTGTGGGATAACCCATCCAGAACAACGGTAGCCTTCGGCTTCAACGACCAGACCCGATGGACCTCGGAGGTCGGGCAGAGGGTCTCCTTTTTCGTGATTGCGGGGAAGACCTACGATGAGATCTATTCCGGCTATCGCCTGCTGACGGGCGACACGCCCATGCTGCCGAAGTCGGCCTATGGGTACATTCAATGCAAGCAGCGATATGCATCGCAGCAGGAGGTGCTGGATGTGGCCAAGGGATATCGCGACAGGCATCTGCCGGCGGACGTGATGGTGGTGGACTGGTTCTACTACACGAAGATGGGGCAGATGGATATGGATCCGGCGAAGTGGCCTGACCCGGTGAGCATGAACAAACAGCTCCATGCGATGAACTTCCACAGCATGATCAGCGTGTGGCCGCGGTTCGTTCCGGAGTCACGGTTTTACGACATGATCCTGAAGAAGGGGTGGTTCGAGCATCTGGCGGACGGGACTCCAACCAATGGTTTGCCATACGATCGCGCCGGATCGGATATCGATACGACGAATCCCGAGGCGGCAGCGTGGTACTGGAGTACGGTGCGGGACAACTTCATTCGCAAAGGCTTCGATGCTCTCTGGGCAGATGAGACGGAGCCGGATCTGCCACCGAATGGGAGCTACTTTCATGTTGGCCCGGGAACCCAGTACTTCAATGTGTATCCGCTGTTCCATACCGCTGCGCTTTATAACGGATTTCGGAGAGACGTAAAGACGCGAGCGCTGATCCTCTCGCGTGATGCTTATCTGGGGGCGCAGCATAATGGGGCAATCTTCTGGTCTTCCGATATATCTCCGAACTGGGACACGCTGAAGCGGCAGGTTCCTACGGGGATCAACTTCACGGCGTCCGGCATGCCGTACTGGAGTACGGATATCGGAGGATGGCAGTATCTGCCGTCGACGCATATCCCAGATCACCCGCCACTGCTCGATCCATCGGATGCCCGCGACAACGTGGGCCACTACGACGACTACCCGGAGTTATACGTTCGATGGTTTCAGTACGGTGCATTCCAGCCGAACTTCCGCAGCCACGGAAGCAGGAATCACAATGAGGTGTGGTCGTATGGCAAGCAGGCGGAGCCTATTCTGGAGAAGTATCTTCGGCTGCGTTATGAGTTGATGCCGTATATCTACTCGCTGGGGTACAGGACTCATGAGACAGGGGCGCCATTCATGCGCGGATTGTTCATGGACTTTCCGGGAGACTCCCAGGTGGCGAATATTGGCGACGAGTATATGTTCGGACCAGCTCTTCTGGTCGCTCCGGTAACGTCTCAGGGAGCGACGAGCCGCTCGGTCTACCTTCCGGCGGGAACGGATTGGTACAACTTCTGGACGAATGAAAGACTGCGGGGCGGTCAGACCATCGTTGCATCCGCTCCGATCGAGACGATTCCGTTGTTCGTTCGTGCAGGCTCCATTCTCCCGCTGGGCGAGCCGGTAGAAAGTACGAACGAACAACAAAAGATTGCCAAGCTTCGCGTCTATCCCGGGGCGGACGTCGACTTCTCGCTTTATCAGGATGATGGTACGACGTATGACTACGAAGAAGGGAAGAGAGACCTGACGCAGCTGCACTGGGCCGATGCGTCAGGTAAGTTGAGCTCTACTGGTAGTAAGGCTTGGACGAAGCCCGATTCAGAGATCGTGGAGGTGGTTGGCGAGGGTGTTGGCAGGTAGCGATGCCTAGCCCTTATAGCCCAGCCCCGCAAGCACGCCACGCATATAGGCGAAGCTCTTGATCACACCGGGTAGAGGATTGTCGGGGAAGATCTCGTACTCCAGATCCACGTTGCCGGCGTAGCGCATCGCGATGAGAGTCTGGAAGATACTGCGGATGGGCATGATTCCGTCGCCTACGGCAACCTGGCTGTCCTTTTTTGTGGCTTCGGCGAGGTCCTTCATGTGGACGTCGAAGAGCCGGGGGCCAGCCTTGCGGAGCGATGTGACGACATCCGTTCCTGAGCGCATCGTATGGCCCACATCGATGCAGCAACCAATGCGCGGATCCATTTTATCTACTGCGGCGAGTACGTCCAGGGGGGAAGGGAAGTTCTTGTCTTCAGGGCCGTGATTGTGGATGCCAACCCGGATGTTGTACTGCTTGATGAATTTCTCCAACCGGGGAAGCACTTGATGGGTGGGAGCGCCGACGATCAGGGTTATGCCGGCAGCTTTGCAATACTCAAATTTCTGCCGGATATCTTCATCCTCGTCTTTGTTGAAAGTGATCGTACCACCGGTGCTCAGCTTAAGGCCTGCGGCCCTGTACTCTGCTGCGCGAGTTGCTACCTGATCGGCGGGAGTCATGGGCAGATGCATGTCTTTGACGTTCAGATAGGGCGTCTTCAACTCCTTCATGAAGGAGATGAGGTGGGCCTGGTCGAAGTTTCGGAAGGTGTAACTCGCGATACCGAGTCGTATAGGGGAGGTTGCGGCCGTAGGGCTGTCGCTCGCCACGGCTTTTGTGGTGCTCGAAAGAAATGCAGAGGCAGTAAGCATGGTGCCTCCACGCAGCAGATCGCGGCGGGACATGGAAAGGTTCATGCTGCGCATACTATCTGTGCTCACAGGTGGTCGTCCAGTTGAATCGTTTGAGCGGGGGTGTAGGGCCACTTTATTTCCTGTTGACTAGATTGAGAGGTACTGGTAGTGTCTCGTTCGTTCTTCAAACAATAAGATCTGCCGGATCCTTTCCAGGGGTCCTCCTTTTGGAGGTTTCACGCCATGATTCGCAGAATAGTCGTCTCCCTCTCCCTCCTTCTTCTCCTGAGCTCGTCCCCCTTCACCTTCGGGCAGGCTGTCAGTGCAACCCTGCTCGGTACGGTCACGGATACTACGGGTGCGATCATCGCGAAGGCGAAGGTTTTGGCTACCGAGACATCGACCGGCGCCGTGCATGAATCGATAACGAATGACAGCGGAAACTATACCTTTCCAGATATCCAGCCGGGCCGATATACCGTCACCGTTGAAGCGAACGGCTTCAAGAAGGAGACGCACCAGAATATCGATGTCCTGATCAACTCCTCCACGCGCGTGGAGTTCAATCTGGCAACGGGCAGTGTCACGGAGACGGTGCTGGTTACGACGGCTCCCCCGCTGCTGCAGACGGACCGCGCCGATATCAGCACGAAGATTGAGGCGAAGCAGGTTGCGGACCTGCCGCTCGGCACCAATCGGAACTTTCAGTCGTTGCTTAACCTCGTGCCTGGAACGGCGCCGGCGACCTTCCAGCACTCGCAGTTCTTCAATGCGCAGGGCGCCCTGCAGACGCAGGTCAACGGGCTGCCTCGGCAGGGCAACCTTTATCAGATTGAAGGTATCGACGACGATGAGCGCACTGGCCTGCTGCAGATCATCATCCCTCCGGCGGAGGCCATTCAGTCGGTCGATATCTCTACCAATAACTTTGAGGCTGAGTTGGGGCGCGCAACGGGCGCTGTTACCAATGTGATCCTCAAATCGGGAACGAACGCGTTTCACGGATCGGTCTTTGAATTCATCCAAAATAGTGCCGTCAATGCCAAGTCGTACTTCGCAACGGGCCCGCTTGGACATCTTGCGTATAACTACTTCGGCGGTAGCATTGGCGGGCCTATCTGGAAGGACAAGGTGTTCTTCTTCGGAGATTATCTACGCACGACGGACCACGAGAAGCTGGCAAATACGTTCACGATTCCACCTCCGACGTTTTACACCCCTAATCCGCAGGGCTTTATCGACCTCAGTGCCCCTCTGAAATCGGACGGTACGGGACAGGTTTTCGATCCGACCACCGGCGACGGTGTGACTAAGCATCGCACGCCCTTTGCCAATAACCAGATTCCAATCGGCAAGGTCAATCCTGTTTCGCTCCGGATGCTGCAAGAGTTAGGGAAGGTGGCTCAACCGAATCAGAATCAGGCGAATATTGCTTCTCCGCTAAACAACTATTTCGTCAACCTTCCTTTTACGAAGACAACGGACAGCTTCGATACAAAAGTTGATGTTGTGTTCAATGAGAGAAACCACCTGAGCGGACGATACAGCTTTCAGCGAGTTGTCACGTTTCAGGCACCGGCGTTTGGAGCGTTCCTGGGCGGACCGGCGGGTGGAGGCGGATTCCAAGGTACAGGCAATCAGAAGTCCTACAGCGTCGGCGTTAATTACGACCATGTTTTTTCTCCTACGCTCTTCACAGAAGTTCGCGTCGGTGTAGCCCACCTTCGCAACAACGCGGAGCCCAGTGGCTATGGTTCGGACGACGCAACAGCGATTGGCGTTCCGGGTGTCAATATCAGCCAGTTCACCAGTGGACAGGTCGGCATCTTTATCGGGAACGGGATCTTCGGTCAAACAGGACAAAACTATCCTTTGATCGGTTATTCCGCATCGATACCCTGGATACGGGGTGAGTCCAATATCGACTTCGTCAACAACTGGACCAAGGTGATCCGCAACCACACGGTAAAGGCTGGCGGAGACCTTCGGCGTGTCCGTGACGATCTTCTACAGGACCAGACCTTCAGCCCTCGTGGAGCGTTTACGTTTTCGGAGCCCCAGACCTCGGACTCTGGAGCCAAAACCAATGTCGCAAATGACATTGCCAGTTTTTTACTCGATGTACCGAGCCAGGTGGGTCGCGACCTGAACACTTTTTTCCCGGCCTACCGGCAGTGGTGGTTCTTCGCGTTCGCCAGCGACAAATGGCAGGCGACTTCAAAGCTGACGGTGGATCTGGGTCTGCGGTGGGAGTTCTATCCACCGGCAACGCCGAAGATCGCGGGCGGTTTCTCGAACTATGATCCGGTCAATAACAACCTCGTTCTGGCTGGCCTCGGCAGCAATCCGTCCAATTTGGGAATGCAGACACGCTACAAGTACTATGCGCCGCGCACCGGTTTCGCATATCGTGCCACGGATAACACCGTCATTCGTGGCGGGTTTGGCATCAGCTTTACCCCATTCCCCGACAATAACTACGCTTATAACTATCCTGTTCGGGCCAACAACAGTTATCAGCCGGCGGGTAATTCCTTCAGTGCTGCCGTGTTGGGGGATGGAGTAACGATTGCAACCTTCCAGGCCGGCTTCCCCGCGCCTGTCCCAGTTGCCATCCCAGGCAATGGAATTATTCCAACAAATACAGCGAGCCTGGCTGCGCAGCAGTACTTTGTCGTTCCACAGAAGTATAAAAACCCTTACGTTGAATCGTGGAATGTGGCTATACAGCAGGCATTGCCCGGCAGCATGTCGCTCCAGGTAGCCTACGTGGCAAACCATGGTGTCGGCATGGGCGCTAATCAGGACATCAACAACCCCAGCTTTTATGGCGGTGGGAATGCATCGAAGCCGCAATACAACTGCAATGGATGTCCCTCTAACGTTCACCGGACCGCTTCTACCCAACAGATCTTTGTGCCGTTTTCGTCCAACTATCAGTCGCTACAGACGCAACTCAACAAGCGATTTTCCAATGGTCTGGCCTTTACAACTGCCTTTACCTGGGGCAAAGGGCTGAACTATATGGATGGTGACGATGGCGGGGTAAAGTTCTTTATCAACCCACGTAGGAACTATGGACCTGCGGATTTCGACAGGCTACTGAACTACGAACAGAGCTTTACGTATGAGTTGCCCTTCGGGCGTGGGCACAGCCATTTCAATACAGGGATTGCTGCAATTGCGCTCGGCGGCTGGCGGCTTTCGGGAATTGTATCGATAGTCTCCGGAACTCCTTTTACGGTCTATGCAAACGGCACGAGCCTCAACACACCGGGAACGGCACAGACCGCAAATCTTACCGGGCCGTACAAGGTCACTCACGGAATCGGTACCAATACGCATTGGTTCGATATCACCGCATTTACCCAGCCTAGCGGTTGCCCTCCTGCCCCTACAGCCTGCACCCCGCAGAATGTCGGGCTCGGCAATACGGGAAGAAATCAGTTCCGCGGCCCCGGCTATATTCAAGACAATCTCTCAATACTCAAGAGCTTCCATATCTTTCGCGAGGCTGCACTTGAGACTCGGCTAGAAGCATTCCAACTGAGCAATACCCCGCAGTTCAACAATCCGAACAGCGGTAGTGGCAGTATTATCTCGGCAAGCAACTTTGGGCAGGTTACCAGTACCCTGGGCACCGGTCAGGGGAGCGTGAACGGAGTTGGTGGAGGTCGTACTCTGCAGGCTTCGGTGAAGATATTGTTTTAACCTTGAGGTTCGGCAGCACTGGCTCCTCTGCTGTAAAGTAGCTAGTGCTGTCATATCCTTAACAGGTCAATTCAATCAGGCAAAAACTGACAAATAGGAGCAACATGCAAGGTTTTTCCAGACGCAGTTTTCTCGCTGGCGGGATGGCAGCCGTGTGTGCGACACAGCCGCTCTTCGGAGCCGTAGCTTCAAAGTCTCCCTTCAAGGTTGCCGTCATTACCGACGAGATATCGCAGGATTTCGATCACGCATGTTCCGTAGCGTCGAAGGAGTTTGGTATGGAGTGGGTCGAACTCCGCGGCATGTGGAACAAGAGCCTGCAGGGGCTTACCGACACGGAAGTAGCCGATGCCTTGAAGATCCTCGCCAAATACAATCTGCGCGTGACCGATATTGCGAGCCCTCTCTTTAAAGTGGACTGGCCTGGCGCGCCGAGATCAGCGCACAGCCCAAAGAAGGATACGTTCGGCGCTGAGGCTACCTTCAAAGAGCAGGATAGCGTGCTTGAACAGAGCATCGCGCTGGCGAAGAAGTTCAAGACGGATAAGGTGCGGTGTTTCGATTTCTGGCGGCTGGATAATGTAACGCCTTATCGTGAGGCCATCGACCGGAAGCTGGAAGAGGCGGCAAACACCTGCGGGAAGCAGGGAGTGTTACTTGTTCTGGAGAACGAGTTTGCCTGCAACACGGCTACGGGCAGGGAAGCAGCCCGGACGCTGGGCGCTGTGAAGTCGCCGCATCTTGCGCTGAACTGGGATGCTGGCAATGCGGTGATGCGAGGTGAATTCGATGCCTACCCGGTTGCATGGAATCTGCTTCCAAAGGATCGGATTCGGCATTGCCATGTGAAGAACGCGGTGAAGGGTGCCAGTGGCAAGGTGGAATGGTCGCCGGTGGGAACGGGGGTCATCGACTGGACGGCACAGTTCCGCGATCTGGCGAAGGCTGGATATCGGGACGCTGTAAGCCTTGAGACACACTGGCATGGCGCTCCGACTCCAGAGGAGTCTACACGTCAGAGCTGGGCAGGGATGAAGCAGGCACTAAAGGATTCAGCGAGCCTATAAGCCTTGGAGACAATCGACGACTGTGAATATTTCCGAGACTACTCAAATGTCTCGTCGCCTGTTGGCTCATAAAGGGGTACGGAGTTCATCGTGTGGCGGAGTTTCGAGAGCTCCGCATACATGCGACGCCGGGCCCGGCTTTGATTGCCCAGCGGACGGTGCTCGGGGACGCAGTGCCACGGGTTGTAGGAGAGCTGCCTGGCGAAGTCCATCTGCGTCGGCGAGTTGAACGTCTGCCGCGGTATACGCAGCGTTGCCGCCGATATGCGAGGCGATAGCTTCTCTGGCCACAGCACTGCGTTGTTCTCAATCGGCATCAGGTGAGAATCTGTCTGTAGCTGCAGACGGATATCGAACTCCACGTCTTCTTTCGCCAGCGTTGCCACCATTGCATCGCGCAGATAGTCGTCAGGCGGCCGCAGCGGAAGCCGCGGTATTGGCGTCCGTTTGGTCGCCTTCGGCCAGACGGAGTACTGCATGGCCTGGCCTTCTCCCAGTAGATATGGAACGCAACTAAAATACGGAGCTTCAAACGGGCTGCTCTGCGTCTTGATCCAGAGCCCCTGCATGATCAAGTCCAGCACATGATGCCGATGCAGGTTGAGGAAGTAGAAGATCTGCGCATTCTTCAGGCTCTCCACCTGCAACTGCGCATTCGCAGGTGTATCCGGCGTCACGAAGGTTGGCGGCGAGACGCCGAACATATCCTGCGTGAACTTCTCCTCTTCCATCAGCTTCGGCCCGGGTACTCCCATCAGCTTGATGCTGATGCTCATGAAGCCGACATCTTGAATATCCGGCGTAATGTAAGGACCGGGTCCGGAAAACCGCACCCATGCACGATATGTCCGAGGCTCCGCGTAGATGCCGTGGCGCAGGTTCGCGGGGAGGTTATCGTGAACCGTAAACTCCCCACGTACGATGCCGTGAGTCTTCGTATTTCCACCGCGCTGGAACCCTCCCGGCTTCCATAGACCCCGCATCTGCGCCTGAAAGCTGGCGATGATCGAGTCGATGTAGGCCTCCTCATCCGGTAGCGGCTTTTCTTCGGCAATCTTCAAGCCGTCGTTCGGGCGGTTGCGATTGATCAGAGCGGTCACTATACTCGCTATCCGATCACGCAGCAGGGCATCGAACGCCGGGCGTAGGAATGGATCGAATCGGCTCTCGAGGTGGACCAGCTTCGTCAGCGTATCACTCACCAGATTCAAAAATGGCGAGCCGGTATTGGCCTTGGGTTGCGGGCGGCTGACGTTCGAATTGACTGGCGCCGTCATGCGGTTGGAAACTGCAGTGCAAAGTGGATGGTCTTCTTCTTGTCCCAGAAGACGAGGCCCAGGTACATCCCGGGGCCAATCTGGCGGATCTCGTCGCGAATGTGCTTGGCCACTAACGATGTCTGGGAGTAATCCAGCACAATACACTCCTTGTTATCGAACAAGCTCGCAGCCTTGTAGACCTGGGCGACAATCGCGTTCAGCCCGAAGGCGAGGATGCGGTTCCTCAGGGTCCCATGCGCCGCATCGAAGCTCTTTCCCTGCCAGGTGAAGGTATTGATCAGGGACGCGATCGAAGATGTAAAGGGCGTGCCTGCGGCGATGATAGCGGTGCCCTGGGCTTCGCCGTTGGGAATGTCGCCCGACGGACTGGTGGAGAAGAGGTCATCGAGCTCTTTTTCGGACATGGATAGAAGCTGCGGTTCGGTATACGCCATGTTTCAGTCTCCTCGACGCATCGATGCGTCGTGCTGGATTCAGCATTGATCAGATGATGAAGGGACCCTAAGATTATCGCCAACTATGATCGCAGGGCGGGATTTTGTCAATGGAGAAGAATCGTTGAGGGGGACCGTAGTCAGTCAGCACTGAGTGAGGCTAGGATTGGATGCACTAGAGAGAGTATTGGAGAAGCGCCCTTGACTGGTGGAGAACGACAGAGTGCCGAGTACATCGTCGTCGGCTCTGGTGCCGGCGGTGGGACGCTGGCGGCGCGCCTTGCTGAGTCCGGCAGAACGGTGCTGCTGCTTGAAGCTGGTGGAGATCCAAAAGATGCCACGGAGCAAACGCTGCCTGTACCGGCCAGTGGAGGGCTTCCCAATGAATACGATGTGCCCGTCTTCCACGGGTTTGCCTCGGAGAATGATGCGTTGAAGTGGGACTTCTTCGTACGTCACTACGATGACGATGCAAAACAACGCCTCGATCCAAAATATGTAGAGACGGTCGATGGCAAGCGCGTGGATGGCGTGTTGTATCCCCGTGCGGGAACGTTGGGCGGATGCACCGCGCACAATGCGATGATCCTCGTCTATCCGCACAATACGGATTGGGACTATATCGCTGAGTTGACCGGTGATACATCGTGGCGTGCGGAGAAGATGCGGGGATACTTCGAGCGACTGGAGAACTGCCGGCATCGTAAAGTCCATCGATGGCTCGCAAAGCTGGGCTATAACCCTACCAGACATGGCTGGAAGGGATGGTTGCATACGGAGCAGGCGCTTCCCGAGTCTGCGTTGTTGGATGGGAGCCTGGTGAGAGTGGTTATTGAGTCTGCCTGGGAGGCGTTCAAGAACGCCGGCAGCAGACGCGATCACTTCCGCTGGCTGTTTAAGGGCGCTCTCGACCCGAATGACTGGCGGCTGGTGAAGGAGAGCGCGGGTGGGGTACGCTATACGCCGTTGACCACTCGCAACCATGCGCGAATGGGATCGAGAGAGCGGGTACTTGAAGTGGCGGAGAGGTATCCGGGGCGATTGCGCATTGAACTCAATGCTCTCGCTACCAAGGTGCTGTTCGATGAAGAGAATCGTGCCGTTGGTGTGGAATACCTGAAGGGCAAGAATATGTATCGTGCGCATGCTGTTCCCAGCCAGGAGCGAGGGGAGCTGCGAACGGCTTATGCGACGCGTGAGGTGATCCTCGCGGGAGGGACGTTCAACACGCCGCAGCTGCTGATGCTCTCAGGCATCGGACCGTCGGAGCAGCTTGCCAAGCACAATATTCCCCTTCGTGTAGAACTGCCTGGCGTTGGAAAGAATCTGCAGGACCGCTATGAGGTTCCTGTCGTGAATCGAATGAACTTCTCCCAGTGGGAGATCTTCAAGGGGGCGCGATTTGCCCAAGGCGATCCGCAGTTCAACCAATGGCAGCAAAGTCGTGATGGAGCCTATACCACCAATGGCGGAGTGCTGACAGCGTTCAAGCGCTCCTTTCCGGAGCGGGACGTTCCAGATATCTTCTGCCTCGCGCTCCTTGGACTCTTCCGTGGCTATTTCCCCAGATACTCGGCGCTCTTCGCAGAGAATCTCAACTACCTCACATGGGTTGTGCTCAAGGCTCACACCAACAACCGCGCTGGGGAAGTTACGCTGCGCTCCGACGATCCACGGGATGTGCCGTCGATCAACTTCCGCTACTTTGAGGAAGGTAGCGACACACTGGGAGAAGATCTCGACGCAGTGGTGGAAGGGATACGGTTTGTCCGCAAGATCACGCAGCACTTCAAGGACAACAGACTGATCGCCGAGGAGGAGTTACCAGGCGATCATGTACAGACGGATGAAGACCTGAAGACCTTCGTTCAACAGCACGCCTGGGGGCATCACGCGTCGTCTACCTGTGCGATTGGGGCTCGTGAGGAGAATGGTGTTTTGCGGAGCGATTTCAGCGTATATGGGACCCAGGGACTGCGCGTGGTAGATGCGTCAGTGTTTCCCCGGATTCCAGGTTTTTTTATTACAAGCGCAATTTATATGATCGCGGAGAAGGCAGCAGAGGTGATTCTTGCGGCCGCTGTGCAGCGGTAGCTAGTAACTCTTTGCAAACTGCCGTTGACAAGGCAGAGGGGCGGCTATATCGTCTCATCTCATATCAAGAACCGGGCCCCTGGTGCTGCATGAACTAACAGCAGTGGAAGTAGATCTCCGCGCAGACTACAAAAATCTTCAAGGCGCAGGTGGCCATGGCGTACGACATATCCCAACTACTCAGCATGACCTCGCAGCAGCTTGACGACTGCTTCAAAGCTGGCGAGCCCGGTCCTATCCCGAACGGTGAAGCCAAGGGTACCGCAATCGTAGCCCCGGGGACGGCCTTCACGAAAGAGATAGCGGAGTTCATCACGATCTTTACCTGGCAGGGAAAGAACTTCGACGCGACCGCAGGTGTGTTGCGTAACCGAATCCTGGTCTTTGGGCTGAACGCAATTGTGGCCAAGGTGTATCAGGGGACCAGTTGGTTCGACGGCAAGGAGTGTGTCGTCCTTGATTATTCCGAGACGTCGTTCGTTGCCCACTGGATTCGTGATGAGATTCGGCTTATCTCGCCGAACCTTTACCTTGGGGTTGTGTACTGGAAGAAGAATCGGCTAATCCATTTTGCGCTGGAGTTCTGACCTCTTTATCTCAATGGACAGGAAAGAACGCGATGACTCCGCAATCCAACATCATGGTGGTTGCACCGATTATCGCCAGCAGGGAAGCTGAGCTGCGGCAGTTGCTCGCGAGCATGAATCGAGAGCCTGGCCTGGCGGATCCGACTAATACCCTGGTGCCCTTTGGCCAATTCACCAGCTTGCATTTTGCGCGCTTCGTCATTCTTGCAGATGAGACGCGAGAGGACCTACTGGTTTATGGAAAGGCATTACCTGGCGCAACTAATTCGCTGGCGTTTCTATGCGATTTTGATGGTTCGGCAGATCATCTCCGCCGCGAGTTGGTTGTACACGCTGAAGCCGGATTGCGGCAGATATTCTCGTGCTGTCAGTCTTTTCGCTCCGATTCCGACCTGCTGCGTTGGATGGAAGAACACGAGCAGCCTGCGGCCATCACCTACAACAACTGGTTAGGACGCACGGCGCGACAGGTTCGCGAAGAAGATGAGTTGCGAGCGGCACTCGACCAGCAGCTGAGGACGAATGCTTCAAGGGATGCAAATCCGAGGCAGGTGTGGAATCAGCTGCGCGCGTTTGTAACCGCAGAACAGGCGGCTGGACGGCTTACACTTACCTCTCCAGGGCCGACGCCTCTATCCTGGAAGATCAAAGACCAGCTGCATTGCATCGGCGTGCCGTTGTTGCTGCTACTGGTGTCACCGCTTCTCCTGCTTTATCTCCCAATCTTCCTCATCCAGCTACGAGCCCGAGAGGTGCGTGATCCGGTGATTGCTCCGCGCCCAACTGCCGATCATGCCAGGTCGTTGGCCATCCAGGAAGATCGCGTCATCACGAACCAGTTCAGTGCCTATGGCAATATCAAACCGGGTCTCTTCCGCCGCTGGACGCTTGTGTTTCTGTTCTTCGTGGTGGAGTACACCACACGTCACATCTACAATCGCGGCTTCCTCGCGCGCGTGAATACTATTCATTTCGCGCGATGGGTCTTTCTGGACAACCGTACACGAATTTACTTTGCGAGCAACTACGATGGGAGCCTCGAGACCTATATGGGGGACTTCATCAATAAGGTTGGCTGGGGGCTGAACCTGGTCTTCACCAATGGGCTCGGCTATCCCAGAACGAACTGGCTCGTAATGGACGGAGCCAAGGACGAACAGAAGTTCAAAGACTTTCTTCGCCGACACCAGATCCCTACAGACGTCTGGTACGACGCGGCTCCTGGAGTAACGGCTTACGATATGGAGCGCAACTCGCGTATCCGTAGTGGCCTACAGCAGCAGACAATCACCGACGCAGAGCTCTCGGAATGGATAAAACTCTTGTGATAGCGCACAAGACCAAAATGGCAGAACGAAAGACTGGTGAGGAATAGAAGTATGGCTCTAACAAATGCCGACTACCGCGACATGCAGGGCCTGCTGCGCTATGGTTACGGGCGTTTAACTGAGTCATGCTTTCTGTTGCTACGGATTGACGATTCTGTTGCCGCTGGTCATTGGCTGGAGACCGCCCCAGTTACTACGGCTGAGGAGCAGAATCCCCCTCCAACACGAGCGCTCCAAGTGGCCTTGACTCATGAAGGTTTGCGGAGGTTGGGGATCTCTGATGAGGTGTTGAAGGGCTTCTCCGCGGAGTTCCTATCAGGAATGTCGGGAGACGAGAATCGTTCGCGCCGTCTGGGTGATGAGGGTGCAAGTGTGCCGAAGGATTGGCAGTGGGGCGGCCCAGGGAGCGTGCCGGATATGGTTGCCATACTCTATGCGCAACAAGGGCTTCTGGCAGAGTGGAAGGTCACAATTGAAGATGGACTAACACAGTGTGGGTTTAGACTCCTGCAATGTCTTCCTGCGAATGACATGGGTGGCGTTGAGCCATTCGGCTTTGTGGACGGCGTGAGCCAGCCAAGGCTCGACTGGGAGGGACAACGCAACGTCACCGGGGATAAGCTGTCCTACGAAAATGTGAGCATGCTCGGTGAATTTGTCCTTGGCTATCCCAACGAGTATGGAAAGTACACGGGAAGGCCGATGATCCTGGCGCAGGAGCCTGGCGATCTGCCAATGGCCGATGACCTGCCGGGATATAAAGACATAGGTCGCAACGGAACTTACCTGGTGATGAGGCAGATTGAACAGGATGTTCGGGGGTTTTGGCGGTTCATCGACGAGCAGGTGAAGCAGGATGCGTCGAAGCGGCAGGATCTTGCGGAAAAGATGGTCGGACGTCAGATGTCTGGAGATCCACTGTTGCCGACGGTTACGCAGAGTATAACGGGCGTTGGCCCCGAGACACGCGATGTGCAACAGAATCAGTTCACCTTCGATGGCGATGCCGACGGCATCCGATGCCCCTTCGGTGCGCATGTGCGCCGCTCAAATCCGCGTAATACGGATTATCCTGCGGGAACTCATGGGCTTGTGGCGCGCCTGGTACGTCTCCTGGGCTTTGGCAGAAAGTCAATGCGAGAAGATATGCTAGCATCGACTCGCTTTCATAGACTGTTACGACGTGGGCGCGAGTACGGCACAAAGCTCTCGCCCGATCAACGGTTTCAACCGGCACCTCCAGACGAGCAACCGAGTGGTCTACAGTTCGTATGTCTGAATGCCAACATCGGCAGACAGTTTGAGTTCGTGCAGAGCGCTTGGTTGATGAATGGCAAGTTCGATGGCCTGAGCGGAGAGAGCGACCCTCTACTCGGAAACCGTGAGGTTGTGGCTGGTTGCCCGGTCGATGGATTTTCTCTTCCAGTAGTCGACGGCGCACGACAACAGATACGAGATATTCCGCTCTTCACCACGGTTCGCGGCGGAGCCTATTTCTTTTTGCCGGGAGTGCGGGCGCTGCGATTCCTTGCACGTGCCGCAAGAGTTTGACATAAAACGAGGGACGAAGATGAAAGAGCTTTCCTGGAATACATTTGCTGCAAGAGTGATGGCAGTTGTGACAACGCTGGCGTTTGCAATGGTGCCGCAAGGATGCTCGCACGGGAAGCCTGGCAAAGTATATGACGAGGCTCACCTCGCTGGACGCGGAGCCAGCTCTTTTCCCGCCGCAGAGGAAGACTACTTTCACGACATGGATGGCGCGATCCCTCTCAGTTCGGACGAAGTAAAGGGACGCAACACCTGGCTGGTGTGGACGGCTGGCAATGACCGACTCTGGGACGGCTTGTCCCTCACAAGCGTCGGCAATTTGGACTTTCTCAAGACACTGTCATCCTATCCCGCTCTGAAGGCGAGTCGAGACAATCGATGGGAGTATCTTGGCCTCGTCAATGAGCCTTGTTTCGTAAAAGCGACTGGTCCCGATCCGAAACGCTATGGCCTTTGGCTTGACCAGCGAAGTGCCGATTGTCCCGGCGACCCCTTTGAAAATGAACAGAAATATCCGGGCGTAAAGATTGGGGCGCGAGGCAAGAACATTGACGCAGGTTCCTACTATGGATATGCCACTGGTATCGTTGGCCTGCGGCTCTTTCCGAACCCAGCCTTTGACGAGAAGGCAGCGAAGAAGTGGGATCCGGTAAGGTATTACACGGACAAAAACTACTATCTCTCAAAAGATCTGGTCCGTCCCTATCGCGTAGGCATGTCGTGCGCTTTCTGCCACGTAGGTCCCAATCCGATCAAACCTCCAAGCGATCCAAACAATCCCAAGTGGGAGAATCTCAGTTCTAACGTGGGAGCACAGTACTTCTGGATCGATAGAATCTTTGACTGGAATCCCGAATCGAGCAGCTTTGTCTTTCAACTCTTCCATACGTCGCGGCCGGGTACGCTCGATACTTCACTTATCTCGTCAGACAACATCAACAACCCGCGCAGCATGAATGCCGTCTACAGCCTGGGGCCGAGATTGGAGCAGGCTGCACGTTGGGGCAGGGAAAAACTGGCTGATGGCCAGAAGGACAATAAGCAGTTCAATGACTACGTCTCATCTGGCCCACTGACGCAGTTCTACCAGGCACCCGACATTGTCAAAACGCCACGCGTGTTGAAGGATGGGGCCGACTCCGTTGGCGCATTGGCCGCATTGAATCGGGTCTATCTCAACATAGGAACCTTCAGTGAGGAGTGGTTGCTGCACTTCAACGCGTTGATCGGCGGGAAAGAGGTTACGCCAATTGAGGTGAAGGTAGCACGTGCCAACTCCAGCTACTTCGAGGCAACCGAGGCTCAGACGGTTGATATGGCACTCTTCTTTCTGAAGAGCACCGAACCCCACCTGTTAAAGGATGCTCCAGGAGGTGCCGCTCATCTGACGAGCGATAAAGCAATGTTGACCCGCGGAAAGATCGCCTTCGCGGAGCGTTGTGCCCGCTGTCATTCCAGCAAGGGCCCAACGCCACCACCGAATGCTGATCCTGCAGCTTGTGCCGGAGCCGGCTATATGGACTGCTGGCATCGTTATTGGGATTGGACGAAGACGGAAGACTTCAAGAAGCAGATGCGGAATATTGTTCTCGCCCCTGACTTCACGCAGGGTAACTACCTTTCAACCGAGCTGCGTGTGCCTGTTACGTTGCTGCAGACAAATGCCTGCAGTCCTCTGGCTACAAACGCAATCGGCGGAAACATCTGGGATAATTTTTCGTCTCAATCATATAAAGACCTTCCCTCGGCGGGAACCGCGACTATTTATGATCCCTTCACGGGAGAGGCGAAGCCTTATGTCCTGCCAGCGGGCGGCCGCGGTTACACCCGTCCTCCTTCATTGATAAGTGTGTGGTCTACGGCGCCCCTTCTGCTGAACAACAGTGTTGGCAAATTCAATTCCAGTCCATCCGTCGAGGCTCGCCTGGACTCGTTTCAGGATTCGATCGAGAAGATGCTCTGGCCGGAGAAGCGCGAGAAGGACTCAATCCTGGGAGACAAGGTGCCTGGGTCGATTGATCGCACTACGGAGCGCAGCTACCTGCGTGTAACCTCCGGTTATCTGCCAGACTTTCTGCAAAGCCTGAGTAGTTCTGCCGCTCGTTGGTTTCCCTGGCTATTCAACGATGAGGGATTGCAGATAGGCCCGATCCCGAAGGGGACGCCGGTTGGTTTATTGACAAATCTCAATGTTGTGCCTGAAACCCACGATCCCGTGGAGAGGGCGAAGTATCAGGCGAAGGTTCTGAGTCTTCTGGTGAGGGCGAAGCATGACCTGAAGAGCCTGCCTCCTGGTGCAAGCGACGAAGAGGTAGCAAAGGTATTCTCCAATCTCACAGCGCCATTGATGGAGTTGAACAAATGCCCGGACCTTGTCGTCAATCGCGGACATTACTTCGGCACCAGCTACTTCGCCGAGGAGCCACCGCTGAGCGATGAGGACAAACGTGCTCTGATTGAGTACATCAAGACCTTCTAGGCATCCGAAAACAGTGTCTTAAGGACAGGTTAAGCTGCAATAGGCGAAACTGTTCAAGATGCGTGTACTTCTTATTGAGGACGAGGTGAGGCTTTCGGCCAATGTCTCCATGGCATTGCGCGAAGGCCCCGGATACGCTGTGGACTGTGCCGCGGATGGGTTGAGCGGCGCAGACCTCGCCGCTGGCGGATGCTATGACCTGATCATCCTCGATCTGATGCTTCCCGCACTGGATGGCCTGAGCGTTCTGAAGAGGATTCGGCTGCGCGGAGATCGCACTCCCGTTCTGATCCTGACGGCGGTGGCTGACACACATTCGACGATTAGTCTGCTGAATGCTGGCGCCGATGATTATCTCAGCAAACCATTCGATCTTGGAGAGTTGATCGCAAGGACAAAGGCCCTTGTTCGAAGGGGAAAGGGAGCTGCGCATCCCATGTTGACTGTCTCCGATGTTGAGGTCAATACGTTGGAGCAGACGGTTCGGCGTTCAGGTCAGGAGATCGCGCTCTCGCCGATGGAATACAGAATTCTTGAATATCTTATGTACCGCCCACGTGCCGTAGTGTCCAAACGCGAACTGCTCGAACACCTCTACGACTATACCTGGGAGCATCATTCGAATGTGATTGAGGCGCACATTTCAAATCTTCGGAAGAAGCTTGATGGCGTCACACAGCAGCCCAGTATCGAAACCTTGCGCGGCCGCGGGTACCGGCTTGCGCTGCCGCAACATGAGCCTTTACGATGAAGCCGCATTCCATAGTTCGTCGCCTTATCATCACAGTTCTTCTCATGGAGCTGCTTTCCGTTCTCTCTCTTGCAGGTGTGGCATTACTTCATGAGCGCCGCGAGAGATTTCGTGCTTTTGACGTCATGCTGCGAGGTCGCGCGGACTCTCTGCTGGGAGCCGTTCAGGATGCAGAGGATGCTCATGACAATCTGTTGCTCGATAGAACCGGACTCGACCTTCCGTCAGAGGATGTCTATCAGATCCGCGACGAGAGCGGGAATATCGTTGGCCAATCGGTAAATTGGGGAACAGGTCCCAAGGACGGCCCTATTCCCAGTGCCGACGGTTTCTTCAAGATGGAGGTCAATGACAGACATTATCGTGCGATCCGCACCCATGCAATGCGCGTTATTGATATGGAGACGAATGGAGATGGAATCCGGCGGAAGGTCGTCATTACCTATGGCGTTCCTACGAAACCGTTGCGGAGGACCGTTGCCAGCGAGGTGAGGTTCTATGCGCTTGCGAGCATTATTTTTCTGTCGGTGACGGGGGTTCTACTGGCCTGGTTCCTGAACCGTGGGCTGGCGCCACTTCGTGAGATCGCTGCGAAGGCATCCACCGTCTCAGCGACCTCCTGGAAGTTCCACCCTTCTGAGGATGTGATGTCAACGAAGGAGCTGGGTCCTCTCGCGAGTACGCTACAGCGGGTTCTCAAAGACCTGGAATACTCCTTCATGCGGCAGCGGCGGTTCGTCAGCGATGCCGCTCACGAGCTCAAGACTGCTGTTGCTGTGGTTCAATCCTCGATACAGGTGCTGGGCATGAAGCCTCGTTCTGTCGAGGAGTACCAGAGCGGTCTCGATAGATGCCATGCGGATTCGATCCGTATGGAGGAGATCGTAGGAAAGATGTTGACGTTGGCTCGCCAGGAGAGGGAAGCAGATGTAGACGAGGCTTCCTCCGGTACTGATCTTGCAACCTGTCTTCGTCTTACCGAGCAGCAGCTATCATCAGTTGCTGCTCTCGCCGGCGTAAAGGTTCTATGGATGCAGCTTGATAGTACTGCCGTGCCGCTTCCGCGAGAGGACTGTGAGATTCTATGCTCGAACCTGCTCCTCAACGCAGTACAGCATAGCGAGCCGGGCTCTCAAGTGAGCATCTCCACCGTCAGGCAGGGAGACTGGGTGGAGATGCGGATTGAGGACCAGGGGAATGGTATTGCGCCGGAGGCACTGCCGTTCGTCTTCGAGCCTTTCTATCGCAGTGATCCCTCTCGAAATCGCAACACTGGCGGTACGGGCCTGGGGCTGGCCATCTGCAAAGCTATCGTCGATAGAGTGCAGGGAAAGATTGGCATGACGAGTACGCCTGGTGTGGGGACCGTGGTGGTCGTCCGGCTGCCCGTTGCGCGAGAGAGCTAGAGATGACAGGCTGGTAAACCTCACTGCGACAAGCAATCTTCAGGTTGCTTTAAGGCGGGCTTGCCATACTGTCGGCAGGCATGTGTCGTTGTGCCAAGCTCAACCTGGAGTCCCTATGCTGCCCTCGTCCTATCGTCGATTCTTCAGCCGTACGGCCATCGTGAGCGGGCTATCGCTCAGCTTGCTGGCTGCGTGCGCTCCCGCCCTGGCCCAACAAACCTATCAGATTCAGGATCGCTGGAAGATCGGCGGTGACGGTGGTTGGGACTACCTGTTGGCCGATCCCAGTGCGCATCTGCTGTACGTCACGCATGGACCTCGCGTCGAGATCCTGGATACCAATACCGGCAAGGCTGTGGGCAGCCTTACCGGCTTCAAGAGCACGCACGGCGTGGCCCTCGATGACGCAGGGAAGTATGGATACGTCAGCGATGGTCAGGGTAATACGGTTGTGATCTTCGATCGCCACACCTTCAAGACTGTGGCTACGATTCCTGCGGGCACGAACCCCGACGGCATCACCTACGAGCCGGTGACGAAGACGGTCTGGGCCTTCAACGGCCGCAGCAATGATGCGAGCGTGATCGACACGGCAACCCAGAAGGTCGTCGCGACCATCAAGCTCTCGGGCAGGCCAGAGTTCCCGACGGTCGATGGCAAGGGCACGGTCTTCGTCAATATAGAGTCGAAGAACTCGATTGTTCGCCTCGATGCGAAGACGAAGGCTGTCACCGCCGAATGGCCGCTGACGGGGTGCGAGGCGCCGTCTGGAATGGCGATCGATACCGGTCATCACCGGCTCTTCTCGGTATGCGATGGCAAGAAGATGACGGTTACCGACTATCAGTCGGGCAAGGTGCTGGCTACTCCCGCGATCGGCGATTCGCCGGATGCAGCGGGCTTCGATGCGAAGCATCAACTAGCCTTCAGCTCGAATGGCGAGGGCACGCTCACCGTTGTGGATGCGGGCAGCCCTGGATACAAGGTGCTGCAGGATCTTCCAACGCAGAAGAGTGCGAAGACGATGTCATTTGACTCAGGCACTGGCCGCATCTATCTTGCGGCCGGCGAGATGGGACCGCGTCCTGCTGCTACAACGGCGAATCCGCACCCACGGCCTCCGGTCGTTCCTGGGAGCTTCACCATTATTGTGGTAGGTCGCAAGTAACTCCTTCCCGTTCCGATAGGAAAGCCAGCGATGAAGTATGTCGCTGGCTTTTCTGTGTCTGACCGCCAGGGGGTACCCCTCCCCCCCCGTGTTTTGGCGTAAGTGTATTGTTTGCAATGATATAGCTTGGGTTGTGCTGCTAAAGTCGTGCGAATAAACGGGTTATAGCCAAAGTCGTGCAGAGAAACGGGTTATCTTGTCTCCTGAAGGTTAAGTGGGAAAGCCCCGGTGGATTCCGGGGCTTTCTTTGATTCTGTATCTAGTGTAACGGATGGAGTGGAACTAATGCGCAACGTGGATGTCGTTTATTTGCTGTGGGTTAGGTGGTTTGGGAGCTTGACAGGTTTTTGGGGCTGGCTGTCTCCTCTGGTCAATGCGGCTGCTTCGACTGAGCGTTCAGCGATGAGACTGTCCGCTTAGAGATCACGCGTTTCTTCGGCGGGTAAGGAGAATGGCAACGGCAAGGACGTGGAGGTTGGGTGTTGAAAAGTTCGGGCGGTTGTGGCGAGTAAAGACCCTCGGGATCCTTCCCCTTCGACAAGCTCAGGGGTCAGGATGACAGCTAAAACAAACAACGGCAAAAGCAACGGCAAAGACAACCGCAACGGCAACGGCAAAAGCAAGGCAAGGACGTGGAGGTCGGGTGTTGAAAAGTTCGGGCGGTTGTGGCGAGTAGAGACCCTCGGGATCCTTCCCCTTCGACAAGCTCAGGGTCAGGATGACAGCTAAAACAAACAACGGCAAAAGCAACGGCAAAGACAACCGCAACGGCAACGGCAAAGACGTGGAGGTCGGGTGTTGAAAAGTTCGGGCGGTTGTGGCGAGTAGAGACCCTCGGGATCCTTCGCTTCGCTCAGGATGACAGCTAAAACAAACAACGGCAACGGCAACGGCAACGGCAAAAGCAAGGCAAGGACGTGGAGGTCGGGTGTTGAAAAGTTCGGGCGGTTGTGGCGAGTAGAGACCCTCGGGATCCTTCGCTTCGCTCAGGATGACAGCTAAAACAAACAACGGCAACGGCAACGGCAACGGCAAAAGCAACGGCAACGGCAAAAGCAACGGCAACGGCAAAAGCAACGGCAAAAAGCAACAGCAAAAGCAAAAGCAAAAGCAAAAGCAACAGCAAAAGCAACAGCAAAAGCAACAGCAAAAGCAACAGCAACAGCAAAAGCAACAGCAAAAGCAACAGCAAAAGCAACAGCAAAAGCAACAGCAAAAGCAACAGCAAAAGCAACAGCAAAAGCAACAGCAAAAGC
>Ga0193743_1000969_pt1 | contig 21903 bp, 26 predicted proteins | sample L2c2metaG_FD_143038 | JGI IMG/M metagenome (GOLD analysis project Ga0193743, IMG submission 143038) | Soil microbial communities from a riparian zone of the East river system, Colorado, United States - L2c2 | ecosystem: Environmental > Terrestrial > Soil > Riparian zone | place: USA: East River... | reverse complement strand
GCTGTATGCGAGGATGAACTCGCTGTTCTACACATAGATCTGTAATCCTAATATTATCTTATCTTCCCACGGTTTTCCTGGCGGGTCAGTCAAAGGTCAGTCAGGCTTGCGTGACCCTCCTGACTTGACCCTCGTGACCCGGGGTCAGGCTGACTTGTACAACACTGGTATATACAAGCGGCTGAATCCAATTTGCGTCCTAATATGAAAATAAAAGTGATTTCTGGGCTTTTTGGGTTTTAGGAAAATTGTAATGTAAATTTTTATTTTTTATTGCTCAGACTCACACTCATCCTTTGCTTTTGCAAAGGCAACAGGCGTTAGTGCTCTGATTTCTAGTAACCGAAAATACTTTGATTACATAATGAGATGCTTGACGCCGTACCTTGATATTATGTCATTTAGTCAGCCGATAATTAATCTGAAAAAAAAAAAAGCTTTGACCCACCTCCACTAAAAAAATCCTTTAGAAAGCGACAACATGCCCCTGTTAATGATACTTCGGCTCTCAGAATTGTGCCTTACCCACCAATCTCGCTTCCACCACCATCTAGTCAACGGTAGACGACAAATGCAGTTTCTAAAAGGCTCAGCTACTGCTCGAACTCTTGGATTCTTGCCTTTGGCCTTGTCGTCATTGATGACTACTATGGGCTCTAAAATTTACCAGCGAGGTGCTCACTACGGATGCGCACCTGAGATTGAAGAGCTGTACCATGGAAACAGGGCGTATATTGCAAATACGAATCCAGGGCTTCTTCAAAGCCTGGCAAAAGACGGACAGAGTGCGTATTGTCCGTTTGTCTATTTTATCAATCTAACATTCTCGCCATGCTTCACCAGAGCCCCCGTTTATGCTGGTCGACTGTTCAGATAGCAGGTACACTTCCATTGTAAAGGCGTTAGACCAACTATCAATTTCGGGTCCCCCAGAGTAAACGAACAAGGAATATTCTCAGCTGAACCTGGTACCTTGTTTACCGCTGGCAATATCGCAAATCAATTTGATGAAAACGACCCAAACTCGTACGTTTCCATCTTTTCCTTTATCTCCGCTTTACCCTCTTTTTTTTTCCCCCCTCACAACTATTTCGTTATGCAGCAATGCGGTTCTCTCCTACGCAGTGGAAACGCTCAAGGTCAAACATGTTATCGTCATGGGCCACTATGGGTGTGGAGGAGTCGCCGCTTCAATGGTCCCTTCTTCTGAGCACGAGGGTCTAACACCAAGGTCTGCGAGTCTTCCAGTTCAGAATTGGATATCCCCCATTCGCCAGATATACCAAACCTCTAAACGGTTTGTCATGTTTTATCGTTGCCCACCACACTCTAATAACCCCTCAGTTCAGAAATAGTTGCCCATAGAACGAATTGTACAAATGCATCTCAGGATCCCAATGGCCCTCATCTGCATGATCGTGCGTTTTTGGTATTGTTGTACTCGGTTTCTCCGGTCGACTCATGTTGAAAGCTGCATTCCGAGCCCTTGTGGAGGAAAATGTGAAAGCTAATGTGATCAAGATCGCTAGGTCAGCTGTTATGCAAGAGGTATGATCATCCGTCCATCCCATCCATATCCTTTTACCTAATCTTCACACCAGCACTATGCTTCTATAGGAAAGACGACGACTCCAGAATCAGAGCCTGTCACAGAGATCTACATTCATGGATTGGTTTATGACGTTGAAAGTGGCGAAGTTTTTGATGTAGGGGTGTCAGCGGGTCCACCTGGGAAAGTCGCCCCTCCTACTCCTTTCCCTCCCATCAAACATCGAAAGGGGAACTCGGCAGCTGGATCATCGTAAAGCCGAACCCAAGCAGCAGTCGATTCTTTCACCAGAGTATTTCAGTAAGTCAGCACGCAACCTGTATGGCGTACTTTTCTTGACGTTAACTGTTGGCACACAGTCAATAATCACATTCTACTAGAGAGAGGTTGGAAGTTCGAAAGATCCAACCAAGTTAATCGTTCAAGAGTAATTGAGTTATGTTTTTTTTTGAAGCTGATATATAGAGATGAGATGATAGAGCAATAGATTATTGAGAACTCTACAATACCTTGCAATTGAGTATAGCTATGAGAATGAAGGTACGTGCATGGCACAGTTGGGATTGAGTCTGGTGCCCATCCGTTTTGACGAGATCTCGAGACGTAGTACTACGCCTGCATTTTTCTCTTTGCCCAAACATCCATCAACCGCGTGATCTAACACCAACTTTGTATGTTTCCCCTTGCCATCCATCTCTGCTCGTGCTGAGCTTGGTTAGCATGACCGCCGCCAGTCTACGAGACCCACCCCCTTTCAATGCTTGAATCTCACTCCCCCCCCAATTTTACAGGGAAATGCTCGGTTCATAACCTTAGCCTCCGCGATCCATACGCTTTCGAATCGCCTGTTCTCGCCAAGGCGACTTCTTGACCATCGGTAGTGGTATACGTCCCGAAGCTGATTCCACCGGTGGGCCCCGTCGTCGCTTTCTCCGGTAAATCCAGCTTCTCGAAATGATGGAGTGGGAATTCTGAAACTAATTTCGAGACGAGTGAGCCTATGATGGTCCTGTTATCTCTTGTGATTAGATTAGATTTTATTTCCGTTTTTTTCCTTCTCCTCTATGACGCAATTCCATTTCCTTTATATACGGTAGATACTCCCTTGTGTTCTCAATTTCTTATCTTACACATAGCTCGTTAGGCTTTTCCTCGAGCCCATTATTATTGGCCTGACCTTGCGAGTGTTGACCTTTGAGCCAAGTATCACACGGAATGAGGGTAGTTCAACGTCGGAGCCATAAAATTGCCTCTACCAGTATCCTTTGTCCGACCCGTAGTGAGTCTCGGGATCTGGGTCTAACCTAAAATGGAATTGCGCTGGTTTGATTCCTGATAAGAACAACTGAAAAGATTTGAGATTTGTGGGACTTTTCTTGTTCAAACTTTCTCTTTCATCGATCTGTTTGTCATATCCCCTAACCAACTCAAGCTACTCTCAAGCTAAACCAAAACACATTTTCACCAACATCACAATGCGTTCTACCATCGATATCATCGCTGCAACTGCCGTCGCCACGGCTTCTTTCGAAGCGTCCATGACCACCGCTGCTCATCAACTTGAAGCAGACTCGAACTCTTGTGTTAACCACAGCTCTTTAATATGTTCCCATTGCGGCTGGCGCGGCAGCCACGCTCCCAACTGCCCTTTCTAATAAACGCTGGGCCTTCTATACGTGAGTCCGTGTGGGCACCACCATGTCATTCGTCGACTTGATTCCTTCCTCCCTCCCCATTTACAGTTTTGCATCAACTGTTCACCACCGTCATCTGTTATCTCTCTTTCATCAATCGCATTAATTTGATGCTGTTCGAATAGCAACGCCATCCATGTTATCTCCATCGACCAATTGGGCTCTGTATTTCGATATCTGTTTATTGTGAGTATGGGGAGGACGAGGAAAGTGGCTGCGTGGGTGGAAGCTTGAGAGGACCCCGATGAGCGGTAATGAAGTCATAAATATATCTTGTATATGTATCAACGTCGATCTTCGCTTTTTATTTCCATTCTCTTATTTGTCTGTGAGGCTTAAGCATGTGAGCTGATTGGTTTGACCTACGTGAAGCGCCTGGGATTTCCAAGATACGTCCTGTCATGGACTACCTAACGATCGATTGTATTAAGATACATGTTATCTATGACCCGGGTTCCTGAATTTCATGGGGTGTCTTCCCCAATGGCGAGCCCAACAATCTCCTCTTAAACAACCATACAGATCAATGTCACTACTCCCTGATCTTGCCGCTTGCCTACCCTACGATTGACTCGTTCCTTTCACCTAATTCTAATTACTTCCCTTAGTTCCTTATTCTCTTATTCGTTATCCTTATTGTTTTCTTATGTCCTTTTTCCTTCCTTTTTCCTCCCAAGGGAGTGTCGAGATCGAAAATATGGACCCAGGATCGAAATTTTTGGTAGCGGGCGCTGGGCTGCCAACTAGACCTGTGACCTCTCCGCCACCTCCTCCTCTAGTAGTGGAAGTTGAACAAGCATCGCAGACTCGATTCTTGGGGCAGCCTCATACAAAGGTTTCTTAATAACCGGAGCACCTTCTCAAGGTAAATGCAACTACTCGAGCAAAGGTGATACTACTAGAAGGGTTTAACAACAAGGTTTTTATATCGAAAGTCCAACATAAACATGATTTACTTACCCCAAACTTATCCACATCTGGATTACATTGTTGGCGGTCGAAACCGATCTGGATCCACACAGACAACCGTCTAGCCTTTGGACCAATATCAACAATCTTTTTTACTTACTTTTGCCAGCAGACGAATTCATTTTATGCGTCTCCTCAGTAGCACAGGCATACACTCGGTAATACTTAGAATATCCGGACTAAAAGCTTGGCATATCTCCTAAATTAGTCCTGGATGTGCTGAAAGGCAGGTACATACGAGACGTCATCTGGAAAAACGAAAAAAATAAAATAAAATAAAAATGGTTTACATAGTAGAAGGAGGTTGGAAGGAAGTGCTTCTGAGGAACACAATAGGAACATGAAAATGGGAATATTTGCATGTCAGAGGGACGGTAACTCCATACCTAAAATGATACATATATATATTGAAGATACAAAGTGAAAAATATATACGAGGATTGTGATGCAGACGCACCATATTTATTGGATGAAGGGAAGAGAGAATCCGCGGTAAAAGAAAAAAAAAAAAACTCAGAGCCGGCCAATGATTCTTACTATCATCACCCCCACATCGGCCGGACCTTTCGCCCATTCCAAAAATAATATAAATCCGCCTCGACAACTCGGTTGTCACTGGAAGCGATCAATCTCCGACGCGGCCTGAGCCGGCAACCATGAAAAATAAGCATATTTTCTCTTTCTTATTGAGAGAACTCTGGGCCAAAAAAAGAAAAAAAGGGACCTGCAAAAGATTGAAAAATACTGCGAGGACTCCTGTGTCTAATTTGAGATCGATTGATGGACAAATGAGTGAGATATTCCAACTGGGCGAAAGGTAGGTCTGCTAATCGAAATCATTATCTAAATTTAACTTTAAACTAATTGTTTTACTAAATTCAAACACCTATCCTCGTGACAGGTTACCATTGTCAATGCCGTAATCTGCCGGTTTGTTGCCTCGTTGTTGCCACCACACCCACACATTCTTTTACCTTCTAGCGTTTCATTTCCTCGTCTCTCCTTTGGCTTCTAGGATATATCTAACCACATCTCTCGTCTAACCCCGTAAACTGCATGAAGATGCCAAAAAACCTCCGATACCTGTTCATCAGCGCTCTTTGGTTGTTATCGAACTACACTACATATACAGTTGCGCAAAACAGTGTTACCTTGAAAGACCTCCCACCATGCTCCGAACCGTGCGCAGACACAGCAGCGGTTGCCGTAGGTTGTGATACGTAAGTTCTTCATATCCATAATTCTTCAGTCAACAAGGAACAGCTCATTCAAATTCTGATAGGGACGATATTCCATGTCTTTGCTCTCACAAAAACTTCCCCACTGCTACTCTTCAATGTTCACGGGATTGTCGTCCAGATGCTCTGTCTCTGACTCGGCAAGTCTTGACCGACATGTGTGCTGACGGTATGTTTTTTTTTTCTCTGCAAAACCTTTCTTACTATTTACTTTTGTTCACCAAACATCCAACTTCTCCCACAGTCACCAGCACTACTACTACTTCTTCAACCTCAACCTCATCAACTACCCGATCAAGAACAACTTCCACAACTTCCACATCCACATCCTCTACTTCTCAGAGCTCAAGTACATCTACAACCTCATCTACAACTGTCACTCCTATTCCTACCAGCTCTCTCTCTATCGACACCACACAATCGGGCAGTAGTACTGTTATTGTCGTCCAGACAGTAGTCGTAGCCCAACCATCAACTATCCCCAACGCAGCCGGAAGATTGGACATCGGGTCGGCCTCTATAGCACTGGGGGCACTGATCTTTAGTCTTCCACCCCTCATATTGGCTGTTATTGCGATTTAGGTGTGCAACGCGTTTTTTTAAGGGTCGGTTTTGGGTCTTGTTTTGTATTCTTGTCCGGTGCTTTTTGTCTTTCGTCCATCCGACAAATTCGTCTTGTCCTCCTTCAGTGTGGATTATCTTTCTCCTTCCTTCCGCACCCTAAAAATTCGCTCTATGGTTGTTGTATACCCCGATCTCACTATTTATTTCACCTTGCTTTGGTCCTTTTTTTTTCTTGTATTGAAATATTGGACCTTTGCGCTGAAAAGGTATTGCTATTTCATTTTACACTCTGTACGATGTCAAGGCCTACTTGATACTTTTTTTTTGTCCATCCTTCGCGTAAAGTTTTCAGTAGACATTGTGTTTTATACGTAGCTGAATAGAATGCTTTGGGAGCAAATGTACCGTAACAGTTGGTTGTGGCGGTTTGAAAGAATAGGTCATTCGGCGATCGATCTATCTACGCTTATAGTTCATCTAGCGCAAGCTAGTATCATCCGCCCTTGACTAGTCTCAATATCCGTATACATTCCAAACGAATCTATGAAACATGACACTAGCTTCAACACCTCGTCTCCTTTTTTTTTTCCGACTAGTCACAGTCAAAAAAGGTTTAAACGACACCGCCAACGACACTACCAATACCGCTCGTATGTGAATTCAAAGGCCTCTTCAACTCCTCATACAGAGCATCTCCGGAAGCTTGAGTAGCATCCACGATCCCCCTCCTTTCTTTCTTGAAATGATTCGACATGAGGAAAGCAATATCTGTTAGAAAGAAGCCCAAGTGGTTTGGATTAGAATTTGAGGGGAAAAGGGATGAAGCATGAACGAAACTAACCGAGACTCTGTTCGAAATTCAATCTCGGATCGCAGAAAGACTGTAAAATAAAAAGGGTGAAAGATTAGTGTACCTTCTGAAGACCAACATAGTTGCAAATCCAAAATGAAACAAACGTGGTATGTAAATAAATGAGAAAACAAGATAACATACTCGAAAAGCATCACTAACAAAAAAAAAACAAAAACAAAAACCCACTTGATATCTCAATCCCAACTGATCCTCATCCAACTCCATACTCCCACCTACACACTCCGTAACACTAAAACCCTCCTCATTCAACTCGCCGGTAAACTCCAGACTCACCCCACCTAAACGCGAGTTACACGCAGCGTGGATGCTCAAACTGGATGTCAGCTCTGTGATGATATTGTTGAAGTGTCTTGTTTTGAGTCCGGTGGATGAGGTTTGTGTGCTGGGACGGGGACGAGATGTGAGTGGTGAAAGCGAGATGTGGCAAAAGAAGAAGAGAAAAGAAAGAAAGAAAGAGCAAGCATTGAGGCCGATTCACAAGGTGTCGTTTACCTTGTCGCCTCGCTTTCCCTAAAAGCGCTGCACTGCACTCCATTTTCAGGCTATCCGTCAACAGGAGTCCCAAAACACGTAGATCCACAGAAGAACACGTAAAACAGATGATTTGCAGCACAAAAAAAATGAGGCAGGTAACCCATCTGTTACCCTAGATTTCTCTGCCAAGATTAGGCAACGGTGAAAACCAAAGCAGAGGAAAAGAGAAGGAACGAAAAAGAAAATAAGCACGGCGGAAACGAAGCAGAAGCTAGGGTTGGACGAATGCGAGGAAAGCTGGCCTGCACTCACTTTCCGTGCATCGGATCGCATATCCAAGCTACCGGATGACCTGACCGTTTCACCGCACCGATATGCCCGGGAAGGTGATCATCGATCTGAAAGCCCAGATTTCAGAAATTCGTAGTAAGAAAAAAAGAAAAGATAAGGACGAGTAAAAAAGGAACAGAAGAGGAGGGATGGAGGAGAGCTAAGAAGTGGCAGTAAGAAGTGGAAGAACAAAGACGCCCGATACACCAGATTTGATTTTTTATTGATGAGACGCGATGCCAAAAGCAGGTAGGTAAAAAAAAGGGGGGATGAGGTTCAGGTGTCAAAAGAGTAAGGGAACGTGTCACACAATGAAGAAGATGTGAATGAGATTAAGCGGAGGGGGATTGGGGAGTGGGGAAAGGCGATGATTTCGGGTTTTTTTCTTTTTCTTTTTCAAAATCGTTCGAGATTTGAAAAATATATACACGACTCGTGTGCAGAAGATCCATGAAAAAAAAGCGCACCTTTCGAGCACCGTATCTGGTGATGAGAGTCACTCTTCCAAATTCTTTATCGGGATTTACGACTACGCCAAACGGAAGGCGACAGAGTGATAAGTGTCCATCCATCATTCATTCAGATCGGGTCAAGAGAATAAAAAAAATAGGGGCGAAAGGCCGTTTAACAACTCCATAAAAAAAGTGAATTCAGCCAGCCTAGCCGACCGACACCACTCACCGAAAGGACAAATCGAGAGAATAAAGTGGATTCTGCACTCACTATCTAAAAGTTTGACAAGCTCTTCATCATTCATACTCGGACCGACCTTGATCCCAATAGGATTCCTGATCCCCCTAAAATATTCCACATGCGCTCCCGTCAGCTGTCTCGTTCGGTCGCCGATCCAAAGGAGGTGTGCTCCCGTATTGTAAAATGCATTTTCCTTCAATATCGGCGCAGTTCCACCAGTGGTATGAGGCAGAGTACCGGTAGCACTACGGGGAACGGGGAGTTCTCTTGTTAAGGCTTGTTCGTATGGGAGCATGAGCCCTTCATGACTAGTGAGAAAGACAGTAGCTCGTCAGCTTGTGTCGTTTGTCATAGAAGAAAGAGGAGGGAGATATGATGAAAGGGACGAAGTGTGAGTGCAAAGAAACGCGAGACAATTGAAGGATGATGCAACAAAGACTGTTCCAAGCACACCTCGTGTAAAAGTCAACTTCGCCAAACGTGCCTCTTCCCCCACCTTGTTCGTAAGAAGAAGTAGAGTCCGCCCCGATCGTGCGACTGAAATCGAGAGCATCTGAGAGTCCGTCGACAATGATTTCAAATTCGCGCCTAGATCAACAAAGAATTCAACACACAAAGTTAGCAACCAGGTCAAAGATAGAAGAAAAAACCACGTTTCATTTGGCATGGGACGACATGGGAATCGGAGGAAATTTTCAAATAGCTTACCGTACAGACGGTGACCGGACATGGTTCAAAGACCAGTCGCGAGGATGATGTAGTGAAGCAAAGCCTGAGGTTAAAAGGCCGCGAAGATGGTTCAGCGTTGTCGTAGAATGGAAGTAGGCACTATTAGTCGAAGAAGACACAAATGAAATTAGTAACCGGAAAAGTTGAACATAACAAGTAGTATATATCACACCTAAGCAAACGATCAGGGTCCGGGGTACGGTCGTCAGGATCCAGACTGTTAGAGTTTTAGAGGGTCAAGTGTCAGTTTTGAGTAAGAGAAATGGAAGTAAAAGTCACACCCGTTGACATTATCACCCCTTCAAAGAGCAAGGCAAGATTGAAAATAAAAAAAAGTTGTCAGTTTGACGTGGGATGACACCCCCATCATGTCCGTGGGACAGGAGATGAAAAGCCAAAAAAAAAGATTACATACCGAAAACTCAGTACCTCCCGATCACCCACCTTCTCGTAACTGCTGCTCCGTGGTTTTGCGTATTGTCCTGCGATGCGTCCGATACGCACCTGGATTGATGTGGACAAACAAACAGTGTTTTGAAGAAAGGGTTCATCATGTTTTGTTTTCGAATGCGAACAAAAAGGATTCACATACGACAGGCAAACGAGCACCCCAGATGAGAATCAAAGAAAAGGACAAGATGAGTCCGATTTTCGAGGATATGTTCTCCTATTCCAAACGATTTCAAGTGAAAGGGAAGAGAAGGATGAGAGCAACTTATGTAAGAATGAGAGGTGACGTACGTGAGTACAAGCGTCGAAGCTTTCAGCACAGTCACCAGCGTGAAGCAAAAAGGCCTCGTTGCGTTGAACGAGGCCGAGCTGATAGCGCAGACGTTCGATCTTAAAAAAAAGGAAGATTTCAATCTCTGCGGAGATCCACGTAGCTTTCTATTTTGAAATGATGAGACCGACCTCGGATGGGGTGACCATTGGGGGAAGTGTTGAAAGCTTTGAAAGGACTCTTAAAAAAGAAAGAGATCAATATGATGGACAACGAGGGGTCAGACAAAGCAACGAGGTGGTGTTACATGTAGAAGAAGAAGATTTGTAAACTCACTTTGAAAGGTGTTGTTGATCTGGATATGCAACGTCCTTGAGACGATAGGGATCACCTATAAATGATGATTCTTTTGTATAAAAAAAATCTTACCTGGGCGATTGGCTTGGACGTCCAGGACGACGGTGACCAAGGATCTGACATTTTTGAGAAGATTCTATGTTTTTTTTTTTTTAAATAGACAAGCTCGAGGACGTTGAAGGGACAGCTGAAGCTTGAATGCACAAGAGTTCCTCGGATCGATCTCTGTCATACGTAATCCGCTTCTAGACTTTGTCCGTCGGCATTTCCCCAATTCCAACTAAAGGACCTCCTCCCATGGCAAGCTAACGGTTGTTCAACGACCCATTGTGCTCGTATTATTTCACAGTTCGTATATCTTATTTACTCTGAACTTTGGTTTGCGATATACTTACATATGACACATGCCGCGGAACAGTAAGAACGTTTAACTTACCTTCGCCGGATGAAATCGAAATAAGCAAGGCGAGTACCTCGACTGATCCACACCGAGAATCTCACTGAACTCCCAGGAAGCTTTCCATTCCATACTGGAACCTACTGCGCCATACCAAGCGGTATGGCCGTCGTACACGCTCCCCACTGTCGCTTTTTTATTTATTTAAATCGTGGTTCCCGAATCTCATCAAAACCGCACTCTTTTCCCTTTTCCTTGAATTCGTACAATTGGCCAACGCACAAATTTCCAAAAAGTGTATTCCCGTCCAAATTCAACGATAGTATATATACACTTAACAGATAACGAGAACTGTACCCTTGCTTACTCCCCCTTGATTCCTTCACCAAACGCAGTTGCCTCTCTCTACTCTCTGTCAATACCCTCCTGTTCATAACCAACCATGTCTTTTTCTCGCGTCGCTTTTGTTACGGTCCAAGCTTTTTCCTATCAATTAGCTTTGACCCCTCCCAACCCCAGTCCATCGAAGGGCAGGTATCACACAGAGCAGCTGTACATTCTCCAAATCGCCCCACTAATATTCAAGGTATATTTACTGCCGCTTCCCCTCCATTTTGTCATTTATTCATTCTACCCTCCACAGGTCCAACAATTCATAACCTGGGGCTGGGCAATCTTCGAAATCCTCTATTACCTGCGCCTAGTTCTACCCATCACATCTCCTGCCCCTTTCGTCACATCCATCATCTGTCTACCACCCCAACCCAACGTTCGTCTGACGCCCTCCTTCATAATTGGCGTCATAGCTGTCATATTAGGAACCTACATCCGACTAGATTGCTTCAAAACCCTCGGTCAATTCTTCACTTTTGACTTGACGATCCACCCCGAACACAAACTCATCACATCCCGCTTCTACGCTTACGTCCGTCATCCAGCATACACAGGCTCTCTCCTCCTGGTTTTCGGTCTTGCCTTTTCACATCTCACACGAGGAAGCTGGATGACGGAGTGTGGTCCTCTGCGTGCTTCCAGTTCCGCCATCGTCGTTTGGGCTCTATGGTGGTTGTGGACTCTTTGTGTTGGGATCAGTAGGGCTGATGCTGAGGACAAGCAAATGCGGAAACTCTTTCCAGAAGAATGGGACGCATACGCTGCTGTTGTACACTGGTGGTTCTTCCCCGGTCTTATTTGATCACTATTCTAACTTTCATGTAAGTTGTCCGTCTTTATATCTAGGTGTCGCTTACACCATTCATCTCCTTCAGGATATCCTAACGCCTATAGATCGACCCTTTATAGAAAAAAAAAAGGCTACGAAAAGAAACGACTGGTGACAATTGGAAAAAGAAGCAAAAAAAAGGGTGTATGCTCTCAACACATCACTCAACGCCGTTTTTAATGAAAAATACGAACAACATGTGCACGAATACCCCCCTCACAGACACACTCTTCTTCTGCACCGGGGCGGGATAAATATACTAGCTAAGATTTATCTGCAAGACGGACTGGAAGTCTAGCATGTCAACCCCTCGAATGCCTGTTGCGGACTCACCCTATATACGGACCTCACTTTTTTGTGTTTTAGCTCAATTTACTTTTACCATGTACCTATTAATTTACGATGACCAATTTTCCAACTTTGTTGACATCTGTCCTAGGTGAATTGAAAACGATATGTGATGAACGGCGAAAGCTTCAAAGAGTCCTTGTACTTGTAGTAGCTCAGGACAGTGTATCATATTACAGAACCTGTATACTCAGGAATCCAGTTCATCTTCGCCCAAGCCAACAAAACTACTAACAATGCTATGCAACACTCCATCTTCCTCCTTTTCATTCCCATCCTTCAACAAAGCCTCCACGACCTCCCCCGTTTCTTTCGCCGCAACAGATGATAAACTAGCAGGGGGAACATACTGTCGAACCGCACCCGCTATCGCTGAAGCCAGCTCCTTTGATGGCATTCCAAGCATCCTCGCTAACCCATTTATACGATCTTCTACGCTTTCCTCTTCTCCATCCCCACACGCTGCTGGAGAGGTACCGCTAGGCCGAGCTCCATTTATGATGCAAGGTGCTTTTTTACCCAAAGCCATATTCCACCAACCTCCCACTGCAGATTTGTATTGTAGTCCACGATAGGAGTAATATGAGATCAATAAAATGCTCAGGGTGATTAAAACGTATATCAACCGAGATAAGGGGGTGGAGGAGAGTGGTGCCGATACAGATTTCAGAGCCGGTGAACGACGGGGCAGCATGGTCAACGTCCAAGCGTAAATTTCAAATGACATCAGCGTGAAACATTTTGCAACCCAAAGTCAAGCTAAGTACGTGACCGCGGATTCCGTAATTGACACAAAAATAATAAAAATGTAGATATAGGGTAGATAGTATCGAGGCATTTGTTCGAGTTTAAAAAATACGGGTTTATATAAAGGAGGCCTTTTTCAGGTAATCACGAAGGATGGTGTCTTTAACTAAATCAAGTTAGGTCAACGAGAGTTACGGGGGGAGAATGCACAGGAAATAGACTAACCAGATCGAATCGTGGATGCCGTCGCTTGGGTGTCCTTGAAACAAAAAGGCAGTCAGCATCAGATCATCAGCAAGTAAGGGACTAAAGAAAGCAGCGCACGATAACAGTCGTCGCATGATAGTAGCTGGACCGTTGGTCTGTCGAATAGTCCTTGTAAATATCTTTAAACTTCGTCCTCAAATCTGTGCATTATCCCCCCCCCCCAAAATGTGAATAAAGGGATAATATCAGGCTGAGAAAAAAAAACTCACATCGAACCACATTCCCCGTATCATTACTCCTCTCCCCATAACTAGGAAGATAAGCATTGATCTTCATTCCAGAACGCAGCTTTCGATCTAGCAAATCAATTTTGTTGAGGAATAGAATCATATTTGCACTGGCTAGCAATTTAGATGCGCAGATAGTTTGCCAGAGCATAAAAGAATCTTCCAGACGGTTGACATTCGAATCTTCCGATAAGCGTTGATCGAAGCATGATATAGCTTTTGTTAGGAAATGACTAGAGTCAGGCAGGAATGTGTCGATGATATAGTCATTGGAAACTCACGAGCAACTAGTTGTCCAGCCGAGGAATGGGTAAGCTGTGAGTCTAGGGCTTATACATTATCTTGAGCTGAAAGGAAACCTACGAAATATGATGGCTTGAACGTCATCGAAGTATGGTAACCACGCCTGGCGCTGGAAATTTGAAAATTAGGTAGGTCCATAAGGTACATCGGGTTGAAAGAGTGATAATACCATTGTCCGTGATCCACCAACGTCGTAAATTCTCCATTCTCCGCCAAATTCGATACCGCCTATAGATGATGCTGGAATAAACAATGTAACATCGAAAGGGAGATGGGATAAAATAGACGTACCGGTTAAAATGTTATTAGTATTCGTAGGAAGATCAAACTTGTACTCTTGCACTCCCAACGTTCTCAAACGTGCTCGAACCACGTCGTTATCGGATGGTTTATAACTCCTACTCGCGATACGTTCAAGATCGTTCAAAAAACTGAATAGAATGGCGCAACCACCATGAGGATATATCCGAAGACATGAAAAAAAAAAGCTCACAATCCAGCTGAGTCTTCCAAACGGACATTCCAATTCTTCAGAACAGTTCTCACCGCTTGATCCGACCAAAGAGCCACCATATCATCTTTGCAACTTGCAATAACCTCAGTCATTTCATCAACGACATCATTGGTAGCCGTATTGCTATGGCCATGATCAACTTTTTGGGAATCCAGACCTCGTGATAAAGCGTCTGTCCATCGACAGACACCGAATTCCGTCTTCCGTTCATACAATCGTTGAGATTCAGCTTCACGACCTGAAGAACTGGGAGAAGCTGCATCCTCCTCTTCCTCCTCATCGGCCTGTGCACCAAGTTTTCTCTTCAAATCGGTTTCTACGCGCCGTAGAGGTCCAAGACGAATTTTGAGGAGTTGGTGTTTACCATTTAATAAGGAGGATGAGCCACTTGGAGAGGGTTTGTCGGATTCGGGCTGTGCACCGTCCAATTCCGCTTGCAGAGTTTCGACGATGGTTGTTATGGAACGAACGAGGTTCAACTGGATGACTGAGCGCCAAGAAGCACGTTCGGCATTCCATGTATCTCGAGCGAACATCATTTGGAAGTCTTAGATATGCTTCAGAACATCACCCAGGCTGATCTGCAAGAAACCTTAACGTACTTTTGAGTGTCGTAGATTTACCTAGAGTGAATTAAAAACCAAAAGTCAATAACGGCGACCGAAGGACATATGTTGGTCAATATTTACCACTTTCTGCTTGACCAAGCAATAAAACTCGAACGATATTCTTCTGTTTCTTCAACGTGGCCTTATCTGCTTTCAACTGCTCGTCAATCTGATCACTGACTCTCTTCGCTTCTGCCTCCTTGGCTTCACGAGCTACGCGTTCTTGGGCCGTTTCATTTGGAGGTGGTGCATGGAAAATAGCCAAAGGATCTTGGTCAGTGGCCCCTCGTGCCATGTTCGCTGTACAGACGATAGATAGATTTGATATCGTCTAGCGAGGAAGCAACCAAAGAAAAACAACCAACTGGAGAATGGTTGGTAAGTAGGCCCATCAGGTCATCATTCCTATCAGGCGATCGATACAACCTAGGTCTCCCACGATTTACGGCTGATTCCAAAAACGTTGTCTTAAGGGTTAACCATGTCTGTGGGGGGGGGGAATAGGGTCGGATACTAGTGTGTGTGGGATGAAAGGAACCACCTGAGTAGAGGGTAGTTTTTACATGCAGCTGAATAAGCTCCTACTAGTACATGAAATATACTAGTAACTAGCGGCTTTTCGTAAACCACTTCTCACCGAATTCTTTTTTCAATAACACATGCTTCAAACCCACATTATGCCATAGTCGTGAGCACAGCGTGTATTTTCGGCGGGGTCCACGTATTCACGGGTGGCTGTATCAATTCTCAGGATCCATGTGTGTAGCTTGAAGCCTGTCGGACAACGAAGACTGTTGAAAGTAAGAAAATAGCAGGTAACGTGTGTTATTAAGGAAATTTTTTGTCAGAGAGGATATAACGAGACCGATTAAGCGAGGGTTTAGAACTGACAAGAGAAAGAACCAAAATTAATTGTTGACTACCCCAACTTCAATCTCTTTTCACCTAATTTTGCATTGTTTCTTCTCTTTCCTTCAGTTACCTACGTAACGTTGTTAGAGTATGTCTATATTACACAAGCCTCGATTATCCCTTGATCTACTTCCTGCTGGGAGGATGCTGACGGACTCACTGGTGCCACAGACCTACGCAAGCTACCCTTTTCCCCCCACATACAGCGGCATCATGGTCCATTTGAAGATTTTGAAGGCTTAACGGAGCTTCGTCGAGCCCGACTCCAGGTGAGTCTTTGAGATTACTGTAAATATATGCGCCTATTCGGATATTCTCCCATGCAGAGAGTCGTTGGAGTGATTCCCAGCCACGGTTTAGGCGCTTCCGGCAGCAGGATGACGCCAAGGCGAAGGCTGTCGTCGCCAAGGTGAACATGCTTTATCTCCATAAATTATCATTATCATAGCAAATATTTCTCTCAGCCAGCCCTCGATATTATCAAACATACCTATCGGACGTGAGGATTCGGCTCACGGCGTGAAGGTAGAATCATCTGATCTTAGGCTTTCTGAATAGGATGATGCGAAGATTAGGCTGCCTCCATATCTCTGACAATACCGGCCAGCAACAAATACGCTACGTATACAGGTGCTGAATCCACCACGAACCATTCTAACTCGATCCGGTGAGTCGCCATCCACATTTTCTGGATAATTTTGCTAATCTGTTCTGAATGGTCAAAGGTGGCGAGGTCCGATGTCCCAGGTCGGGCGCGCGAGACGCCCCTTCTTGTAGTGCTGGATCCAAGATAGTGGCTAAAAGAGCCGCGAAAGCCTGAGCAGTCATGTAGTCTCATACCAAAGCTACCCACGTTAACGAGGATGAGTGGGCTCGAGAAAGCGGCGGTGGTTGAGTGACGTCTGCGATGACGGGAGGGATAGCGGAGAGCAGGCAATAGTGTCATCGTTCCATCCGTACTCTATCATCGTTACTCATCTCCGTCGATTCCCTCCTCAACATCGTGGACTTTGGCGCCGGCGCATATACAAGCACTCTGGCGTCTTCAACACGTCGTAAATACCCACCCAAGACCTCAACGAGCGGCGAGACTCACCTCCTGTACTCTTTTGACCAGCCGCCACCAACACCGGGGTCATTCCTCCTAGTACAAAGGGTTTGTGAAGCACAGACCACGACGTCAGCGAAAAAGAATGGGAGGAGGGTGCTGGGACCGAAGGGAAGAGACGTTGTCGATGGAGGGGTCGCTACGAGACACGGTAAGCTTCCATCTCACAACACAACGTTCGATAGAGGTAAGCACTTACGCTTACATAGCACCCCAGGCAGTAGACTCGATGTCTAGATGGTTGAGGAACAAAAACAAGGTGCGTTGGCACGAAATGTCGGCCTCTGGGACAACAACTTACCACCCTTCCCTTCATCATAGAACCCAAGAATGGCTATGGCGAGTCGACGACGGCCCACATCCTCATGAACAATTGGACAACCACCGCCGCTGACGACGTCGACGGCCTTCGTGAAATCTGTTTTTCTCTGGATCTCCCCTACCCGAACTTCAATCCCGATTCCCGAAAGTTGATAATGGTGAGTGTGTGCTTTCAATAGAACCTGATGGATATCCACTTACCTTCGCTCTCATAGCAACATTTTCCCATACCATCAATGCCCACCCTCGGACCACAGATCGTCCTTCCCTTAGGCCTTTGCGGTTGTCCCTATGGGCAAGTATTACTAATTACCTATGTCGGTGTGTACTCCCGCTGACCCCGAACCTGGCAGATCTTGGGTGGGTTCTATGACAAGGAAAGGGAAAGGGTGTATAAGTACTAGGTCCTACCTCCGAGACCGTATCATCAATCTCAGCAAGACCATTAAATCTTTCTGAATACACCAGACAGCGCGGCATGGAAATTATGAGTTCTATGACTTGGATCTTTTTGTTTTTTTTTCACTGACCAGGCCCAGGGAAGAATTTGTTAATGCTTAATGCGCCGGCAAGGCGCTGTGGTCTGTTTTAATCACTCCGTCATCCCAATATTTCCTCTTTCACTTCCCAGCTGCCATACTTTCAAATTATTTGTCTACCACTGAAATATTGTTGAATTTTCTCTTGTCCTTGCGATATTCTGGTTGTTTTACCGAACCCTTCGAAATTCAAACTTATTCTCAGCTTCGCCGCCATCTTCGTTCTGTCCTACGGGTATATTACTCTCCAACCGCAACTCACCTACCATGCCAGAATGCCAAACGACATCTCCTCTACCTTGTGCATCATAGTTATTGGGTTACAGGGATTCTTACGAAGTCAATCAGAAGGATCGGGATTCAACGGATAATTGCATCTCTAACGGCCGTCTTTTGCCAGACTTAGAATTATCTTTTGTTACCGAATTACCATTATGGCAACTCACCGAAGTAAAAGGTAAGGGTTCAATATATTTATATTCCATCTGAATGATTATCGAGCGTCTGGAAGGTTAAAATGAAAAAGAAGCTCAAGTATAGCATGACGACAATTTTAACGACGGGGCGCCCATAATTGGCGGCATTTACTATCGATGCTGGAATCAAAGAGGACGAAGTTTAGGAAAATCTCAATTCAGAATTGATTGGATGGGGATGACCACAGGAGAAGATTGAGTTAATCATTTGGCGCGGTCGGTGGGGGATATTTGCGGTAGTATTGCGTATCTGTTGAGTGGTGGGGGGCAATTAGAGGAAATTTAACACAGTTGAGAAGTTCTAAGCTCGAATTGAACTAACAGATAATTTAGAAGACTAGGAATGGCTACTTTGCTCAAATCGAAGGATGAATCCGTCAAATGCTCGCATTCATAAGGTAAGTAAGATGAAACATTAGAGTGTCTATATCAGATTAGCGGATGAAATTTCAGCGGTTCAGCGGTTCAGCCTCAGGCAAGTCGCCACTCAAGATAGAAACATAATAAAGTTACAACAAAACACTCTTGAATTTCACTCCACCAGGCCCAGCTACATTTCGGCAACTAGTTCTTCAGACATACTGACAGCACTGTCACCGGTGAAGTCTCAGAGCAGCTCGCATAGGGATCACCAAATTTAACCAACTCACATAGATATAGGACGGTCCAGCCTACACGACTATGCACCGACCAGAATGGATCTGGTTCCGGGAGTGTAGCAGAAATTGTTATCGAGGCGCGTTCCGTAGCTAGAAAATTGATTGCAACTTCCACCGCAACTGCCTCTGTCATAGAAACCAACGTTTCCGGTGGCAGATAGGCACTGAGTGTTAGGCGCGTCAAGGCACTTGGCTCCGCCATTGTATACGGTACAGGATCCACCGCAGACGCCGTTGATCCTTCTGTTACAGTACGTAACCATTGTATTCAACGCATTGCGTTTGGAGATGTCGCGGCTGATGGGTTCGCCAATGAAAGTGAGTTTTGCGTCAGTGTGGTTGAGCCAATCTTTAAATTGCTCGACGGTCACCACGTTTGGGACAACCTTCTCATAACATATGAGTGAACAGCAGTGGTCATGGTTTTGATATCAATAACATACCGCCGCCGGGCTTGCAGCCGCGAGGAGGGCCAAAGCGCTGATGATAGTCAAGGTTAAGACGATGAGTTGCATGTTTGCGATTGGCTTGAGATACTGACCTTTTCTCATTGGTGTGTGTCAGCTTTTATAGTCTTTCCATCCACCCTCATTGCCTTTTTGAGGATTCAATCCAAAGACAAATAGTAATACAGTGAAACGGTGAAGAAATTATGAGCGATCATCGTTCCAAGCCACTAACTCAGTTACTCGCATGAGCACAGATGTTAAATGGGGTTGATCGATTCCTCGATCACTAACAGGTAGGTCCATTAAATATAATTACGTCTAAAATATGCTGAAATAGACTGGCAATGCAACAGAGTTACCACCGTGGCATCACTCCAAAAAATTATCAGTATTGTCAATCCAGCGCGTATATAATAGGCATCAAGGCTTTTTATATCAGGTGCTCAGGTTTCAGGTTTGATCAACTCAGTTACCTCATAGGTGCTCAGTGCTGAGCACTGATTTTCAATGGAGTTAATCGATTCTTCAGTTCATTAAACCTGAATCTCGGGAGATGGTACTGTATAAGGATCGAGAACTTTCAAAATGCAAACCAAATTCCATCTCTCAAAAAAAGAAACTAAGTCAAAAGCGAAGTAAAAGATGAAGTGAAAGATGCGTAGAGAAGGGAGCATCCGAAGAGCGCGACCGCGCTAGTCTATTTTGAATTTTTTGGATTTGAATCCCTTCGTTTCACATCAAATTTCAGGAAATTCTCATGAAAACCTCTGCCCATTGTTTCTTCAAATCGTTTCTTTACCGCCCTATCCACGTCAAGTTCCTTAAGTACCTCAGTGCCTTGGACCTCAACACGGCGTGTGCGCAACCAGATGATCCCGGTTTCGTAGCTGCTGATTCCATCAGGAACATAGACTAGAGAAAGATATTAGGACATCCTTGAGCAGTGGAGATTTCAAAGGATCACGAACTTTGTGGAAGTGGCATTTGGGCTCGGAGGTGACGTGGTAGGCGATACCACCATCGATAGATATCTTCCATGAGGCCGAATGCGTCATATTCTTCATCAGTTTCTTCCTTGAAAAAAGGTTTCAAGTCATCTTGTTGGACGAGATATCCGCAATCGAAAACTAGCATGATGACAGGATAAACAGTAATGTATTCAAACTCCGCTACGTAATGTTTGCTGCCATGTGACAGGTGATCGCATTTCAGTGTCCCCCTTGCACATCTTTTTTGCGTATGCCAGAGCGCTTTGCAGTTGGAGATAATAGTATTCCATATCGTCTCCGTGGACGCATTGAAAAATGGGAGACAAGCCCGCCGAAAACCCAATATCAGCAATACGGACCACTTAACGCATTTCTCTCCATCAAATTTCCTCCCGATCGTTTCCTGGTTAAACCTCAAGCTTTACTCCGAGAAATATGGCAAAATACAGCTCCGGAGGACACTGATGCTATGAAGGCAATAATATTTGGCAGAGATGACCACACCATGGATGTAGACGATCATCTGCGGGAGGAGATAGTCCGTCGGGCGTCTATCGACTCTTATGGTGGGGTTTTCTTATAAATGGGCATGTTGGTCTAATCAAGCTTTCTGTCTCTCAACTTCATTCCATTAGGCACATTAGTCCACGCAGACAAAAAATATTATCCTGACTTCGTGGTAACTGCATACAGTGAAACCGGAAATCCTCACGGTGGAGAAGAGGACATTATTCGACTGGTTATCGAGGTTGGGTCACTTGGACGTGACCTGAAACCACCCACGGATAAGGAGAAAGCTGATATCGTTGATCAACTTAAACGCTATCTTGTTGCAATGGGAGAAATTGGATACCGCTGGGCAGATAAGGCAGTGGGAATGTGCATAGTTGGGACTGAAGTCGCGATTATGGAGTCCAAAAGTGATGGGAAGTTCAAGAAAGGTCCACCTCGATGGGAAAGCTTGTATTCTGAGAAATTCAGCAAGATTATCCGTGATCTGGCGACAATGTAAATATTTTCAAGTGTCTTTGGTGTACTGTTGAATGATTACAGGTATTTAATTTCATCAACTTTGTGCTCTTTGCCGTGCTTTTCTGGCTCTACATTATGTAGATAGTGTGGCATCATTGATTGACGATGCTAGGTAGGCTAAGCTGGCAAGAGAGGGATGTACTGATGTAGATTACTGTACTATTTCGAGGATCGAGCCACTCCTGATGGTGGGTCCGCTTTCAGGGTACCCATTGTCAAATTTTGTTTGAAAATGACCAAAAAAATAAATCCAAAAAAAAATTGTAGAAGTGTTTAGGAGTACTAACCATCCATGAATGTGAAAGAATAATGAATTTTCATTGAGAACTGAGGATGCTATCCATGTTTTTCTGCTGTAGACACATTATGATCAATTAAAAATCACAGAGCCACAAAGAAATACTTTTTTTGGTTGAGACATATTGTTATATAATAGACTTACCTCCCCTGTTCAATTTCGTGATTTTAGAATGACTCTATCATATTGATAACGACGAATGTGACTTTAAAGTCATATTCGTACTTTTATTTTTCTGGAATTTTATTGCACATGTAGATAGTACCCATATAGTACTCTTGAATGCCAAAAAAGC
>Ga0193743_1000968_pt1 | contig 21921 bp, 25 predicted proteins | sample L2c2metaG_FD_143038 | JGI IMG/M metagenome (GOLD analysis project Ga0193743, IMG submission 143038) | Soil microbial communities from a riparian zone of the East river system, Colorado, United States - L2c2 | ecosystem: Environmental > Terrestrial > Soil > Riparian zone | place: USA: East River... | reverse complement strand
TGAGTATACAAATACAGCTGAATGAAACGCGTGCCGGCAAAGTCAGCCGACAATGGCTGGGCTGTGACGGCGAGGATAGCCGAGAGCTCCGCCATTGATATCGATTGCTTTCCGCCCAGGAAGTCGAGCGCAGAGCGCCGCATGCGGGCGACCTCGCCGAAGCTGCGAGTCGATGAAGCCGGAGAAGGCAACGTGATCTCGCCGGAGCCAGTTAGGGCCGACTCTGCGAAGGAAGTGCTATTGCTCCCGCTGCTGCTTCGTTTCGTGGTGAAGTGGATGCTGTCAATCAGCTGGTGAGCAATCGTCTCCTTCGAAAGCTGGTTCGCCTGCCCGCCGAACCAGACAGTCTTACCGACGTCTGCTTCGCACACTGGAATGGACTTACCGCGCAGGCTGACAATCAGCATTGGCCACTCATCCGTGTTCAGGCGACACAACTCGGCCACTTCATCGTCCGGGAAATGTCCGGCCGCGAAGCTGTCGCAGCCGATAGCGCGGGCGGAGAGCGCAAGCGCTTGCCAGGCGTGCCCTATGTCGTGCAAGCAGTACCGATATGCCCGTTCATCGTACTTCCACGCCTCGCGCCACACAATACTGGTCAAAACAAACACAATGGGCGCAGAGTCTCTGGCCAGCGTCATTTCAAAATCACCGCGCCCGCGCTGCTCCGCCATGTGCCTGGATGGATCGTAATGATACAACCCATCCGGCCACCCCTTCAGACCCCGTGTTAGGAAGTGGAATTCCGTCGGATGCAGATTTCCGGAGGACGGATTCACTCTTAGCGCATACTTACATCCGGTGGACGGGACACGCTTGGACGCGCTAATCGCGGCGGAATAGAAGAGTAGTTGCGAGAGAAGAGTCGGTCCGTCACCCACAGGCGTGGTCCCCGAGGTACCCAGAAGCACGTCAAGTGCTGGCATTTCAGGGGCGGGCGGATCTGCTGGCAGATCAAGCACTGGCACGCCCTCGTAATGACGAAATGGATCAGGCATGTTCGACCAATCGAGAACGTGCCGCGCTCTCATCAGCGATTCAACGCTATGCTTCGTTGCTTCGTGATATTCGCGCCACGTCATTGCCGGTATGATGCCCTCCACTGATTCTGATGCTGACAGTTAGCTGCGCTCCTGGGAAAACTTCTTCCGCCAGTTAGTCGCCTTCACGGTTGTCCACCTGGTCACTCGAATACCTTCGCCGTCAGTTTCAGCAAGGCTGGCCAATTGGGCGTGAGCAGTTTGCATCCTAAACATCAAAGGTGTTCCGTTTGAATCCCCCCACACAACTTGCTCGTCTCACCCAATCAGCGGAAACCGCAGGGAGAACGACCAGTCTCCGCTGCATTGTGCAAATGTTCCGCGACCATATTGCTACGCTGGACGAAGCGATTGAGTCAGCGAAGCTGAAGGAACGCTAACCTGCTGACTTATGACGGGCGCGACCATCTGAGGACGCTAGAAAGCGCTGAAGCAAAACAGACCTAAAACCACTTCGGGTCAAATCTATCCACTTCGGCAATTTCGACGAGGGTGCGCATTTGGCGACTCGGTTGTCCGTAAGATGCGCGGCCTGAGCTTAGGAAGCTCACCCACAGCGATTCGGGAATGAATGGACCGATATGCCGAGCACTCGGAAGCCGCTACGCAGCGCCAATCAAAGCGCCGGACTATCTGCCCTCTTGGCGCATGATCGCTTGTGCTTTTCAAGGTCTGTCTCTGCCTTGAGTGTCCGCTCTTCTTTCTGTCGAGCGCGGTTGCGTATACCAGCTTCATTGAGTCCAAGCAATTTATTGGGGTCTGATCTAACTGCCTCCGCAGCTGCCTGTTCCAACTGGATACAAATCCTGCACAGCATCGCCTTTACCTCGTTTGAAGCGTACACCTTTTACTCCCTGAGTGGTTTTGCCCGGTTAACGCTCGCGCCGTGCAGTCCCTTGAGTCACATGTTGTCCGCACAGACGGCCGTATAGGCGTAGGCTGGAACCAGTCGAACTCCTCGCCTCTAGCCTCAAAGCCTTGCTCCAGACGAGCGTCCGTCAAGTACGCAACAGCTCGAAAGGAGCAATCCCATGAGCTTTCCCCGAACTAGTGACGTCTCCAGGCATCTCGCGCGAAAGCAGAGCCCCCAGCCAAAGTTGGTGGCAAAGCCAACGATAATCACGGACTCGACAGACGAGTACCTGGAGGCGGTGGTGGAACGCGCCCCGGCAGCCGTGCGCAAGGACCCAAATAGTCTGAAGCCGGGCAGCTGACCATGAATATTTCCGTCTACGCAACCTTACTTCAGGACCAGTTCGTCTCAAGGTCTCGCATCAGCTGGCGTTGCATGTGATCGTAAACGGCGTCACATTGCATCAGCCAATTACATTGGCTGATGCGCTCCGATTGCCGGAAGAACCAGAGGTTCACAGTTTTCTAACATACAGCCACCCCGGTCCGCGCCGTCAGTCTACGTCCTGCTCAGTCCTCTTCGTGGCTTTTGCTGTCTTCTTCGGTGATTTGGCCTTTTCAGCTTTGACAGGTTCATTCTGCGGTGTGTCGGCTTTCCTTGCGGCCTTCACAGTAGTCGCGTGTATCGCCGTCGCGACCGTCTGGTCCACCAAACCTCCGCTGATGCCACTTTTGATGGCCTTCCTCACTGCTTTATCAATTGCCTTCAGGGCCTTCTTCTCAGATTCCTTCTTCGCCATTTCGCAGTACCTCAATAGACGGCTTATGCCGCAATTGGGAATTGTACAGGGACACCCTTCCGCTGTTTCTCGTTCCCGCAGGGACAGCAAATTCGGTCCGGACCACTTTCTTCAAAAGCCCTACTCCTTCGTCTTCAGCTTGGAGTCGTTTTCGCGGATGAACGCCTCAATCCCCGGCGCACTCGACGATGAGAGGCTCCCCTGTAAGTCTCTCCCACGGGAACGGTGTTTCTGCTCGTCCTTTGTCATCGTGAAACGGACCCGCATAGTGAAATTGAGCTGGCCAATGGTCGCCGGGAAAATCGAGCTGTCTGGGCAATTGCACAATCCACGCCAGCTTCGAAATACTGGGATCAGGATCGCTCCAATCGATATCCATTCCCAATCGTTCCGAATAGGATTCGGCCACATCGATGCAGGGTTTCATCAGTTGCAGAACGCGAGCCACTCCAGCGCGATTTCTTTCTAGAGCTGTTGGTGTGGTCTCGAAAGGTGGGAAGTGTAATAAATGCAGCTTTCATCTTTTCTCTCTCTTCGTGATTGCGATGAAGGGATGGGCTCTTGCGGTATTCCGACAGACGGCGGCGCAGAAAACTCTGGCACAACGTTCTGATAAAATCCACAATGAAAATTAGAAGTGCATAAAACGGCGCAGACGAATCGGGACACCAATGCACCGCTTCGCAGTGTTCATTGGATCTCAATTAGCTGATCGATGTTGGAACATACGCTACTCAGATAGCCCTCAATTGAACGAGCAGCACGTCTAATTTGAACCTGCTCCTCAGGTGTGAGAGTCTCCAGCTGTGCGACGTGCCATCCCTCTCGATTTACATTGAGTGGAACGCCACAGACACCGTTGAGGTTCAGAAACTCCCCTTGAAGTAGGACTTGGCCATGAATGCGTCTATGATCGTTCATCATTGCGGCAGTAAGACAATGCAGAGTTGCATTTGCGGTTGCATTTGGCGTTGAACGCATCGCGTGGCCGGTGATCGTCGGTTCAACCAAGATTCGTGCATCCGCTGATGCCCGTCGAGTGATTTCATAAGCTTCCGCAATCTTTTCGGAACGAAGCAGTTCAGATACTTTGCTTTGTAGCGATGCGACTCTCTATGTGAGTGGGATGGTTCCACTCAGTTCTTTCAACTGAGAAAGAGCGTCCTGAAGCACTGGATCCGGGAGCATGAGCTCGACGGTACTCCATAGGGGGACCATTGCCTGACCATGTTCACCGAGAACAGACGCGCGGACCTCGCGGCGGCTGATTTCCAGGTCCTTTGCAATCGCTCGAGCAAAGCGGAGCGAATCCTGCTGTGCCCCCATTCCCAAAACACGATGCCTATTGAGCTTATTAGAGAAAACCTGTACCCCTAGTTCCACAGGATTACTCACGACAATAAAGAGTGCTTCAGGAACACGAGAAGCGCACGCATCCGCAATCCGCTCAAATAGCGGAATATTTGCGGTGCCCATACTACGCCGGTTCAGTGGCTCAGATGAAAGCGTTTTTCCTGCGCATACGATGACAATATCGCCATCTACATCTTCTATGTTCGGGACCACTTCTATTTCGACGCGTGCATCATCGAAAGCGTCGAGTAAGTCGATACGAATGGCTAGCAATTTTGCCGCGCTCGCGGGTACGCCTCTTCCGACAAGTTGAAGACGGTCATATGCTCCCAGCAAGCCGCTACGAAGAATGTGGGTAGTTAGCGTCGTGCCGACCGCACCCGAAGCACCAATGATCGAAACAGAAATAGACATACTAATATCCTTTATTCAAATAACATCGCGTCGCCATAGGTGGCCGTGACTTGGGTTTTATGTGCCCGCAAAAAAGTCGTGTTCCTATGAGCAGGTCAACTACGTTAAAGGGTTTTCTGGTTTTTCTTTCCTAGCGTTTTAGTCTCACACTATCGACGATTGCGTCGAAAACTCGTGGTGAATGCGCTCGTCAATTGATTAACAGAAAATCATCTTCAAATATGCGTACGCCTGAGAAATCCTTCGATCGTAGCGAAGAACTTCTGCTTCTCTTCCAACCACGGGAAGTGTCCGCTATTTTCGAAGATGACCTCCTCCGAGCTCCGGATTCCCTGATGCGCTGCGTCAGCAATCTCGACTGGGCACTCTGCATCTTGGCGACCAACGAGAATGAGAGTTGGCGACATTACGTTTGGGAACTCTGTTGATTGTTTCCAGGCATCCCGCTTATCATTGGCTAGCCAACTCGAGAAGACCTGCCACGGAATGACAGTTCCTTCCTGAATGCGTCGCAACTGACCGAGGTACTTTGCCGGATCTGCGAGGTACCAGGCAAACGTGCTATGGAAATAGGCATTCAATTCTTCCTCGTTATCAACGGGATCATCATAGTGTTGGACAGCAAATGCATGCGCTGGATCGTTACGCCACTTCGCACGGAAGCGATCTGTTCCAGGTGACGGATAGAGGTCAATCACCTCCGTATCTACTAGGACAATGGCAGAGACGTGGCTGGGATAGGTTTCTGCATATCCCAACGCCACAGCTCCTCCGCCGGAATGGCCAAGAATCGCAAGCTTTTCGAGGCCCCAGAGGCGTCTAAGTTGTTCAAGATCGCTCACGTCGGTCCGAGTGGATATCGTGGTCAGATCTCCCGGTACCTCAGAGTTGCCATTTCCGCGCAGGTCTACATAAACAAGAGTAAAGTGCTTCTCCAGAGGGGTGAGGCTATGACGAAGATAGGACGTGCCGATGCCATACTGCGTCGAAACCACGAAGAGGGGCGGACCATGGCCCGCGACGCTATACCAGAGGCGTGTTCCAAATACTGTGCCGATGTGATCTCCGTTTGCCAGCAGAGAAGATCTCGAGGAAGCAAACGCGACTACAGGTAGAAGGGTACCCAACAATAGAGCTGCGATGGCGATTATCAATCGCGGCATTTGTCGCATAAAGTTGTTCAAGAGTTTTCTTCCTTGAAAAATACTCAAATGACCGATCTTGACGAACATCGTTCCGAGTTCCTCGCACGCGCGGCGAAGATGCTCAGCGCGGGCTTGATCACCGGCTTCGTGCTTGATGAATTCCGCGTCGACGATTCCTATGCCATGACGAGCAAGTACCGTGAGGATCTCACGGTAGCGCTCGCTCTTGGTAATCACTCTGCCATTGTCCGTGCTAGTCATGTTCGTTCTCAATCTGTATTGCGAGCCGCATGCTGTGTTCGCCGCAGTGTTTATCAAACTCAACGCCGATAAACCATGCACGCACGTAGCCAAAACATCTTGATCGCCGCACAGCAATGGATCTTATAGTGGCATGGATCTTTAGGCGGCCGAACGGTCACAGGTCGGCGTGCCAGGATGGTTCTGACGGGACGGAGGTTTGGCACAGGTGCGGCTAATTCGTCACTACGTCGGGCGAGAGATGCCCAACTTTTGCATCTTGTAGGCCAGTGTTGTCCGACTGAGGCCCAATCGAGTTGCTGCACCCCGGGAACCTCCCACGACCCAGTTTGTTTCGTGGAGTGCTTTCAGGATCAGCTCTCGCTCGGCTTGCTCTAACGCATTGCCATCACAGGCTCTGCTACCCTCTGAATCAGCAAGAATCTCTGCCATTGGGACTCGTAGCGTTGGACCACTAGACAGCAGCACAGCCCGCTCCATAAGATTCTGCAACTCCCGTATGTTTCCTGGCGATGCATACCGACGGAGCGCATTTATCGCTTCTTTAGGGATGCTCTCGATTTGTTTACCCATGCGCCGAGAGTACTTGTTGGCGAAGTGGCGGACGAGAAGAGGAACATCTTCACGGCGTTCGCGCAGTGGCGGAACTGCTATGGGGAATACGCTCAAGCGATAATAAAGATCACTGCGAAATTTCTTCTCGGCCACCATTTCGGTAAGGTTGCAATTCGTGGCAGCCACCAACCGAACATCGACGCTTTGCGTGCGATTGCTGCCCAGTCTCTCAAACTCCTGCTCCTGCAAAACTCTGAGTAGCTTGGGTTGCAGTTCTAGCGGTATGTCACCGACCTCATCGAGAAATAGTGTGCCCTTGTGTGCGAGTTCGAATCTTCCCATCTTTTGAGCTATGGCGCCAGTGAACGCGCCCTTCTCATGGCCGAACAACTCCCTTTCGAGAAGACCTGAGGGAATCGCGGCACAGTTTACCTTCACAAAAGGCTGCCCTCTGCGAGAGCTCCGGTCGTGAATCGCGCGGGCCACCAACTCTTTGCCTGTGCCAGTTTCCCCTAAGATGAGAACAGATGAGTCCACAGGCGCCACGATCTGAACATTCTCGAGCGCAGCTTTCAGCTTGGGACTGTTTCCAACAATGTCTTCGAAGTTGTGCTCGACCCGGATTTCGTCTTCCAAATAGAGCATTTGCTCAGCAAGCCGCTCCTTGGTTTCACTTACCAGCTGATACTGCAAAGCGTTGTTAAGCGTGATGGCAATCTGGTTCGCGACTTGGCCGAGGAGTTCAAGATCTTGTTCGGAAAAAGAATGCTCCTTTCGACTAGTAAGTTGAAGCACGCCCAACACTCGGTCCTCGATTACTAGAGGAACGAAACAGCCAGACCCGAACGGTCCTTCGTAGTAATCCTCTTGTAGAAATCCTGGTCGGAACTCCAAACATGCCTGCCTTTTGAAAGTTTCGTGAGAAGAACTGGCTTGATGTTGCGAAATGCAACTCCCGACAGTGACCCTTCGATCGGATACAAAGCGCCTTCCTTGAATAGGCCTTTGCTCTCTGGGAAGTCAACCATGTGCTGCCGCAAATATCTTCCGGAACTCTCGGGCAACGCCAGCCCCACGAAATCGCAATTGAACACGCGGCGGACCTCACTCGACACCGCCTCAAAGATCTTGCGAAGATCTAAGTGCGATGCGACGCGATTGTTCAGATCCAATAGCAAGCGAAGACGGTCGCGTTCGTGCTGCAACTCGCGTTCAAGACGCCGACGCTCGGTGATTTCACGGTAGATTGCATAACTGGAGACAGTCTCGTCAGGGATGCTGAGCGGGACTTCTACCAAGGATACATCGATACGTTTGCCGTCTTTGCGGATTCGCACGGTCTCGGCGTTGACCGTTTGTCCCCGAGCCAGTGAATTAGCGAAGCCGTCAGCTTCATCTCGACGCTCCTCAGGAACAATCAGCGACGAAACTGATCTGCCAATGATTTCTTCTTGCGAGTGCCCGAACAAACGTACGAACTCGCGGTTGGCTCGAACGGCACGTGAAGCGTTGTCCAGAAGGAGAATTGCCTCGGATACTTGATCGAATAGTTCGTCGAAGATGGACGGTAGGCGCGCCTTGTCATCCGCAAGTTGTTTTTGAAACGGAACCGCAGGTTTCGGGGGCGACAAGCTCACGTTATTTAGACACACCGGAGTCCCGGATGGTAGCGCCTTGAGCTGGATTTCCGGCGCGTGCGCCAAACCTCCGTCTTCATACCATCCACGCCTAGTCGCGTCGTAACATCGCCACCGTCCTAAATGCCGGTTCGACAAAAGGATAGGCCTATTCCAGAGCAGCACGCCCTTTGGCTCTTCACGTGCAATTCGCATTTGCGTCCGGTTGATCAACGGGAGAGCAGCGATGCTGAAGATCACTATCGACGACTTTCCTGATAAGCAAAGATGATCATTGCAAGGACGGTTGGTCGGCCAATGGGCCCATGAACTGAGTTCAACCTGGAGTGAACGGCATTGCCGTCCTGACAGGCGTAAATGCATTGTCGAGCTGCGTGACGTGACATTCATTGATCGAAACGGCGAGATGGTTCTTGCGGAGATCATGAGCCAGGGAGCCGATTTCATCGCCAATGACGTATACACAAAGCATTTACTGGAGATGCTGCACCGCAAGTTAGAGCGAACACGCATGAGAAACGAAAAGTCATCACCAAGGAAAGCAACCACATGACTAAAGAATCCAAGCACGAAGCCTTTCATTTCACGATGGCGAGCTCCATCCTATGCAGCAGGCCTTATTGACCACTAGGAATTGCAATGTGGCTATTGCACGCCCGGGCAGATCATGCTGCGGTCGCTTGCGTCCACGAGGGACATGCAACCTCGCTTACCAGATCCGCGAATACATGAGCGGCAAACATCTGTCGTTGGGGTGCCATGTCGGCATTGTCGCTACAGTTCAGGACGATTCACTCAAGATGCGGCGGGAGTAATGCATCCTTTCGTTTACACCAGGGCAGCACGTTCACGACGCTGTACAAGTTATGGCTGACGGCGGCGCCGAAACGCGGCTGATGGCCGGAGGAACAACGCTCTACGACCTAGTGAAGCTCAACATCGAAGTTCCGGCTCGTGTTGTGGACATTTCCGGATTGAACTGAGTTGAGAACCATCAACACTTTTGCCCCCGACAAACAGATTTTCGGCGCTTGGCGCGAATGAGTTGCGTCTCGGCGGTGTTCAGAACGGCGATTCGGGCAAAATTCACAAGGCTTGGCGATCCAAGCGGAAAGGCAGGAAAGATGATTGAGGCCAGGTATCGGCCACGCAGTATAGAGGGCTTTAAAGAGACGGAGGATATGGCTAACAATGATCTCGAGAGCAGAGTAAGAAACCCTCGCACGGTCCTGCACTGGTACGATTTCCTTTGCCCGTTCTGCTACGTCGGACAGAGCCGAACCACAATTCTCGTTCGGCATGGTCTGGACGTAATCGGGCTGCCCTTTCAGGCTCACCCAGACATCCCTCCTGCAGGCGTTCCGGCGGGTACCCGCAACGGGCTGATGTACGCCAATTTGGAGCGGGAGGCTAAGGAAGCTGGATTGCAGCTGAACTGGCCGCCGCACCTTCCCGATACCCGTCGTGCTCTGGCCGCTGCCGAGTGGGTTCGGCGGCATCAGCCGGACAGTTTCCATCAGTTCCAGAAGGATCTCTTTGCGGCACACTTCGCTCTCGGCGAGGATCTCGGGAACCCGGCTGTGGTCGACGAACATGCGACAGATCTAGGTATCGACTTGGAGGCTTTGCACTCAGCTTTTGCAGACGGCAGCGCTTTCGCCGCGGTTAGCAACGCTGAGACGATTGGCCACAAATATGGCGTTCAAGGCACACCGGCGTGGCTCATCGCACAACGATTGATCTCTGGACTACTCCCCGCAGCCGAATTTGATCGTCTTGCGGAGGTAGCTATGCAACCGGGGCTTTGATGCGAATCGCTCAGCGAAAGGTTTTTACAAAGGGAGCAGCCGCCATCGGCTTGCTCGTGATCCTAATCTTCATCGGTAAAACGCTATTGGATCGGAGACAGCATATGCAAAGTGACTCATCGACTGCATTGGACAAAAATACGATTGAAGCAACCGTAACGATCCAACGTCCGGTTGAGGAGGTCTTCAGTTTATATCAGGACTTCAAGAACCTGCCTATTTTTCTCGGGGATGTCATGGCCATTGAGCCAACCGGTCCGGCAACTTCCCGATGGACAATAGAAGGCCCTTTCGGCATTCAAGCACACTGGGTTATCGAAGTGACCGAGAAGCGCGAAAGCGAATTGATTCGCTACGAAATAGTCACCTCTCCCACAACTAGAACTTACTGGGAGATCTATTTCGCTTCCGGACCCGAGGCTGGTGAGACGCAAGTTCGCGAAGTGATGAAAGCACCCGGAGGCAAACTTGTGCGGGCGGCGCTTGCATTGATTGGAAAATACCCGGCTGCCGAAGTCTCAGCAAATCTGCACAGGTTCAAACAAGTGATGGAGACAGGAAAAGTGACAGACACAACTTACTCCGTACCAGGTAAATTTCCTCAGCCTTGAAATGGAGTCAAACTAACGTGATGAAGCAATAAGAGAAGAGTGCTTACAGTAAATAAAAAGGACTGATCGGCATCGAAGAAGTTGATCGCGCTGCTGAAAGACCGGAAGATTGTGGTAGATCCAACAGATAGCTGGGGTGAGATGGCGGGCCATTCGAAGGATATGGATATGGCATCGTTCGAGCCTGGCATAAAATCCGCCCCCTATATACTTGCTTCACGCTATATGTCGCTGGGGGTCCCCCGCAGCAGAGGGGGCGAAGTTTCGTGAGCGGATGGAGACAAATCGCAAGGTGGTGCATGCGCTAGGATAGGTGAACTCAGGCACGGATCGTGGCAGGCGCACGGAACTGGGCTGCTAAAGATTCGCGGTGTTTGATTATTCAAACCCTCATGCGGACGCTCGTTGTTGAACACATAGCGCAAGGGATCGAACCGGCTCTGCTGCCCCGTCCCGCAACGCTGATCGTCTTTCGATTGAGAAGACCGTCTGCAGAGCCTAGAGCAGATGCGATCCAATCTTTGACGAGGCAGCCACAAATTGATCGGCCATACTCTAACGTGTACCCGCCCGCTTTATCACTTCTCGTTCCACAAGAATGTGGCTTGTGAAATTAACTGTCGTAGCTTTTGAGGCGATATTTGTCGTACGGGCTGCGCCAACGAGCACTACCAAAGCCATCCCGACAGAGCCAACTCATTCATCCACAAGCAGATCGATGATCCACCTGCATGCTGCCCGCGCTCCGCCCCTCGTGCCAAGCGACAGATACTGGCACAAATGCTACGCCAAATAAATCCTTAAGCTACACACACCATTAGTCCGTGCAGTAAAAATGAGCTAGGTTTAGCCCCTGTGCGAAACCATAATTTGCCATGCATCTGCTGGAAACTTTCATTTATTTGCTCTGCAAATGTCATTAAGAAGCGTTTCCCCGAGTGTATCCGGGATAGAGCTTTCCCACTTGCTGTCTCCTCGGCTGGCTAGGAGGCTGCCGGAGGCGCTGTAGCGGGCAAACGATACGGTACGCAATTGGTGAGTCCCGCAGTTGAATTCATACTGTTTGAGAGAGTACGGGCCTGATGCGTCAGCCGCCCCGTCAGATTGCTTAGTCCAGACCTTCATGGATGTCCGGACGGAATCGTCGAATGTCTGCATGTCGATATAAAGTTGGGAGTTCTGCTGCGTGCCAATTGGACGCCACCGGTCGGCGGTCGCGTACTGGGTAAAGCCGTTAGCAGCGCTTCGGAAATCAGCCGCCGCACTATGCCAGTCACCGTTTTTCAGATAAGCATCCGAACGCTTGATGTAGAGATCGGGATGCGTGGTGGAGTTGAAGAAGCCCTTCTCAACGTTGTCGTGCAGAAAGCTCCTGGAAAAATCCTCATACTTCAGGTTGGGAAAGAAGGTCTGGTTCAGTTTGCGCGTAACGGCTTCGTCGGACGCGCTTTTGTACTCGGGATAGATGGCGCGAAACTGATTGATGTTCATCAGCAAAGACACGCCACCGGTCTGCAGTGAAATGGCCGTTGTCAGGTCTCGGATGGCGAACGGCCACTGCTGCGTTTTCAGGTAAGCATCAGCCCGGTTTTCATAGTTGCTTGACTTCTGAAGCTCACGCGGCTTGAGCCTGATGGCTTCGTTGAAATCCGATATCGCGTCGTAGGTGTTGCCGAGTTTCATCTTCGCAAGGCCTCGGTCGTTATACGCTCCAGCGTCCTTCGGATCGAGCACAATGGCCTTGTCATAATCGGGGATGGCTTGCTGAAACTGCTTGAGGCTGAAATATCTCCGCTCGATCACTGATCGCAGGCAGGAGATTTGGGTCGAGTGCCAGCGCTTTGTTCAACTCGCCTAGAAGCCGCTGACTATGGTCAGCACGCTGCGCATCGGACCAGTTCATCGACTTCAGGAAAGCCCCCTGCTGGAGGATATGTGCCTTGTAGAAATACGGTAACGCGGAATTTGGGTTAAGCTCCGCCGCTTTATCGAGGTTTTCCATCGCCGGTTTGGCGGAGTCTTCATTCCAGGTGGTAAAGAAGCCGTAATATAGCCCCGCATACAGAAAGGAGCGGTAATCGCTCGGGAACCGCTGTGTCAGCTCGCCCATGTCGGTCTCGGACCAGGTGCAGGCCGATGTCGTTTTTTCCGGCGCAATGCCACCGCTGTTAGCGAATCGCGTGCCGTCTGCAACGTTGGCTTGGAGGACCGTGTCCAGATCCCGAATGGCTGAGGCATCATCGCCACCATCGTGTTCCGCCTTCGCCTTCATGGAGAGCAGCGAAGTGTGCGTCTCTTTCGCATTCTCGGAATTACCGTCGTATCTGAGTGCGTTATTGATATCCGAGAGGATGGCTGCGTGATCCTTCTCGGTGCAGAGCGATCCCAATCGCATCACGTATCCGTCCGCGTAGTCGGGATATTTGGCAAGAATGCGGTTGAGAGCGGGCAATAGCGCGTTAGGGTCGCTGTTGCCCCGTGTTTCCTTCATGGCCTCGCCCAGCATTCGCTCCGGCTCGGTTGGCGCGTATAACGGGAATGGCTCTATCCGCATTTCTTCCGGCTCCACAACGCCGGGAACGAGGACGGGTACGCGATGCGCCTCAGCGACGCTGCTGTGAGGATGGTCCGGGGGACCCCGGTATCGGTATGCGAGGATGGCAGCAGCCGCGAGCAGCAGGGCAAGAAGGACAAATCTTGACGAATGAGCCATTGGGTTTTAGTCGTGACGGCAGTAAGGATACGTAGCTATATTCGCATGTGCTTCAAAAGCAACGAGAGATATCCGAATGGGTTTTATAGAGGATCTCGCGGATTAATGTTCACGACTCTTGGGCTTGTCGGAGGATGACGGATCTGTCGGATCTTTCTCCGGTACGGGTGTGAAACCCGGGAGGATGCGCATCTCGCCTTGGAAGAGATGGTAGCGATCGAAGGTGAACTCGCTGATTTGCGTGTGGAAGGGACTCCATGTCTGAAAGCTCGTATTCCAATCTTCCTGCTTCTGCGCGAGCATCGTACGTCCGCGATGGACGGCGATGCTGTGAAGCGGAACCATGTAAGTTTTGTCTCCCATCGCAACAGGGCCGTACTCCACCATCACATCGGAGCGATTCGTTGGAACGAAGCCCGGAAATACGGTCTGCACCTGCACGCGAACAATAGCTCCGCTGACGGGATCAATCGCGATCTCGCCGCGGTAACCCGGCAGGATGCTATACGATTCCCCGGTTCCGGGAAGGCAACATCCCGATACGCGGTAATAGAGTGTCTTGTCGAACGGAACTTCGAAGCGGAAGACGGCAAGTTTGCTGCCGTGTCCCCGTTCCCAGCGGCTCCAAATTATGCTGCCCGGCAGATCAAGGGCGACCCGGACGGTGTAACCGAGAAACGGACCGAAGATGCCGTAGATAGATCGCGAACTAGCCGGATTGGAGCTCCGCGGATGTCCGCTCGTTACCACTTCCTTGCCGCCGCTGTAGGTTACGGTGCCATCCCAGGCTTCGGCTACGTAAAAAGGCGCTGCCTCAAAAGCCGCTGCAGAAGGATCTCGATTCGAGAATCCCTGATCGAGCAGAACGGTGCTGCGGTTCGCGACGAAGTTGGGAAGCTTCGGAATGATATGACTGAGATAGTCACTGGCAGAAGCAAGAATGTTCTGCCGGGTGGCTTGATCCGGCGGAGGCTCAGGAAGTATCTCCGACCGCGGCGGCTGAAGAAAGGCCGATTGATCGATGACTGCACGAACGGCATCGGCAGCAGCGGCGTTGCTGAAACGGTTCATTAGCTCGGCTGCACGGCGACCGCTAAGCCTTTCGTTCAGTTGGAGTGCAGAGATCTCCTGCGCGGGGACGTCGTGAGCACGCGTCCGCATCGAGAGAGTCATGACTATGTTCCCGAACTGCGTGGCGGAGACAGAGCGAACCGCCGGGTTGGGAGGGTCCGCGTAGAAAAGCTGGTTGTAGTAACCGCTACGAAGATGCGCAGTGTATCCGGAATTCGTGAGCCCGATCTGGAGAAAGTGGTACTCGTTCGGCTTCGCAGCTTGAGGCGGATCGAAGGTGAGAGTGTAGAAAGAATCCGCCTGCTGAACGCAGGACTCGATCTGTGCCGACAGGTCGTCCGACGCGGGCAGAACGCGACCGCCGGATTTCACGGCGAGGGTCTTTTTGTACACGTCCATGATGCCAACACGTTCAGGCGAAGGAACCACATCCAGGTAGAGCTTCCAGGCGTCCTTGGCGCGGACTTGGATGAGTATGCCCGCACTATCCGCTGGGCTAGCGACTTTCGCCGCGGGCACCGAGATGTGCGGATCCTGAACGTTGAGGAAGGATGCTTCGTCCTCTCCTACAGAGAACGCATCCAGAGTGATCCGGGCCTGGCTAAGGCAGGTGGAGAGCCACTGAGCCTTCGCCAGGAGAAACCTCTGCGTCTCTGGACTATGCACGTCCAAACCCGCGTTGATATAGGAGCCGCTACCGCTCGGCCGGAACCCCGCACCCACCCAGAGCAGCAACTTGCGGCCAGGAATCGTGGACTGGCTGGCGCCGATCGATCCCAGTGCGCGTATCCCGGTCATCGGAGCGAATTGCCTGTAGTCCCTGTCGATATTGGTCGCGTTCGTACCAGGAGCGCCAAAGAGGAAATCGATCGTGGTACCGGATTCGACGGCCACCGCAAGAGCATTTCCATCACGCGAAGGCTTGGCCTGAAGTGCTAGACCCTTGTTGTCGAGCGAGTAGACCGTAACCGGCTGGATGAGATGGCCTTCGTTACGGCGCAGGAACTTCGCTATTTGGGATCGCTCGAAGTTGGCGAGTTTAGGCTCGAGATCGAGCGTGTCAATGAGGATGAGGACCGCTGTGGGCTGCTTACTGTGGAGGGTACGGAGAAGCAGGTGCGCGGAAGGCGACGATCTCTCTCGGATGACCGTCGTCGAGAAGTGTGAAGTCGGCGCGCTGGAGATTAGAGACCGCACCACCGTCGCGATCGGTCACGGTGACATCCAGTCGGATCAACCCCTCCACCAGCACAGCCGCTCAAGAGCCTTCTGCGGATCTGACACCGGTGATGGACTTTCCTGCCGTGCATCGACTCGCAGGGGAAGACAGAGCACCAGCGCTATGCACCATGCCAGCCAAAGACGCATCATCGCTCCCGTCTGCGGATTGCCTCTGCGTGAGTGATTGTAAATGCGAGTGGAATCCGGATTCAGGGAATGGATCGGGACGGATGGATGGTAACCAAGCCCAGGAACCGGAAGCGATGCCTCGTGAGATGTCCTCCCGCTCGGCCAACGTAAGAGCTCGCGGTGAGCGGCGACGAACGGCCGGTGTCAGATCCAGAAGAGGATGCGACAACTTCGAACAATACTCAATGACTTCGTACAAAGAGGATGCGACAAAACCTGTGAAGTGGATGCACCAAAGCTGCCAAGTCAATGCAACAAAATTTTCGCGACGTGAAAAACACACTTTGGTTTTACCTTTGGCCAGTTGTCCAAGCAAGAGGCGTACCTTTGAAAGGCCGAAGCGCTTGCCGATAGCTCAACGTTTGGGAACCTTCATTGCTATTTGCAAGGTGCCCAGCCGGTGGCTGATTACGTCCCATACAGCGAGATAAAGATAGTCATCACCTGTTTGGAGGTCGATCAGTTTATCGATCCCAATGCGGCCGTCAGGGTGTTCGCTTAAGGACTTCTGATTTAGGGTCAAGGCTGCGCGCTCAGCATCTCGTACAATCGTCTCGCCATCGCGATTGAAGACAATGGCAGCGATGCCGAAGGTGACGATCTTCTTTCCGTCGATGTCTTGTTGGGTAAGCGCTCCGACGGGAAGTGTGTAGCGGATCGAATAACGCGTCCTTCCTTTCTTTACGGGTGGGAGCGGTTGTGGCGGGACGGCGGCGGAAGGCGGCGGCAAAGTGGCCAACGCAGAATCATCTATTGGTGTTGCTTTTGCCTCGAAGATGATGGGAGCGCTGCTTTGCACCACTTTTTGCCCATTCGGCATCAGCCGAGTCCTAGACGGTGCCGGTCGCTCGGGACTCCTTACATCACTGTCGGCGAAGTATCCACTGCGATAGCTGAGGTGATAGTGTTCACCGTCGAGGGTCACACGGACGTTGTGCCACTTGTTATCAACTTGGAAGTTCTTGGGTGAGTAAGTCAAGGTATAGAAGCTGCCGCCGGTATTGAGGACCTGATTTGCGGATTTGATCATGCCATTCGTGTCGTAAAAAGCTTGCCCTCCGGTGGCTCTCGCTACCTCCGCCATCTGCATATGCTGTTCGAGCATTCCTCGTCGGTTCGTGACGGTCAAACCTCGCGCATCCACCGGGTAAACAGCGATCCGCTGCCTCTCAAGCTCATCGTAAAGATCGCGCCACTCTGCGTTGTTCTCGAACACGGCGCTACTGGCGTCAGGAAGGAGAAACAAAGAGGATCCTCCAGAGAACCAGATGACGTTCTTGCGCCCGGAGATTTGCCCGAGGTAGATTGCGATCTGGCGCATAGTGTCGAAATCGTTTAGCGCCGAACGGCTCGGGGGCGGAAACCTTGGAATGGCCTTGTGGAGGGCGTCAATGAGGAGTGTCCGATTGGACGTAAAGTTCTGCAAGAGAAAGCAATCGTCATCACTGCGAAGATAGATGGCGAGTGGTTGGCCATTCGGTACATTGTTAAGGAATTGCGTCAGTTCGTGATTGAGCCACATCTGATCGGGAATTTCCAGATTTGTGATGTCAAGAACGATTATGTTGAGAACGGATGGAAGATGCTCAATGTAGTCGTTGCTATAAACGCCAGGTTTGGCGACGGGAAGAACACCGGGGGAGACAGCGCCCAGATGTTTTTCAAACGAACCGATTGATTGCGGCACCTTGTTGTCGAAGACATGAAAAGCGGATTCGGGTAGCCCCAGAACCGGGTTCCCTTTGTCATCGGTGACGGTGACATCGGTTAGGACGATGCGGGAAGGAGCCTTGAGCGTATAACCAGCCTGACCGGTCGTTTGAACATTTCCATGTGAGTAGGCTCCAGCCGCAGGTGGGGACTGCGCGGGGCATAGATTGATCGCAAATGCGGAAACAACAGCAACGAAAGCTCGACCAATGCGTTGCGACGCCATAGGCTGTCCTGATCCTGACGAGGGCCTTTGCTGCACAGACGATTGCGCTGTGTAGCAAGTTTCGGGCGGCGTCTGATCGGGGCCAATATACCAGTGATACCGCAAAACTACGCGATTTTTCACGCTAAGATCGGGGTCACGGGTGTATTCCCATGCAATTCTTCGAAGTTCCTGCAAAGTCGCTTTCCTGCAAAGTTCGGATTCCTTGGCCCTGTTGAGCGACGAATTGGTCAAAATCCCGTCTAGCGACACATCACAAGAGGAAAATGTGGTCCGACTTCTTAGCCCTGTCGAAATCCTGCGGCCGTTGGAAATCCGCCGTGATTACGGTCACTGGCAACTGCAGAAGTATGTTGCCCAGACGATCAGACAGTGCACCGATTCTGACTGGAATGTATTGCGTGACCCGTTCGGATAGCTCCTGAAGTCTCGATGCATCTTCGAAAAGAGGGCGGAGAAGCTCTTTCTTCGGGTCCTCCCATTCCAATACATGCGATCCGTTCCAGAAATTATTCTTGAGGACCCGATTGAGAGGAACCGAATTAAGCCCGTCTGCGGGAACGACCTTGGATGGGAGGGCTGACAGCGCCCCAATCTTGAGATCATTTCCAGAGGCGCGCCAAACTTGTTGAGAGCCAACCTCGGTAAGAAATGGCACGAATTCAGCAATTGGCCGGCAGTAGCGGACTATTCCAAACTTCCAGGCTTTAAGACTACGAAGCTCGATCGCCCGGTGCTCAGGAAGCGATAACCAGCCGTGGATTCCTGCGAGGTTTCTTCCGCGACTCCGATGGTGAATATGTTGATCGGTGTTTTGCTGCCTTCAGTAAAGGCGACGATTTCCGTCACCTCGACAAAACTGTAGAATCCCAACGTGCCAGGGCTTAGTAACCGAGGCAACTCGTTCTGGTCCTGTCGGGTACTCAAATCGGAGCCATTGACATCTGCCTGCATAAGATTCCTGTCATTCCTGCGGTGTACTGGCCTGGAACTGGCCTTCAAACCATGTGTTGGGCAATATGAGCAATATTACTTTGTGAGGTAGTGCTGCGCGGCCAGAGGTGAAACTTGTACGCTACAAGTTCTTCTTAGAACTTGCGAATGTGCGCCCTGGTGGCCGCGCTTGCCGTATTTCTGAATCCAAGAAGCCACGTCCGCGTAGTCCTTCAGCGACAACTGGTACTTGTGCTTCTCCTGCATGGAGCGGGCATCTTTGGAATATGAGGACGTGGTAACGAGCATGGCGCTGCTGGCCTGATAATCCGCGAGCGTGCCATAAAGTGTGCGCACCATACCCACGCCAATCTTGCGATCCTCGCGGTATTTCTTAGCATCGACAAGGCATAGGATTTCGCCAATGTCGGTCTTCATCGTCGCAAGGATGTCCTTGCCGCCGTCACGAGTTGCTTTCGTGAGCATGACCTCATGGCCCATATCGCGCAGGAGATCGGCGATCAGCTCCTCGTATTGGCGGGGCGTGAGTTTGTGAACCTCCTTCGGCTCTTTCTTCAATTTGCGGATAATGTCATCGCTGACGCTGATAATGACGGGCTTGGCAGCGCGCGCGAGACTACGCCTTTCGCCAGCCGATACATCATTGATGTCGTAAAGATTGCCTGACAAGACCCGTCGTAACTGCTCGCTAGACATCGAATTCGCCATCGTCGCCACAATGGAAAGCGCTTCAGGATGGCCGTTGACAGCACCGATTAAGCGCAACGCCGAATTTCTCGTCAATATTCGAGAGCGACAGTTTATACCGCAGCAGGGCTTCGACCGAAGTGTTGATGTCCATCTTAGCCGGCTCCGTAGAAAACTCGGGGGTCGGCCGGACTCGCAGGACCGCATTAAGACGGTAAGAGGCTCGGGATACCTGTATGCCGAATAGGAGTGAGTTACACACGTGATCTTCAGGCTGCGACTTTTTTGGAGAATCTTCCTATCGTTCTGCTTGACCGTCGCTGTCATGCTCAGCGTTGGAGCGCTTTTGAGCCGATGGGCCGAGCGCAAAATCGGGCAACCGCCAAAGGTGCAGGACTTTCTCCAGGTGTATGCACGATCCGCTGTTGCCCAATACGAACTGGCAGGACCGCAGGCGCTGCGGAAGCAGTTGCAGGAATGGTCGAACCCGTTTTTGTCGCATTACTACCTCGTCGATGCCAGAGGGCACGAGCTCTCGGGAAGCAGCATTCCCGCCACCTTGGCGAATTCATTTCCATCGATCGTGCTTCTTCCGGGCAAGCGCACTGGTGACGGATCGACTTATGAGTACGCAGTGGAAAGATGGGTTGTGATGGATCGCATTGAGGCGGGTAGCCGTGGCACCTACTACTTCGCCGTGGTCTTCATGCCGATAAAGCTCCTCGAAGACGTGCGAAAATCACTTGAGGCAGGCGTCGCAGATAACTCGCCACGAGGTCACACTGTACCCCTGGTACCAGCGAACCCGCTTCTCAAGTTCAGGCGCGTAGCGATGAACCCAGCGCATGATCGCGGACGGATCCACGCCTACGCCGCGTTCCGGCATCAACTCCGCCAGATCCCGGTAGCTTATCCCATACTTGCACCACCAGCGAACGCACACCAAGATGATATCCACAGCGAAACGAACGGCGCTTGAAACATGAACAAGGGTCATCGCCAAACGAACTCCAGACTACGATATGCCCGCTAATGCAACAGAGCCGATCAGGATAGGGGCTGAGTCGAACGGAGCTTCAGTACCTGTTCGATGAGATCTACAGCGCGGTCTGGTCCGTCCAACTGCTGGATAGCTCTCTGCAAGACCTGGGCCGCTTCACGGTATCTGGCTTCTTGAAGCACGAGCATGACTGCTTTGCGAAGCCGGGCCGGGTTTAGCCTGTACCGTGAAACCACCACGCATGCTCCGCGTGCCTTGAGCCTCGCCGCCACCCCGGGTTGGTCGTTGCCGAGGGGCACAGCCACCATCGGCACTCCCTCGGACAGCGACTCGAGGACCGTGTTCAGGCCGGCATGTGTGATCACCAGCGTGGCCCGCTTCAGAATCTCCAGTTGGGGAGCAAATCGCACCACCAGCGGGTCGCCGGCCAGCTTTCCCAGTCTTGCCGGATCGAGTCCACCACCCAGCGAAATCAACAATTGTGCGCCGAGTCCGGCACAGGCATCTGTGATCGTCCTGAAGATGGCTTCCGAACCGTTCTGGAGAGTGCCCAGCGATGCGTAAATTAGTGGGCGTCCGTCGAGAAGGTCCCAGGGAAAGTCGACGGCAGGACGCTGTTGAGCGTGTAAGAACGGCCCGGTATAGTGAAGCCCCGCTGGTTTTTTGCCGCGAATTTCGAACTCCAGTGCCTCAGGCAACTGAGTAATTTGCGCCAGAGACGATAACCCTTCCTCGGGACGCGCGAGGGGCTTCAGCCCCCATGCGCTACGCTGCTGGTTCACTTCCCTGAAGATGGGGGTTGCAATCCGCAAAAGCAAGTGAATCGCAAGGCGGTTCCGCCAACGACTGAGACGATCCTGTCCCGCCGCCCAGGCGAACCAGAAGGGCGGAAACCGGTCGTCGGGGAGCAAGGGAGGAATCAAAGCGATGGAGATCCAGGGCAGGCCTAAATGGTCTGCCACATTTCCAGCAAACTCCGCCTCGTCGACCAGCAGCGCTTCTACGTTGGCTTTCCGTACCGCGTCCGGCCCGTCGCGCAGGCTCATCTGCATCGAATTCCTTACCCGCTCTAATGTGAACCGAAAGGTAGCGATTCCCCTTAACCGCGCCAATTGCTCGTCCAGCTTCTTGAGGGTACCGGGTGGATAGTCTTCGGCGCCGATCCGATGAAACTCGATACCCGCGGCACGCACACCTGCCTCGGTGTCCGCAATCCCGAAGATCACTACCTCATGGCCTCTCAGTTGCAGGGAATGCGCCAGCGCGGTCATCGGATTGAGATGACCGGTTCCCGGAAAACAAAATGCACCAAATCTTGCCATCGCTCTCTTCAATCATTCATTGATTTCAGGTGCTACTAGAAACTGCTAAGGGAGCGCCGCGCCGCATCTGCGTTTTTGGCACCAGCAGTTTGCCACACCATCGCAACGGCAAGATACCACAGCGAGCACTGGGCGAACGGTTCCTCTGTGAGATCGGCTAATCGTGCCTCAGCGCATCCACGGGTGAGAGTTGCCCTGCGCGCCACGCCGGAAGCGCTCCGGCAATCAGCCCGGCGAACACCGCGATTCCCACTGCCTCGGCAAGAAGCGGCCAGTGGAGTGACGCCGAAACGAGACTAGCGGTCCGAGGCAAGGTCGCCAGCACCCGCAGAGCACACCACCCGAAAGCGAT
>Ga0193743_1000967_pt1 | contig 21923 bp, 18 predicted proteins | sample L2c2metaG_FD_143038 | JGI IMG/M metagenome (GOLD analysis project Ga0193743, IMG submission 143038) | Soil microbial communities from a riparian zone of the East river system, Colorado, United States - L2c2 | ecosystem: Environmental > Terrestrial > Soil > Riparian zone | place: USA: East River... | reverse complement strand
GATGCCCATGCCAGGGGGTACGGCGGAGAAGTTGCGGAAGGCGGTCTGACCCCACTTGAGGAAGGCGTAGCGCTCGCGGTTGCGCTGGAACTCGAGCGCGGCGTTGAGGTCGTAGGAGCTGGACGTGCCGAACTGATCGACCTGCACGGAGTGGTCGATGACCAACTCGGCGGGCTGAAGCGGATTGATGCGCTCGGGGTCGCCGCCTAACTCACGCATGGCATCGCGCATGGCGGCGAGGTCGACGACGGCGGGGACGCCGGTGAAGTCCTGCATAAGGACGCGAGCGGGCATGTAGGCGATCTCGCGGGAGGGCTCGGCCTTGGGCTCCCAGTTGGCAAGGAACTTGATGTCGTCGGCGGTGACGGTGCGGCCGTCTTCGTGGCGCAGGAGATTCTCGAGCAAAATGCGCAGCGAGAAGGGCAGGCGGGTGAGATTGACGCCTGCGGACTTCAGGGCGTCGAGGCGGAAGATGGTGTAGTTTTTTGAGCCGGAAGCCAGAGCGGCTTTGCTTTTGAAGGAATCGGGATTGTTCTGTGAGCTGGACATCTCTTTTTATCTCCGAGGGAGCGCGTCGGCGCGCTGGTTGGGAGGCCTGGGGCTGGCCAAAGCAGCCCCGGTCCGACGGGGAAAAGCGTATCAAAAATCTTAGAGGGGTAGCGTAGATGCTCGATTAACGACCGCGGTCAGGACGACCGTGACGATAGCGCTTGAGAAGAAGTGGACCGTGTCCTGCCATCGCATTCATTTTACGACCAGCCTTCGAGCGGTCTCAAGTGTTTCGTGAAGCTACTCGTTGCGGGGATTCCGTTCGCCGACGTTGCGGCTTTCACGGGGGAGGTCAGGAATAAAGTCTCCGCGAAGGGATTTATCTCTATGAAAAGACAGCTCTGAGGTGCGACAAGCGATAGACCTTGACCGAAATTCGCATCTCATCACCAGGAATGGTGTTTATACGTATTAGGAGTACGTTTGGACGATGAGGGTAGAAGTGAAAAGTAGAATTCAGGCCAGATTTTTTCGAACTCTTCCAGTTTCTTTTTTGGGAATCGCTCTCTTCGGGGGCGCTGTTTTGATCGGATGCCATACTTCTCCGGTAACGGCGCAATCCACGGCAGCACAGGACACGGGCCCTGATCCGGCGGACGCCAATATGGCTCCCGCGAATAGCGATCCAGGCGATCCTTATGCACAGGCAGCTCGGCAGCCTGGGCAAGTGCAGCAACCAGTGGCTCAGGCGCAGCAGCCTCAGCAGGCAGCCCCTCCTTCTTCGGGAGTGCAGAACGAGAGTGTTCAGCGGGCCCAGGAGTATCAGCAGACGGGCGGGCAGGCGGGTGCTCCACCTCCGGATCAGCAGCAGGCTCAACCACAGGAACAACAGGAGCCCGACCAGCAGCAGGCTGGTCAGCAGGGCGTGTATGACGACTCCCAGGGAAATCCTCAGGACGACGAAGCAAGCTATGACGAGCTTGAGGCCGAGCAGCCGCCTCCGCAGCTGCCTACCTACCAGCAGCCGCCAGCTCCTGAGCCGAATTACCTATGGACTCCGGGCTACTGGGGATATGCTCCAGCGGGTTATTACTGGGTTCCGGGAGTGTGGGTGGCCTCGCCGTGGCCCGGGGCGCTATGGACCCCCGGCTATTGGGGCTCCTACGGCGGACGCTATCGCTTCCATCGCGGGTACTGGGGCCGTTATGTCGGCTTCTACGGTGGAATTCCCTATGGGTTCGGGTACACCGGCTATGGCTACTACGGTGGCTATTGGCGCGGGAATAACTTCTTCTATAACCGCTCAGTTACACGGATCAACGTTACCCGGGTGACGAACGTATACAGCCGCACGGTTGTGGTGAATCGTACGGTCATCAATAACCGGGTTTCGTATAACGGCGGGCGTGGAGGTATTCAGGTTCGACCGCGGCCGGCAGAGATTGCGGCCCGACGCGAGCCGCGGCTTGCACAGATGAACACCCAGCTACAGGTGCGGCAACAGGCGGAGCAGAACCGGCAGCAGTTTTACAACGCGAATCGTGGCCGTCCCGTGACGGCGGCGGCTCCGCAGGCGATCCAGGCGGACCGTGGAGTACAGCGCCCGGTGGCTCGCCCGATGCCTGTGAGCCAGCGTCCTACCCAGCCCCAGATGCGGCCTGGCCAGCCTGGCCAATTTCAGGGGAGGCCCAGTCAGACACAGATGCAAACCGGTCAGCCACAGGTCCGTCCCGGTCAGCCCGGTCAAACACAGCAACTGCAGGTACGACCGGGTCAGCAGCAGATTCAGCCGGGGCAGCCCAATGTGCGGCCGGTGAATCCGAGCCAGCAGGTCCGACCAACGCAGGAGCCGATGCCTAGGCCGACTTCGCAGCCGGCACAACGTCCGGCTTCGCAGATGCAGCCGAGGCCGACGCCACAGTCACAGCCGAGGCCCGCGCCGGAGCAGATGCAGCGGCCTGCGTCGCAACAGCAGCCGAGACCCATGCCGCAACAGCAGCCAAGGCCCATGCCACAGCCGAGACCTGCTCCTGCGCCGCAACAGGCACCCAGGCAGATGCAGTATCGATCTGCACCTATGCCGCAGCAGCCACCCAGGCAAATGCAGCAGATGCAACAGCCTCGACCGCCAGAGATGCCGCATGGTGGCGGCGGCGGAGGTAATCCGGGAGGCGGCGGGCATGGCGGTGAACACGGAGGTGGTGGGCACGGAAGGTAGGCGATTCGAGGGGCTGCTTTATGCAGCCCCTCTTCTTCTCTGTGGTCTATGGCGAAGGCACTTCTACATTCCCCATCCGAGCTCGTACGGGCAGCAAGAGCGCCAGGTTTTCAGGAAAGACAGCACATTTTCGCCTGCCAAAATTTTGACATAGATCTGCCTTAGTGACATAATACTGTCATGAAGGCAGAAGTTCTAACGCTTCGGGATCGCCAAGCGGCTGCGACACGCGAACAGATCCTTGAGGTGGCAATGCACCAGCTTGGCCAGGGGCCGCGGGGAACCTTCTCCCACGAGAGCATCGCAGAGGCCGCTGGCATGGGAGCTCGAACCATATACCGCTATTTTCCCGATCGCTCCAGCCTTCTTCAGGCGCTGTGGGAGCGGTTGCGCGAGGCAACCCAGACACGCTTTCCCGAGACGGAAGAGGAGATTCTTCCACTTGCCCGGAGCGTGTTTCGGGAGTTCGAGGCCAATGAACCGCTGGTTCGGGCCGTCATCAACACGCCTGCAGGCACGGAGGTCCGCGATCGCGGAGGAATCGAAGGCCGCGCCGCATTTTCCCGGAGCCTTGGCTCCATGCTCGATGGCCTGCCGGAGAAGGAGCGGGCCCGCATTATCGCCGTTTTTGTCTCGATCTACAGCGCACCCTTCTGGCAACTGCTTCGCGATCGCGGCCTGCTTTCGGGCCCCGAGGCGGAAGAGGCTGTCACCTGGGCTCTGAGCACCCTGATCGACGCGGCCAAATCCATTCCCAAGCAGAGCAGAGATAAGACAGCAAACAGAAAGTGAATGTTCATGAACAAATCCGAGAAGATAGAACTCCTTGGCGTCGAGCTTGAATGGAAGCTGACCGACGCCGAAACGAATCACCGATACTGTGTCCTTGAAGCGACCATTCCCCCAGGTGTTATGGTGCCTCCCCATTGCCATCCGGATCAGGAAGCCTTCCTGGTTCTAGAGGGTGCGCCGGAGTTTGCGCTGGAGACTCCCTCCGGCCTTGACTGGTGCTTTGCGGTGCCTGGCGAGATGATCAACGTTCCCCCCAGGAAGGTGCACGGCTTCCGCAACCCCACAACTTCGGACGCTCGCGTCCTCATCACCTGCACGCCCAACCTTGGCCGCTTCTTCGAGGACGCTGGTCTGCCCTTCTACGATCAGAGTCCTTATCGTTTTACGATTCCCTCGACCGAACAGATACAACGAGTGATGGAGATTGGCGAGCGATACGGGCACGTCTTTTCCAGCACCAAGCCCGGCGTCTGCAAAAGCAGCCCCGGCCAGTTCGCGGTGAAAAAGCTATTGACCCACCCGACCTTGTCCAGCGTGAATCGCGCCTATGTTTTCTAAAACAACAGAAGAAGAAGAGAATTTTCGTTTGCTCCATCTGCTGCGCTTCCAATAAAGCCTCGATCTTCTCTGGAGAAGCAGAAAGCCCCGGGTTCCGGGGCCTTCTGCTTTTATTCTGCTTTTGTAGTGATGACTCGACTGTGCTCTTACTTCCCTGTGTAGCTGATGCGCCAGATCGCGTTGTACGCATCGTCGCTCACCAGCAGCGAGCCGTCGGTTGCTGCCGTCACCGCGACCGGTCTGCCCCAGACATCGCCGCTCGGCAGAACGAAGCCGGTCATAAAGTCCTGATACTCACCCTTGGCGCGGCCGTTGGGCAGCATCGGCACTCGTACCAGCTCGTAGCCAACACGAGCCGCTCGGTTCCATGAGCCGTGCTCCGCGGCGAAGAGGTCTCCCTTGTACTCCGCCGGAAACTGACTGCCCTCGTAGAACAGAATGCCGAGCGAAGCGTTGTGCGGATTCATCAGGACGTCGGGAACAATGGCCTTGTCCTTCAGCTCGGGACGCTTGCCTGCATGACGCGGATCCTGGTGTGCCCCCATGTACCACCACGGCCAGCCGTAGAACCCTCCTGGCTGCACATGCGTGATGTAGTCCGGGACAAGGTTATCGCCGAGGGCGTCGCGCTCGTTTACCGAGCACCACAGCTCGCCTGTCTTGGGGTTGATCGCCTCGCCCACGCAGTTGCGGATGCCGTAGGCGTAGACCTTCATTCCCTTGCCCTCAGGCGTGAACTCAAGAATGTCGGCGCGGTTCTTCTCGCCGGGAGTCGTGTCCGGGTCATCCACATTCGAGGCGGAGCCAACCGATACCAACATTTTCTTGTCGTCCTGCGTGAAGCGGATATCCCGTGTCCAATGGCCCTTGCTGCCAGCGGAAGGCAGATCAGCAACGTGTTCCGGCTTGCCGGTAGCCACTAGATCGCCATTCTTATAGGGGAAGCGCACCACAGCGTCCGTATCGCCGATATACAGCCACTTTGGATTCGGGCCCTTCGGATAGAACGCGATGCCGAAGGGACGATTCAGGCCGGTGGCGTATACGCTTGCCTTCTCCGCCTTGCCATCCGCCGTCAGGCCGCGCAGGATCGTCACCTGGCCCTTTTCACTCTCGGTCACGACATAATCCCCGTTTGGCGCGGTGCGGATCATGCGTGGACCGTCAACGTCTTTCGAGTACAACTCGACCTTGAATCCCTCCGGCACCAGCGGCCATACGCCCTCTGGCTTCGCAACAACCGTAGGGCCATTGCCCGCGGACTCCGTCGCATAGGGCTGTGGCAGATCGGCCACTGTGATGTGCCGAGAGAGACCCGGCTTCTCGAAACGAAAATCCGTAAATGGCGGCTTCGGATCAGGAGCCTCAAACTTCGCCTTGGTAGACTCTGATCCGCTAGCGGCAGTGTTGGGCGCCGAAGCCCCGCTGCCCAGAGACTTCAGATAGCTCACCACCTGCCAGCGGTCCGTCTCTGGAAGCGACGACCACGAAGGCATGCCGTTGGCCAGATCACCCCTGGTGATGTACCAGAAGACGTCGCCCGGCTTGGCTGATTGCGTCGCTCCGCTTGCCAACGCGGGAATGTTCGCCACCCCCTTCGCCGTTGGCCCATGACAGGCAGCGCACCGAGTCTGGTAGACCTTGCCCCCTGCCTCAACGTCCGACGGGCCGGTGTGTGGATTGGTCACGGCTGCCGCGGAGGCGGGAGCATCATGGAAGCTCTGGGCGGAGACCGTCGTAACTGCCACAAATAACGCCAAGACCAGCGATGAAGTTTTCTGTTTCAAGCTATCCCTCTCTTCCAGAAGATCGTTTTCCGCTAAATCGACGGAGGTGGGTGAACAACCTCCAAACAAAAGCCCGGGGGCCTTAACTGTAGCAGTGACGGATGAACCCCGGCATGGGTCTCGCGTCCTATCACTAAACGGCTGCCAAAAGGGCGCGGGAACTGTGTCTCATCCGGATGCGTATGAGCCTGCATGCTGACGAGATGCCCGCTCTCTTACACCCTCTGCATGCTGTTGGGCGCAGTATCCCTGGCGCAGACCGGCAAACCTGCTCCCGCCGCCGCGTTCGCAGGAACCTGGTTCGGCTCCTTCAACGTCAGCACTCCGGACGGCAAGCCCAGGCGTGACAACGCCGTAATGGTGTTTGCTGACAACGGTGGCACCCTGACCGGAGGTGCGGGCTCGGGCATCGACCGGTTGATGCCAATCTCTGGAGTTCAGCTCACGGGCGATGAGATTCGCTTTCACATGGATGCCGGCGGGGGCCTCGATTTCAAGCTGAAACGACAAGGAGACCACCTTATCGGTGCGGCAACTGGAAAGATGCAGGCAACGATCGACGTAAGCCCGGCACCGGGACTGCTTCCCCACGACAAGTTGACGGCGGAGATCAGCGACGCGGACCACAACCTGTTTGCAGCCTTCGACGCCTGCAACGTTGCGGCATACGCGAGTTTCCTCAGCCCCGATCTCGAGTTCTACCACGATCAGGGAGGCAGAACCGGTTATCAGTTTCAACTCGACTCGCTACGCCAGCGCTGTGGAGAGGGCCTCGTACTGCGCCGTGAGCTGGTGCAGAATTCCCTGGTGGTCAACGCCGCTCCAGGATTCGGCGCCATCGAGGCCGGAACACACCGGTTCTATGCAAAACAAAAGGACGGCAGTGAGCGCCTCGACGCAGAGGCACGCTTCACCGAGATATGGTCGAAGGCTAGCGGAAGCTGGAAGCTGGTTCGCATCATCAGCTATGACCACCATCAGTGACGATTCGTTACGGCCGGGGACCGGACGCCGCTCATCCTTCTCCAGCGCCAGCAAGACACGTATTTGCCGAATTCGTCCTGACCGTTCCATGATTTCCACGTTTGCTAACAACCTATCCCTACAGATATTGTCTCCAGCCCCGAACCCTGCGATATACTTAATCGTGCACACCACGCACAAACTTCCATTCAATTTCAAGGGGTCGCGGAAATGTCTGCAAAGTACATCTTCGTAACGGGCGGCGTTGTGTCTTCGTTAGGAAAGGGCCTGGCAGCGGCCTCGATCGGCTGCCTGCTGGAGGCCCGCGGTCTCCGCGTCAACCTGATGAAGTTCGATCCCTACCTGAATGTCGACCCCGGCACCATGTCGCCGTTCCAGCATGGCGAGGTGTTCGTCACCGACGACGGCGCCGAGACTGACCTCGATCTTGGTCACTACGAGCGTTTCACCCACGCTCGCCTGTCTCGTGACAACAATCTGACGACCGGGCGCATCTACGAGCAGATCATCACCAAGGAGCGCCGCGGCGACTACCTGGGCAAGACGGTACAGGTGATTCCGCACGTGACCAACGAGATAAAAAATGCCATGCGCAAGGTCGCGCAGGACACCGACGTTACCATCGTCGAGATCGGCGGAACGGTTGGCGACATCGAGTCGCTCCCCTTCCTTGAAGCCATTCGTCAGATGCGCCAGGACCTCGGCCGGGAAAATACGGTCTTCGTCCACGTCACGCTGATCCCGTGGATTGCCGCCGCGCAAGAGCTGAAGACCAAGCCTACGCAGCACTCCGTGATGCTCTCGATCGGCATTCAGCCCGATATTCTTCTCTGCCGCTCAGACCGCGCGGTTCCCCGCGAGATGCGCCAAAAGATCGCCGCTTTCTGCAACGTCGAAGAGCAGGCCGTGATTGCTGCCCGCGACGTTGACAGCATCTACGAGGTTCCCCTGAACTTCGCGCAGGAGGGTGTCGATGCGCTCGCCTTGCGGTATCTGCACATCGACGCGGCCGAGCCTGATCTCTCGCGGTGGAAGGACATCGTTCATCGGGCGTACAACCCGCAGGATGAAGTCTCCATCGGGATTGTCGGTAAGTACGTTGAGTACGAGGATTCCTACAAGTCTCTGAAGGAGGCTCTGGTCCATGGCGCGCTCGCCCACAATCTCAAGCTGCGTGTTACGTGGATTGAGGCTGAGGGCCTGGAGACGCATGATGCTGACGGACGCGCGAATCTCGACTACCAGCGCCAGCTCGAGGGCTTCGACGGCATCCTGGTTCCGGGCGGCTTCGGGAAGCGCGGCATCGAGGGCATGCTCAACGCGATCCGCTATGCGCGGGAGAGCGGCACACCTTATTTCGGCATTTGTCTTGGAATGCAGACGGCATGCATCGAGTACGCGCGCAACGTTTGCGGCCTGAAGGACGCTAACTCTGGCGAGTTCGATCCTGCAACGCCGCATCGCATCATCTACAAGCTTCGCGAGCTGACCGGCGTGGAAGAGATGGGCGGAACCATGCGCCTGGGCGCCTGGCCCTGCGTACTCGAGCCCGGATCGCTTGCGGCCAAGGCGTACAGCACTACCGAGATCTCGGAGCGTCATCGTCATCGCTATGAGTTCAACCGCGAGTACGAGGCTGTTCTCACCGGGGCGGGACTGCGTCTTACCGGAACTACTCCCGATGCGACTTACGTTGAGATCGTCGAGATTCCCGGGCATCCATTCTTCTTGGGCTGCCAGTTCCATCCCGAGTTCAAATCGAAGCCGCTCGAGCCGCACCCGTTGTTCCGTGACTTCATCAACGCGAGCTATCGCAATCGTGCCGAACACGAATCGGTAGGATCGGCGGCGGTCTCTCAAAACGCCTGATCCTCTGAAGATTCGGAGTATGGTGGTGGGCTGGTGCGGCGCTGATCCTCAAAAAATCAGCGACGGATCAACCTGCTGCATGCCGTAATCGCGAACAGGGAAGACATCCAAGGTGAGATTCTGGCTGCGCACGCATTATTTTTATGCGCAAGATTTTGCATGGTCTTTCGCTGTAGAGCCCCCGAATTGTTCCGATTGGGGAATCTTTGAAATCGCAGGGGGACTCTTTCTGCCATTCCTCGTCTTTTCGCGAGTCGAGTTGCATTTTTCATGATTTAGAGTGCAATTTTTTGCGTGTTCCAAAGCAACTTCTTTCCCGTTGACTGTCCTGTAAGCCGTGTAGCAACTTACAGATACATTGCAATACTCGGGACTAAAGGGGCCCCTTCATGCGTAGGATTCTTTCTGCTTTGGTATTGATTCTCGGTCTGGCTGCCGCTCCACTCGCAGCTCATGCTTCGTCTGTCACGTACGATCTAACCCTCACCAACGTTATCGGTAATGTCTCCGGAGGAACGGGCTCCTTCACGATCGACGGTTCGCCCAACGGCTTGTTCAAGGAGTTCTCACAGTACGGAGCCTCCGGCAGCGCGCTTACGAACCTGAGCTTCAGCATTGGCGGCGACACCTTCGGCCTCGCCAACTCCATCGGGAACGCTTCCGTGGATTTCCTTCTGGGTTCCCTCGTCAGCGTCAATTATGTAGGTTCGCTTAACAACAGCATTACGATTTCGCTGACATCGGGTTTGCTCGGCTATACGTATATCGACGCGGTCGGTCATGAAATTTCTAGTGGGTTCATCTCCGCATCCCGCAGCACCGCGGTAGCACCTGAGCCTTCGACTCTGCTTCTGTTCAGCACAGGGGCTCTCGGATTTGCAGCTTTTGGCGCACGCAAATTCGTAGCGTAGAAGAAATCCGGTACCTGCGAGGACGCGTGAGCTCGTCCTCGCAGGACCCTTTTTCAATTTATGTTTCTGCCGATTCGATCAGCCAGTCGTTCCGTGCTGAGATACCATCCAAACCAGGATGACTCAATATAACGACGGTCGCAGCTCATCAGGGCCCATACTGACCTTTCTGCTCGCGTTACTGCTTGGAGCTGCCATCCTCGCGCTCTTTCTGCGCCATGCGACCTCTGGTTTTATGGCTCATATCGCCGATCGCATCGCCGGCCGCAGCACGACGTTCGATACCTCGGTTCCAGCCATAGTTCAACGTATTCAGCGCCTCAACAGGCTTGAGACGGTTGTGTACTCCATGGACACGATCGTGGAAGGCTCCAAATCGAGCGCGGTTCTTCCAGACCTGCTGGCAGGAGACCGAATCCTTCTGGTGGTTCACGGTCAGGCGATTGCGGGAATCGACCTGGCGAAACTAAAGCCTGAAGACATTCAAATTACGGGAAAAAATGGAGTGCGCGATATTCACGTGATGCTTCCCGCTTCGCAGCTGTTTGCAACCACACTGGATAATCAGCACACTCGTGTTTATGCCCGCTCCACGGGCATTCTTGTTCCTGTGGATCAGAACCTGGAATCGGAGACGCGGGCAAAGGCCGAACAGCAATTGCAGCAGACCGCGCTGTCGGATGGAATTCTCGATGCAGCGCGAAAGAATGCGCGGGCGACAGTCACAACGCTGCTTTACAGCCTTGGCTTTCAAAAAGTAGATGTGAGCTAATGAATGCCTGGCGGAAGCTTCCGAAGCACCTCTGTTGGGTCGCGCCGTTCTGCCAGCGATCTTCAACCTGCGCTATCATCCTTGCATGAAGTCCGCCAACACTGAGGATTCTGTCGTCTCTGCCTTGAAGAATCTCCCCTTCCCTGAGGGGGAGGAAGAATCGGCTCTCATCAAGACCATCGGATGGGTTTCAGCCGGTCTTGGAGCGGTTGCGCTCGGCCTGTTCATCGGTCGCGAGCTTCGCCAGCGCTACAAGTTCAATCGCCGCACTCCCTATGATTTCTATTCCCACTCCGGGGATGAGCAGGACGTGGACTTTGGTCTCGGGGTTTAGTTTTCCAGACAAGTTCGTAGAGGTCTGAAGATCACACCTATCTGGTTCCCGTTCGTGGAAAAAACCAGAATTCACTTTAAATCACGTTCTAGTTGCAGCGATCCGTTCCCCGGAAGTGACTCCACTTGATACAGTAAGGAGACACCCGGGCCCCACAAAACTGATCTTCGGCCGAATGTAGCGATTGCTTCTTCGGTCTGACCGCGGTGTTGCGCAGGTACTCCAGTTGAGCAGCCGGCCTGAACGCAAAGCTACTTTTCGGCTTCCTATGTCCCTCTCGCTCGGCGGAAGCCTGCTTCTGCGTCTCGCCCTTGCTGCATTCATTTTCGTCTCGGCGATTCCCAAAGCGGGTGCCCAGCAGTTCAGCTTTCTTCATTACGGACAGGATGAGGGCCTTCGCAATCTGGATGTCTTCGGGGTCGTCGAGGATAACTCCGGCCTGTTGTGGCTGGCCACGGAGAATGGCTTGTTCCGCTATGATGGCGCGCGGTTTCAACGTCTTGGACCGAAGGAGGGTATCGGAGAGTCCCTGGTACTGGGGTTGCACAAAGATGCATCCGGACGCATATGGGTGGCTACGAACGATCATCTCTATTACTTCGATGGAACTCGGTTTATCGCGATCCCTCTCGGGACGTCCATCATGCAATTCGGTGCAGGTCAGCCGATCAGCTCCATCGATCCGGAGCATATTCTCTTCCTGACGCGCGGTTCGTTGATGTTGATCTCCAGGATCGGAGAACAAAAGGGTCAGCCTGTATGGAGGGCGGCACCTTTCTTCGACTTGCCGGAGGGTATTGCAAACCCGGTTCTCTCCAAGATCCATAGCGTTTTCATATCGAAGAATCAGGATTCAACGCATGATCTCTGGCTTGGCTGTGGCGATGCCATCTGCCGTATTCGGAGACCGCTGGAGGCAAAGCAGGCTCAACGTGTCGAGGTCTTTTCCAGCTCTCAAGGAATTCCCGCAGATTCCTGGACCTGTCTCTTTGAAGATCGGGAGGGAACCTTATGGGCCCGGAGCCGGCGTCACGTCCGTGTCCTTATGCGTGGCGAAGCGACCTTCCGCTCCAGGGATATTCCGTCCCACGATGGGCTCAACACCTACCGTGGAGCGGGCATTCTCACCATGGTGGAAGATCCGCGGGGAGCGGTTCTCACGCAGACGAATCGCGGCCTTGCCCGATGGGAGGGATCTTCCTGGAGGATCTTCGACGCCGCCAACGGCATCGACTTCAAGGATGTCAGCGCGATCCTGTTCGATCGCCATGGCGTTCCATGGTTCTCCACGCGAGGGCACGGAATCGTGCGCTGGGAGGGTTATGGTGAGGTGGAGAATTGGACCATTGCACAGGGGCTACATGATGATGTCGTCTGGCCTATCTTTCGCGACAGCCACCATCATCTGTGGATCGCCGACCAGTTCCAGATCAATCGCCTCAACGACGCAGGGCGGACACTCAGCACCCCGAAGCTCTTCCGTGGGCTGCCGATCCTGCACGGTACCGGCTTTGCGGAGTCCACGGATGGCTCTCTCTGGGTTTTCGCACTCGGTGGCGAGGTCTACCACACCGATCCCACCCTCGAACACATCGTGTTTCGGTCAAGACTCCCGAGTCTGGCCCGCGTCTTCACCGATTCCTCGCATCGCATCTGGATTATGTCGCGCAACGGCCTCTACGTTGTCCACAACCCGGATCGGTCCACCATCGACAAGGTTGCCGGTCCGACGCTTTCCAGCGATGCCTTTGCGGATGCCACGGAGAGTCCTGACCACGATCTCTGGTTCCTGAGCGACAACCATCTTTACCGGCTCTCGCACAAGAGTGGCCGCTTCAGCAGAATTGTGCTTGACAATGCGGCGACTCGAGGCCAGATGCGCAACATCGCGGCTGCATCGGATGGGACGCTGTGGATTGGAGGAGGAATTTCCGCGTTGGTTCACCTGCGTGTCGAGGGCAATCGCATTCGCACGCTGGACTCGATTACACCGCCCAACCTTGCCTCGAACAACGTTCAGATTGTGCGTCTGGACACACGCGGATGGCTTTGGGTGGGCACTGATCTCGGCGTGAATGTGTTTGATGGAGTGAAATGGCGCCTGCTCACACGCCGTGATGGTCTCATCTCAAACGACACGGATGAGGGGGCCTTCCTGGCGGAAACGGATGGATCCGTCTGGATCGGTGCGAACGGAGGAGCAATTCATCTGTTGCACCCTGAGCATCTCTTTTCTTCCGCCCCCCTGGACGTTCGCTTCACTTCGGCAAACCTGGGAACACAACCTCTTGACCTGGAATCGACGACTCTGACCTCGTGGCAGGATGCCTCCCTCAACATCGAATTCACGTCGCTGAACTTAGCCCGCGAAGGCTCGGTGCACTTCCGTTACCGCCTTACCGGGATGGAGTTCGACTGGAATGAGACGACATCGCACACGCTGCACTATCCAGCAATCGCCCCTGGCGATTATCGCTTCGAGCTTCAGGCGATTGACCCTGACCAGCAGAAGCAATCGAAGATCCTCTCGCTGCGTTTTACGGTCCGGCCGCCATGGTGGAGAACCCGCGCCATGTACCTGCTGCTTGGCATTCTCTCGTTCGTAGCGTCGATCGTGGTCTGGCACTGGCGGGAGCGCCGCCTTCTTCACCGCCAGCGCATGCTGCGCCAACTGGTGGCCCAGCGAACGCGCGAACTGGAGGCAGAGAAGGCAGAGCTGGTCGCAGTACGGGAGGCTCTCAGCCACCAGGCCACCCGAGATGCCCTGACCGGAATCTGGAACCGCTCCGCGATTATCGACATCCTGATCCGCGAGATGGATCGCGCGCGGCGCACGGGAACCTCGCTGGCCGTCGTGCTCGCCGATATCGATCACTTCAAGCAGATCAACGACACGTTGGGGCATCTGGCGGGGGATTCCATCCTGAGGGATGTCGCTTTGCGGATGCTTCATAACATTCGTCCGTATGACTTCATCGGGCGCTATGGCGGCGAGGAGTTCCTTATCGTTCTGCCAAGCCTGCCCTTTCGCGATCCGCACACCCGGCTCGATCAGCTCGTGAGGGCGATTTCCAGCGAGCCTTTTTTGTTCGAGGGCAAACCAATGCGTGTCACGTCGAGCTTCGGAACGACCTGGTACGATCCCAGCATCGCTGTCGTCGAAGAACTTATCCGCCGCGCGGATGAGGCTCTCTATCGCGCCAAAGCCGACGGACGTGACCGCGTCGTCTTCTATGAAGAGCTAGAAGATGACTGACGGCAGGCGGAGCAGTCTCTCTGCATGTTCGCGGAAGAGCTCCGATGCCCGAGCTGATTTATTGCCCCCCGGATTGGGGAGGCGTTGCCGCAAAGGCCGTGACGGTTCCTTTTTCCGGATCGAGGTCGCAGGTAAATCGGAAATCCGTCCAGCCCTTCGGCGTGCGGTATTGGCCAGAGCCGGTAAGTCTCTGATTGCTCTCAAGGATGAGTGTCTCAGGCGCTGATGTGCCTAGAAAGACGCGATCGGCGCCCGGCGCCTTCTTCTTCCAGTACGCTGTCGCCGCAGGCCGACACAGGATCTCGGCGACTTTCTTCGAGTTGCTCCACTCACTGGCTACCCTGCGATCGGCCTCGGAGTGCAGAGCCGCGATCTTCCGGTTCACGACCGTTGTTTGCGTCGCGGAGAGCGCGGGTTCAGGCGGTGCCTGCGCGGTGGCAGGTATTGCAGCGTACGCAAGGAGAGCCGTGGTCAGTGCGAGGACTCTGTTGATTCGAGCAGCCATTCCGTTGTCTCTTTTCTTCTCCGGAGAGATCGACCTTGCCCTGCCTTGAATCACAGGAAGACTAACAGTATCCGGGCTGGAACCTGACGCCTCTCATTTACGATAGTCATCGATGATGAAACCAGCTTTCCTCTTTCCCGGTCAGGGCTCACAGGCAGTGGGCATGGGGCGCGACCTCTACGATAACTTTCCGTCTGCGCGTTCTCTGTTTGAAGAAGCAGACTCTGCGTTGGGGTTTCCGTTGACGAAGCTTATTTTCGAGGGTCCCGAAGATCAGCTGAAGCTGACCGAGCACACACAGCCCGCGATCCTCACCGTCTCGGTTGCAGTTACGAGGCTGCTCTCGGAACGAGGCGTTACGGCTACACTGGCAGCCGGTCATTCTCTTGGCGAGTACTCCGCGCACGTTGCAGCGGGAACCCTCAGCTTCTCTGACGCGGTCCGCACGGTTCGCGCACGCGGGCGCTATATGCAGCAGGCCGTTCCGGCGGGACAGGGAGCGATGGCCGCGATTCTCGGCCTTCCCGAGGCCCGAATCGCAGAGCTGTGCGCTCAGGCCTCTGATGAGAACACGGTCGCGCCACCTCCTCCGGTAAACCCCGATGCTCCCAACCCCGAGGCGGCGGCGGCTGCCAATGCGGGCACGCCCTCAGCGGCGGCAGCGACCAACCCTGAGGCGACGCGAGCCCAGATGGCGCGCTCCATCGTTTCTCCGGCAAATCTGAACTCGCCGGAGCAGACCGTCATCTCCGGTTCCTCCGCGGCGGTTCACCGGGCCGCGGAACTGTGCAAGGAGGCCGGGGCCAAGCGAACGGTGATGCTCCAGGTCAGCGCTCCCTTCCATTGCGCGCTCATGCAGCCCGCGCAAGATCTTCTTGCCACCGATCTTGAAGGGATTGCGTTCAACGATGCTGTTTTCCCTATCGCGACGAACGTTGACGCCCGTCTGGTTACGCGCGGACCTGATGCTCGTGACTGTCTTGTCCGCCAGGTAACCGGTGCGGTTCGCTGGGTGGAGTGCATTCGGCTTCTCGCCGCACAGGGAACGACCCACTTCATCGAGGTGGGTCCAGGGAAGGTGCTTACCGGTCTTAATCGGCAGATTCTTGGCAGGGATTCCGCGATTCCTTCGCTTAACGTTGAGGATTCGGCTTCGCTCGAAAAGACGCTTGCTGCGCTGAGCTAGAGGTGCGAGTCATCCAGGCAGTGCAGATCGTTGCTCAAATTCCTCGCGTCGTAGCGGCCAGCCTTGTGCTGTTCACTGCCTTTGCCGGATTGCGTGCGGAGACGATGGCTCCTGTTGCCACTTACAAGGTCATTGCAAAATATCCACACTCGACTTCAAGCTATACCGAGGGTTTCTTCTTTCTCGACGGGCTCTTCTACGAAGGCACCGGGCGTGAAGGCCACTCGGCGCTTACGGCGAGTACGCCCGAGAGCGGGAAAGCTCTTCAACGGCTCGATCTACCCCCGCAATACTTCGGCGAAGGGATCGTCGATTGGGGTTCGGAGATCTACGAGTGGACATGGCAATCTCACGTCTGCTTCGTCTATGACCGTTTCAGTCTGCGTCCCGTTCGCCAGCTTACGTATAGCGGTGAAGGCTGGGGCATGACTCGTACCGACAAAGAGATCATCACCAGCGACGGCACTGCAACCCTGCGTTTTCGCAATCCCAGGACATTTGAAGAGACGCGCCACATCGTCGTCAGGGACGGCTCGAAATCTGTGTCCCAGCTTAACGAGCTCGAATATATCAAGGGAGAGATCTATGCCAACGTTTGGCATTCGGACCGCATCGCCCGCATCTCCCCACACGATGGGCACGTCATGGGCTGGATCGACCTGACCGGGATTCTTCCTGAGGATCAGAAGGTCGATGCAGAATCGGTGCTGAATGGTATCGCCTACGACGCACAGCACGATCGGCTGTTTGTTACGGGAAAGCAGTGGCCCGCGATCTTCGAGATTCAAGTCGTCAATCGGCCACCTATGGCCATAAAGCCAGTAAACCGTTAAGCTGACAAAGGAAAGTGAGGCAATAGAGATGACACCGGGCGATCTTGTAGAAGACTTTACGCTGCAGAACCAGGACGGTAAGGACGTCTCTCTCTCCGACTTCAAGAAGTCGCCGGTGGTGCTCTTCTTCTATCCTCGCGCGGATACACCGGGCTGCACTATCGAGTCTTGCGGCTTTCGGGATGCCTTCGAAAAATTTCAAAAAGCAGGGATCGTCGTTCTGGGCATCTCACGCGACACCGTCAAGGACCAGAAGAAGTTCAAGGACAAATACGACCTTCCCTATGATCTTCTTGCCGATCCCGATATGGTTCTGATCAATCGCTACGATCTGGTCAAGCCGAAGAACATGTACGGCAAGCTGGTGAAAGGTGTGAAGCGAACGACCTACCTTGTCGGCCCGGATACAGGCAAAGGCCAGCGTCTCATCCATGTTTTCGAAGAGGTCAAGCCTGAAGGCCATGCGGAAGAGGTGTTGGCTCTGTTGAAAAAACAGAAGGGCTAGACGCTTCAGTAATCCAGATCGTCCATCGAGGGTGCCCAACCGAGGTCGCGTTCCGAGGTGATCTGCCACTTGCCATCGTCCCGGACCAGTTGAAGCTGGGAGGGGATAAACCACTCGGAGACGGTTCGGCCGTTCTCCTGCACACTATAGTGCTTCACCAGGCTTACCTTTGCGCTTGTGTCGCCTTTGCGTGTCAGGTTCACTCGCTCCATCTTCACCATCCAGTCCCCCTTTCGCTTGTCGATGGATGACTGCTTGTCGGCCAATATCTGATCCCGGCTGACATCGTGACGAAGGAAGTATCGCGCGACCGGGTCGGCATAGAACGCAGCCTGTGCCGCAGCGTCGTGGGAACGCAGCGCGAGTTCCCAATCTTTCACCACTGCCGCTGGATCTTCATCCGAGCCAGTTTCTTTCGTGGCAGGCGTCTCCACCGCGAGCTGTGCTGGAGGCGCCTGCGGCAGGGCCACCGGAGGCTGTCGCACCTGTGCCGTGGCGACCTTCTCTTCCAACTGACGGGGCAGATAGAGCCAGGCGGCCGGGGCGACAACGAGAACGAGGATAGCGGCCACCCATGCGCTCCACTTCAGCCGCCGGGACTTCTTTTCGTCCTCTTCGGACCCTGAGTCATCCAGCAGCGTATTGGAGGAACGGGGTGAAAAAGTCTCCGTTGCCCGGAGAGGCTGTTGCCGGGGAGGCTTCGACATGACAACGCCTGGCCGGGCTATCGCGATTGCCGCCGGCTGTTTAGGCCTGGCCGTGCTCGCAGGTCTGGGCTCAGCAGGTTTGGGTTGAACTGCCACTATTTGCGATGCGGGCTTTGGCTGCTTCTCTTCAGAAGGCAGGGCTTCTTTTACTGCTGGCTGGAGTTGAGCAGTAACAACTTCTGGCTGGATCTTCTTCGAAGACTCTGCAGCGGCCTGTGGCTCAAGCTCGGGTTCGGCGACTATCGGTTCGAGCGTGGCGATAGCTGCGGACGGTGCATTTTCCTTGAGCTCTTCCGCCCGAGGCTCGCGGGCACGATGCACCTCCACAGCGGGCGATTCCACTGGTTCAGGCTCAGGCTGTATCGCTATCTCAGGAGCCTTCGCTTCGGGGACTTCTTCGGGGATTGTCTCGACGGACGCGTCCTCCGTTTTGGAAGAGATTACTGACGGCTCGAGCTCGCTGGAGGATCTGTCCTCGAAAGCTTCAGCCGTGACGCTCGAGAGCACTGCTTCCTCTCTAAATGGTGCGTCCGGCAAGGTCTCGGAATGAGCAGGGGCTACTGATTCTGTGGAGAGCGCCGTCTCCTCCTGAGTGGGCGTGAGCCACCGATCCACTCCCAGCTGCGATCTCAAGTCTTCGAAGACGCGCTCGAGCTTCGCCTGTACCACGCTATCCTGCGGGGTATTTCCCAGAAACGCGGATGCTTGAAAGCTTACGTCCGCATCGATCGTGGTTACGCCGTCCTCCGCGTTGACGTCTATGACGGTTGTGTCGCGGCGATTGATTCCACGAGGCGACGGGCCTAACCCGAAGAGAGTGATTCTCCTGCCCTCACGGACGATATCCTTCGATACCGAACGAAGACAAACTTCCAATACCCCCAAAACCTGCTCCGGATTCTGACCCGGAATCCGTTTCATCGTTTGAAATCTCAAGAGGCCCTCTTTACCAAGACAGAATGTGTTCCGGAATTTCAGACATCAAGCGTGCATGAACAATAAATCGTTTTGACGCTCCCTGACATAGTCCAGTTGGGTGACAGGGAACGCGTCAGACCGGATTTGTCTCCGGCGTCCAATATCTACTCTCTCAGGAGAGACGATCTCCGTCGAATGGGGCGGATAGGTCCCGGTACGGCCTGTCAGCGGTATCTCCATGACCTGCCTCGACGTCCCCGGCGCGAAGAGACGCATCCGGGCCGTAAAGTATGACAGCATAGAGCTATGGCTGATGGTGAGAGTCGAACGCCCGCGCGAGCTGGGGATGCCTTTCGCTCGCGCAACTTCCGGCTTTATCAGAGCGCTAGGCTGATGGCGATCGTGGGGGCCGAAGCGCAGTCGGTCGCGGTCGCATGGCAGGTCTACCAGATCACGCATTCCGCTCTTGATCTTGGACTTACCGGTCTTGCCTTGTTCCTTCCCGGCCTGATCTTCATGCTGGCAGCCGGACATGCAGCGGATCGCTACGATCGCCGCAAAATTATCCTGCTCTGCTACGGTCTCCAGGCTGTCTGTACGGCCGTCCTGCTCTGGCTTTCGTTCAGTTCGTGGGCACTGGCGGGAGGACGCATCTGGCCTATTTACGCGGTGTTGGTCGGCATCGGCATGGGAAGGGCCTTCAGCGGCCCGGCCTCCAGTGCGCTGCTTCCGAGCCTTGTCCCCAAGGCTCACTTCGTCAACGCCGTGACCTGGGGCGCGACGATCTACCAGATCGCCAATATGTCCGGTCCCGCCGTCGGCGGCGTACTCTTTACGCTTCCTCTTTCAGGGGTGTTGGAGCGATGGCGCGGTGCTCCAGTGGTTTATATGCTGACCCTGGTCATGCTTCTGGGATTTATTGTTCTTGTCGGCATGATCCGTCCTGAGCCCGTCGAAAGAAAGGCAACCTCTTTCAATGCAAAGACCTTGCTCGCCGGTCTGGAATATGTCTGGCGCACTAAGCTTCTGCTAGGCTCCATCTCCCTGGACCTCTTTGCGGTCATGCTGGGTGGGGCGGTGGCGCTGCTTCCCATCTTTGCGACCGAGATCCTGCACGCCGGGCCTCGCGGCCTGGGCCTTCTCCGAGCCATGCCCAGCCTGGGTGCGTTGATCGTTTCACTGTTGTTGGTGATAAGACCGATTAAACGCCGCGCCGGAGTCACTATGCTGACCTGCGTCGCCATCTATGGCGCCGCAACCATCGTCTTTGGCCTGTCCCGGAACCTTTGGCTGAGCCTGGCGGCGCTTCTGGTCACTGGGGCCAGCGACATGGTCAGCGTGGTGGTTCGTTCGAGCATGCTGCAGCTTGCCACACCGCCTGAGATGCGCGGACGCGTCAGCGCCGTCAATTGGCTTTTTGTCGGAGCCTCCAACGAGTTTGGCGAGTTCGAGAGCGGCGTTACCGCGAGCTGGTGGGGAGCGGTGCCGGCGGTGATCCTTGGAGGTATCGCTTCCCTAATTGTCACCGGCTCCGCCTCGGTGTTCTTTCCCACGCTCCGCCGCGCCGATGCTCTTACCGCCGAATCCCTGATGGAAGCCAACCGGGAGTTGAGCACAGCCGAGCCGATCGACTAAAGTACACCCCAGCACACAAAGGTAAGAATTCCGGAGGGATAAGGCGAATGCAGAGCGGAGCAAAATGGGCCATTGGGGGAACCCTGCTGGTGTTCGTTGTAGCCGGGGTGCGAGTCGGGATGATTTACCGGGAGCGCAATGCGCCGGAAAAGGCAGTTGCCGCGCCTGTGCGCGAGAAGATCGCTGACGACGACCTCGTCTTCCTCAAGAAGAAGCGTCAGTCCTCCATGGCCGACGCGAGAGAGCTAAACGGCACATCTTTATGGATCTCTGCAGGCGGCCAGATGGACTACTACCCCGCCAACGGAAAACATGTGGATTACGCGAAGACCACCGGCACGTTGCTTGGAGCGCAGAAGCTCGAGGTGAAGGACTTTGTCGAGCAGGTCGCTCCAAAGTCGGCTACGCATCGCATTCCCGGTGGCGACCGGCAGGTCCTGATGCTCTTTACCCTGCCCGGTTCGGACGCTCCGGCGAAGCAGTATGGTGTTCCTGTCGGCTATCACGAGTCGGGTCAATATACCTTCTACCTGGACGAGATCTTCTTCTACGACGATCCTCATGAGCTGTATAAGCACTGGGGACCGGAGATCTGGAAGGCCATCGATTCCCACCAGGTCGTCCTCGGGATGAGCGAACGGGAGACGCAACTGGCTTTGGGGCAGGTCAGCAAGAGCGTCAGCAACGAATACGGCAACCGCCTGGTTGTTTACGCGAACTTAGGCAAGCCTCTCGCCGTAACGTTTGTTAACAACAAGGCGACTGCCTTCCGGCCCGATCAGGGCTTCTAGCAGCGGGGGCCGATCGCCATGGCGGGTCCATGCCCGTCCGGAGGAGATCGCGATGACGACAACCGCAATCCGGCAGTCCCCGTGGATGCGTTCAGTCCTTTATGTCCTTTGTTTTATTGCAGCTGCGGCCGCGTTGCGTCGTATCGTCGCCCTCCTTATCGTCCAGACTGCGACTCGGGCAGGGCAGTACGGCGATCTCGACGCGGGCTTTGCGGCCCGCAAAGCACTCACCCTCGCGCATGTCATTCCAGCGCTGATTTTTGTGCTGTTGCTGCCGTTCTGGTTTTCGGTGCGACTGCGCGTCAAGGAGGCTCTGCACCGCCGCATCAGCTGGGCGTTGTTCCTGCTTGGTTTCATCGTGGGGCTCACCGCAATTCCGATGGTCGCGTCACCTGTTGGCGGGGTGACGGAGCTCTCCGCCATTATCGTATTCGATGGAATCTTTCTCTTCTCGTTCCTGCGAGCGCTGACGCTCTTTCTGAGGCACAACCTGTACTACCGGGAGTGGATGATGCGAGGGATCGCCGTCCTTTTGGGGATCGCAACCACGCGACCGGTCATGGGCGTCTTTTTCGCCACGGCGCGTCTTACGCACCTTGAGCCCCGGCAGTTCTTCGGTATCGCCTTCTGGATTGGATTTGGCGTCACCTACGCTGCCGGCGAGTGGTACCTTCATCGCCATCCGATGGAGTTGAACGCGGCAGTCTGAGCTCAGCCTGTATTCCGCAGTCCGGCGCTAATGCCGTTGATCGTCGCGGAGATGGCACGGTTCAGCTCCGGCGAATCCGCTTCACCGTTTGCTGCGGCCGCGCGCTTGCGGCGTATCAGCTCCACCTGCAACAGGCTCATCGGATCGACGTAGCTGAACCGTGC
>Ga0193743_1000966_pt1 | contig 21943 bp, 28 predicted proteins | sample L2c2metaG_FD_143038 | JGI IMG/M metagenome (GOLD analysis project Ga0193743, IMG submission 143038) | Soil microbial communities from a riparian zone of the East river system, Colorado, United States - L2c2 | ecosystem: Environmental > Terrestrial > Soil > Riparian zone | place: USA: East River... | reverse complement strand
CGACATTTATATAGGATATTATACTGATTTACCAATCAAATTAACCACAGAACTATTCATGTCTTTCTTAGTACCATTATTCCTTTGAAAATAAAAATGGTTGATGACCGTCATGTTGTCAATAGTGCATTAAGTAGCATTATTATGAATTATTATGCACCATAGCGTCAAGTTATGTTCATAAAGGCAAATTTGTTCTATTGTGTAAAATAATGCAAAAAATACACTTTAGGTTTTTCCAGATGAGAACTCATCGCCTAGTTTAGTAGTTGTAGACATTTCGTAGAGACTAGAGTTTCGGCAGTGGGAAAAAGATATAGGGATCTAATTTCGAGATCGTATTCGTAGTTCTTTAAAGACTGAGCTCGGGGCCCATAACCTATAGAAGATACAACTCAGTCTCGGAATAATGGACTATATATTATCATAAGTTGTACCTATAGAAGATACAACTAGTAATGGTTAATAACTGAGTAACAAGTAAATATGAGAGTACTAACCTCAGTCTTGGAATAATGGACTGAGGTGTTAACTACATGAAATGAGGAAAGATATATACTCGAAGGTAGATATCTATTTCCAGTAACTACTGTTCAAGTAGCATGACCGAAATGGTCATAGTGTGATAACGGGGGAGGACAAAAGAACAAAAGGAAATAAGAAAGACAATAAGAATCTTACGGTTTGTATTATATTCAACAGCTGCGGCAACCTCTCGGAAAGTGTAAACCTTTTTGAAGGAGGAGGCGCATCAGCAACTACTTAATCACGTTCTGGTCCTAACAAACGCAAACTTGAAGCTTCCTCTGTTTACACTCATCTGACCTGCACCTAAGCACGAGTCTTGGGTTGCCAGTCGATCGGTTTGCTCATAGGAGGCATGACGGAGTCAAACAAGCAGTCAAATCTACTAAGAAGTCTCGCCCCCTCTGTGGCACCGGAAGACTACCTTATGAATAAAGCCAAGATCGCTGAAGCAAAGGCACTTATAAGTGCTTACGAGGAAATGAACGAGGCGGGCAAGCAAAGTCACGATGAGTTTGCCCGTGAACTGGAGCAGAAAGTGCGTGAGGGCGAGCAGGCCAGGTATGTGAGCACATTGACTCTTCAATGCTACATGGTATAATGTCGGCACACCCTTCAGAATACTGCTTGAACAATTAAATTCTCAGTGAGTGCCCATCTCAGCTGTTGCTCTCCACCAAATTCAAACTATTCCAGATCAACTGTTCAAGTCCCATCGTCGATGCCGATCCAAAGGCCAGTCATTGATTACCCTTCTGGCACTTCGAGAATTGAGGAGGTACTAAGCTACGATCCGGGATCGGTGAGCATTACTGATCAATTTTAACGCGTGATTATGTACTCATCAAAGTCAAAGGGCCACTCACAGCAAGCTCAATATCACCAGTTTCATGGCGCAACTAGCAACCAACAAACACACAATTCTGTGCCTCAAGCCATGGCGCAAACTGTTGGGAGTAGTTCATATCAGCAACTTAGCTCACAACAATGGACACCTGCGAATGCAACCAATAGTGGACAGTCCATGCAAACACCACACCAACTGTATTCGCAATACTCGCAACAAAATGTCATGCAAAATAGTTCGTCCGGGGTGGCATCTTATGCGCCATTTGGTGTTGCGCCTACTGTACGACCTCAACAACACCCCACGGGACAAGATCGGGGCAAGCACGTCAATTATTCGCGTCCAATGGCTCCAACGCAGGAACAAGGACACGTACCCTCTCACCAGGAACCTATGCATTATGATATCACAGGTTCTAACCAGGGCCAGCGGCATACAGCTACATCTCCACAGGTGCAAGTATATTTATCGCCGCAAACAATCCCGGCACAAGCATCTGGTCCGTCAACACATACGACTAGAGCCCCCCAATTTGCACAACAGTCTTCCAAGACTCGGAAAATTTATCCTCAAGTAGCGGTCAGTCAAAATCAAGCAACCGCAAGTGGTAGCACCTACCCACAATGGCCGCAACCGCATAAAACAACAAATGTAGCCAACCAATCTCAAACCCCAGTGACTAATGTTGCTGCATCTCGACCTGTCGCTCTGGGTCTACAGTCAAACGCATCGAGTTCTGCTGATCGCAATTCATCCCCAAATTCTACGATGTTCAGTCGACCCACAGTAAGTGCCACCTGCCTAGGTACTCATACGGATTTGATTCTAATTACGCCTAGGGTTCAGTGCCGGTGGTTGTCGGTAGCTCGAATCTTATTTCCACAAACCCTCAGACAAATCCCAAGGACGGTGGCGCGTCGCTTTTGAATCAGGGTGCAACTGGCAGCCAACAGACCTTCAAACTTATCGCCCCAACTACACTACCATCAAGGCGTTTGGATCCTACACAATATATTCGTGAATTCAGAGAGGCAATCAAAACTTGGGGGGTCAATGTACCTCCCAATTCGTACTTTGATCACCTCAACTCCTTCACAGTATTTAAGGATGATAAGGGCGTTACGCGTATTGTTGTACGCAATAACGGCCAACCCCGCAAGTGGGACGGCGATGTTGATGACTTCTGCAACTATTGGTTACACTGTCAAAATGTAACCCCAATTCAGCAACCATCCACCACTCCAACTGTTCCTGCAAATTCACAATCTCACTTTTCTTCCAAACAAATGCAATCTGCCATGGCGATGAGTATGCACAATCAGGGTGTCACACTGTCTAATACCCAAAAGGCTATTCCGTCAACTGTCCACAAAGTCAATGCACCAATTGTCCAAACCACTTCACCATTTTCTCAATCACAATCCCAATTTCAATCAAAACCTGCTGCATCTTTGTCCAAACAATCGCAACCTGATATGTCGACAAGCATCCACAATCAAGGAACTAATGTGTTAACCCATCAAATTTCTTCAACTTCCACAACTCAACCTCTTTCGTCGACTTCCCGGGGCCGACCACTACCTCTATCAACGATGCAAACTACACCTTCTGTATCTGTTCCCGAGACACCAAGCAGGCAGTTATCTACAGTGACGAATGGCGTACCTCGATCTGTGAAACAAGCTGATAAGAAATTTCTTGCTTCACACATTCTATTTGGATTGGGGAAACGGCCCAGAGAACCAGATACGAGTCCGACCGCGTTGGCCGAACCTCAGCCAAAGAGGCATGCTCAACAAGATGGCGTTAGTCCCTCTGCCAGTTTTGCATTTGGTCCAGCTACTCAAGCTGCTCAAAAACCGGATGTACCTTTACAAATAACACCCATTGGAGCATCAACAGTCTCCTCTTCATGGCAGCAAACTCCCCATCATACAATCCCCACTTCCCTTGCGATCCCCCAAGAAACGCAGCAAACATCACAGGCATCAGCGTCGGCATCGTCAGGTGGTCAGCGGCAGCTTGTGGATGCGGCGCTTGAGGTACCTTTCACAAGAAAAGTTGCCGCAGCCGCATCAACGGAAGTACCAGAGGTACCAAAACCCTTCTCTGATCAAACGCCATGGAGTCTGCAAGATGCTAGCATTGTTCAAGCTTCACTCCCTGACAAGCAAAAGATGCAGACACTCCTCTCCGTAGTACAGCCCGATTCAAAGCAAGAAATAACTTTGGACGACCATTCAGCTTTCTCTGGTGTCTGGGCGCAATCTCGGGCTGCGGCTAGCGTGCCCCTTGCCACGCCATCCGCTATGACCCAAACGGCCACACTATCACCTGTCCCTTTGACAGCGCCAGTCGCCGTTTCGTTACTACTTTCCTCTGCGGGAAATGAGAACGCTATGCAGCCTGTTGCATCTTCATCCCAGAAACGACTACCTCAGCCTGATGTCCTTGGCAAATCGCAACGTTCTTTAAATGTAACTTCACCTGTGCCTTCGCCTCTGGATTCCATGGCACCAACGAGCGCTCAAACGTCTCAGAAGAACCAGCCACTATTTTTGCCATCTCCAGTGTCAAGTCCTGGTATTGATGTAAATGACGATATTAGTATCTCCAAAGCACAGTCGGCAAGTGTGGCCAGTCCGAGCTTTGACGGATTTGACCTGCGCAAGTCCTCCAGTTCCGCCAAGAGGAAGAATCGTGCCTATGTTCTAGTCCCACCTCGACCCGAATACTTGGTCAGGTACTGGCGGTTGGAAAAACAGAAGGCTTCTTTGAAAAGGATCAGGATGACTTCAAGGAGTTCTGTATCTACATCTGTAGCTGGAGAGGAAGGTGTGTGAAATTGATAGATAGCTAAAGGGTGTGTTTGACTGTTTTTTTTTCTCTTGTAACACGACGATAGATTTTTACAATGCACCTGAAAATCATTCTCCGAGTTGTAAGTGGTTGGGCACTGTTCCCATTACCTTTTTTTTTAAAAAAGTGTGTTTGGTTGGTTTAGGCGCCTATGAGCAACAGGCAGCACAGTTGGCCTGTTCACGATTGCAAGAGTTATCTTGTAAATGGGACGGCTGCTCAGTCAAAATGAACTCGGTCGATGCGCTAATCGGACATCTCAATCGACAACACAAGCCATCGTCGACGAGTCATAACAATGTTTGTCTTTCTGTTCTGATCCTGACTTGAGCTCTGACCATAGAGCAGCAGTCCTTTTTATGTAGGTGGACCCAGTGTGGACGGCGATGTAATCTTCGCGAAAGGCATTTAGAGAAACATGCCTCTCTTGCTCTAAATTGCCCATACGAAGGTAGGAGACCAAGTACCTTGTCTATCTATGGTCAGCTTTAAATCCTTGTCTTCATACAGATTGTGACAAATCCTTTCGTTCTGCTCCTCCGCTCTGGAAGCATATGAGAACAGAGCACGAAAACGGCAAACTCAAACCGTCAACTGAGCCATTTGATCCTAAACTCAAGCCTCTTGATGCCATTCCTGGAGTTATCCCGTCTTACATGATAACGACGAGGAGGGTCAAACCAATTGCAATTTCCAGTGAACGCCATGCGGTTGCAGGCCCATGGGTATGTATATTTTACAGTGGAAATAAAGGGACAACTAATTGCTTGGATTAGGTACTCCGTAACATTGCGGGGTTGCAACAAGAGAGGTTGACAAGACAAAAGTCGAAGAAGACCGTACGTTCTTCAAATGGAGACCTCGCTGACGAGGACACAAACAACGATTATGACTTTTTGACTACGCGCCCCACACGATATTCTTCACACCTCTCGCAACCTGTTGACATGAAAGTTGAAGATCTGAATTCTGAAAATATCTCTAAAATGGTTGATGAAGGTCTCACTCTATGGGGAGTTAAAGAGGAGCCAAATCGGACGCCATCACCTGCTGGGAGTCATGTGGGGAGTGATTCTCCTACTTTGGGTCGCCGAGAACATAGGAGTGATCAAGATGAGGTGGAAAAGATGTTAACAGAGTTGATGGTAGCCTGATGTAGACTATATATAAATGTGGGAAATACGTCCCAACCGGCTCTGGAAAAAAAGTCACCTCCGGTTGCTGTGAATTTACTCTTCTGTTAGTCTCCACACAATGCCAGGCTTGGTTGATGCCAAAGGTGAGGACGCCAAGTCCCCTTCATTTCTCATTCTATGGCCTTGATGATTCTGCTCAGGTCCTTCTTATATATCCTCCCATTCCGCCGACGTCATTCTGTCCGATATTCGACCAACAAAACTCAAACCGGATGCTCTACGTGCCATCAATATTCTTCTGGATGAGTTTTTATATAAGATATTAAGCATATCGGGCTCTCTGGCAACCGACAAGCTTAGGGCGAGTCTACTCGGCTTACTTCCGACGAACCTTGGAAAGGAGGCCTTGTTAGAGGCGGAGGTGGAGCTCAGAGCATACTGGGAAAGGACCGACTCCAAAACTTCGGTGGAGGACGATAGCCGGACATTTCATCTGCAATGGGCGTTTGAGGTGTGTTTAATAACTCTCGGAATGTGTCTGACCTCAAGTTTCTCTTTCATTCTCAGCTATTACGCTTGAAGTGCGAGGCCTATTCGACATTAAATGAGGAGGATGAGGATCCTGTTTTGGAAGGCCGTGTCAGCGAAAAGTTAGGCAAGGCGCATCCGCATCCTCCAAAAGTTGGACTGCTGGATCCAGCAGCCTTATATCTCACGGCGATACTTGAGTCAGTCCTTTTCTTCATATCGGCTATATTACTGGAACCTTATCATTCATGCCGTAGATCAATCTGCGAGTACGTTATCACCTTCCACTCATCTTTGTCCTTTCAACCATCCATGATTATTCAGACATATACTTTCAAACGTTGGGCGAGTTGTTGCTCGAGATAGTAGTCGGACAAATGCTACTGCTAATGATTTATTCGTGGCCCTCTGCGAAGATGACTCTATATACGGACTCTTTAAAACGATGAAAGGTTAGCGCTGCTTAATTGCTTATCTATATCATTGTCATTTCATCTATACTTACATACATTAGTTTATGAACAGATAGAAGCCATGTCAAAGGGACCACCAGTACGACGAAGCAAATCTTTCACACGAAATGACCCGATTCCAACACCTCCCACTTCCTCCTCACACCAAGAACTAGCTCGTGTCAATTCTTCCCGTTCTCGACAATCGTTAGACCGGCAATCTGCAAACACTAATCCTTCTTCGGGTCCTGGTTCTGCCACCTCTTTTGAGAAGTCTCGAGCTATACGAATGTTTGTCAACAGCAAAGTTTCAAGCGAGCGCGAGCGCGATAGCGACTCTCAGCTCGGTCACAAAAAATCAATGTCCTCGAAAAGCGAAACCTCTCGAACTCTAACAGATGATGATATCTATCATATACCCAATATTGTCGAGGTGGGTAATATTGCCACGTTTGATTTTTTTTTACATGTTCTTTAAAATTTTTTTAGGATGCCGCTATGCTTCGTGAATTCGATGATTTGATGCGTTCTACATCAACTATGAAAGTGTCCCTGACTCCAGACCGCCTGAGAACGATGGAGGTGGGGTTAGTCTACTCGCTTAGTCATCAATAACAAACTTTGGTCCTTTTATAGGTGTATAAACAAGAAAGGGATACAAATCGGCGACCCCCACCCCTTTTCTCTCTTTCCAAACCAGCTACCTCTCTTACTCCTCAGACCGCGCTGCATCAAGTCGACTCCATTATTGAAGACGAAGAAGAAAATCATTCTCACCACCCCCGGGCCCGCCAAGGCAGCATAGCATCTCAGCCAACCTCTTCTTTTGCTGCTATTATTCCTGGTCGTATTCGCTCTGTTTCCACTTCTAGTGCTGGCATACGTAACATTAACAAACAGTCTACGCGCTCGCCATCTGTACAAGCTGCCCCTTCTTCATTCTCTCGCAATATAGAGATGGTGCAAAATCGAGACGTTCGAAAAGCCTCTGATAACGGTCTTCCCGCTCGGACCCATAACCGACAACGTCGTCGTGACTCGCTAGATTTAGACGATGTGATGAATGGGTCAGATGATGATGGTGATCAGGGATCTGTTTTGAGAAATCAAAACCTACCTCCTCCTGCGACACCACGTACTGGTCGTGCCCAATATGCTGTATCAGCACATACGCGAGATTTGATGGCTTTTTTGGCCCAAGGACCTCCCGAGCCCAAGGTTTCCCAGAGTGGTAGTGAACTCTTAGATGTTCTTGCCCAAGGACCACCGGGCGGTGCAATGATGTTGGATCCAATCAAACCAAAAGGCGCTGGTCGTCTTCAAAGAATGATTTCCAAATTGAGTATAGGTGGAGAGAAAGCCAAAGCAGGTTCTGATGCAACGAGGACACCATCATTAAAACAGCCCAGTACTCCTGTTCGCTCAACCATCAGTAACAAACCTTCCATTTCAACACTATCATCTCTGGCAAACAGACCAATTCCTCCGCGTCCCCGTCCGATTTCTCCACCACCATCTCCGTACTCCTATGATGAAGACAACTCCATTCGTGAAGACAAATCCATTCGTAGCCCTCCACACAATCCTCGTCAGGACACCTCATCTCCCCGTGAATCTCCTGTAATGGAAAGAGCCATGATAGCAAAGCAAGTTACAATACCTCCTGCACTTATGCCGTCAAACAAATATACTACACAAGAAGAAAAGCCTACCCACCGTCTCTTGGCTAGTCACGTAAATGGCAATGCGAGGAACGGATATTCACCAAAGGGAGCCAGCTCTGAACCACCTCACGTGCTTCCGCCAGTAGGGACGGTGTCTCGCAAGGCAGTCCCTGCTATTGATTCATCTTCGACTCCTTTTTTCACCGAGAGGGATGCGAAGGATATGCAACGCCTTTTTACAAATGCAACAACAGTTGATGAATGTCGTCTTATCTTCGACATGTTTATAGCCCGTAACGGCATAGCCAAACGATCGGCATCCGACATGGATGCACCATATCCATCGCCATCGCCCTCTGTAATAAAACATGTACCTCATGCTCACAGCAGCGACGGAGAAGCGTCGATCGAGAGTACTCTGGTAGAATTCTTTCTTAGTGATACGGCTACGCCCGACATTATTTCTCGGGTACTTTCCGAGCCAAATCAACCCGACGCACCTATTGAAGCACCTCCGGTTGTAGTTGGAACGAAAGGTGATGTCAAACCTGTCGTCAATACACCTCCCCCCAACAGACCTTTCGTTCGTCCTCTCCGACCTGACGCGCAAGGGTGTTGATCGTCGGGAGCACAATTAGTCACCCCATGCCTCAAAGTTCACCCTTAGCGCCTTGATCATAGCCTTTAATTTTTTTTATTCAATATACCACATTCTGAGTTGTTTCCTTTTGGGTATCACATACATCATCTTTCCTATGTTCGACATCGCTTTTATATCCCTTTCATACAATTCCCCCAGTCATTTTCTTTGTAATATTTGGCTATTGTCCCCATAGGTACAATAATTGTAGAACCTTTCTTTCGTGTCTCATGCCCGATCGACATGTGTTGGATTATCTACATGTACAAGAATACAAGGAACGAGTGAAGAAGCTACCGAACTTCGAGAGATACAGCAATGCCCATAGATGCCAACTCCGCACACAGGTATCTAAAGACATATGGTACAGCAACGACATCAAGGTCGCCGCCTTTTGAAGATCTTTGATTGAGCACATTTTGTGATGAGATAGCCACGCGAACATCGGCCTGTGGACGTTGTAGATGTTGTCCTGTGGCCAATGCTTGTCGTTCCATCTCGTCCTGCTGTTCTGCAGCAGCCCGGCACACTCGGCAATATTCCCCACCGGGTCCTGTAGGTTTCAACGAGCTCGATGTGCCCACCACCATTTCTCCTAGGCTAATGTCATCGTAACCAAGCGAAATGAGACTCCCGCAAGTTCGACAGACCCACGCCGTCGAGTAGTCTGAGCAGTTCATCAACCTGTCTTGAAGCAGGAAAGATGTGCCATGCGCAATTAAAGCGTCCCGTTCCATTTCTCCAAATCGGATCCCCCCTGCCCGTTTACGACCCTAAAGAGAATTAGATATAACCTGTGTTAACATTGGCAAGAAAAAAAGACTTACTTTGACAGGTTGGCGAGTTACCGGATCAACAGGACCAGTGGTACGAACTTGGAATTTGTCTAATACCATGTGACGCAGCCTCTGGTAATAAACAACTCCAATGTAAATATCTGCTGCGAATTCTTGACCTGTTATACCCGAGTACATGGGTTCATTGCCATAGTAATTGTACCCGGCAGCTAGGAGTTGCTCTCCAAAATAGCTTATAGCTGTGTCCTCTTCTGTAAACCTAAGATCGGTCGTGTCAGTATATGTTATTTCTACTATCAACGACTGACTTGAAGGGGGTGGCATCCTGAGCAAGACCGTGCATAGCACCTGCTTTTCCAGCCATACTTTCCACCAACATGCCGATTGTCATTCGACTGGGGAAAGCATGGGGGTTGATAATCACGTCAGGTTGCATACCACTTTCGCTGAAAGGCATATCAACAGCAGGCCACTTTTGAGAACAAACGCCCTTTTGTCCATGCCGTGATGAGAATTTATCTCCAATAACAGGCGCCCGTGTGATGCGTAGTGTGATATGCAGTTTTTGAAGTTCGCTATCTCCGGCGTCGCTGCCTGTCACAAAGTATAAATTTGAAATGGAGAGGTGGAAACCTAGAGATGAATGACGTACCCAATAGTCGTACTTGATCAACATATGCCATTTCATCACCCTTGTACTTCACAAATTTTGTTCGGCCGGTAGTGTCATCGATATATCCCCCTATGTAATCTCCTGATACAAGTCGCGTGCCGACATGAGGTAGACCGTCGGTATCCAAGAATGCCAGACAAGCATGAGCTTTTTCACCGAAAGTGATGATATCTGCACCAAGGCCGAAATGCAATGATGGGGCAGTGACGGACTTGACGGCTCCACGCATGTCCTTGAGATCCACTGTTTGAGACTTGTACACCGTGCCATAAGCAAAGCCTCGTTCATGTGCTGATTTATTAAGAATCATGGCATCCTCCATGTCGTAGCCCGTGTATGAGATGACAGCAACAACAGCATTTGTACCGTTCGGAAAAGAATCCATAGCATAGGTATTGTGTAGGGCTGGACGAACGACCGGCGATTGTCCTGTTTGAAGACGATATAATTTGTTATCTGTTCGGTGTTGAAGCGCGGTCGATGGTGTTCCCATAGTTTGTTTACCCATCTATAGCGGCTTAAACAAGGGACATAGAGCAACATAACTTATGTTCACATACCTGGCATTGATATATATTTCGTGGACTCTGCAGATTTAAGATTTAGTTGACTGTCTGTTTCTTGGTACTAAATGTTACCTGATTGAAGTCAGAAAATGGTGTAAGATTGGCAAGGATTGACAAGAAATTTGTAGGTTCGTGTTCGACATGGGTTGAGACATTTTCAATCTCTTTTGGAATACAGGCAATATCCATGTAAACTTGTTCGAAAGGGCCAACCTGATCATTTCGGCCATTTGCAAGATATTTCACGGGACGCATCATCCGAGCTCTTGTCGAAAACAGGAACAATCCTGGGTATTGACCGCCTTTTGACTCCGGAACAAGGCCGATTTCAAGATCCAGAGGAACATCGAGCTTCTCTTCAGTTTTCCATATCCGAAGGTTAGCAGCTAGTTGAAGGGCAACTGCCGGACGTGCCCAACCGATCACACAACCATCCAGTTGAACACAAATATTCCTCCGGCCGTCGATGGAAGGAATGAAGGCCTGTGTCATCCCATGCGCTGTCAGGAGAGTAGGAATGTGCGCTACAGACAGGGGGTTTGTTATGATACGACAACTTCGTGAAAGGTGGTTTAGGAGACCACAAGGAGAGCCATCAGGAGTGTGGACAGGACATAAAAAACCTTAATAAAGCAAAAAGTCAGTAGTGGGAAATGGTCAGACGAAGCAAGGTGCTCACCCCACGATTCTGGCAAGAGTTTTCGTACAGTTGTCGTTTTCAATTCCGCAAAAAATGCACCACGATGTATACATCTAAAGTGGCTGATGTATCGTTGCCAGTTCAGCTTTTCAGCGATGATGGTGAACCCAGAAGCCTGTTGTAGATCAAGACCGGTAGGCGAGACGAGATTGCCAGTAGCAAGAAAATTTGACAGCTTTGCTCCAATGTCAAAGTTAACTTTGGCAACAATTTTGTTAAAGTATCGCTCTGGGTAGAGAAAAAGGGTAGGTTAGACGAAACCGCACGATAAAACTGTGGCTGACTGTCGTTAAAATCTACTGCAACACCATTTCTGACATCAGTAGCGATGTTGGAACGGATATTGTTCAAAATCTCTTCCATACGTTCCTTGATAATCATGCCATACAAACTCCCAGGGAGTAAAACTTCTTGGTGTTGAGGAGAATCTGGGTTGTCAGCACAACATGCCCCAGAGACCGTTGAATAAAGTTTGCGAAGCATGAACCTATGTTAATCAAAATCATTAGAAGAGATTTAAACAATCAAGACAGAGGTCACTTACAGCAGCATTCTGAATTTGTCTCTGGGTGACTCAAGGTGAACTAGTATCATCTTTCGAAGTAGCCAAGCGCCCTGAGCAGCATTTGACCAATCCTCTGGAAGATTTAAGATAACACGGAATTTGTCGCCGAGATACTCTAGACATTGTTCCCCAGTATACATTGTATATATCTTGAAGCTTCTCAAAAGGAGCTCTACCCGGTCAGACAGGAACGTGTTCTCATAATCCTGCATCATGATACCTTCAAAGATCTCTATATCAGAGGCGCCAATAAGTGCTTTAAGGATGAGCATAATCGGTATGACATATTCTTGCTTCCGCCATGTGAAACGTAGCATAGCACTTCCATTGGAGAGATAATGAAGAGTGTTGGTGACACTTGTTTGGTCCGGCCTGACGCAGCGAATTTGCACAGCGTATTGCGTATAGGACAGACCACGATTTGAAAATGATGGACGAAGAAGAGAGATGACATGATTTCGCCTGGGTAGGATGAGATAGCGGATCAGACGTTCATTGCCATTGATAATAAAATAGCCTCCAAATTCCTCGGGCTCTTCATGATGCCGTACAAGTTCAGCAGAGGACATAGTGCGTAAATTGCATCGAACTGACTGAATATTACACATTCAGTGTTAAGAATGCATTGTAAAGTCTGTTGCTTACCCGAACCATAATTGGCACAAGACCACACTCTTTTATTATATCGTGCTGTTGGCCAGAAATATCTGTCCAACACAATTTGATGGTCATTCGGCCTCGATAGGATGTAAGGCGTTCCCGAGCCTATGGTAATCTGTTAGCTAAAGCAAACAATAATTGATGGGTGATTTAATGTGGAGGATGGCCATACTTCTGTTGGGAAGACTTTCCGCTCAATGGCGGTCCTATCCTTGTCCGGTACCATGGGCCTTGCAATAGTGGCTTGCTCAATCCAAACTAGGAAATTTCTTAGCAACTGTAACCAGATGTCTACACACGAACGCACTCTTCATTCTATTTCCCCACCCATCTGGACCACTTTCAGAACCTACTTTCCCATTTCCATCGAAAACAACGCGTTCTCCGATGTCTTTTAAAGCAAGGCTAAGAAGACCACGCCCATCGCCATCGCCAGAGGGCAAGCCGGAATCATCGAACAGGGAATTAAAGGATTCAATGTGAGGCGTGACAAATTCATTCAAGATATTGTATGTTGAACCAATTTTTGGAGGATTTCGAAAAGATTCTTCACGAGCAAGGGTATTAAATGTCGGCCTACGGCTGGACGGACCCGCTCCGTCTGGCATTTGGATGATTCAGACCAGTGCTAAGCGCTTCCGCTAAAGCTAAGATATAAGAGCGAAGAAATATTGCACGTGGTCAGGAGCCAATCAAGGAGTGTGAGAAACTATAGAAGATCGGAGTCCGAAAGAGGTCTTCGATTTTTCTCTGTGCAAGTCGTGTTGGACAACGATAACACCACCTGACCCTTGAGATGTTCACATCGACTTGGGGCCAGCAAAATCAACCGCAGCAGCCACAACAGCAAACGGGAACCTTCGGGCAGCCCACTGGATTCGGGGCCACTAATACGAATAATAATGGTAAACGTTTTTTATTTTGACTCACCACTGCCTTTATAAACCCCCATGAAGCTTTCGGTTCAACTAGTGCTTTTGCTCAGCCCCAGCAACAACCTCAGGTTAACCCAATGTTTGGAAATATTGGAGCTCCCAGCACCAGTGCGCAATCTTCTGTCTACAGTTATTTAAGTAACTCACCCTTTATTAGGTGCTTTTGGTGCTACCACCAATAATGCCAACACATCGGCATTTGGCGTGAAACCTGCGACTGGTTTTGGCGCGTTTAGTGGAGGCACCAGCGCGTTTGGTGGTGGAACAACCACAGGTGCCTTTGGTCAACCAGTTAACAACCAACCGTCCACGTCTACTTCTGTCTTTGGACAACCTGCAAGCACGAGTACGACTAGCGCATTTGGATCATTTAATAAGCCTTTTGGTGGTAAGTTTTTTTTGAGAGCACTTATCATGTAGAGCTGCGCTTATCGACTTTTTCAAGGTACATCATCAACATCAACAACAACAACAACGCCCCCAGTTGTAACCACTGGGACAGTTAACCCGCCCTATAATGTCACAACTGAGAAGGATCAAAATGTGACCCTCCAATTCAACTCTATCTCCTGTATGCCTCAATACGCTGGATATTCAGCTGAGGTTAGTATAACTGCAAGATTTTTTCCTGATTTCTGACCCTTCTTATTAGGAACTACGCGTCCAAGATTACGCTCAAGGCCGTAAGACAGCAGCAGCGACGACCGGGGCATTTGGCCAACCCACGGCATTTGGTGCCCCTCAACAGACGAACACAGGTCTTTTTGGGGCCCAACCCGCTCAGCAGGCTGCTCCTTCTCCTTTTGGGGGTACAACGAATACAAATACGACCAATCCCACTACCACTTTTGGTGCCTTTGGGCAACCCTCCACGACAACGAATACTTCCAACTTGTTTGGGGGCGGTGCCTTTGGTCAACCACAGCAGCAGCAGCAGCAGCAGCCACAACAACAACAGAGTGCGTTTGGAGGGGGAAACGCGTTCGGGCAGCCTCAGCAACAGCAGACTAGTGCTTTTGGTGCTGGAGCATCAGCTTTTGGTAGTAATGCACCCAAACCCGCTTTCACTCCTTTCGGTGGAGGTAAGTGTTCAATCTTCACGATGATGTGTTCCTTTCTGATACTAAGGCTACAATGTTAGGTGGTGGGACTACAAATCCTTTTGGAAGTACCTCTTCTGTATTTGGAAACACCCAGCAGCAACCAACCCAGCAAACTTCACAAAATTTGGGCACCTTCGGAAACACGCAACCTGGCAATAATAGTTCAGCTTTTGGTACAACATTCGGTATGACTATTTTTGAGACCTGTACTTTTTTTTCCCTGACCCTGATTTTATAGGAGCTTCTACCGTCAAGCCCTCGGTATTTGGCACTCAGACTAATACCACTCAACCTAATAATTCAACGTTCGGAACATTTGGTAACCCTCAGCCACAGCAGAATCAAACAAATCAGCAACCCTCTCTTTTTGGGAACAATCCGTTGTTCGGAAACCAGCAGCAGCAACCGCAAAACCCACAACAAGGCACTCAGCCTAATCCATGTATGTACTACTTCCTGTGTTGATTCTGACATGTTTAATGAAACTCGACGTATGATAGTATTTGGCGGAACACAAAGTACAGCTCCTTTGTTCGGCAACACAAGTACCAATACTAGCAATATCTTTGGCAACAACCAGCAAGGACAACAACAGCCGCAGCAGCAAGGTGGCAATGCCTTTAGTGGCCTTTTTGGTAAACCTGCCCAAACGAATACGCCATTATTTGGGCAACAACCTCAAGGGAATACGAATCAGACCCAACAAAATCCACTTTTTGGATCTTTTGGTCAGTCGACGCAACAAAACTCTCTTTTCGCCAGCAAGCCGGCTGCACCTATGCTAGGTAATTCGTTCTCTGGCAGCCAAGGAATGTCGACCGGTACTTTTGGAGCTTCTGCCAATGTCCCTGGAGCACAAGGAATGATGACCGCGTCAATTTCACAACCTATTGGTGAGAACCTACCAATATTCGCGATGCTTCCTCCTGGTCCGCGTATTGTCAATTTGGAACAAAGCTCTCCGAAAAAGAAAGGCGGCTTTTTCATCGATGTCCCGACTCGTTCGCCTATTCCACGGGTACTTGGGTACACCCCTGCAAACTCGAAACTGCGCGGATACGGCTCCTCTCTGTCTTCGTCCACTGCTGGCGGGAATGCGTTGAATGGTTCTATGTCTCTTATTACAGGCAAGCCCAACGCTCTCGCATTGACGAAGACCGACAACAGAGCATCCTCACTCGGACCTGATGGATTCTTAGGCCGCAGTGGCAGCCCAGCACTCGGCAGCGGCGGTCGGGAGAGTATAAAGAAGGTGATTCTAGATAAGAAAGTAGAACCTACGGAGTTTTTCGTCAAGTCTGGCAGCCCAGGTACTCTGAGGTCCGGCAAAATTACTTTTAGCCCTGCGCTTGGTCTCGCCTCTAGAGAGAGAGATGCAATTCAGGCTTCTGCTCCCCAAACTCAACATCTAGAATCGCCTACACCCGCTCCTCGGACTAACCGGAGTCCCAATCGTTTTACCGCACAGAGCACAAAGGATGTTACGTCGCTTGATGGAGATGAGCAACCTAGCTCAACGGAACTTAAGAAAGGGGATTATTGGGTAAAGCCTGACCTTCAGATATTGAAAAAGTCGGGCCACGATCAGCTTTCAGTCTGTGAGGGACTTGTAGTTGGGAGGAAAGGATACGGCGAGATTCACTTCTTGGAACCTGTGGACTTGACAGGGTTGCCAAAGCTTGGGGCTCTGCTTGGTGAAGTCATCAGATTTGATGACAAAGAGTGCAGTGTCTACCCGGACAGTGAGGAGGTAGACAAGCCTCCACCTGGTTCCGGGCTCAACGTTAAAGCCAAGTTGTCCTTGGAAGGGTGTTGGGCAGTTGATAAAGCGACAAGGGAACCTATCACAGACCCGAATCATCCAAGCGTCGTGAAACATCTAAAGCGGTTAAAGAACATGAAGGACACTCATTTCGAATGCTTCGATATGAAGACTGGGACATGGACATTTACTGTGGACCATTTCTGATTATCTTTATTGCTCAAGATGGTTTATATTTTTAGGGATCTGCAGAATCATCTGCCGTGTTATACTTAGCTTTTTTTTCTCCACCATCCTGTGTGTCTGATTCCTAGCATGCATTTCGAATTCTTTCCACTCTACTAGTAGCAATATGAAGAATCCCACTTTTCTCACCCTCGTATGTTATGCACGCGCTTTGTTGTAGTTAAGAATAATATATCGATTGACAATTTGACATGTTGAATCAGTTTGGATGAGCGGAATGAATCGCAATCGGGTGAGTAAGGGTCGGCTCACATGCGGAGCCGAAGTTACGCCATATCGGGAACGATGAAATCATATTTATAATCCTGAGACCCTTAACTCAGCTGCATACAATGAAGGTGACCTGTCCAACTACGCCAAGTAACAACATTTCTCTCTAACATATTCTAGCGATTAACAGAGAAACAACTCGAAGAGCACGCCATTGCCTCTCGGCGAGGTGCTATCGAAGGTTTTCTAGGTGGAGGCGCCGTCGCGTTGGCGGGCTCATATTGGGCTCATCGCCATACATCAATGTACCGTCGTTTACCCATTTCTTTGAAAGCCTTGGGTATCATTCTGGTAGCCGCGCCATGTCTATCCATTCAGGCCGAACGTCGTGGCCTTGAATACGACCGATCACAATGGTAAACAGTTTTACATGGGCCTCCAGTGTTTTTCTGATGCATCATTTTATTATTATATTGGCAGGGAAGGCGACAGTATACGTGTCATTGATGAAAAGGCATTAGAACAAGCTAAGAGATGGGATGGTTTGTCTATAACCGAGAAGCTCGGTGATTGGGCAGCGCGTCGCCAATACAGCATAATCATAGGAGGGTGGGCTACATCTCTAGGCGTGGCTGCTGCTATCATCTCCCGAAACAAATACCAAACATTTTCGCAAAAGGTGCTTTCAGTGGATATGCGTCAAAAGTCAATTTTACCTTTTTTTTAATTTAGATTGTGCAAGCCCGTATGTGGGCTCAAGGCTTAACAATCGGATTATTGATTGTTGCCGGAGCACTCACACACGGCCAACGGCTTCTCCGAGCAGAAGAGGTAGGGAAACTATTTTGAAAATATCATTGCCATCTTACATACCAACATACAGCGTCAACATGATCACTCTTGGAAAGATCTAGTGAATTTCTTTTTTCTCTTAATGTTTTATATATGCTCATTAACTCTTCCTTCTAGCTCGAGCAGCAAGAGCGAGATCGTCGACAAGAGGCCAATGAAGCTAGTCATCATGCCAGTGCACCAACTGCTGCCTGAACGTAATCATAATCACCTAGTTTTTATTTCTTTCAGCGATGTTACTCTTCTAGAGCATGAGGTTTATGGACGTCGTAAAAAATGTAACACAACGCTTAATGATATCTCTCCAGAACAAAAGGACGGAATGGTTTAGAGTACAAAATGTTCATGGAAGAAGAAATTAAACACTTACATAGAATACAAAGGGTGACTATGATGGAAGCGGTAACAGTCGAAGAATGACTGCGTTTTCAGTATCCAAGAAGGTGGGGGTATCTGCAATCGACAACAAAAGCAGAAGAAATTGGATGTCAAAACATTAATGGGATGAAAACCTGTCATCCTGTGAGGCTTTATAATTCCAGAGTCCAGAGGAGTAACCAAAGAATCTACAATTTCAAACGGTGCAGAAAGAGAAGTCGGGAGGTGGAAATTCTATCCTCTTTTGAGGATATGGTTTTAATTTAGTGACAGGGACTGGCACCTGGCCTTGTCGATGTTGAGTGGCGATGGTAACGGGATGTGAGATGAAAGCCTTAGGCTTTCGCATGGCACTATCAGTGTTGGCAAATCCAGAGTTAGTGCACTTGAAAAGAGAAGAGTCGAGGGGGTAAAGCTCGACGGTGTACTAAATCAAAGTGAGAAAACATATTCATTGAGAACAAACTCAAGGACGATGAGAAGAAAAAACCCACTGAAACCTTGAACAGCAAGAACTGCGATGAAGGCTGCAACTCCTTATCCAAGTGAATCTCGCCTTCCAGACAACGTGTATCTGGTTCTTCCGAGTTGCTTGGCCACCAAACAGCCCTCTCAATGGTTTCAACTTGCTCAACAACCCCAGGTGGGACCTGGTCACCATTGGCAGTCGAGAAATGCTGTACCCGGGAATGGGCCTGCTTTGGAACTTCGTAAAAGTGTATCCGACGGACGAGGCAAACCCGTACGGATTTGTGGTTTGAAAGTACTTCAAGTACTTCAGCATTTCTGCTGTGGATGCTAAGATAGCAGGGAATCGTACTTCCGCGAGGGTAACAATGCTAAACAGATAATGCTTCAGTTGATTGTCCTTTGGTTATTTGGAGAAAAGGACGCACTGGTTTGGCAAGAGAAAGCTATAGAAAAAAAAAGGGGGGGAGGTTTCAATGTTGCTGTTCAATATACTATTAAGGGTATATCCAGACTTACTGTGCATCGTAAATGTGCATGTCGGTCATTGAATGATAGCTTCCCATGTATGTTAGCATGGGGGAGAGTGAACCAGCCATCAGGATCTTCATCTGGTCCTGGTAATCTCGCATTTTCACGATATGCCGCCACGCGCATCAGGGAGAAAGGATCTGGAGTAATATCAGGAATGTATACGACTTCTACATTCAACCTAACATGTCCAAAATGGTTCAACGATCGTTCAGAAGATCATTCAGGTTCAGCAAATACGCACTTGGAATCAGCGCGCAGCATCCCATGGTTCACGCGCAATATCAGATCATACTGCAGAGATGTATTTTGTCCATGTTCGAGAAATGATCGAGGAGTTGGGTATGCTTTCGAGAAATATTGGTGTTGCCCGCGTATGGTTACTTCCTTTGGGAAGGTCAACATGAAAGGCCATGTGTACTGACCCGACAGTTTGCCTTCGAATTTCTTGATAGTTGTTTCAGGCGTGAAATACATGGACCGTGGATCCCCATCGTTACGGTCCCAACTCGTTATCGGTTGCTCAAGAAAAGTGTAACCGCCGTTTTCATAAAAGCTAGTGGTAATGTGGCCCCGCAACTATAGAAAAAATAAAAGTAAATAAACAGATAGATGATTGGCTCCTGTCACTTACTGAAAGGGAGATTGAATTGATATTCTGTGGGGTATCGAAGTTAAGTTCGAGATCCCCTCGAATGATGTCATCCTTCATGAAGTGGGGTGTTCGCTGCCTGTCTGAACTCAATAATGTACGACTGTGGACCTTCAATGTCGCCCATGGTCTAACCTTGCCCCCATTCATAATGTAATATTCATGTTTTTGAATCCCATTCGTCGAATGAGAGTGCGTTGATCGTGGGAATTGGATTTGACTACGTTGAATGTCATGGTACGAAGACGAATTGGGAGATAGCCTTGTATCGCCTAAAGAGTAGCTTCGCGATTGGAATACGCTAGAATAATTTGGGGGTTGGGATATAGCTATATCATCGTTGGATGCTATCGGATTGGAGAGAGTAGGAGGTGGCAAAGCACCGATAAGAGTTGAGTAACGAGGAGGGAGGTTAATGTCGATTCCGTTATCACGTCGCAATGGAGTGAGTGGAGATGCTGGAGATGAAGACCTGGATGACGATTCATAAATGGCCATCGTTTATTAAGAAGACAGAAGGCAAGGTCTATTATCTTAACTTATTCAAACATTATTGGACGGGCGCTGGTGACGGCATGGTCAGGTGGGGTTATAGTCACCCGTCGTAAGGGACAATTAGTACTTTGCATGTGAGCGAACAGGCACAACTCGAGTCCGAGCACCGACCGTCGTCACCGTACTCACCGCATTCTATGCATTACTGCCCATGGTTTCTGCTATAATATATGTAATCTGGGGGGCGATCCCTGTTTCTAAATATCCAGACAAGACAAAAAGCTCTAAATTTGACGATTTCAAAAACATATCAGTATATTTTAGACTGCCGGCCGGAAGAAAAAAACGAGCGGCTCCACCGTAATTTTGATTGACAATGGAATGGCCTTCCCATTATATAGGAATCTGTACTTTCGGATCAGTTTGGCACTAACGATTTGTCAGCGCGGGAGTGTAATAACGATTGGTAAGTACGCATGCGTTCTTTCAACGACGAACAGGTAGAGCCGCTCGTTACCAGCCGTTATTGGAGGTAGGAAAAATGTGTCTGAAAGATGGAGTACATGGGAATTTTAAACAGCCGATACATTTTTAGGATGCGATCTGTTGACCGTGATCATGACGCGACTCGCGTCGCCTTAGTGTACTGCGCCATTTGACCTCCCTTTCCATGTACTATCACCCCCAATTACATTTTCAATGTCGCTGACACCTAGAAAGCGCACTCAAAATGACTAAAACGCGACTCAAACACCCACTTTCGTGAACTATTCGGGTCCCCCAACGAAGAAATCCCGCCGCGTTCTTCAACCGATCACTCCTCAAATCCGAAATGAATTACGCAGGCTATGGCTGGAGAAGGAGAAAGAAGCTGAGAAGGCAGAGAGTCTGCAGGAGCAGCGGATTGCAGAGGAGAAGCAGAAGCTGGAAACCAGTCGGTTGGAGGAAATGGAAAGGGCAAGGATTGCTGCAGGATACACCTCCCTCTCTCTGAACTTTTTGGGACAAAGGATCGTCGTCTTTCCTGTCAAGTCTCTCAAATGCTCATGAACCATGGCAAGGAGCTGTTAGACGCTGTTCACCTCCGTCAAAAGGTTGTGGTGGAGGAATGGATGTCAACCCATTTTCAGGAGACCCTTTGACAAGAGGGATTTTTGCTTGGGAAAATTCTTCAGCCTGATAGGGGAAAGGATCTATCCTCTATCCTCCAGGAGTTCTCCCTTGGAGACATTACTCAAGGATGTGCAAAGTGTTGCAGTTTGGTCCTGGGACTGGTTTGAACTGTTGAACCAATGAGACACTTTCAATTCATGTTTTTCTCACTCCTTTTACTTGATAATCATTTTTTTAAATAGTAGATTACTACTACTAGTACTAATGAATTGAAAATATGGGTGTGAATGGGTTTGGTGGGGGTGTCCAAATGGTGGTGGGGGTGTCCAAACAGGTGTGGGTATCATTTGTTTGTGTTAAGCTTGGAATTCGGACAGAGATGTCGGGTCCGAAGTTGTGCGAGGCGTTGGCTTCAACTAGTAGGTTGCGCCACTCTCTTGATGGATGCCTCGAATTTCGGAAGTCCGGACGGAGTAGGAGAGTCTGGAATTGAGCCAAGAAGAAGCTTAAGAAGGCAAGAGCAAGTTAAGGAGAAGTAGGTTGCTAAGTTGATATTCGAACTAGCGAAATACATACAACAAACTGG
>Ga0193743_1000965_pt1 | contig 21945 bp, 22 predicted proteins | sample L2c2metaG_FD_143038 | JGI IMG/M metagenome (GOLD analysis project Ga0193743, IMG submission 143038) | Soil microbial communities from a riparian zone of the East river system, Colorado, United States - L2c2 | ecosystem: Environmental > Terrestrial > Soil > Riparian zone | place: USA: East River... | reverse complement strand
GAGGTGAGCGTCACGGAGGTGTATGGGGTGAACGTCTCGTTGAACGCGCCCATGGTGGCGTAGACGAACGCGACGACCACCATCACCATCGCCAGCGCCCACCATCCCCGGCGGTCGCGGCTCTGGTGCCCTCGTTTGGCCATCGCGCTAACCCGCCAAGTTGAAGTGGCCGGTCTGACCGTAGATGGCAAGCGACACGAACAGCACCACCACCGACGAGGTGATCAACGACGTCCGCACTGCCCGGCCGACCGCCTCGCCTACCCCGGCCGGCCCACCCGTTGCGGTATAGCCGTAGAAGGTGTGCACCAGCATGATCACGACCGCCATCACCAGCGCCAGCGCGAATGACCACAGCAAGTCCGTGGTGGACAGGAACGTATAGAAGTAGTGGTCATAGACGCCGGTGGACTGTCCGTAGAAGAAGGTGGTACCGAACCGGGCGGCGAAGAACGACGCCATCACCGCCACGCAGTAGACCGGGACGACCACCACGACACCGGCAGCCACGCGGGTCGACGCCAGGTAGGCCACTGAGCGGATACCCATCACCTCGAGCGCGTCGATCTCCTCGCTGATCCGCATCGCGCCGATCTGCGCCGTCGCCCCGGCGCCGATGGTCGCCGCCATCGCGACCCCGGCAGTCAGTGGCGCGATCAGCCGCACGTTGAAGTACGCCGACGCGAAACCGATGAGGGCTTCCACCCCCACATCGGAGAACTGGTTGTACCCCTGCACCGCCACCAAGGCACCGGTGGACAGCGTCAAGAACCCGACGATCGCGGTCGTGCCACCGACCATGACCAACGCGCCGGTACCCAGACTCATCGCGGCGATCAACCGGATCAACTCGGCCTGGTAGCGCGTCACCGCGTCGCCAACCGAGACCAAGGTCTTACCGTAGAACTCGGCCTGTCCACCAATCCGGTACCAGCCGTCGAGCACCACCTGCGCTCGTTTGGTCACGCGCGGAAACCGCTGCGCGACATGAGCGCCGGCGCTCATGGATGCACCTCGAAGCCCACCGCGGTCACGATCACATTGATCACGAACAACGCAATGAACGAGAAGACCACCGTCTCGTTGACGGCGTTGCCGACACCGGCGGGACCGCCTCCCACCGAGGTTCCCATGTAGCAGGCGATCAACCCGGCGGTCAGCCCGAACAGGGTCGCCTTGATCAGAGCCGTCACCACATCGCTCAAACCGGTGATGAGCGTCATCCCCGCGACGAACGCACCAGGAGTGACGTGCTGGAAGTACACCGAAAAGACGAAACCGCCTGCCAATCCGACCAGAATCACCAAGGAGGACAACAACAAAGCCACCGTCGTCGCCGCCAACACCCGCGGCACGACCAACGACTGAATTGGGTTGATCCCCATCACCCGCAACGCGTCGAGTTCGTCGCGGATCGTCCGCGCCCCCAGATCGGCGCACATGGCGGTGGCCCCAGCGCCGGCGACCACCAACACCGTCACGATCGGACCGGTCTGGTTGACCGTTCCCAGCGACGCCCCCGTCCCGGAGAAATCCGCCGCGCCGAACTCGACCAGCAAGACGTTGAACGTGAACACCGTCAACACTGTGAACGGGATCGACAAGAACAGTGTCGGCACCAACGACACCCGCGCCACGAACCACGTCTGCAGCAGATACTCGCGCCATGCGAACGGCCGCCGGAACATGCACACGAACGTGTCCAATGCCATTGCAAAGAAGCCACCCAACCCCCGGAACGGCTTGACGACGACACCGGTAGATACCACTTACCGGGCCCTCCGCATCGACCCGACGGTTCGAAGCCGCGGCGGGGGCAGCAGGACAGACGCGTGAGCGTTGGTGGTCACTGCGCCTCGCCCACGAACGATGCGAATCTCACAGAAGACTGTCCCTCCCTGTTGGTGTGAGCTCTGCCTGCGTACGGCATCGGCGTGACGTGGCTCACTGGTCGAATTGAAATTAGACTAAAAAATGACTGAGGGCAAGATGCCAGCTCAAGGCAAATACGTGATCTACAAGCGCGTTAAATTTGCTTCAGCCTTCACACTTGGCGACGCCGGCGCCAGCAATCGAGCGCGCTGCGGCGCGCAACCCGTCGGACCGAAAGCGTTGCGGCACGTCATCCGCGGCAAGGGAACCGCACAGTTAACGCGCCTAACGGCTTTGCAGGCACACGCTCGGTACCATCTGCTCATGGCACGGGCCCGAGACATCTCCGCACCTCCCGTCTCGCCCGTCGGCGAGGTGGAGGTCGAGGTCGACTCGAAGTCGGCGTTGACCCGGCGCCGCATCCTCGACGCGGCAGCACACGTGCTCAGCGTGAAGGGCTACGGCGGTTTGCGACTGACCGACGTGGCCGCCGAGGCCGACCTTCAAGCTCCGGCCATCTACTACTACTTCCCCTCCCGTGAAGATCTCATCGAAGAAGTGATGTGGGCGGGTATCGCCGACATGAACGTGCACGTCGCTGAGATCCTGGATGCATTGCCGGCGAAGGCGTCGGCGCTGGATCGGCTTCTCGCGGCCGTCGAGGCGCACCTCCGCCACGCGCTGGAGATCTCCGACTACACAACGGCTTCGATCCGCAATGCGGGCCAGGTGCCACAAGCAATACGACAGCGGCAGATTCTCGAAGAGGAGCGATACGGCGAGATCTGGCGAAAGCTGGTCAACGACTTGGCCCGATCTGGAACGTTGCGCGCGGACTTGGACCTCTACATCGCACAGATGCTCGTCCTCGGTGCGTTGAACTGGACCGTGGAATGGTGGGATTCCCGACGCGGATCGGTCGACGCCGTGGTGGCGAATGCGCAGACCTTGGTGCGCCACGGGCTCACTGAAGTCCGACCCACTCGGCGCAAGTAGCCCAAGAGGTCGCCCTCCCCGAGCGCAACGTGCCCCCATGGGCGCTCTGTCGTTCCGTAGCGCCACTTGCCGGAACTCTTCAATTTTTCTAGTATGAATTAGAAACTTGAGCCGGAATCGGCAGTCTGGAGTGACACCATGAGCGTTCAAACTCGACCCCTGCCGCAAGCCGAGCCGGGCGTCCCGGACTTGGAGTTCGCTCTGACGTGGTACCAGCGGTGGCTCGACGCCTGGAACAGTCACGACCCCGATCGGCTCAAGGAGTTGGTGACCGACGACTTCGTACTGGAGACGCCGACGACCCGTCTCACACACGCGCAGGCCCATGGGCGTCAAGGCGCCAGCGATTACATGCGCTTCGTCGTCAACGCCTACCCGGATTTGACGTGGGAAATGATCGCACCGCCGATGTTCCGGTTGGATGTGCGCCAGGTTGCGTTCAGTTGGCGGGGCACCGGCCACTTCTCCGGGGTCCTCCAGCCGCCTGGACTCATCGGGACTGGTAACGCATTTAGCTTCGAAGGACTCGAGATCTTCTCCTTCCGCGGGGCTATGGCCTGCCGGCTCAACGCCGTCTACGATCTCGCGACCTTGAACAAACAAACGGGTGTCCTCAACGCAGCAAGGTCCGCCGAATAGCACCTGTCACGGCCCACATCATGCCGATGCCCAGCGCTTCTCCGCGAACTCCAGCGCATCGCCCCACGAACTCTTCTGCGCAATCATCCTGCGGTACTTCATGATGACGGTTTGGCCGTTGACCGTGAGCGCACCCACGAGGCGGTCGCCTCGCCGGTAGAGCGCCACCCACCGTTCACCGTCCTCGACGTCACCGTCGACGAGCAGAACCTCGTCGGCATCGGGCACTCCGACGAACTGAATCCTCGATCCGTACCAGTCGGACCAAAAGTAGGGAACCGTCCCGTACGGCTTGGCGTTCTCCGGGTCGAGCGCGTTGCGTGCGGCGGCAGCGCCCTGCTCTGCGGCCGCCGTCCAGTTCTCCATCCGCTGACGCACGCCGAAGACCGGGTTCAGCCAGTTTGCGACGTCACCGGCAGCGTAAACACCGGGCACGCCGGTCCACAGCGTCTCGTCACACACGACACCGTTCTCGATCGCCAAGCCGGAGCCCTCGAGCCAGCTGACACACGGGGATACCCCGATGCCCACCACCACCAGGTCGGCGTCGATGAGGGTGCCGTCGTCCAGAACGACGCGCTCGACGCGACCGTCTCCCTCGACTGCCGCAACTCCCCTGCCACACAACAACGTGGTGCCGTTGCGTTCGTGCAGGGACGCGATCGCCGCACCCATCTCCGCGCCTGCGGCACGAACCAATGGCGTGGGTAGGGCTTCGACGACGGTGACCTCGAGACCCCGCTTCGTGGCTCCAGAAGCAACTTCGGATCCGATGAAACCTGCGCCGACGACGACGGTGCGTGCACCTGCGTCCAGCGCGGCACGGATGGCAAGAGAGTCCTCCAGCGTACGAAGCCCGTGCACACCGGGCATGTGCTCGGTACCCGCGAGCGTCCGCAGCTGCGAGCCGGTCGCGATGACCAATGCGTCATAGTCGATCTGGCGATCTCCCACGTGCACGACCTTGCGGGCGACGTCCAGACCCGTTGCCGGCTGGCCGAGAAGGAGCTCTACGTCAAGCTGGGGGAAGACGTCGTCGCTCCGAAAGAACGGAACCCGCGCTTCGACACCGGGTTCCGTTGCCTCGAGGAACTCCTTGGACAGCGGTGGTCGGTCATAGGGTAGGTGCCGCTCGCCGCCGATGAGAGTGATGTCACCCGCGAAACCGGTCTTTCGCGCAGCCTCGACGGCCCTGAGACCTGCCAGCGACGCGCCAACGACGACGAGCCGATTCATCGGCGATCTTCCCCGGGCTCGAACCGCATTCAGCGCTCGATTCTCAATGCCTCTGTCGGGCATCCGGCGACGGCCTCCTCGACCGACTGCAGTTCGTCGTCGGTGATGTCCTCCTTCAGAAGGACGAGCGCACCGTCGTCGTTGACCTCGAAGAGATCGGGCGCCATCGACTCGCAGATGCCCAACCCCGCGCATTTGTTGAAATCGACTACGACCTTCATGGAGACCCTTCCTTGACGTGCCCGGGCCCCGAGGGCCGGCACGGACTCGATGCGGACCATCCGGTCACGTCACCATAATCTAATCTAGGTTAGAATATTTGGTCAGACGTGTCAACGATGACGATCGACCGTCGAATCACTATGGACAATTTCTAATATAGGTTAAACTAGGATCATGGATCTGGGACTTGCCAACGCCCGTGTCGTCGTCACCGGAGGGGCGTCCAACATCGGGCGTGGCATCGTGCACCAATTCGCCGCCGAGGGCGCACGGATCGTGATCAGCGACATCGACGAACCCCAGGCCGAGAAGGTGCGAGCCGAAGCACTCGAACGCGGCGCAGTCGCCGTCGAGCTCGCAATCGCCGATCTGACCGCCCCCGACGGGGCCGACACGGCGATCGGTCGCGCGGTAAGCGCGTGGGGTGGCATCGATGTCCTGGTCAACAACGCCGGTTGGTCGGTACCCGGGTTCATCGCGACCGACACGGACCGCGACAAGTGGCAGCGCACCATCGAGATCAACCTGTTCACGGCGATCGCCGCGACCCAATCCGCGATCGGTCCGATGAAGGATGCCGGCGGTGGGTCCATCGTCTTCATCGCGAGCGACGCGGCCTTCGGCCAAATCCGGCAGGGCGTCTACGGCGCGTCCAAGGCGGCGATGGTCGCGCTGGCGCGCACCACCGCGCGCGAACATGGCAGGCACGGGATCCGGTCGAACGTCATCTGCCCCGGCCTCGTGATACCCGATGGCCCCGATGCAGTTGGTGCATCGAGCCTTTGGGCCGTCGGCGAAGACGAGGTCTTCAACCCGAAGCAGATCGACTTCATGCTGAAGGACACCCCGATGCGCCGACTCACCACCGCCGACGACGTCGCGCGTGCGGTGCTCTGGTTCGCATCGCCATCGGCGGCCCGCCAGGTCACCGGCCAGATGATCTCGGTCAGCGGCGGATACACGATGCCATGAGCCCCGCACGCCTCAGCACGCCACAGCCTTGATCCATGGCCCGCAGACCGCACGCCGACGTCGGAGTCATCGCCGATGTCTCTGGCGATCCCGTCGGTGACGCTCCTCCCGATGACGAAACGAAGTATGCCCGCACGCGGGGGCGAATCCTGGACGCCGCCGCATACGTGTTGAGCCGAAAGGGCTACGCCGGGACCCGGCTGTCGGACATCGCCGAACGAGTGGACATCCAGACGCCGGCGATCTATTACTACTTCACTTCCCGTGACGACCTGATCGAAGAGGTGATGGCCAGCGGACTGGCCGACATGCGAGAACACCTCCAAGCAACCTTGCAGGCCCTGCCTCCCGACACGCCCGCTCTCGACAAGATCCTGATCGCAGCAGAGACCCACCTTCGGCACGAGCTCGAGATTTCCGACTACACAACGGCTTCGATCCGGAATCGCGGGCAAATCCCGAGCCGGCTCAGCACGCGCGCCGACCGTGAAGAAGACAGCTACGGGGCGCTGTGGCGGCAGCTGTTCGACGAGGCCGCCGGCACCGGACAGCTGCGTTCCGACGTCGACCCACGGATCAGTCAAATGCTCGTGCTCGGCGCCCTCAACTGGGCAGCCGAGTGGTGGGACCCACGCCGCACGCCGTTGCACGCCATCGTGGCCGATGCTCAGCGGCTCATCCGGGGTGCGCTCGAACCGAGCGCGACCGACGCGCCCGGTCGCGGCCGACGTTGATGAAGGCCCGGTTGCTCTCACCGTGAGCTTTGTCTGTTTTTGATTCTATGTTAAATTAAGTCCATGGCAGAGGCATTCATCGTCGATGCGGTCCGAACCGCGGTCGGAAAGCGACAAGGCGGCTTCGCCGCCGAACATCCCGCCGACATGGCGGCACACGTCATCAAGACCGTCGTCAGTCGGCACGACATCGACCCCGCCGCGATCGACGATGTCATCCTCGGTTGTCTGGACAACATCGGCGCCCAGGCCGGCGACATCGCCCGCACCGCGGCGCTGGCCGCCGGACTCCCCGAGTCCGTCCCCGGAGTGACGATCGATCGCCAGTGCGGTTCCGCCCAGCAGGCAGTGCATTTCGCCGCCCAGGCGGTGATGAGCGGTACGTCCGACCTCATCGTCGCGGGCGGCGTGCAGAAGATGAGCCAATACCCGATCCTGAGCGCATTCGCCGCGGGCGAGCCGTTCGGCGCCACGGATCCCTGGACCGGATGCCGTGGGTGGCAGGAGCGGTTCGGAGACCAGGAGATCTCACAGTTCCGCGGCGCGGAGATGATCGCGGATCACTGGAAACTCAGCCGAGAGGCCAACGAGCGGTTTGCGCTCGAGAGCCACCGACGGGCGATCGTCGCCATCGCGGCAGGCCATTTCGAGCGCGAGATCTCCCCCTACGCGGGTGTGTCGGTGGATGAAGGACCACGCGCCAACACCTCGCTGGAGAAGATGGCGGCACTGCCCACGCTGGTCGAGGATGGTGTCCTCACGGCGGCCGTCGCCAGCCAGATCTCCGACGGAGCGGCTGCGCTCCTCGTCGCCTCCCAGGACGCGGTCGACCGCTTCGGCCTCACCCCGCGGGCGCGCATCCATCACATGTCCGTGCGTGGCGCCGATCCGGTGATGATGCTGACGGCCCCGATTCCCGCGACGCAGCATGCTCTGAAACGAACGGGCATGTCGATCGATGAGATCGACGCGGTGGAGATCAACGAGGCGTTTGCGCCCGTCGTGCTGGCGTGGCTGGCGGAACTGGGCGCCGACCCCGAACGGGTCAATCCGAATGGCGGCGCGATCGCACTCGGACATCCGATCGGCTGCACCGGGGCACGGCTGATGACCTCGCTTCTGCACGAGCTCGAGCGCACCGGTGGCCGGTACGGTCTTCAGACGATGTGCGAGGGCGGCGGCCAGGCGAACGTCACGATCATCGAACGCCTCTAATCGTGATACGCACGCTCTACGGGTCCGATCACGAGTCCTACCGTGAAACGGTGCGGGAGTTCTTGTCTCGCGAAGTCGTTCCGCACCAAGATGACTGGGACCGCGACCATTGGATTGACCGGGAGGTCTTTGCGCGGGCTGCCAAAGCGGGCATCTACGCGCTGCAGATCGAGGAACGGTACGGCGGTGCGAGTGAGCGCGACTATCGCTACCGGATGGTGGTGAGCGAGGAGATCGCGCGCATCAACGCGTTGTCGTTCGGGCTGACGATCAGTCTCCAGGACGATCTCGTGCTGCACTACCTGCTCGACCTCACCAACGACGAACAGAAACAGCGATGGCTGCCCGGGTTCGCCGCGGGTGAGATCATCGGAGCACTCGCCATGACCGAGCCTGGCGCAGGCAGTGATCTGAAGGGAATCCGCACCACGGCACGCAAAGACGGTGATCGCTGGATCCTCAACGGCCAGAAGACCTTCATCTCCAGCGGGATCATGTCCGACGTCGTCGTCGTGGCCGCCCGCACCAATGCCGGGGGTGGCTCCGGTGCCTTCAGCCTCTTCGTCGTCGAACGCGACACCCCGGGGTTCGAGCGAGGTCGCCAGCTGGAGAAGATCGGCCTGCCAGGTCAGGACACTTCCGAGCTGTTCTTCAACGACGCGATCGTTCCCGCGGCCAATCTTCTCGGTGAGGAGGGTCGTGGTCTCCCCTACCTGATGAGTCACCTGCCCCGGGAGCGGCTCGGGGTCACGGCGAAGGCGATGGCAACAACCAGGGCGATATTCGAACTGACCTGTGACTACTGCCGGGACCGCACGGCATTCGGGCAGCCGCTGACCGGCAACCAACACGTGCGTTTCGAACTCGCGGAGATGGCAACCGAGATCGACATCGCCGAGGCGTACGTCGACAAGTCCGTGATGGCCTACAACGCCGACGAGCTGACACCCATCGACGCCGCCAAGGGAAAGTGGTTCGTCAGCGAACTACAGAAGCGCGTCGTCGATCGTTGCCTTCAGTTGCACGGCGGCTACGGCTACATGGCCGAGTATCCTGTTGCGCGTGCCTTCGTCGACACCCGGGTGCAGACGATCTACGGCGGAACGACCGAGATCATGAAGGAGATCATCGGTCGCGACATCGCTTCGCGCGCTTGAGATCAGGCCGGCTGGCCGTAGACCGCGACCACCACGGTGCGGTCCAGACTGTCCGCCGACCACACGCCGATGAGAGTGTTGGCGCAGTCCCGCATGATCGCTAGGTAGTCGGGGTTGTAATACCACTGATTGATGAGTTCGATGCCGCTGATGGCCAATGCCGGATTGATGGCTACCGTCTCGGCGACCTTGCCGTGAAAACCTACCGCGTTGGCGCGATCTTGGGGCGTGGAACCGTCGGAACCGAGATCGTCGTCGAGGCTTCGATTGTTGAGGACGTCGTCCGTGTGCCATTGCGCCGCAAGTTGTAGTTGGGGATTGAGCACGAGATTCGTCGTGCAGCCGGCCTGGTGTTGAATCGTATAGACGTTCTGGGCCACACCGTCGTTGAGTCGCTTGTTGTCGGCATGCGCAGACGTCGGCACGACCACCAGCGCAATCGCCGCGACGGCGACCACACCCACCCAGACGTTGAATGCGGCCCGCAGAACCGACGGTGCGGAGCGCAGTTCCATGAAGTCTCGGCCGATGAAGTAGATCTTCGCGGAGGCGATCAGCACGGTGAGCGTCGCAGCCAGGCTCACGCCGCTGCCCGTCGCGGATGACCCGCTGCCCAGCCACCACGTCACACACGTTGCGACGACAAGGCCTGCGAACACCACCGTGACCCGGCGAGGCACGGCGCCGTTCACTCGGCACTCACCAAGTAGACGAGCGTGAAGATGGCCACCCACAGCAAATCGACCATGTGCCAATAGGATGCGATCCCCTCGGCCACCTTCTGTGATCCGGTCCAGGAACGCCGACGCTTCAGCATCGCCTGCCACACGAGCAAGAGCGCCGTTCCGACGATGACGTGCAGGAGGTGTAGCCCGGTGAGGACGAAGTAGAACGTGAAGAACGTCCCCGACGACGGCGTGTGACCAGAGGAGATCGCGCTGTAGTACTCGAAGGCCTTCAGACCGGCGAAGACCGCGGCGCAGCTCACGGCGGCTGCGACGAGTCGCCTCGCCCGGGGATACCGCCCGGCACGGTGCGCGACGACCGCCCGCACGACGAGATACGAGCTGAGAACGAGCACCAGGGTGTTCGCCGCACCAATCGGCTGAATGAGTTGGTGCGCGGATTCCTCGAAGACCACGGGATCAGACCGACGCTCCCACAGGAAGACGATCAGGATCGCGGCGAAGAGGGTCATGTCCCCGAGGATGAAGATCCACAGCCCGGCTTCGCCAGGGGTGTGCCCATCTCGGGCCTTCGCAGGCCGCCGAGCCGGTGGTGGGGCGGCCTCGACACCGTCACTGTCCCAGAGGAACTCGGGGAGGTCGGGATCCACCCGAACCTGCGGGTGCGTCATGCCGCCGCGGCGGCAACCGCCGACACGTCCAGATCGGCCGATTCACGGATCGCCTTGCGCAGAGTCAGTCCCATCACGACGAGGAAGACGCTGTACGTGGTCAAGGCCAACCAGAAGATGAAGATGCCCCGCCACGCGAAGGGACCGCTGTGGAAGAAGAACGCGAGAGGATCGGGAATGAACGAGAACGCGATCCAGAAGTTGACGTAGCCGACCCACCGGGGCAACGTCTGGCGCTTGTCGTTCAGGATGGCAACTCCGATGGCGACGTTCTGAATGATGAACGGCGCGATCGGTGTGATGAACAGAAGCCAAGCGATGTCGTTCAGCGTCATCGTCAGTTCCGGACTGCGGTCGGGCCGGAAGGCGATGGTGGTCATCAACAGCAGCGGAAGCAACAGGCAGACGCCGGTGGCCGCGCCCGTGATCAGCTGAAGGAACGCCAGGATCGGCGTGCGACCCTCCATCCGCACCATGAACACGGCGATGACGGCGATCAACGGAAAGACAAGGCTGACACCGATTGTCGAGATCACCAGGCCCGCAATCACTCGGGTGTCGTGGCTGTAGAAGCTCACGACCGCCTCGACCGAACTCTCCGAACCCAACGGGACGGGCAGCACCCCGGCGATGAGCCAGCCGATCATCGCGACGACAACGGTGGCCGGACCGGCCCAGGCACACAACACGAGTATTCGATTGGTCAACATCGCTCCTCAACTTCGAATTCAATGTGGATAAAGTCAGCCGAGTGGATTGGCCCCCGGTTCTACGTTCGTCAGATCGGCGATCTCCGACCATCGCTCCGTCAGTTCGTCGACGGTCGGCGGCTCCGAGAACGACACGCCCTTGTTCTGGAACTGCGCCACCCGCTGAATGTTTCCGCCGCCGACGATGTACACACTCCCGGTGTCGGTGCACTGTTCGCTCATCAGGTACCCGACCACGGGTGCCACCTGGGCAGGCGGCAGCTTGTCGAGGAGTTCCGGTGGCGCGATGTCGGTCGTCATCCGCGTGGCGGCCATCGGCGCAACCGCATTGGCCAGAATCCCGTACTTGGCACCCTCGATGGCCAGGGTGTTGATCAATCCGACCAGACCCAGTTTGGCGGCGCCGTAGTTGGCCTGCCCGAAGTTGCCGAAGATGCCGCTCGTCGAGGTAGCCATCACGATCCTGCCGAACTTGCGTTCACGCAGATGGGGCCATGCCGCGCGAGTGACATGGAACCCGCCGTAGAGGTGCACCTTGAGGACCGCATCCCAGTTCTCCGCACTCATCTTGTGGAACGCGCCGTCACGGAGGATGCCGGCATTGTTGACCACGCCGTCGAGTGCGCCGAACTCCCGCAGCGCCGAGTCGACGAGCGACTGGGCGCCGTCCTCGGTCGCAATGCTGTCGTAGTTGGCGAGCGCAGTGCCGCCGAGCTGCCTGATCTCGTCGACGACGGTATCGGCCATGGCCTGGCCGGATCCCGATCCGTCCCGGGCTCCCCCAAGGTCATTGACGACCACGCGGGCGCCCTCGTCGGCCAGCAACAGCGCGTACTCACGGCCCAGCCCGCCGCCGGCACCAGTAATGATCACGACTCTGCCGTCGAGTCCAGCCACGTCGGTCGCCCATCCCTTCAGAGAGTTCCGTCAGAACAACTTGCGCATGATCTTCAATGCTCGATCGGTGTAGGGCGGATAGACGAACATCGGGTCCGGTCTCGTCGTCTTCGACAACACCGCTCTGCGATGGCTCAAGGCCTCGAATCCCCAGCGGCCGTGGTAGGCGCCCATTCCGCTGGCTCCTACCCCTCCGAACGGAAGCTGCGGGACCAGGCAATGCATCGCGACGTGATTGACCACGGCTCCGCCCGACGGAATCCGATCGATCAGATTCCGGGCCAGCTGCCGTGACGAGGTGAAGACGTACAGCGCCAACGGCTTCGGTCGGCGGTTGATGAAATCGATCGCAGCTGATGCAGATTCGATGGTGATCACGGGAAGCACCGGGCCAAAGATCTCATCGGCCATGACGGCGTCGTCGGGGGGCGGATCGAGGATCACGGTCGGCTCGATCGTCAGCGTCGAGCGCTCGAAGCCCCCGCCCGCCACGACGGCACCCGTGGTCGATTCGATCAGCGAAACCAGCCGATCGAACTGCCGGGCGTTGACGATCCGCATCCCGTGGCCGTTTTCGTCGGCACGAAACGCCTTGATGTTGGCGACGATCCCGTCGGTGAGTTCCTTGGCGATCGACCGTTCGGCCAGAACGTAGTCGGGCGCAATGCAGGTCTGCCCGGAATTCATCAGCTTGAGCCATGCAATGCGTCGGGCGGAGACGTCGAGATCTGCGTCGGCGGCCACGATCACCGGGCTCTTTCCGCCGAGTTCCAACGTCACCGGGGTGAGCGTGGGCGCGGCCGCAGCCATGATCTTCTTGCCGATGTCAGTTCCGCCCGTGAACAGGGCGTGGTCGAAGCCTTGCGCCAACAGATCCTGGGTGGTCTGACCGTCACCCTCGACGACGCGAACCGCTTCGGCGTCCAAGTAGAGCGGCACCAGTCGCGCCAACAATGCGGAGGTGGCAGGCGCGAGTTCCGATGGCTTGAGGACGGCGCAGTTTCCGGCTGCCACGGCGGCGACGAGCGGGGCCAGGCTCAGATAGACCGGGTAGTTCCAGGGCCCGATGATCAGGACGACGCCCAGTGGGTCGTACTGCACCCAGCAGCGTCCCGGGAGCTGGGCAAGCGGCAACGGCTGCCTGCGGCGACGCATCCATTTCTTCAGATGTGTGCGGGCGTATGCCGCTTCACCCTTCGTCGACGCGACGTCGCCGAGCCATGCCTCGACCGCCGGCCGGCCAAGGTCGGCGTGCAGGGCGGCCGCGATGTCAGCTTCCCGCTCGTCGCACAGCCGCTCGATCGCCTCGAGTTGAGTCAGTCTCCAACGCAACTCGCGTGTGCGACCGGTAGCGAAGGTCTGGCGGAGGTCCGCCAGTTCGGTGGCGCCGGGCGGTTGACTGGGGCGCGCCGTGTGGTCGGGAGGGGCCTGGATGGACACGTCCGGCCTCAGATCTCTGGCGCCGGAACAACTCCGGTGATCACGGCGCCGGTGATCCCCCCGTCGACGACCAGCGCGTGGCCGTTGATCCAGCGGGCTTCGTCGGACGCGAGGAACAGCACCGCGTCGGCGATGTCGCCCGGGTCAGCGTGCCTGCCGAGGAGTTCCTTGATGCCGTCGAGGTTGTCCTTGCCCATCGATTCTTCGAAGTCGGCCAAGATGGGGGTCTCGACCGGTCCCGGGAGGACTGCGTTGATGCGAAAGCCCATCTCCACCACGGCCAACCCCATCGTCATCGTGTAGACGGTGGTGACCTCCTTGGAGAAGTTGTAGGCATTTCCCTGTTGAGGGTTGGCCTTGAACCAGGCCGCCCCTTCTTCGAAGGTGTCCGTGGCCAGCAGATCGCGGATGGCGTCGAGCCGGGCCGGCCAGCCGAAGCCGGCCGTCGAGGACACGATCGTTACGGAACCCCCTGGCGCGAGTCGTTCGAAGAACGCCTCGGTCAGGTGGCGTACGGCAAGGCTGTTGACCGCCAGAACCAGCTCGGCGGGTGCGGTGCCGGGAATCCCCGCGACGTTCATCAGTCCGTCGAACGGTCCGTCGAGTTGTTCGAGCGCCGCGTCGATGCTGCGCGGATTGGCGAGGTCGACCTCGACGTGGCGGCTCACCTTCGCGGTCGGGGTGTTCCGGTCCAGCGAGACCACGTCGGCGCCGGCGGCCAGCAGACGTTCGGCCACGGCATCGCCGATGCCGGACGCGGCACCGGTGACCACGAAGCGCTTTCCGTCGAAGGCGGTCATCGGTTCTCCTAGTCGAGGGTGTACGGCAGGGACTTGACGGCGCGAAAGAAGTTGCTGGTCAAGTAATCAGGCTTGCCGAGGCGCAGGTTCGGAACCCGGCGGATCAGTTCGCCGAAGAATGCCTCCAGCTGCATCTTGGCCAGGAATGCGCCCATGCAGAAGTGCGGGCCGCCACCACCGAAGCCGATGTGCGGGTTCGGGCTCCGACGAATGTCGAAGGTGTGGGGGTCGGTGATCACCCGCTCGTCGCGGTTGCCCGACGAGTACATCAGCAACACCCAGTCGCCTTCTCTGATCTGCTGACCGCGCAGCTCGGTATCCCGGGTGGCAGTGCGGCGGAACGTCATCACCGGGGTCGCCCACCGGACGAACTCGTCGATGGCGGTCTTGATGTGGCCGTCGAAGTCTTCTGCGAGCAGCGCGCGCTGGTCGGGGAACTCCTGCAGTGCCATCGCCGTGACCGCCATGGTGTTGCGGGTGGTGTCGGTGCCCGCCACTGCCAGCAGCACGAAGAATGCCGCGATCTCGTCATCGGTGAGCTTGCGGCCGTCGACCTCAGCCTCGACGAGCCGGCTGGTCAGGTCGGAGGTCGGATGCGCTCGGCGCTGCGCGGCCAGATCGAGGCCGAGCACGAGCAGGCCGACCAGGGAGTCGTTCATCACCTCGCCGGGTTCACGTCCCGCGGCCACGTCGGCGTCGGCCCAGGACAGCAGCCCGTCAGCGTGGTGCAGCGCCTCTTCGCGCAATTCCTCGGGCAGACCGACCATTTCGAAGATCGTCCACATCGGCAGCCGCTTGGTGGCCTCGAGTACGAAGTCGCCTTGTTTGGTGGCGAGCAGGTCATCGACGATGGTAATGGCCTGGTTCTTGATCTGATCGCTGATCGTGGCCACCTGGCGGGGCGTGAAGACCGAGCTGATCAGCTTGCGGGTAGCGCCGTGCAGGGGGGCGTCCATGGCCAGGAACGACATGGCCGCCTCGATCACGTCATCGGGGATCGCCTCGATCAGCACGCCCTGGCCCGAGCAGAAGATGTCAGCGTGCTTGCTGACGAACGCGATGTCCTCGTTGCGGGTCACAGCCCACACGCCGTCGATGTCGGCGGGCACCACCGTTCCCTCGATCGGCGGGTGCCAGCTAACGGGACGTTCGTCGCGCAGAATCTTGAACCACGGTTCGCGCTCCTCGGCGGTCATATCCCAGAAGCTCAGCGATGAAATGCTGACCGGGTCGAAGGGTGGACGGACCGTGCTCGGAGCGGCTTCGATTGTCATGCGTGTGCCTCCAGGTAGCGGGCTTGTAGGGTTCGCTTGACGAGCTTTCCGGTGGCTGACCGGGGCAACTCGTCGACGAAATCGACTGTGCGCGGGGCCTTGAAGTGGGCGAGCCGGTCACGGACGTAGCCGATGATCTCGCCGGCCAGATCCTCGGACGGTTCGACTTCGTCGCGCAGTTGGACGACGGCCTTGACCTGCTGGCCCATCTCGGCGTCGGGCACGCCGATGACCGCGACGTCGAGGATTTGGGGGTGCAGCGCCAGGACGTTCTCGATTTCCTGTGGGTAGATGTTCACCCCGCCGGAGATGATCATGAAGGCCTTGCGGTCAGTGAGGAAGAGGTAGCCGTCCTCGTCGAGATAACCGACGTCGCCCACGGTCGACCAGGTGTCGTGACCGGGATGCCTTGACTCGGCGGTCTTTTCGGGATCGTTGTGATAGATGAAAGCCGGGGCTTCGCGCTCGAAGTAGATGACACCGGGCTGGCCGGTGGGCAACTCCGCCCCGTCGTCGTCACAGACGTGGAGCACCCCGAGCGCAGCCTTGCCGACCGATCCCCGCTTCGTCTGCCATTCGGACGTGTTGATCAGTGTGATGCCGTGGCCTTCGGTGGCGCCGTAGTACTCGGTGAGGATCGGCCCCCACCAGGCGATCATCGCGTCCTTGACGTCGGGTGGGCACGGCGCGGCGGCGTGCACCGCCAACCGAAGCGAGGACGTGTCGTAGCCAGCACGAACGGACGCGGGCAGTTGCAGGAGCCGGACGAACATGGTTGGGACCATCTGGGTGGCGGTCACGTGGAATCGTTCGATCGCCGCGAGTGCGGCCTGGGCGTCGAACCGCTCCATCACCACGACCGTGCCGCCCAACGCGTGCACGCCGGCACACCACTTCAACGGCGCGGCGTGGTAGACCGGCGCCGGCGAGAGGTAGACGTCGCGGTCCGTGAAGCCGAATCCGTGTGCCATCAGGCCGGTGACGCTGTCCCCGGGTTCGTCGATCTGAATCGGCAACAGGCGTGGCTTGATGCCCTTCGGTCGACCGGTGGTCCCGGACGAGTAGAGCATCTCCGAGCCGCGGGGTTGGTCGGCCAGCCGCGGCCCGGCCTGCTCGAGCAGGTTGGAGTACGAGTCGTAGCCGTTGATCGGGGCACCGAACGCGTATCGATGTTCCACTTCGGGTACGAGGTCCGCGACCTGCGCCCCGAGCTCGGGAACGCCACCTGATGCGATCAGTACCTGTGCGCCACTGTCTCGCACGATGTAGGCCGCCTCATCCCCCGACAGGTGCCAGTTCACGAAGGTGATGTAGAGACCGGAACGTATTGCTGCCCAGTAGATCTCGAATGCCTCGGGGGCATTGTTCGACAGGATCGCAATGACGTCACCCGTGCGTAGACCCAGTTGGTGCAGGGCGGATGCGAGGCGGGCTGAGTTCGTCTCGAGTTCGCCGTACGTCACCGTTGCGCTGGAGTCGGCCATGATCACCGCAGGCCGGTCGGGTGATGCCGATGCGTGGGTTCCGGGGTACATGGTGGCGCTTTAGACGATCAGGTCTTCGCGGCCGTCCTCTTTGAGACGTTGGATGTAGCTGCCGTAGAGCTTCTTGCCCAGCGGTGCGAGCTTCAGCAGGCTGGCGACGTTGCCGTCGACCTTGACCTTCTTCTTCGCCATCGCGAGCGGCAGGTTGACCTTGCCCTGCCAGTACGCGTTGCCAGTGTCGGCCGTCATCGTCATCGTGGCGGACGGTGCCGGTCCTCCGGCCTGCCCGTTGGTGACCACCTTGTTCGGCATGTCGATTACTACGACCGCTTTGGGATCGCTGAAATCGAAGGCGACGACCAGTCCGGTATCGACGAGCTTCGGACCGATCTCGGGATCCTCGAACGCGTTTTCGAAGATGCCACCGATGTACTTGTTGACCTCTTCAGAGTTGTTGAACCCCATCGTTCCCTCTCTCTTCTCGCGGTACGAAAAACTTATTCTTGATTAAAAAATATAGTACGTATGATCGGCGCCACAGTCAACAGTCGAGGTTGCGTGCGCGACACCGTCGAGCGGCCCGAACGCTGCCCTAATGACTCTTGGTCAGCGTGTACGTCTGGACGATCTCATCGACGACCAGCTGAGCCGTTTCAGCGCAGGCGGTGGTGCCGCCGTTGGCGTACTCCTTGACGGCGTCGCCGACATTCCACAGCCCGGCGAACGGGGTATCGCGTGGCAGGTCGAAGCCGGCGACGGCTCGTTGGGGCGGCCATCCGTCACGTGTGACCGCAATGTTGAGGATCCTCGCGCGTTCGTCGAAACCCTCGATCTCGTCGCGAAGGTCCTGCAGCAGCAGTTCCGTCTCGGCGTTCTCGTCGAAGTCGCCGACGGACGGCTTTGGAACCGCGGTGCCCACGTAGAGGTTCCATCCGGCCGGCGCCATGTCCGGGCAGACGTCGGTGAAGTTGGCGACGTAGGCGAGGCGCCGCGATTTGGCGAAACTGAGCATTCCCGGCACGTCGACGAGTCGGTCCTGGCTCGCGAAGTTGACCGAGATCATCGCCGTGGGACGATTGCCCCGTTCGACGAGCGCCTTGTAGTCGCCGGGGACATCATCCGCACCGATCAGAGCCACTGACGCTGCGGGTCCGACGTCGCTGACGACGATCTGCGAGGCGATTGCGATCGTCTCGCCGTCACGTTCGACGTGCACTCCGATGACCTTCTCGCCGTCGACGACGATCTTGGTGACGTCCGTCGACAACCAGACCTCGCCACCGTGGGACGTCACGACGTCCGCCAGCCCGCGCCACAGTCCGATCGTGCCCTCGGGATGGAAACCGAATCGTTTGAATGCGCTCTTGCGGGTGAAGTAGGTAAGGAACACGCGTGCGGGCAGGTCCTCCGACCCGACCGCGAACACGGAGGCGCACATGTTGCGGAAGATCCCGTGCACGCCTTCGTTCTTCGTGTACTTGGAGACCCACTCGGCGGTGGTCATCTCGTCTTCGGGCAGGCCCGAGTCCGACCGCGCCGCGCCGATCCCCTTGACGAGCTTGGCCCCTTGGCGGGTGAGCTTGCCGAGCAGGAATCCCCAGCCGCCGCCAGTGACGTCGACGTCCTTGCCGCCGATTCGGTACAGAATCGGCGGACTCGGTTCGCGAATGTCGAACGGTGCGCCGACCTCTTCGCATGTCTGCTGCGTGATGCCGCCGACCTCGATCACGATGGCGCCGTTGTTCACCTTGAATCCGTCGATGTCATCGGTCGATGCACGACCACCGACCTTGTCCAGGCGCTCGACCACCAGCGTCCGATATCCGCGGTGCGCGAGTCGGGCTGCGGTGAACAGCCCACCGGCTCCGGCGCCGATGACCACCACGTCGAACTGCATCTTGCTCTCGGTCACATTGCTTCCCTTCATATTTCACGACTACTAGTACGACCGCGGAAGGCCGAGCGACGTCTGGGCGACGAAGTTGAGTACCATTTCCCGGCTGACGGGGGCGGTGCGCATGAGGCGGGTGATGAACCACAGCTCGGAGAGTCCGTACTCGTGTGCGAGACCGTTTCCGCCATGTGTCTGGATGGCCTGATCGAGCGCTTGAAGTGCGGCCTCGGACGCGGCGAACTTCGCGATGTTGGCGGCCTCGCCCGCTGATTTGCCTGTATCGAAGAGCTCCGCACTGCGCATGGTTGCCAGCCGACTCAGCTCGACGGCGATGTGCGCTTCGGCCAACGGGTGGGCGATCCCCTGGTGGGCGCCGATCGGGGTGGACCATACCTGACGCTGTTTTGCATAGTCCGCTGCCTTCGCGATGGCGTAGCGGCCTACGCCGCCGCAGATGGCGCCGACGAGAATGCGCTCGGGGTTCAGGCCTGCAAACACCTGCTTGAGGCCATTTCCGGCGGTGCCGATCAGTGCGTCGTCACCGACCTCGACGTCATCGAGAAACACGGTGAACTGACTGTCGGGCGAGACGATCGATGTCTCGATCTTCTGAAACTCGAGGCCCGGACTGTCGGTGGGGACCACGAAGAGCGAAAGCGCGCTCTTCTCCGGAGTCGAGTGCTCGACGTCCTTTGCCACCACGAGGAGGGCATCACACTCATCTACGGCCGAGATGTAGTACTTCGAACCCGAGATCGTCCATCCCGGTGCGGTACGGCGCGCGGTGGTGGCGACCTTGTGGCTGTTCGATCCGGCGTCCGGCTCGGTCAGCCCGAAGGCCATCTTCCTGGAGCCGTCAGCCAGGTCGGGTAGCCACTCACGCTTCATCACTTCCGAGCCGTGGTGGGCCAGGATGTTGCCGCAGATCGCCGGCGAGATCACCCAGATCAGCATCGGCATCCCGTGCGCCGCCAGTTCCTCGACGACGACGACGGCTTCCGCCATGCCGCCGCCCCCGCCGCCATACTCCTCCGGCAGGTGGACACCGAGCAGACCTGCAGCGCCCAGGTCCTTCCACAGCTCGTCTATCCCGGCCCCGCTGCGGCCGCGCTCCAGGAAGTAGTCGGAGCCGTAGCGGGAGACGATGCCCGACACACTTTGGCGAATCTCCTTGTGTTCAGGCGTATCTTCGACGAGTCCCGACATCTCTTACCTTCCTTCGAACTGCGGTGTGCGCTTCGCGGCGAAGCTGGCTATGGCGTTGGCGGCGTCGATGGTGTCGCCGGTGGCTTTGACTCCCTCGGTCTCGGCCAGCAGCTGCTGGGACAGATCGTTGTCCCAGGTCTCGCGCAGCAGCTTCCGCATCCGCGCGAACGCGCGTGTGGGCCCCTTGGCCAGGGCCGCGGCCAATTCGGTGGCTCGCGCCCGTAGCTCCTCGGCGGGCACGATCTCGCTGATCATTCCCCAGTCAAGCGCCTGCTCGGCGGTGATCGGACGGTTCTCCAGGTAGGCACGCGCGGCGCGGGCCGGGCCGATCAGACGGGGCAGATGCCAGGTGCCGCCGCCGTCTCCGGACAGCCCGATGCCGGCGAATGCCGTGACGAAGTGAGTGCCTTGCGCTGCGAGGACGATGTCTGCGGCATACACATATCCCAGCCCGCCACCGGCCACCGCCCCGTGCGCGGCGGTGACGATGGGTGCGTCGAGCCGACTGAGAACGCGAAACGCCTCGTGAAACGGAGTCGTCATGCGTGCGAACAGATTTCCGAACTCCGCGGGCGGCGACTCGAGGAAGTAGCCGATATCCCCGCCGACGCTGAGCGCAGGACCGTTTCCACAGATGAGAACGGCTCGAACGGATGCATCGGCAGCTATCCTGCGGGCGACGACGAGCGACTCTTCACCCATCCTGAGGTCGATGGCGTTCCGCTGGTCCGGCCGGTTCAAACAGACGATTGCCACACCGTCGGTGACCGAGTAGTCGATCGTGTCGAGCGGCGCGTCATCCCCAAGGGCCTCGATCCAGGCAGCGGTGTCGGTGAGTTGGTGCAGCGAGGTGATGCGACCGCTCTCGTCGAACCGCAGCACGTGGGTGAACTCGGCGTCCAGCGGTCTTCCCGAACGGCGCGCGATCCCCCGGTAGTGTCCCGTCACCAAGAGTCCGCCGCCGTCGAGGATCCGAAACTCGTCGGCCTGCGCTTCGACCTTGAAGTGCCGGCCGATCTTCCACCACAGGTCACGCTGCATGGCCTCGGCGCCGCGATGCTCCCCGCCCATGCTCAACGGCAATCCCTCCGCGGCGTGGCCGATGAAGTCATCTCCCAGCAGCGTGGCAATCGCATCCCGGTCGCCGTCCGCGAGCGCGCGGTAGAGCGCCTTGGCCGTCGATACGACGTCGTCCCGTGTCTCGATGCGCATGTCAGCCTCTGCTCCTCAAACCCTCAGTCCGACCGGCAGGCCGTCGTGAACTTGATCCAGGTACTCGGACATCCCGTGCAAGGTCGTTCCGTCCTCGGCGGTCCACACGGTCGCTGCCTCGGCAATCCGCGTCGCGTTCAGCGCGCCATCGTCGTCGCGGCGTCGATGCCGGAGCGGAACGACGGCGTCGACTTCGCCGCGGAACACCCAGCGGCGCTGCGCTGCTGCCAACGCAACGGTCACCGACCGTGGCTGGGACTCGACGTCACGTTGGGTGGAGACCTTGATCTCGTCGCACAGGTGGAGATGCGCTCCATCCCAGACGAATCCGCCCGATCGGTCGCTGCCGCCGGCGTCTCCGAAGTAGGCGCCCATGAACCCGAGGCCATCGGTGGAGCCGTGCACCCACCGATAGAAGTAGGGCGCCTGCCACGACCGCGGGCCCCACGAGTGATCACGCAGGCCGAAGCCGTTGACGTCGATCGTGGCGTCACCCAGTGAAGAGGCGTCGCCTAGTGAGAGCGCGCCGCTGACCGTCGTCAGCTGTTCGTAGTGATGGGGCGCGAAGGACTCACCGTCACCGTCGAACGTCTCTGCGTATGGCGGCGCTGCGGCGTGGAGGTCAAGG
>Ga0193743_1000964_pt1 | contig 21988 bp, 52 predicted proteins | sample L2c2metaG_FD_143038 | JGI IMG/M metagenome (GOLD analysis project Ga0193743, IMG submission 143038) | Soil microbial communities from a riparian zone of the East river system, Colorado, United States - L2c2 | ecosystem: Environmental > Terrestrial > Soil > Riparian zone | place: USA: East River... | reverse complement strand
CTACCGGGGCGAGGAGATCCGGGAGAAGACGATCGAGGCATATGATCGGAAGCTGGAGCAGGCGATCGAGGCCGGCAAGCGAAAGGCTGGGATCGCATGAAGCCGAAGCAACAGGATCCGGTTCGGCAACTCTTTGTCGATCTAAACGCCGTCGCGGTGAAGGCGGTCGAGAAGCACGGAGTCGACAGCGTCCAGGCTGCCAAGACCTTCACCTATGCCGCGCTTCTGTTCGCAATCGCCTTCGACGACAAAAAGGGATCGTCCCTCCATCTGCTCGCGGTTGCAGATGTGTTCGCCGAGAGGATGGAGTTCTATGCGCAGCAGGCCGAACGCGAGGCTGATGGAGAAGAGGTCGAGCCATGAAACGGATCGAGTATCGGACGTTCGACAAGTCGGGCTGGGGGCCAGGGCCTTGGCAGGACGAGCCCGACAAGATCCAATGGCCCGACGCCGCCACCGGTCTGCCGTGCATGATACGGCGCAACCTGTTCGGGATCTGGTGCGGCTATGTCGGAGTGCCCGATGGGCACCCGTGGTTTGGAGTGCATCGCGACGACATTGAAGCGGCCGTTCACGGCGGGATTTCCTTCACCGCGCCCTGCCTGACCGATGGAGACGAGGCAACCGACATCTGCCATGTGCCCGACCCCGGCGAGCCCGATCAGGTCTGGTGGGTCGGCTTCGATTGCAATCATGCTTGGGACTTCGCGCCAGCCATGGCCACAACGATGACCGCGATCCCCGATGTCCTGAGAGGCCTCGGACAGAGCGGCTTCAGAACGTTCATCTTCAGCGATTGCGAGTATCGGGATTTGGCGTTCGTGGAAGCCGAGTGCGCTGATCTCGCGTCCCAAGCCGCCGAGGCCGCCAAGCCATGACCAAACCCAAGCCGGCCCCAGAGGAACTGCTGGACGTGATCGAGATGCTGGAAGCCCATGGCTGCAACTGCACTGGGATCGCCACCATGAGGGGCGATGACTTTGTCGTCCAGACCTTCAGGGGAACGACTGAAATTTATGGCCCCGGCCTTTCGCCCGAGGAGCTGCTGTCGCTCTGCCAGGCCGAGAGGAAGTTCGATGCGTGAGGAGGGAAAGCCATGACCAAACCGAAGCCGGCACCGCAGGATGTCATCGACATGATCAACCGACTGGCCGGGCATGGCTGGGACCGATACGGGATCGCAATGTCGAAGGGCGAGCACAAGGTCATCGTCGCCTTCCGTGGATCGATTGAGGTCTCCGGGCCGGGCACCCCGCCCGAGGAGCTGATGGAGATCATCAAGGGCGGGAGGAAGTTCGATGCGTAAGGAGGGAAAGCGATGACCAGCCCAAGCCCCGCGCGTCTGGCGGTGATGGAATTGATCGAAAGCCTGGAGGGCCATGGCTGGGGGATGCACGGCATCTCCATGAAGAAGGACGGACGAATGATCGTCCTCACCTTCAAGGGGATCATTGAGGTCGGCGGCCCCGACGACGACATCCCCGAGGAGATCATGGCGCTCTGCAAGGGTGGGAGGGTGCTCGATGCGTGATGGAGGGAAAGCGATGAAGAGAATTGATACCCTTTGGGCGGCCCTCAAGGTCGACCCGGAGAGCGGTCGCGAGACGATCTGTACCGCGATGGTCAATGGCAACCCGGTCCCGCTCGTGACCGATGACCCGATGCGGATCGCATGGCTGAAATACCAAGCGGGCTCGGTCGCGAACCTCAAGGGCCATGCCGTGAGGCTGGTCTGCCTCTCCGATCGGGCCGAGGTCGACACGATCAATCCGGCGGTCGGGTGACGGCGATGCCTGAGAAGTATGCGACCATGGTCAACGAGATCATTGACGACCTGCTGGCCCAAGCTCCGGACCATGAGGAGGGCATCGTCTTCCTGAAGGCGATGATCTTCGCCGGCACCTATCGGCTGGCGCGGGAGGCCGGCCGCATCGCGACCTATGATTTCCTGGAGGGCTTGCAGGCCGTCGCCCAAGCCTCGGAGCCGGGCGAACACTGGCCGCCCTGATCCAAGCAGGCGACCCGACAAAAAGATGGCCCCGCTCGGCGCGATCCGGCGGGGCCTAGTCGTGTCGTACCTAGCGCCCGGAGAGGCCACTAGGTCGAGGGCACCCTAACCCAACGGCATGGACACCGCCAGCCCGGGCGGATATCATTGTCGCCGCACCCATGGTTCCCTCCATGGCGCGCCCCGACCGACTCCTGCTTCCGCGAGTGTCGGTCTCTCGGCCGGCTTCGCGCGACCCGCCCTCGACAGGCAGCCGCCTCACCGAGGCCGGCCGAGACCCAACCCTACCCTCCGGGCTTGGATTGCCCCTGTGCCACGCACAGGCGGCCCGTGGAGGCCCTTGCCGCCCTCCGCCGTGTGGTGATAGCCTTCGGCCTGCGGATATGTGTGTGCGGCGTTACCCAACCGAGGGCCGGCTTCTTGCCAAGGAAGCCGGCCTTTCCGTTTCCGCCATCGGCCTGGCTTCAGCCTGGCGGGCGCTGGAAAGCCCCGGGGTGCTGGTCTACCTCGCCCCGCCAATAGGCCGCGACCGCGCTGTGGTGGCGTGACAGGGCCTTCGCCTGCTTTCCGGCTACGACCGCCGCCGGGCGCCGCCGCGCCGCCTGGAGGGCCTTGCTGCGGCGCCGGGTGCGATGGCGCTTGGGGTGACTCCGCTCGGCCCGATTGTCCAGCAGGGCCTGCCGGGCCGCGTCGCTGGTCGGATCGTTGAAACTCCGCCGGCTCATGGCGGCCTCCTTCAGCGGCGATGGTGGAACGGGATGAAACCATAGATCGGCCGGCGGCGCGGCAGGCGCATGGCCCTCCGCCAGAGCGCCCGCTCGGCCAAGTGGACCAGCTCCCGGCGGCGCCTGAAGGTGGTCCAGGGCGCCATGCCCGACCGGCGCTGGTGCGGGGTCGAGGGCGCCTCATGGCGCTGGGCCAGCCGCCAGCGGAGTCGAGCCCGGTGGTTCTTCTTTCGGGTCACGACTGATCCGAGGCTGCGTTGCGGGCTGGTCTACTGCCCGGACCACCACGCCTCGTCGCGCAGCTTCTTGGCGGACGTGGCAATGACGTCGGCCGCATCCTTCGCGGCGGCGATCCTGCTTTCCATCCAGAACATGCGGATGCATGCCTGCTGAACGAGAGATTGCCAGCCCTGCGGCGGCGCCTCGTCGCTCTCCCGAATGAAGTCCAAGACCTTCTGAACATCGAAGTTGTTGCGGTCCTGATGCGGCAGTGAAGCCATGGTCGTCTCTCCGGTGTGTTGATCGCTGCGGGCCGGTCGCTACCCCGGCAAGGGTTTGAGGGCAGGCTGCCAGCAGCGCCCCCTCGGCCTCCCAACTTCTATCCCCCAGCGGGAAGGCGCCCGCAAGGCTATCCAGAGCGTCCTCTGGCGGAGACGTCGCGTGTCTGCTTCCCACGCCGCCGCAGCGCGCTATGGTATCGGCTGGAGGGCACACATGGAAGCCCCCGGCGAGGCGGAGCGATCAGATGATACAGGACTGCTCGGGCGACATTTTCGAGGCCGAGACCGACGCGATCGTAAACCCGGTAAACTGCGTCGGGGTCTCGGGCAAGGGGCTCGCCCTTGGGTTCCGCCGCCGCTACCCCGTCAACTTCCATCTCTATGTCGAAGCCTGCAAACGCGGCCAGATGCGCCCCGGGATGGTCCAGGTCACAGCGCGAGTCCCGAAGCCCTACTACGTGATCAACTTTCCGACGAAGCGCCACTGGAGGGACCCGAGCCGGCTGGAGGATATCCGGGCTGGGCTCGGGTCCCTGGTCGAGGCGATAGCCGACTACGGCATCCGGTCGGTTGCGGTGCCGGCCTTGGGCGCCGGCCTTGGGGGGTTGCCTTGGGAGGAGGTGCGGCCTCTGATCGTCTCGGCCCTTGGCGCGATCAAGGATCTCGACGTCCGGCTGTATGGCCCGCGATAGGCCATGGCCGGGGACTCACGCCCCCGGCCGATCCTCCGCAAGCACATATCGCTTGAGCGAGGTGTCGTAGCGCAGCAGATCGGGGCAGCGCCGAATGATCTGTGTCAGGTCGTGCGAGGCTTGGGCTGCGGTGACTTCGCCGATCCGCATGATGTCGGCGCGGTTCAACGATCCCGTGTGCATCACGTGCTCGACGGCCATGGCGAGGCGGGCGCGGACGGCTGGCCTGAGTCCTTCCCAAAGGCCGGCGTCCTTGCCGATCTGCGAAGCGGCTATCTGTGTGGCGCGCGCTCGCTCGGCTTCGGCTATCACGGCAAGCACGTCCTCGATCTTGAGGGTCGTATAGGTCAACCCCTGTGTTCGGAGGCTCTCCACGATGCCACGCAGCTCGGCAAGGTTGACCATCTTCATATCAGGCTGCGGCCATGGTCACGTCCAGATGCACCGCCTCGTAGGGGAACGACACTCCGGACTCGGTGCCGATGGTCTGCCAGTTAAGGAGGCCGGCCATGATCAAGGCATGAATGTCGGCGTGGACCCCTTTGAAGTCACGACCGACCCGCCGGGCGACCTCGCGCATGGTCATGGCCCCCTGGCCGGCCATCGCCTCAAGGATCGCCCAACGCTTGGGTGTGATCACCTTGTGCAGAAGGTCGAACGACAGGAAGTCGACCCGGGGCTGCTGGGCTGTCGCCTCGCCTTTGAGGGCGGCAACGAAGCGGCCCTGCGTCTCGGCCACGGAGCAGACGCCAATGGTTACGATGCTCATTTCAGGCTCTCCATCCAGGTTGCAACGTCGGCCCAAAAGTCGGCCTGCAACGTCTCGGCATCGACAAAGCGGTACGGGATCTCGGTGGTCCCGAGGTGCTTGTGGTCGCCCTTGCCGCGCTCATTGTCATACCGCATCACGCACTCGCCTTTGAACACCAGCGCGAGCCGATACTTGAAGCGATGGGCGCTGGGCGGCACCGGAGCCGGAACCGCCCACACGACGAGATCAACGAAGGCGGTCTCGGTAAGGACCAATCGGTTGCGGAGTAGAAGCCGGGCTTTCATGAGGGCACAATACCGCGCCCCCTATGATGATGTAAAGCACTCCATCACCGATGCAATAGGGCCGCCCCAACATGGCCAGGGCGGCCCTCGTTTCGAGCATCCGAGTTTGTAGAAGTGCGCGGAACCCTACGGTCCTCCTTGGTCCCCGATATCGTGTTTGTAAGTGCTAAGTGCTGGAAAACATTGGAAACCGCCGGTCCTGGAAGAACCTCCCGGTGCCCCTGTGACCGGCGGAAACCCTAGTGTTTTTTCGGTGTTTGTAGAATGTTTGTAGAAAGGAACCTTCTGATCGGTCCCTATTCGTGCTCAGGCATCGCCTTTGGCGCCTCGATCTCCTGGAGGGCGGCGCGGGCTATGGCCTCGGCTTCCTTGGCCTCGGCCAGCTCGGCCCGCGCCAGCGCGACCGCGTCCGTGGCGACCGCGACCCGGCGCTTGGCCCATCCTAGATCGTATTGGGCTCTTGCCTTGTCCGCCGTTCCTGCCTCCTCTACGGGGCCGCCGTGGCCTCTGACCCATTCCACCCAACGCTCAACGGCGGCCAAGGTCTTGTGCCCGGTGACGCTCATGATCTCGTGCGGAGTGCATCCGGCCTCGGCCAGGGCCTTGGCGGTCTCGATGCGGCTCGTCTTGCTGGTCATGATGCCATCTACTCCATTCCATATTTCGCGCGGATCTCGGCATCCTGGGCGGCCAGCCGCCGCTCGGCCTCGATCTCGGAAACGGTCTTCTCGAATTTGAAGGCGTGCAGCATCGGCTTGCCGTCCAGGTACGTCACGTCGCAACGATCAAGGTACTCCTTGGCCCGGCCCCGCCGGACGAAGTAGCGGCCATCCCGGCCTCGGTGGAGCTTCACATGCGATCGGCCCCATCGCGAGACGCGGGCGATCATGACGTGGCCGCCATAGCTGATCTGCTCGCCGAGGACCGGCTCGACGTCCGGGTGGTCGAGGGGAAGGTCGGGGGCGAACCCGACCTTTGGCTCCGTTTCCATGATCCCCTCCATCAGCCGACCAGCCGGAAGCGTTCGCGCATCTTCACGGCGGCGCCCTGCGAGAGCCTCGCCTGCTGCGCCGCATCACAATACCGCTGGACCTCCGAAAGCGTCTTGTGCCCTGTGACGCTCATGATCTCGTGCGGGGTGCAGCCCAGCTCCGCCAGCCGGCGAGCCGCCGCCTTGCGAAGGCCATGGGACACGCACCGATCCGGGAGCTTCGCCGCGTCGAAGTTCCGGGCCATCCACTCGCTAAGGGTCTTCGTCCTGAAGGGCTGCCAGTAGGCATTCAGGACGATGTGCTGCTGGAGATCAACGGGGTGCTTTTCCCGGGCGCAGGTCGCCTTCCAAGCGTCGAGGATCTCGATCAGCTCCGCGTCGATCTCGATAGTCAAGGTCCGGCCGGTTTGAGCGTCGCGGACCTTCTCCTGCTGGACCGTCATGGTGGCGCGGCGGATGCCCTCGCTGTCGATCCGCTCCCGGTAGTCGGGCCACCGCATGCCGGCCACGTCGCCGCCGCGCTGGCCCGTGAACACGAAGAGCGCGAAGGCGGTCCGCTCCCGGGTGCCGACCTTCCACCGCTTCTCATACTGAGCGATCTCGGCCTCGTTCCAGGTGTGGTGACTGCCGATCTCCAGAAGGTCGACGCCGAGGGTCGGGTCCTTGGTCAACCAATCCCGGCGGAGACCGAGCTTGGCGACCGTCCGGATCTTCTTCAGCAGGTTGTTATGCTGGCCGGGGCGATCCTGGTACTCCGCGAACCATGCCTCGATCGAGGCGACCTTGGTCCCTGAGACGCTCCGGTGGCCGTAGGCTTTGCAGAAGATATTCAGCAGCCGGCGGGTCTTGTCCTTGCTGGCGGTCGCCTTGACGTTGCCCTGGCCGACCTTGAGGTACTCCGCGCAGAGCGCGTTCCAGGTCTGGTCGCCGCTGGCGGTCTTCATGACCGGGTCCAGCGCCGGCTGCGTCGGCACGAAGCCGAGGGCCATGCTGTATGCCGCCATGAACTCGGGCGAGCCGGGCTTCCCCTTCAGCGGGATCGGCTTGCGGTTCGGGTAGCGGAGATACGACCGCAGCTCGCCGTAGCGATCCTGGAAGGTGTTGACGTATTTCAGCTTCACGGCGGTCATTGGTTGCACTCCCCGCCATCCGGGCAGCGGCGATCCCGCTGCTCCTGACGCGCGACCAAGGCGGCGATCAGCGCCTCGCCATAGGCCGCGAGGAACTCGGCCGATCCGGGCTCGCCCTTGAGGGCGACCCGGAGGCGGCCAGGGAACCGGAAATAGTGGCGGGGCTTGCCGTTCCGATCCGTGTATCTATTCAAATAGGGAAGTTTCATGTGGTCCTCCTGTAGGGGCACATATATGCGCCCGTCCAGGAGAGAAAGGAACCCAAAATCTACAAACACCGGGCATTTATATGTGCCCTATGCGTCATCCCATGACGTGTCCCGGATGATCCCCTCCGGGACCGGCAGCGACGCATCGCCGCCAATGTGGGCGATGTCTTTGAAGGCCGACCGCACTTCATCGTGGTCCCAGACCATCACGCCCCCGACCAACCGGGGCGGCGGCATCGTCCCGACCTTCACCAGCTCCCGGAAGCTGGTCACGCCGATGCCGATGAAGGCCGCCGCCTCGTGGACCTGGAAGCCAAGAACGGACGGCATCCCGGCGGTGACTTCCTGTCGTGGGATCCTCTTCACGTCGTCGCCTCCCGGTCCAGATAGCTGAAGAACCACGGGTCGTTGCCGATCATGTCGAACACCACGCCATATTCCAGGCCCAGCATTTCGTGGATCAGCATCCAGTGCGCGCCATCGGCCAGGTCGAGAGCCTCGACCTCCTTCATGACGCGCAGCACTTCCTCCTTGCTTGGTCTTGGCATTGATCCCCCCGATCCGGTGCGCTGGTTTGATCAGCGCGTCTTGTGGGCGTTCATGTCGGCCAGGACGTATCGCGTCGCCCATTCCCGGCCGGCCTTGCTGGCGACCATCCAATGGGACTCGAATTGGTTGCACCAACGGGCCAAGGTGTCGGCCGCATCCTCGGGGCTGGGCTCGGTTGCCGGCCCGGCCCCGGCCGGCTCTGGCGGGTCGACAGCGGCGGCGGGCGGCCGGGCAGTGACGGCCTGGCCGATCTTCGCGGCGTCAATCAGCCTGGTCTGATCTTCTGGCGGCAGCTTCGCCAAGGCGTCCAGTTCCGAGCCCTTGTCCAACGTCGTGCCGATCACGTCGGCAATCTGCGGGATCTGGCGGGCGCGCGTCGCGTCCCGGGCGATGCTGGCCTTGCCCCTGCGGGTCTTCTTGGACGTGTCCTCGGAAAAGGATCTCAAATTGGGATCCTTTTTGCCGCCCCGACCGGTCGCCCCCTGTGTCGCCTCGGGATGGACCCGCTCATAGATCTCCTTCCGCGCCGCAATATGGACGGCGCGTTCGGCGGGCGACAGATCCACCCGGATAAGGTTCTCATCGATCTCGGCCAGCCTGCGGCTGTCTGCCTCCGGGCCGGCGTACTCCAGGCAAGGGATCGTCTCCCAACCCAAACGCTTCGCCGCCGCTAGGCGATGCGCGCCAGCGACGAGGTTCGGGATGACCCCGCCGTCCCGAAAGATCGTGATCGGATTGATGAGACCGACCACGGCCATGCTTTCGGCGATCTCCGCAACGGCCTCCTCGGACAGAGGCCGAAGCCGGTTCCAGACGACGATGCTGTCAACCCGGAGGTCGGTAACGGTCGGCATCATCAGCCTCCGATCTTCGGGAAGTCTTCGCTGGGCGACCATTTGAAATCGGTCGACGTGCCGCGCCGCCCGTCGAGAAAGACGTTCCAGGCGAGGACGATCATCGCCATGCGGACGACTTCATGGACACGCCCCGAGGAGCTGGCGGCCATGGTCGCGATCTCCTTCTGCAACTTGCCGAGCGCAGAGTATTTCCCAGCAGTGTCGCCGCTGGCCCAAGCGTTCGAGAAAGCAAGGGCCTTTGTCGGGTTCTGGCAGGTGAAGGAATAGATCAGCGCCGCGACGATGCCGGCGGGCTGGCCGGTCACACTGTAGATGGCCCGGGCAATCGAGGTGAACTCGGGCAAGGTCGGATACCGTTCGCGCACGAGGCGCAGCATCTCATAGGGCTGGACGAGATCCCGGTTCTTGACGCGGCCGGAGTCCATCAGGTGGACCCAGCGGATCGCCGCCGAGAGGATGCGCGTGTTCGAGTATCCCGCGACGGCCAGGACGTCGCTGCCGTCGCGGTTCTTGCCCTGATCCAGCACCTTGAACGCTTCATCGAGGATGCCAAAGACGATATGGCTTCGGAACGGCTGGCCCGAGCGGACGCACGCCATGAGGCGGTTCTGACCGTCGCGCAGCACAAACTTGTCGGAGAACTTGATCGTGTCGCCGGTCAGCATCCACGTGCCGGCGGCCATGTGGTTTGCGTACCGGGTGATATTGGTCGGCTTCTTCGGTCGGTTGCCCGCATTGTACTTATTCAGCAGGTACTCTGCGATGACCGGCGTGATCGTGAAGACCCGGGAATTTTCGGGCGGCGAGACGATGTAGTGATCGATTTTCTTGATGACATCCAAATCGCTGGTCGGGCCAACGACGGTCAGATCCGGCTTCTTGTCCATATTTCTCGTCCTTGCGTTTGAGACGGCCGCTCTTGAAGCCTGCGGCACGTAGGCTACTGGCAGCCGCTACTCGACCCGGCGGATGCCCACGTCCTTGACCGTCATGAAGAACATCGACCGCTGCCGCTGGCACTCGGACCGGGCGTCATAGAGCAGATGCACGCAGCCCCGGATGTCGGGCATGCCGGTGGCCTCTCCCATCTTGGTATAGGTCACGATCGCGCCGACCTCTGTGGCCTTCAGCAGCGCCACCAGCGCGGCCCGTTGGGCGGTCCTCGGCCGGCCTGGCCGGCGCGATGTGGCGATCCCCATCTCGGTCATAATCTTCCCCTGTTGCTAGATCGGGAGCGGAAAGGAGTCCGAGCTGTCCTCGGCTCGGCGGACCCGAAGGAACGATCGCGTCTCGCCTCGCCGGAAGGCATTCCAGGCTTTGAAGACGATCGGGATCTTCTGGCTCGATTTGCTGTAGCCGTGGCCCTTGGCGGCGCTGATGAAGAACCGCCGGGCGACATTGGCCGGATGATCGAGGCTCTCGATGCCGACACCAGTTGCCAGCATCTCGAAAAAGATCATCGCGTCGGTCCGGTCCTTCTGAGCGCAGCAGTAGAAGCAGAGGGTCCAGACCGACCGAGGGACCTCGGGGAAGAGCCGCCCCCATTTGACCGTCAAGGCGGCCGCCCCTCGGAAGCCGGGGAATTGTGCAAGCATCTCCTCGCTTTCCAGCGGCGAGATCGAGGCATTGAATTCCCAGTCTTTCGCCAAGAACGCTTTGTAGAGGCGGATCGCGGCGGCGATGACGACGCCATGGTCCTCGCCCTCGATGGTCAAGTGATCGGCGCTGGTCCGCTTCCGGCCAGTGTCGGTCGCAACCATGGCCTTGCGCGAAGCGCCGAAGCGGATGTCCAGCGGCACGGCGACTTGGGCCAGGACGACGGCATTCAGCCGGTGCTGCCCGTTGTTGAGCCGGCCGTTCGAGGCGAATATGATCGGCTCGCCGGTCTCCAGCCATTTCCCCGCCCGCATATCCTGAGCCATCCGCGCCGCAGTCGCCAAGCGATACGGTCGGTTCGGCCTCGTGTCCTCGGCGTTCGGTTGATTGTGCCGAAGCATCTCCAAGGCCATATCAGGATCAACATCCCAGAAGACCGTCTGCCGGGTCCGAATGTGGTCCTCCAGCACCTTCCTGAAATTGAATTCGATCACTCGTCCGGTGTCTTCGAGAAGCGGTTCGTAATGCATCAGATCCTCCTGTTCAGGCCTACGTCCCGCCTCTCCCCATCAGGCTTGCGTCTTGGCTCGCCCGGTCGCGGCGAGCCCGGTAGGCATCCGACAGCCGGACCCAGATCGCGGCTGCGTCGGGGTTTGCGTCCAGCTCGGTCCGGCTGATCTTCAGGCCGCAGATCTGCCGGACCTTGGCGGCGGCGCCCTCCTCGTCGGGCACGTCGAGCCATGCCTGGAAGTCGGGGTCCTTGCAGAGGATCCCGGCCTGCTTGACGAAGCGCAGCGACCGCCACGCATGCCGCTCGGGCGCGAGCGCCGGCAGGTCGGGCGGCGGCTCGATCTGCTTGGGGGCCGGGCCATAGCTCTCCAGTTCGAGCGGGACGATGGCGCAGGGCAGCGACGTGTGCGGAAGGGCGAAGCCCCCGAGCCGCTGGAGGATCTCGAAGCCCTTCTCGACCGGGGCCTCAAAGGTCAACCGGACGACGCCCCTGCTGTTGAGCTGCCGGATCTCCACGAAGTCGGCCACGATCGGTTCGTCGTCGGTCATGGCCGAGTCTCGATCGGGGCCAGGGTGAAGCCGCGCCGCTCCAGGTTCCGGAGCAGCCCCTGCGCATCGGCGATGTAGCCGCCGAAGTGACCGCAGACCCGTTCGAGCTGGGGATCCTCCCGGCAGTACATGAACTGCTCCAGCTTGCCGTCGATGACGGCCCAAGCCTCGGCCAGGGCCTCGACGGCCTCCTTGCTGGCGCGGGTCACGTGGCACCCCCGATCGGGTTTGCCGCGAGGTCTTCGGCCTCGACGATCTTCTCCAGCCAAGCGGTCCGCTTCGGGTCGTCGGCCGCCCACAACCGGATCTTGTGAACGCTCTCCTGGTTCGTCGTGATCTTGAGCATATGGCGGTTCGTCCCCAGCGCCCGGATCAGGTCGCCGAGGAAGTCGAGGGCGCCCTGGCCGCTGGCCGGGTAGTCCCTGGTCACGACCTTTCCGGTGAAGACATCCGGGGGCCATGTGAGGACGAACCCCCGCTCGGCCTGGCCGGCCTGGCCGGCATCCGTCTTGGCCTCGGGCGCCGCGTCCGGGGGCCGCTGGGCGGGCCGCTGGACCGCCGGGGGCGGAGGGGCCGGCGGCGGCGACGAGGGCGCCGTGCGGCCCCCGTGCGCGCCCTGGTGCCCTGTCTTGATTTGGTCCTTGGCCGCGTTCCCGTCGTCGTCTTGATCCGCCGTGAGACCGGTGATCGCACCGAAGCCGTACCGCTTGGCATAGGTGATCGCGGAGCCGAGCTGCTGGGGGGTGTATTGGGCGCTGATGACGATCGGCGTCTCGGTCTCGACCCACTGCCCGGACGAGTGGATCAGCAGCGTCGTCACCACGAGGACGCCTCGGTCGTTCTCCTCGGGCGCCTGCATGTAGGCGATCGCGTTCGCCGACAGAGCCGGGCGCCCGGCGTCGATCAGAGCATCAAGCGTTGCATACATGAAATCCCGCTTGCCGCCGGTATCGGCCTTAGCATCCTTGCTGGGGTTCTTCATGGCCGCCTGCGCGAGAGCCATCGCATCGGCGAATTGGTCGATCTCGGGGCTGCGTTTCATTTCAGCTCTCGCTCACATGAAGGACGGGCATCGGGTTGGACAGGGTCGCGCCCTCGACCGCGAGCCCGGCCTTCAGGTCGTCGCCGATCAGCTTCTTGTCGGGCTCGCGCTTGACCCGGACATAGGGGTCCACCAGCGCGCTCTCGTCCGTGATGACGACCTTTGCGACGCCCTTGGAGATCGACAGGGTCGCCTCCGGGAAGTCGAACCGCTTCCGCCCGGCGGCCTCCATGGCGGCCTGCACGATGGCCCGCTTGTGCTGCGCCCGCTCGGCCAGCCGGAGCTTGCGGTTGCCGTAGGCCTTGACCCGGCCGGCCAGCATCTCGGCCAGGGCCTCGTCCTCCAGCGCCGACACGATCACGGCGCGGCAGCGGTCGGGCAGGTTCGAGACGCCGTCCAGAGTGTCGTTGAGCGCCGGCTCGTCGTCGGCCAGGGACGGGAACCGCCGCAGCAGCTCCTCCCGCATCTCGGCGTCGGCGGCGGCCTCGGGTTGCAGGCTCCGGGTCATGTGGTTCTGCCTCCGAAGATGAGCCAAAGGGCGGTCGGCATCAGCATCGCGCCGTTGAGCAGCCCGAAGACGGTCCGGCCCTGCTCGATGAGGGCGCCATCCACGCCGGCGCCGACGATCAGGATGCCGACGCTGATGCCCCGCATGATGAGGATGCCGGTCACTGCGTTATGCCCACGGCGGCGGCCCCCACCGGGAGCCCCCACACGATCAACGCCAGGCCGGCCGCGCAGATGAAGAAGCCGAGGACGATCTCGACGGCCGCCGGCACGCTCCCGGTCGCCGCCTCCCAAGTCAGGGCGCCAAGGCAGAAGCAGATGACGGTCACGATGCCGATGATCATCAGGTCGTGGATCATGCGTTCTGATCCTTGCGGAGCTGGTGGCGGGTGCGGTCCCGCTCCCGGGCATCGTCGCTGCGATCCTGCATCCAGAACCGGTGCGCGGAGTCCATGTCGAACGGGGTCCACCGCTGAACCCAGCGGTAGCCGACCGGCTTGACCTCGATCGCGACCTTCGCGACCGATGCAGACGCGATGACATCGAAGCCGTACATGCCCTCGTCGAAGGCCTCGCAGGCTTCGTCCAGATTGTCGTGCTGGGTCACGGTGCAATGGTTGTCGACGTGCTGCCAAACGAGCACGCAAAGCTCGGGCGTCTTGCGCATTCCGATCTCCCGGATGCACGAATTTGAAGGGGTATGTGGGCGATGCCTGCTGGGGCACGTATTGATGCCCCGCTGTAACAATCGCATCATGAGATCGCCATAAAAGACGGTCAAGCAGGAATTCGTGTCATAGGACGGGACAGGCTGTGGATAAGTCTGTGGTTTGTAAGTGGATAAGTGCTCCACGGTCCCATACGGTCCCATACGGTCCCCAAGAGAACCTGTAGAACAAAAATGATTTAGTCGTGTTCTTGACTGTCATTTGGCGACACACCCGAGCCCGTAACTAGCGCCGCGTCTTTTTATTTTGCGATTGCGATTGCAAACCGGTAATCGCCCGCGCAATGCTTCTCTATGCTTTACTCCGACGCCGCCCTCTACCGCATCCAGCGGTGGCTTGAAGACCTGGATCCGAGGCTTCGGACGCCGACCGCCCTGGCCGGCTTGACTGGGCTTGCGGAGGCCACGACCCGCCGTTTTCTGATCTCTGGCGGCGCGGGCAATTTGAACTTTGAAACGCTCCGGCGGCTGGAGCGGCAGATCCCGGCTGACTTCATGCCGCTGACCCTCCGCGCCGATCTCGACCCAGCCGAGCCGGCGAGCGCCACCTGAGCCCATGACCGGCGGCGCTGGGCGCCGCGCAGGGAGGGAAACCTATGATCGATTTCGAGAAGACCGCGTCCGACGCCACGAAGCAGCGGCTCGCGACCGCCGTGGAGACGATCTCGGGCTATGACCGGGAGATGGAGGGCCAGAAGGCCCAGCGGAAGGAGGCCCTGGCGACGTTCGAGACCGAGGACAAGCTCGTCCCGGCCGCCGTGGCCTACATCGCCCGGCTCCACCGCACGGGCAAGAGCGCCAGCGTCACGTCGGAGGTCTGGCCGGTCGTGGAGCGGTACGCCGAGGTGCTGGGGCTGGTCCTGCCCGGCCAGTCGCAGCTCGATCTCTTCCCGGAAGACAACGCCTGATGCCGCGCGGCCCCGAGCGGATGACGGCGGAGCAGTTGCGCCAGCATTGGCTGCGCAACGTGACCGAGGACGTCGTCCAGGCGGACATCGTCGTCGGCCTTCAGCGCCTGCCGGACCCCCCGCTGGGGCCGTGGTGGAACGCCATCAACCCGATCCCGGGGCGGAAGAGCCCAGCCGCCGCCGGCCGGTCCAAGCTCCTCGGCCTCCGGGCCGGGGCGCCCGACATCGAGGTGCTGTGGGCCGGTCGGATGGCCTACGCCGAGTGCAAGCGGCCGATCGGCGGTCGGCCTGGCCCAGCCCAACCGAGGGTCCACGAGCTGATCCGCCTGGCCGGCGGAGTCGTCGCGATCGTCCGGTCGGCGGATGAGTTCTTCCGCTTTCTGGCCGAGACATTCCCGGAGCCTTGGGCCGCCCTCGGGCCGCGCCCGATGGTCCGGCCCTGGTGGGAGACGACCTGATGGCCGCCGATCCGTGGTTCCGCTGGTATGTCGGAACGGCCGACGACGGCAAGATGCGCGTTACGGCGCGTTACGCCAGCGTTACGTTGCGTGACGTTCTGGCCGTGTGGGTGATCCTCCTGGAGGAGGCTTCCCGGCCAGAGCACCGAGGCGTCTGCCGGAAATCGGCCCGGTTCATCGCCGCGCTGCTCGACCTGGACGAAACGGTCCTCGGCAGGATCATCGAAGGCTTCGGCGCGGTCGACATGCTCGTCGTCGGCGACGGCGGGATCCACATAACCAATTGGAATAAAAGGCAATTCAAGAGCGACGCCGAGGATCCGACCGCGCCCGAACGGATGCGGAAAAGCCGCGCACGGAAACGGCAGCGTTACGCCGATGTTACGCCGAGTTACGGCTCCGATATCTGTAACGAACGACCAGAAGCAGAAGCAGAAGCAGAGAAGGAAGAAAGAAGCATCATTCGCCAAGAGGCTCATGATGACACGCCCAGCGTTTCGGCTGGTGCCGAAGCCGCTGTCGTGTCGGCCCCGCCGATCGGGGATGTGCTGTGGCGGGAGTGCCTGACCTACCTGACGAGCTGTGGGGTGCCTGACAGGCATGCCCGGTCGGCCCTTGGCGGCTGGCGGAAGCGGTACGGGGCCGGCGAGGTGGCCGCCGCCGTGGTCGAGGCCCAGCGCGCCTCGGTCTCCCAACCCCTGCCCTACATCGAGGCGACCCTGAAGCGCCGGCTCGACACCGCGCCGAAGCGGTCTCCCTACGCCCCCGCCGTCTCATCCCTGGATATCGCCCGCCGCTTTGCCGAGAGGGAAGCCCAACGAAATGGACGATCCGACGCAGAAGATCCGCCTGACGATGGCTGGGCGGATGGTCGCGCTCTATCGCCCCCCGCAGCACATTGAGGCCGGGGCGATGGCCGACCTGTACCTGGACGAGCTGATCGGAACCTTCCTCGCCATGCGGCCGAGCTGGGAGGAATGGGATCACGTCTGGAACGAGTTCAAGCGGCAATGGGCGAAGGTCTCGTGGCCCCTGCCGAGCGAGTTTCCTTCCCGGTTGGCGGCCTTCAGGGCTCGGCAGGCGGCGGTCCAGGCCGCCGGCCGGGCTGTCACCGGCCAGGCCGAGGAGGAGGCCGCTGGGCCGCCGCACCACGAGCCGACGTTCCGGGCCTACTGCGCCCACGTCTCGGCCATGTGTGCATCGCCGGACCCGGCCGAGGCCCGCTGGGGCCGGATACTCCACCGCATGGCGGTCGCGCTGATCGAGAACCGGGACGATCAGGACCGGCCCCGGCCCCACAAGGTCCGGATCTACCGGGAGGGCGCCTCGGCATGATGCGCCTGCTCGATCTCTTCGCCGGGGTTGGTGGTCTGAGCCTCGGGCTCCAGCGGTCGGGTCATTTCCGGCCCGTGGCCTTCTGCGAGATCGATCCCTTCTGCCAGCACGTGCTGGCGAAACACTGGCCCGAGGTGCCGATCTATGCCGACGTCACGCAACTCTCCGGGCTCCGCCTTGCCGCAGATGGAATTGCCGTTGACGCGATCTGCGGAGGCTTCCCCTGCCAGGACGTCTCGCTGGCCGGTCCAGGCGGGGGTCTTGATGGCCCGCGTTCGGCGCTCTGGTTTGAGTTCGCTCGATTGCTTGACGATCTTCGACCCCGTTACGCGATCGTGGAGAACACCGCAGGCCTCCTTGGTCGGGGCCTCGGACGAATTCTCGGAGACTTGGCCGCGCTCCGGTACGATGCGATCTGGCACTGCATACCGGCTTCCGCCCTTGGCGCCCGTCATCGCCGAGACCGGACCTGGATGGTGGCCTACACCGATCGCCCGGGACTGGAAGAGCTGTTCTACAGCCGCGCGCCAGAACTCGCGTCCGCTCTCGGAACACATGTCTGGAGCTTTGAACCCGGACTGGATCGAGTGGCTCCTGGGCTTCCCTATCGGGTGGACCGCGTTCGCTCGCTCGGAAATTCGGCGGTCCCGCAAATCCCGGAAATGATTGGCCGTCTGATCGGCACACTGGAGGAGGCAGCATGATCTCGACCCATGAAAACCGATCCTATTCCGTCAAGCGCGTCCCGGCCGGCGACAAGTTCCGCAGCGACTTCGTCCTGACCTGCGCGGGCTGCGGCACCGAGGGGCAGATCCACATGGACCCCCAGTGCGCCCCGGACATCATCGTCAAGAAGTTCCAGCAGATCGGATGGCTCGCCAACGAGCGGAACCCGAAGGGCTGCTACTGCCCGGAGTGCCTGAAGCGCCCGGCCAAGAAGGCGGCGGCCGAGCCGGCCAGGCCGATGGCCGAGCTGCCCAAGGGGCCGACCCACGAGCAGCGCAAGCGCATCGCCGAGCACCTCCGTGGGATCTTCGATGACGAACGCGGCTGCTACACGTCGGGCGAGACCGATCAGTCGGTCGGGCAGGCCCTAAGCGTGCCGTGGGCCTGGATCCGGGAGTGCCGCGAGCTGCTCGGGTTCGAGATCCGCACCGACGCCGAGATCGAGGCCTTCCGCGCCGAGCTGGCCGCCATGGCCGACATGATCATCGCGCTTGAGCAGAAGCTCAACGCATCCATCGCCAAGAGGATTGCAGCATGACGAGGACCCCGGAAGAGAAGGCGCGGATCGAGCGCATCGGCAAGGCCAGCGTCGCGATCATCGAGTCCATGTCCGCGATCAGCAAGGAGTACGACCTCACGCCGAGGCAGGCGGTCATGGCGATGACCTTTGCCGCCAGCGCGGTCGGCGACGCCGAGACGATGCTCTCCGGGATGATCGCTCTGTCAGAGGACAAGGACGAATGATGGGCAGCAGGGGGATGCGGGGCGGCACGGAGTATGACGCCTTCCATCGCAGGAGCCGCGCGATCCACCACTGGCAGCGCGGCGTCATCCGCTGGGTCAAGCGCCAGTTCTCGAAGCGGCAGCGCCGGGCGGGTCGCGCCGCTGCGGCCCGGGAGGCGATCGATGCCTGACGCCCCCAGCGAGGACGTGATGGTCCGGGCGACCAACGACGTGATCCGTGCGGCGCTCCGTTGCCAGAAGGATCACAAGCTCCCGACCGGCGGCCTGATCATGTGCCTCGGCCTGGCGCTCGGTGGGGTGATCCTGACCCTGCCCGAGGACGTCCAGGCGACCGCCGTCGAGGAGGCTATCGCCTTCATTCGGCTGGGCACGTCGTGATGCCCTCGGCCCTGGCCATCCCCGGGCGCCCGCTCCAGGGCCGCCCGCTGCACGGCCTCTATTTCGCATGGCGGGGCCAGCTTTACCGGGTCGGCCCGGAGGAGCTGGCCTCATGCCTCTGGACAGACGGCAGATGTGAGCCCTACGACATCGCTTGGGCGAACCAGATCATCGGCGCCCTCACTGCAAAAATCACAGGCAAAGGACCGGAAACCTGATGTGCGATCTCGAAAAATACGCCTACCGACCCGACGACGAGTGGACCCCCGAGGACGAGGCCAAGTGCCGCGTGATCGGTCGGTTCCTGCACGCCTTCTACGACGATACGGCGATCACGTTCGAGGAAGCCGAAGCCGCGCGCTCCTCCTCCTGGTTGCGGATGATGCAGGTTGCGGGCGAGGTGATGGACGAGCTGGGCCGCCATGGCCTTTCGATCGTCAAGACCCACGAACCGGAGCCGCAGGCCGAAGCGCCGGCCCGGAAGCTGTCGGGCTCAAACCCCTCGGTCGTGATCACTGACGGCCATGGCGCGGCGCCGCCAGCCGGGGCGCAGGACGGCCATCTCGCCGTCACCCTGGCAATCCTGGCCTCCATCCCGGACAGCCCGCCAGCCCAGCCCAGCGCGCCCGACCCGGCGCCATCCTCGCCCGACACCGGAGGCGACTTCTCGGGCGGCGGCGGAGAGAGCGGTGGCGGCGGCGCCAGCGGAGGCCCCGATGCGTAATCTCCGCCTGCTCGACGCGCACCGGGTCCAGTTGCAGGGGATGCCGCCCGGCGACGACAAGGAGGGCGCGTTCATGCTGCCCTCGCCGGTCGACCGTGCCTCGCTGCGGATCATCGCCGCCAACGACCTCGGCTGGGATCACGTCTCGGTCTCGCGCCAGAACCGCTGCCCGAATTGGCCCGAGATGTCGTTCGTGAAGCGGCTGTTCTTCCGCGACGACGAGTGCGTGATGCAGCTCCACGTCCCGGACAGCGATCATATCAACTTCCATCCGTTCGCGCTCCACCTCTGGCGACCCCACGACATCGAGATCCCCCGTCCCCCGGGCTTCATGGTCGGGCCGACCGAGGACGATCTGCACGAAGGCAAGGAGGCGACCCGATGATCGACCCGTTCGCGGACGAGCAGCTCAAGGCATGGCTGGATCTGGACGACATCAGCGGCGCCGCCCTGGCTGATGCGCTCCAGGCCATGACCAGCGCCGCCGCTGGAGCCTGTCGGGACCGGGGCTTGAACCAGAGGCAGGCCGCCTTCCTCTGCACGACCATGCTGGGCTCGATCATTTCGGCGCAGGCGACGATCGAGGACCGCGACAGCCTGATCAACATCGCCCGGCGGGTGCTCGATCGGGTCCCGGAGAGCTGGGAGAAAGCGCAGGCCCGGTTCGGCCGTCGCGAGGGGGTTCACTGAGATGAAGATCACGAGTGAGAAAGTCGCCCCTCCCGATCCGGAAGAAGACGGCAACATCCATCTGCTCGTCGGGCTGGAAGGGAGCCAAATCAAGCTCTTCGGCCTTGCCTTGACGGACGACTACGGGCGCCGGGCGGTCATTCAGATGACCACCGACGAGATCCGGGACCTGCGGACAATCCTGGACCCGGCTTTCATGCCGGGCGGAGGCGACGATGGGCCAGGATGATCCCGTGTCCGTGACGGCGATCGTGGATTGCGACGACCCTGTGGCCGAGCCATTCGTCTCGCTGCTGATTGTCAGAGGGCTGCTGATCCTCCGGCTCGATCCCCCCGGGGCCTTGCTGCGGGTCACGGCTGCCGAGGCGATCCGCCTAGCAGAGCAGCTCAAGGCCGTCGCCGGCCTTTGCATCTCGGAACCGACCGAGGGAGGGGCCGATGGCAAAGGACCCAATCGCTGAAGCCCTCCGCGCCAGCGAGGCCGCCCTGGCCGGCGCTCCGATCGATTTCTCGGAGGCCAGGACGGTCGACATGCGCCCGGAGTATCGCTCCAACCTCGGGGGCACCCCGCTGGAGCATCGCATCGGCCTGGCGCTCTGCCGGGACGCCTATCGCCGGGTCTTCCGGGGCGACGACCCTGCCGAGGCGGAGGCCATCGCCGAATGGATGTTTCGGCAGAAGCCGGGGCTCTACATCGAGCAGGCCCGGGTCGCGCTCGCAGCCATCGCATCGTTCGAGGAGGACAACGCCGATGCCTGACCCCGAAGCCCCGATCGACGTCCTGCCGCTGTACGATTGCGACGATCCCTGCGCCCCGCCGGTCTTCGCATTCGTGCTGAAGCGCGGCGAGCACGCCGGGGCGATCATTCATCTGACCGAGGCCGAGACCATAGTGCTGGCGCTCCGGCTGGAGCGGATGGTCGGTCCCGTCCCCGTCGAGATGGAGGATGGCTCGATCATCTTGAGGTCTCGCTCCGATGGGTAGGCACAGGATCTTCATGACCCCGGCGGTCGCCGCGATGATCAAGGCGATCCACCGGGACAATCCCGAGCTGTTCCAACACCAGATTGCCGCCTTGGTCGGCCACAACCAAGGTCGCATCAGCGAGGTGCTCACAGGGAAGCGTTTCCCCGAGGTGCCCCCCGCCTACCCGGAGGTGCTGTACCGCTGATGGCCCGCGCCGCCCGCTTGCAGCCGCTGCTGGAGACGCCTGAGCGCGCCCAGCACGCCGCTGCCATCATCGACCGCAACATCTCAACGCAGATCGGATCGCCTCGGGGCCGGGTCATTCAGAACCCGCTTGACCGGCTGGCGGCGCGGAACCGGATCAGCCCCCGGATGCTGTCCGCTGGGCTGAAGCTGAAGGACGATTTCGAGGTCGGGGTCCAGGGCGCTCGGGAGGATACGGGCGAGTTCTATCTCGGGATCCGGTCCACCGCCAACCAAGGATGGGTGCCCGCCGTCCAGCTCGACGCGATCCGGGACTTCCGCAAGGCCCTCCAGGCGGTCGGTCCCTATGTCGGCGCGATCCTGGTGGCCTTCTGCTGCTACGACCGGGACGTGGTCAAGATCGCGGGCGAGCAGCGCCGGCACCGCGACAAGGTCATGGGCTCTCTGGAGGACGGTCTGAAGACCCTGGCCGACCACTATGGGCTCGCGGGACGTGATTAGATCCCTTGTGCGATGCCGCACCGTGTGACAGGATCCCCCGTAGTATGTCGAATTGTCTCCGCCCGGCCCTGAGCCGGGCGGTTTCGTTTCCAGGCCTCGATCAGCGCCCGAGGAGCAGCTCGAACCGCTCGTCGCTGATGTCCAGGCGGACCACGTCGCCCTTCGTCTCATCGATCCAGTTGGTGGCGTCGTGAGCCTCGATCAGCTCGACCCCGTCATCGCCGCCGAAGGACGCCTGCTTGGCGCCCCACCAGTCGTCGAAGTCCATGGTCTCGGGGTTGCACTCGTTCGCGAAGACCACGACATTCCCGCCCTCGGGCTTCAGCAGCCCCGGGTCGCCATTGGACATCAGGTAGACGCCGTTATCGCCGACCAGATAGAGCCCGGCCGAGAGCTTGGCCGGATCTACATCGTCGGCGGTGACGCCCCCGCTGAAGCCGGGTTCAAGCCCGTCCTTGCGATACTTGGGATCATAGATCTGAGCCAAGGTCGGCGAGTGCTTGGTCGCCGCCGCTGCATGCTCCAGCAGCCGCAGCACGGCCGCCTTGTCGAAGGTTAGGATCATCGCTCGCTCCATTGTTGGTTGGGCTAGGGTTACACGATCGCCGGCTCGTCGATCCACTAGGGGGGTCGGCCGGCTCGGGATGGGTTGCCGGCGGCCAGCGCGGCCAGCCGGTCGGCCTCCTCGCCTCGGCCCGTCGATCC
>Ga0193743_1000963_pt1 | contig 21992 bp, 18 predicted proteins | sample L2c2metaG_FD_143038 | JGI IMG/M metagenome (GOLD analysis project Ga0193743, IMG submission 143038) | Soil microbial communities from a riparian zone of the East river system, Colorado, United States - L2c2 | ecosystem: Environmental > Terrestrial > Soil > Riparian zone | place: USA: East River... | reverse complement strand
CGATGCCAAGTTGAAGGCACGTGCCCTCGCCGATGCCGGCTATGCTGCTCCCATTCCGCGTACGGATATTCCGGCTCCCGGCGAGTCGGTTCTTGCCACGTTGAAGCTGGCCGTCTGGACGATGCGCGAGGGGCAATACATCTCTGACCATGATGCCAAGGTGGCCGACTGGGTCGCCTATGCGCTCGCTGGGGGCAAGGTCACGCCCGGAACTCTGGTGAGCGAACAATACCTGCTCGATCTGGAGCGCGAGGCCTTCCTCAGCTTATGTGGAGAGAAGAAGACGCAGGAGAGAATTGCCTTCACGCTGAAGACCGGAAAGCCGCTTAGAAATTAGGAGCAGTACCATGAGAGACGTCATCATCGCATCCGCTGTCCGCACCGCAATTGGCAAAGCCCCACGCGGCACCCTCCGCACCACACGGCCTGACGACCTCGCGGCCTTCGCTATTGCCGGCGCTCTGGAACGCCTGCCGCAGCTCGACAAGTCGGAGATAGAAGACGTGATCCTCGGCTGCGCCATGCCGGAGGCGGAGCAGGGAATGAACGTCGCCCGGGTGGCGAGCTTTCGTGCTGGCCTGCCCATCACGACCTCGGCGATGACCATCAACCGTTACTGTGCTTCTGGGCTGCAAAGTATTGCTATTGCTGCAGATCGCGTCCGTGGTGGAGGTGCCGAAGTGATCCTGGCTGGTGGGACCGAGAGCATGTCGTATGTCCCGTTTGGCGGCAACAAGATCTCGGTGAATCCGTGGCTGGTGGAGAACTATCCCGGCTCGTACATGTCCATGGGGCTGACGGCGGAGCGTGTCGCTGCGCACTATGGCATCACGCGTGAGGCGATGGACCAGTTCTCCTATGAGAGCCACCAGAAGGCGCTGGCTGCTATTGCCGCGGGCAGGTTCGACGACGAGATCGTTCCCATTACCGTTACGAATACAACTCCTAATGGGAAGGGAAGAGCGGAGCCGGTCGAAAGCACCTTCAAGCAGGATGAAGGCCCCCGCGCCGACACCTCGCTCGAAGCGCTTGCCAAGCTGAAGGCGGTCTTCCATGCCAAGGGGACTGTGACGGCAGGGAACTCGTCGCAGACGTCGGATGGAGCTGCTGCTGCCGTCGTCATGTCGGCCGAGCGCGCGGCGCAGCTCGGCATTAAGCCGATGGCAAAGTTCATCGCGTTCGCCTACGCCGGGTGCGATCCCGAGGAGATGGGCATTGGCCCCGTCTACGCGATCCCCAAGGCGCTGAAGATGGCTGGGCTCACACTCGATCAGATCGATGTGATTGAGCTGAACGAAGCATTTGCCGCCCAGTCACTCGCCGTCATCAAGGTTCTTGGCATCGACTCGACGAAGCTCAACGTCAATGGTGGAGCTATTGCGCTTGGGCATCCGCTGGGTTGCACTGGAGCCAAGCTCACCGCTACGTTGCTGCGTGAGTTGCCTCGGCGCAAGGCGAAGTATGGCATGGTGACGATGTGCGTTGGCGGAGGCATGGGCGCTGCTGGGATATTCGAAGCTGTTGGCTAATTAATTCAGAGTTCGTAGAAGGAGAACACCATGGCAACGATGACCCCACTTAGTCCAATCCATACCCGACTTGCAGGTGGCAGCTTTCTTATCTCGAACCCCAGCGCCGTTGATTGTTTCTTCCCCGAGGACTTTACTGAGGAGCATCGGCAGATCGCGCAGACTACGACGGACTTCGCCATGAACGAGATTGTGCCTGTGTCGGATCAGATCGAGGCGAAGGATTTCTCTGTTACCCGCCGCCTCATCAAGGAGGCCTCGGAGCTTGGGCTGACCTCGGTTGATATCCCTGAGGAGTACGGCGGGCTGGAGATGGACAAGGTGACGTCGGCCATCATCGCGGACAATATCGCCAAGCAGGGTAGCTTCTCCGTGGCGTTCTCGGCTCATGTGGGAATCGGTACGCTGCCCATCGTCTGGTACGGCACGGCGGAGCAGAAGAAGAAGTACCTGCCGAAGCTGGCCTCGGGCGAGTTCATCGGAGCCTATGCGCTCTCGGAGTCGACCTCGGGCTCCGACGCTGTGAACGCTCGCACGCGGGCGGTTCTATCGGAGGATGGCTCGGCCTACACGCTCAACGGCGAGAAGATGTGGATCACCAACGCCGGTTTCGCGGATATCTTTACGATCTTCGCCAAGTGCGAGGTGAAGGAGGGCAAGGATGCAGGTAAGGAACGGCTGACTGCATTTTTGGTAGAGAAAGGGACTCCCGGCTTCACGGTCGGCAAAGAGGAGCACAAGCTCGGTATCCGGGGTAGCAGCACTTGCCCGCTCATCCTCGCCGACTGCAAGATTCCTGCCGCGAACCTGCTCGGAGAGGTTGGCAAAGGCCACCATATCGCCTTCAACATTCTGAATGTAGGGCGCTACAAACTGGGCAACGCTGCCGTAGGGGCAGCCCGCATGTGCCTGGGCAACGGCATCCGCTATGCCAAGGAGCGCAAGGCCTTCGGCAAGCCTATCTCCGACTTCGGACTCATCCAGGAGAAGCTCGCCGACTGTGCGGTGGGTGTCTTCGTGGGCGAGGCCCTCAGCTATCGCACGGTCGGCATGATCGATGCCGCGCTCGCCGGGGTCGACAAACACGACACCGCCGCGATCCAGAAGGCCATTGAGGACTATGCCGTCGAGTGCAGCATCGTGAAGGTCTGGGACTCGGAGATGCTCGACAAGGTCGTCGACGAGATCCTGCAGATCTACGCCGGTTACGGCTATGTCGAGGAGTATCCCGCCGAGCGAGCCTACCGCGACTCACGCATCAACCGGATCTTTGAGGGCACCAACGAGATCAACCGACTCATCATCACGGGCTGGCTGATGAAGTCCGCGATGAGCGGCAAGCTGGCCCTGATGCCTGCCATCAAGCAGCTCATGGACGAGGTCATGGCGGGTCCTACGCCGAAAGAGGACCGCGAAGGCCCACTCGCAGAGGAGCATAACCTCCTTGCCAGCGCGAAGAAGCTGACCCTCTTCGCCGCCGGCTCCGCCACGCAGAAGTACATGGCCAAGATCGCCGATGAGCAGGAGGTCATGGGAGCCATCGCCGACATGATCATCGAAGTCTTCGCTATGGAGTCCGCCATCCTTCGGGCCGAGAAGCTGGCCGGAAAGGGAAGCGCCGAGATTCCGGTGGCCATGGCTCGCATCTACGCCGCCGAGGCACTCGACAGGATCGAGCTCTCCGCTCGCAAGATCATCGCCGCCGTAGCGGAGGGCGACATGCTCCGAACGCAGCTCACTATCCTTCGCCGCCTCGCCAAACATGATTCGGCGGACACCATAGCGCTCCGCCGGCAGGTAGCGCAGCATGTCATCAAGGCTGGCAAGTACGCCATCTAGACAGCATGTCACACACCATGTTTGCATTACGGAATACCACAAAAGGACCAGTCAAATTCCCATTTTGGCTGGTCCTTTCCATTGCCTTTTTATTAATTGACCCTCTATAAACTGCCAAAAGCCTTTAAAATCTTCCGTAAGACTGTTATTGCATCAAAGCGAAACATTTTCTGCAATTGTCTGTCTAAACAGACACATCGCCTCTTCTTTTATGTCGTTGGGTCTCCCATTCGACAGATGTGGAATACCAATCACGCTGTAACCATCAGGTAAGGCAGGAAAAATCGTCATGCGCAGTCGTTTATTCCCCCGCTCCGTCCTCCTTGCCATTGGGCTCCTCACTGCATTTACCCTGGGCGCGCATGGTGCGGTGCAGAACCGCGTCGTCTCCAACATCGATGAGAGCAGCCGTGTTCCTATCCAGCACACCGTGCCGGCACGCGCCCGTCTGGCGACCGATAACGGCCGCACACCCGCCGGCCAGACTCTCAGCGCGCTCACGCTGCGGTTTAATATGACCTCGGCGCAGCAGGCTGCGCTCACCCAGCTTCTGCTTGACCTGCAAAACCCCAGTTCGCCCAGCTACCACCACTGGCTCACCCCGGCGCAGTTTGGGGCCCGCTTTGGCCTTAACGCCGCCGACCTCGCCAAGGTGACCGGCTGGCTCAGTGGCCAGGGCTTCACCGTTACGCGTACTGCGCCCAGTTCTACCTCGGTCACCTTCACGGGAACCGTCGCGCAGGTCGAGCAAGCCTTCGGAACAAGCATTCATGCACTCACGATTGATGGCGAACAGCATATGGCCAATCTCACCGACCCCGTGCTTCCTGCTGCCATCGCCGGCATCGTCAGCAACATCACCGGTCTGAACGACTTCAGACTAAAATCGCGTGCTCGCACTAGAACGGTCAACGCCTCCGCGGTTCGTCCCCAGTACACCTCATCAGTTTCAGGAAATCACTCCATCGCCCCAGGTGACTTCTACACCATCTACGATGTCAATCCGCTGCTCACCAACTCCATCAATGGCAGCGGCATCACCATCGCGGTCATGGGGCAGACGGACATCAGCCTTGCCGATGTCGCTGCGTTCCGTGCCGCCTCGGGGCTCTCCGCCAACGCTCCCACGATCAAGTTATACGGGCCAGATCCTGGCACGGTATCCGGCGATCTTGCCGAGGCGCAGCTCGACGTCGAGTGGTCCGGCGCTGCTGCCCCTGCCGCCAACATCCTCTACGTCAATTCAAAGGACGTCATCAACACGTCGCTTGCCAATGCCATCGAAGACAATCTTGCGCCGATTGTGAGCATCAGCTACGGCCTATGCGAGAGCGCTGCCGGGCTTGCGGGGCTCGACTCCTTCAACCAGCTCTTCCAGCAGGCCAATGCTCAGGGCATCACCATTGTCGGTCCTTCCGGAGACTCAGGCGCAACCGACTGCGACTACCAGTCAGCCACGGCCAGCCAGGGCTTTGCTGTCGACTTTCCTGCCAGTTCCCCATTTGTCACCGCCGCCGGCGGTACCATGTTCAACGAAGGCAACGCCACCGGCGCGACTCCATACTGGAGCGCGAGCAACGGTACCAACTCCGGCTCGGCCATCTCGTACATTCCCGAGACAGTCTGGAATGAGTCCAGCAGCACCAACGGACTCGGCGCGAGCGGTGGGGGAGCAAGTGCCTTCTTCTCGAAACCAGTCTGGCAGATCGGCCCCGGCGTCCCGGCGGACTCCTCTCGCGACGTACCCGATATCTCGCTCAACTCTGCCTCCAGTCATGACGGCTATCTCTATTGCACCGGTGGCTCCTGCGTGAATGGCTACCGCGACGCCGCCGGTAATCTCAGCGTCGTCGGAGGCACCTCTGTAGCCGCACCGACGATGGCTGGCATCTTCGCCCTCGTGCAACAGAAGATCGGCTCGCGTATCGGCAACGCGAATCCCACTATTTACGGCTTGGCCAACAGCACTTACTACAACAATGTCTTCCACGACATCACGACTGGGAACAACAACAGTCCCTGTGATGTCGGCACGCCCAACTGCCCGAACGGCGGCAGCATCGGCTATCCGGCCAACCCTGGCTACGATCTGGCCACCGGCTGGGGGAGCATCGATGTCTTCAACCTCGCGAACAGCTGGAAGCTTGTCACTCCCGCAGGAGCCGGGAGCCCGATTGGAGCTCTCATTTCTGCCACGACTCTCTCGACCAGCAGCTCTCTCTGTGCCGCGTCCAGTGGAAGCCTGGCACTCAGCGTCACGGTCAAGAACGGAACGATACTGAGCACGGGCTCCGCTGCTCCTCCCACCCCAACGGGGACAGTCCAGTTCCTCGTCGATAACGTAGCCGTAGGCTCGCCCGTTGCCCTCACGAACGGCATCGCCACCTACACCCTCGACACCTCAACGCTTCCCTCCGGCGGCCACAACGTCAGCGCCACCTACTCCGGCGATACAACCTACACTGGTTCCAAAGGAACTCTCCTTGCCTCCAGCGGCTCTATCGCTCCAATCGACGTCGTCTCCGCGACCCAGCCCGACTTCTCTATGACCCCTTGTGCGGCGCCGACTGCCGTCAAATCGGGTGGTACCGCGCCCGGCGTAACATTTACCCTTACGCCCTTCAACGGCTTCAAAGGCTCTATCGCCCTCAGCGCCGTTGCCGACTCTGCGGTGGCCGCGAGCTACTCCTTCTCAGTCACACCTGTCGTTATCAACTCGGCGACCGGGGTTACGACCAGCTTTGTTCTCACCGCCTTCCAGCAGAACTCGCAGACAGCAACGGGTATGGTCAAACTTGCCTCGAACACTCCATCCTCTGGCCGCCGACCGTGGTACGCTGCCGGCTCTGGAGCTATGCTTGCTTGCATGCTACTGCTCACACTTCCGCGCCGCCGTCGATGGGGAGCTCTGTTTGCCGCAGTCCTTTCCGTTGCGCTCTTCACCGCTGCCGGTTGCGGTAGCAGTAGCTCAAGCAGCGGAACCCCTCCTGCCACCACTCCCACGACTACCAACGCGGCTCCGGGCACATACAACGTCACGGTCACTGGAGTCGCTTCTACCAGCGCAGGCAATAATGTAGTGCATAGCGCTACCGTGGTCTTTACCGTTCAGTAGCTCTGTCGTTCAGAATAACGACGACTAACTCTTTGTTGGCCGAGGAACCTTCTCCGAAGATCCCTCGGCCACCTTCATCAGAAAGTCCTGCGCGCTAAACGCTGGCTCTGCCTGCGGGGCTCGCACATACTCGCCATCCGGTTCGAGCAACCGCGCCTTGGTATTGTCCGCGAGGTAGGCGGCCAGAATCTCCTCGCGCAGCCGTCGCTGCAGATCCGGCTGCGTCACTGGAAACACGACCTCGCACCGCTCGACCAGATTTCGCGGCATCCAGTCCGCACTCCCGCAATAGATCGCCTCATCTCCACCATTGGCAAAGCTGAAGATCCGGCTGTGCTCCAGAAACCGCCCCACAATACTTCGCACCCGTATACGTTCGCTCAGGCCCTTCACGCCCGGCCGCAGCGAACACATTCCCCGGATAATCAGGTCGATCTCCACACCGGCTTGCGACGCCGCGTACAGAGCCTCTACGATCCGCCTGTCCAGCAACCCATTCATCTTCGCCACAATTGCCGCCGGACGCCCTGTCTTCGCGTGAGTGGCCTCCCGCTCGATCAGCGCAACCAGACCATCCCACAGCGTCAGAGGAGCGACCTTCAGCGGCAGATAGGATGCCGCCTCCGTCTCCGCCGTCAGATAGTTGAATACCTTCTGGACTGCCTCGGTCAGGTCCAGCCGCGAGGTCAGCAAGCTGATATCCGTGTAGAACCGCGCCGTCACGGGATTGTAGTTGCCCGTCCCGAGGTGCGCATACCGCCGCACGACCCCATCCGGGTCGCGTCTTACCAGCAGCGACAACTTGCAATGCGTCTTCAGCCCAAAGATGCCGTGAAAGACTCCTACGCCTGCATCCTCGAGCTCACGGGCCCACCGGATATTCGAGTCCTCATCGAACCGCGCCATCAACTCTACGACGACGGTCACATCCTTGCTCTGCGCCGCCTCAATCAGCGCCCGGAAGATGGGCGAATCCTTGCTCGTTCGATAAAGCGTCTGCTTCATCGAGATCACACCCGGGTCTACAGCCCCAGCCTCGATAAATCCTTCCACGGTCTGATACGAGTCAAAAGGATGATGCAGCATCACATCTCTCCTCCTCAACTCGTCGAAGAGGTCGATAGACTTCGCGCTGAGCTTGAACTCCTTACTCACAAACGGAGGATATTTGAGCCCCGGCCGCTTCGCCTCGGAGTAGAGATTCATCAGCCGCGACAGGTTCACCGGTCCATCCGTCCGGAACACCTGCCAGTGCTCGAGTTCAAAGTTTGTCCTTAGCCGCTCAACGATCTCTTCCGTGGCAGAGCTCTCAATCTCCAGTCGCACCGCATCGCCCTTGCGTCGATTATGTAACTCAGCCCGCACACTCTCCAGGACCGATCGCGACTCTTCCTCCTGCATATACAGATTGCTGTTGCGGGTTACACGGAACGCAGCGCGCGACAACACCTCATACCCGCGGAACATCCGCTCCACCTGCGACTCAATCAACTCATGCAGCAAGATGAAGTCGCTGTAACCCTCCGCTCCCGGCAGAGGTACCAACCGGGGCAGCGAACGCGGCACCGTTACAACCCCCAACGCCGTCGTCGGCCTTAATCCAGCCGTTCCCTTTCGTTTATGCCTTAGCAGCAACGCCAGACAGAGCGCCTTATTCAACACCCGAGGAAAAGGATGTGAGGGATCGATCGTCACCGGTGTCAGCAGCGGATCGACCTCCCTCTCATAAAACGTGAGCGCATAAGTCCGTGCCTCGTTGCTCAACTCCCGCCACGGCAACACACGAATCTTCTCCGCATGCATCGCTGGCAGCAACAGCTCATTCCAGCACCGGTACTGCGCTGCGACGAAGCTCGCCAGCAGCTCGCTCAACCGGTCCAGGCGCTCCTGCGGAGTGAGGCCCCCCTCATCCAGCGGCTGCGCCTGGTTATACCCATCCTCAATCCGTTGCAGCATACCTGCCACTCGGATCTCCACAAATTCGTCCAGGTTGCTGGCCGTAATCGCAAGGAACTTCACTCGCTCCAGCAGCGGATTCGTCGGGTCTTCAGCCTCTTCCAGTACCCGCTGGTTGAATTTCAGCCAAGACTCGTCCCGGCTGAAAAACAGGTTCTCGACAGCCTTCACGGGGCTCTTTTTCGCCTCAACGCTGTTTCCCGCACTTCGCTTTGTCGCCTTTGCAGCCAATTTCTTCTTAACAGTCATAGAGGTCTAAGAGATTACCGCACTCCGATGAACACACCGTATGAATACACGCAAAAGATTACGTGAGACTGGGAGTCGCAAGAGTCAGCCCCACATCTAAAGGTGTGATTAACGAGAATACAAAATTTTGTATCCTTGGGACGCTGCATCACCGTCATCAAGAAGACAGCAAGGCTCATCCTGCAAATGCCTGTGCTACCGGAAAGGACATTCTCCTTTCATAAAATATCCTGGCCATCCATCCGTCTACATCAGTAGATGACGCAAATGCCGAGCAATTCGACCATCATCGAACAGGACCAGCTCATCTCGCAAGCCATGGAGAGGGACGAGCCGCGGCTGCGCAATTTCATTCGCAAGCACGTAGCCGACAGCGGCGACGCCGAGGACATCCTTCAGGAGGTCTTCTTCGAGCTCATCTCGGCCTACCGCCTCATGAAGCCCGTAGAACACGTAACGGCATGGCTCTTCCGCGTAGCTCGCAACCGGATGATCGATCTCTTCCGGAAAAATAAGGCGTCCTCACTCAACGATCCCATTGCATCGGCTGAGGACGGCGACACGCTCCTCCTCGAAGACCTCTTGCCCGCGCTCGATGCCGGGCCCGAAGCGGCCTATGCCAGGAACCTGCTCCTGGACGCACTGGAAGAGGCATTGGAAGAGCTTCCCGAGGGGCAGCGGGAGGTCTTTATTGCCCATGAGCTGACTGGGCTCAGCTTCAAGGAGATATCTGCCGAGACCGGCCTGAGCGTCAACACGCTGCTCTCGCGCAAGCACTACGCCGTGCTCCATCTGCGGCGAAGACTGAAATCCATCTACGACGATTTTGCAAAGGAATAAGGAGACAAAGATGCGTCAACATCACCTGATCAAAGGACTCAAAATTATGCTGTTCGTGCTCGTGGCTGCCGTGGTGCTTGGCTTCGTGGTCAAGGGCTTGTGGAACGCTCTGATGCCCGATCTCTTCGGATGGCACCTGATCACCTTCTGGCAGGCCATCGGCCTTCTCCTCCTCAGCAAACTTCTCTTCGGCGGCTTTCATCGTCACGGTGGCGGTGGACGCAATCAATGGCGGCAGCGCATGAAAGAGCGCTGGGAGCACATGTCACCCGAGGAGCGCGAGAAGTTCCGCAAGGGGATGCGTTGCGGCCGCGGACCGTGGACATCTCCCGCCGAGTCTCCCGCCGAACCGCAGATATAGATTCGGCACTGACCGAAACGTACTAAAAGCGACACGCAGAGGATTTTATGGACCACTTTGAGACTCGAAAAACAGAGATTGCGCCAAGTCCTCCATCCCCGAGCCGTACAAGCACTGGTGTTGAGTTGCAACATGGCCGCCGAGGCATGACCGCCAACGTCTCATCTAGCGATCGGGTCGTTGAATTGGAGCTGGAGAACTCTCGACTACAGCAACTGGTAGCCGAACTACTGATCAAAAATCATCAGCTTCGCAAGGTGGAGTAATCGGCTCGCACCCAAAGAGCGATCCAGGCTGCCTTGAAATCCTGGCGGTGCAACGTCGCTTGTCGTCAGAGAAAGAAAAACGGCGACCTCAATCGATCGAGAGCGCCGCACCCTACATTCACCCTATCGATGCCAGTGCATCTTCCACCCAAGATACTTGCTGGCGGCCTCATGCACGGGCGCAGCCGTGGTCGAGAAGTTCGCCGCCACATGGTGCTCGAAGCCGTTCTCGCAGATGTAGCGCAGCAGCTCCTGCATCTTCGGAATCTCCACTACACCCGCGCCGCCAAACGTCTGCAGCGGATCATTCGTAAACGCTCCCTCGCCCACGTAGCCGGTAATCTGCCCGTTGAAGTCGTCGGTTGAAAAGCGCGCGAAGCTCATCGCGCCGGCCTTCACCGTGCCATCCAGCGTTCCATACGTGTTGTCTTTGCCCACAGTGCCCGCAATGATCTGCTGGAAGTCCATCTTCACCTCATTGAAGAAGTGCTTGGGCAGGTTCGAGCAATGGAAGCACACCGCCTTGTCCGGATTGTCGCCGTAGTTGTTGTTCCAATCCAGCAGCGCACTCGGCGACTCGCTGGCCAGCGTCAGGGCGTACATGCTTAGCGTTCCCAGGACATCGACCTCACAAGCCGAGGGGATCAGGTTCTCGCTCATCATGCTCATCACTGTGCAGGGGACAATGCCCAGGAACTCCTCAATCGAGGTCCAGCACTGCACCGCGCTCACGGTCAGTTCGCTCGCCGTCATCCACTGGTCGATCACCGCTCCCAGCTTCGCCATCTTCATTAGCGCAACCTCGGGAGTCTGGCCCACTGGAATGTACTTTTTGATAGCTGCCAGCTTCTCCTGCGCAGCATCGTCGTTATCTTTCATTCGTCCGATGCGCCCCATTACCTCGCTCAGGTCCAGTGTCTCGACGGTGATGCCAGACTTCTCCAGTAGCTTCTCCGAGTATCGAACCGTGTTGAAGGCGGTAGGCCGAGCCCCAATTGCCCCGAAGCGAACGTTCTTCAACCCCTTCACCACCCGGCAAACACCACTGAACCACTCCAGGTCTGCCTTGAACTCCGCCGAGTCTGGAGCCTCCGTGTGCAAGCGCGTCAGGGAATAGGGAATTCCATATTGCTTGAGGTTGTTGCAGATCGACATCTTTCCGCAGAAGCTGTCTCGCCGAAAGGCAATCGTCATCTTTCCTGCGTGGTCCGGTGTCGCCTGGATCAGCACCGGCACCTGCAGATTCGCCAGCCTCAGCGCATCCGCCAGGCCTCGCTCCTCGCCGAAGTTCGGCAGCGTGATGATGATTCCGTCGATCTCCGCCGCGTGCGCCTTGAACAGTGCAGCACACTTCTTCGCATCCTCATAGGTCTCCACTGCACCATGCGCTGTCTCCTCTGGAGTCAACACGATCGGCCTGATCCCCGCCGCCTCCAATGCCGCAATCATCTCCAGCCGCCCGCTCGTTGCGAGGTGGCTCGGGAAGAATCCACGGTTTCCCACAATCACACCCATCGTCATCTGCTTAGCCATTTCTCTCTCCACATTCCTCTAAACCCGCAAGGGTCGTTTAGTAAAATCAGTCCGTTCCTACGCTCTCAAAAGAGATTCACTCTGTTGAGAGCATGTCTACAACGATTTATGCTTCGGCGATTTATGCTTCGGCCAAAAACGGATCGTATAAAATCCGCCGAACAATGTCATCAACGCGCCCCACCACAGCGTCGGCTGCAGTTCGGCCAGTACTGTCGCTGGTGGGTGGTGTATCTCTGTAATGCCCGTCACGACCAGTACCAGGCCATAAGCCAGCATCAAGATCCCACAGAAGAACCAGATCGACAACTCAGCCGATTTCACGTCACGTTTATCCGCCATATCGAGCTCCTACCAGAACATCAGGTTCAAAATAAAGAAGATGACGATCACGACAATCGCCCAGAAGATAGGCTTCTGCCAAAGCGTCCGAGAACCATCATGCGGAATCGGCGTTACTCCATAGACGAGCCCCGAGAGCTGTTCCTCTGGGACCGGCTTCGTCACAAGGCTCACGACGATCGTCACAGCTACGCAGATCAGCCAGCTCCAGAGCGCTCGATATAGATTCTCCGCCATGCTCTGTGCATTTGGGCTCAGCGCGATATAGCGTAGTGCCTCGGGGTCACGCTGTACCCAGCCCCACATTCCAATCGATGAGAGCGTCCCCGCAAGCAACCCCAGGAATCCGCCCCAGTGTGTGGCCCGCTTCCAGAGCATCCCCAGGATCACCGTCCCGAACAGCGGCGCGATAAAGAAGCTGAACAGCGCCTGCACGTAGTCCATGATGCTGGCCGCGTTCATCACAAGGTACGCTGTGGCGATGCTCACTAGCATGCCGATCACCGTAGACCACCGGCCCATCGCGACATAGTGCTTGTCGTCGGCCTTCTTGTTGATGAACGCGCCATAGATGTCATACGTCCATACCGTCGAGAACGCGCTCACATTGCCTGCCATGCCGCTCATGAAACCGGCCACCAGAGCGGTAATCCCCAGCCCCAACAGCCCCGGCCCGCAGTACCGGATCAGCATCAGCGGCAGCACCTCGTTGTAACTATGCTGTCCCGTCGCTGCCGCCACGCTCTCAGGAACCAGATGCATGATGCTGCCATCGGCATTCTTCAATACCGAAAGCGCCAGCAATCCCGGTACGATGACGATAAACGGCACAGCCATCTTGAACGCTGCGCCAATGATGGGGGCCAGCTTTGCCGCCCGCAGGTTATTTGCGCTCAGAACCCGCTGCACGACGAGAAAGTCGGTCGTCCAATAACCAAAGCTGATTACGAATCCCAGTCCGAAGACGATCCCCGTCCAATGCACGCCCATGGGATTGTCCTTGAAGCTGCCTAACGTATTCCACAGATGCGTGTAGTCATTGCTACCCATATTCACGGCGATCTGCGCCTTTAGATTGTGCCAACCTCCGGCTTCGATCAGTCCCAGGATCGGAATCATCGCCGCCCCCGCCCAGATCAGCACGAACTGCAGCACCTCATTGATGATCGCCGACCGCAGCCCGCCGAGCATAACGTACAGCGCCACCGTCGCCGCTCCCACCCATATGCTGAAGCTGATATTCCATCCCAATACTGTCTTCATCACGAGCGCCATGGCATACATATTCACGCCGCTCATCAGTATCGTCATAAATGCAAATGAGATCGCCGACAGTCCACGCGCCCCCTCGCCAAATCGCAACTTCAGATAACCCGGTACCGAGTGGGTCTTCGAGATGTAGTAGAACGGCATCATCACGATACCCAGAAACAGCATCGCCGGAATCGCGCCGATCCAGTACCAGTGTGCCGCCAGAATGCCATACTGATACGCCGCCCCCGCCCAACCCATCAGCTCGAGCGATCCCAGGTTCGCCGAGACGAAGCTCAGTCCCGCAATCCACGCTGTCATCTCACGGCCGGCTAGAAAGAAGTCTTCGCTTGTATTCGCTTTGCCCTTGGCATAGAAGCCGATAAAGACGACCAAGGCAAAGTAGAGAACCAGAATCAGGATGTCGACCGGAGCTAGTTTTGTCAGCTGGTTGTCTACAAGTAGAAGGGCGGCAAAGACCTGCATTCGGTGAACTCCCAGGTAAACGTTATCCCTCTCAGGGAACCGCCTACTATCTCCATGAGCCTTATTACAGTATGTCGTTGGTAAACGAAATGCGCCAGCGTGTCCCAAGGTCGCCAATATAGAGTGACGTATCTCCGATGGCAACTACAAATCTGCCCTCAGGCATTCGGCAAAATCGTGCTCTTGAGCGTCGAGCCTTAATCCGCTGTCGCCGTCCCATCATAATACTGTTGGGTGCTGCAATGCCCCTATTGTGTCGGTAATCTATCTCAGTTAGGGTTGTACTCTGCACTCTGAACGGAGACATGCATGCAAGTCAAAAAAGTAAGACTCATCGCCCTCGCCTCCGCCCTTTCCATTGGCTTGTCGCCCGCACTCTCGCTTGCGCAGGCGGGAGCTAAGCAGGACATGAAAAATGCCGGCACCGACACCAAAAATGCCACTAAAGAGGCCGGCCAGGGCATAGAGAAAGGAACCAAGAAGGCCTATCACAAGACGGCTCACGGAACCAAAGTAGCCGCCGACAAGACCGCCGACACCAGCAAGACTGTTGCCCACAAGACCTCTGCCGGAACTAAAAAGACCGTTGATAAAGTTGAAGGCAAACCCAACCCGTAATAATTGCATGAGAAGATCCCATTTCAGAATGTGGAGATGGAGGTTCTCTCTCAACCTTTTGGTGGACGCGCTATTCGGCGCAAATGGCTACACTTCTTGCCATCTATGCCAAAGCCTCGCCGCATCTGCACTACCTTTCTTTTTTGCCTCCTCGTCAACGCAGCCCAGGCCAAACGAGTCCCTAACCTCGAGTTGAAAGACCTCGCTGGTCACTCGCAAAAGGTAGCATCTTTGCGCGGTTCCATCGCTGTGGTCAGCTTCTGGGCCACGTGGTGCGCCCCTTGCCGGGAAGAACTGCCGAGGCTCTCAAAACTCGCACAAGACTACGCATCCAGCGGCGTTCGGTTCATCGCCATCTCTATTGACGAGCCCAAGGATCGCGCCAAGGTCGCCCCCTATGTGGCCCAGCAAAAGCTGACCATGGATGTATGGGTAGGTGCGGACACTGATATGCTCGCCCGCGTCGGCCTCGGAGACATTGTGCCGGGCACCGTCATCATCGATCAGCAGGGAGAGATCATAGGGCGCATCATGGGCGAGGCCCGCGAAGAGGACGTAAAATTGCGCCTCGACTGGCTGCTGCACGGGCGTCAGGGCGACGCTCCCGAGCCGCTCACAAAGCGCTACTGAAACTCGCCTGCCATTCAGGTGGGCAGAGCCTGAGCGGTCCGTCCAAGAGCTGGCCGAGGCCAAATCACCTCTGCCGCGAGCGCTACCAGCGCCACCCAATACAGATCCGCCCCCAGCAGATGAACGACCTGCATCCACACCGGAGCGAGCAGCACAACATCCAGTAGTCCCAGCGCAAACTGGAATCCCAGCAGCCCCAGCACCACAACTCCAAGCTTTCCCGAACCAGCGCGTTTCGCCTGCTTCACCAGCCAGATCACAAACAGTGCCGCGATGACAGCGCTAACCGGGTGCACGCCTCGCAGCCGCAGCAACCACGGTGACCCAGCCGCGAAGTCCTGGTCAAACGCCGCGCGCAGGGAGGAAGCAGGGAAGAGCGTATCCCCCAAAGCCGCCAGCGACCCACTCACTCCAACCACCAGGGTCGCAGCGAGTCCAAGCAGCGCCCATAGCTTCCTGCCCCCACGCGAGCCAAGCTTATGCCACATCTGTCCCGTCCGCAGCAGCACGGCGGTCAGGGTAAGAGCCGCCAGCAAAAGCATCGTATTGCTCAAATGAATCGACAGCAACACCACCCGCCCCATGGACTGGTTGCCCGTCACATACCCCAGCTTCACCAACAGCGCCCCTAGCACCGCCTCATTGAGCAGCAGAATCACCGAGGCTACCGCAAGCACCCGAGCTGCCTGTCCCTTCACCGTTGCCCGAAACGTCCACACCAATAGCCCGATCACGACAAACAGGGACCCACCCGTCATACACCGATGCGTGAACTCAATCACCGTATGCACGCTTGGAGAAAGCGGAATCACCTGTCCATTGCAGAGCGGCCAATGATTGCCGCACCCCGCACCCGATCCCGTAGCCCGCACCAGCGCCCCCCAAAGGATCACCAGTACGTTGTACCCCACCACGCCCCATGCATACTGCACCAACGCCTTGGGCGTTCGCCTCACCGTCACTGCCGCAGCCGTAGCCATACGTTTATTCTACTCAGCCAGAAGGCTACCGCCTCTCCAGATTCGGAAGGCGGCAGCTTCTATTTCTAGCCGTTAGCCAATTCTTTCGCCCGCTGTGTAGCCCGCTTCACGGCCTTGATCAGCGTGACCCGAAGCCCACCCTCTTCCAACTCCAGAATGCCGTCGACCGTGCATCCCGCCGGAGTCGTTACCGCATCCTTCAGCAATGCCGGATGATAGCCGGTCTCGAGTACCATCCGGGCCGAACCCAGCGTAGTCTGCGCTGCCAGCAAGGTAGCCACATCGCGCGGCAGCCCCACGTTCACACCAGCCTCTGCAAGGGCTTCAATGATGATGTAAATAAACGCCGGCCCGGAACCCGAGAGCCCTGTTACGGCGTCCATATGCTTCTCATCGACGACGACCGTCCGTCCGACCGTATGGAATATCTTCTGCGCCACAGCCATCTGTTCGGTCGAGACGAATCGCCCGGCACAAAGCGCGGTAATGGCTGCTGCCAAGGTCGCAGGAGTATTTGGCATGGCTCGAATCACTCCCAGCTCGCACCCTGCTCCATCCTCGATGCTTCTCGTCTTCACCGAGGCCGCGATCGAAATTATTGTCTTTCCCGGAGACAGCGCGGACTTGATCTCCTCGATCAAAGCCGGAACCTGAATCGGCTTCACTCCCAGCAGAATCACATCTGCCTGCTGTGCCGCTGCCAGATTGTCGGTTGTGACCTCGATGCCGAACTGCGCCGACAGCGCCTGTGCTCGTTCCGCATGATGCACCGTCGCAAAGATCTGCTCGGCGGCAACGAGATTATTCTTCAGAAAGGCCTGCAGCAGAATGCCGCCCATCTTGCCCGTGCCAAGAATCGCTACCCGCACCTTCGGCATCACTGGAGCCGGAGCCACGACCTCATAAGTTTCTTCGCTCATTCCAAAAGGCTATCAGACAAGCGATGGCTCTACTTCTTCTGCGAGGCAATCCACGCGTCTACACGCTGCTCCAGCACATCGAGCGGCAGCGCGCCCGAGTCCAGCACCGCATCATGGAACGCCTTCAGGTCGAACTTCTGCCCGAGTTCCTTCTGCGCCCGGGCCCGCAACTCCAGGATCTTCAGCTGCCCCATCTTGTAGCCCAGCGCCTGTCCTGGCCACGCAATGTAGCGGTCTACCTCTGCCTGAATATTCGTCTCGTCGATTGCCGAGTGCTCATGGAAGTAGTCCACCATCTGCTGCCGCGTCCAGTGCTTCGAGTGCACGCCCGTATCGACCACCAGCCGGATCGCCCGCCAGATATCGGTCTCCAGCCGTCCGTAGTCGCTGTAAGGATCCTGGTAGAACCCAATCTCCTTGCCCAGCCGTTCGCTGTAGAGAGCCCAGCCTTCCGTGTACGCCGTGTAGTACGACTGCTTCCTGAACTCCGGCAGCCCCGTCAACTCCTGCGCAATCGAGATCTGTAGATGATGCCCCGGAATGCCCTCGTGGTACGAGACCGCCTCCACCGGAGCCAGCGACCGCTCCGCAAAGTTATAGGTATTGACGTCCACTCGGCCCGGACGCTTGCCATCCGGGCTGCCCTGGTCGTAGTAAGCCGCCGCCTGATCCTTCTCGATATACGACGGTACTGCTATGACCTCCAGTTGGGCCTTGGGAAGTGTCCCAAACAGGCTCGGCAGCTTAGGCTGCATCTGCGCGATGTAGCCCTTGTAGGCATCCAGTAGAGCCTGCTTCGACGTCGGATGCTCCTTGGAATTCGTCTTCAGTGCCGCACTGAAGCTCTTCAGGTCGGAGAACCCCAGCTTCTTCACAATCGCCAGCATCTCCGTCTCGTCGCGCTTCACCTCATCCAATCCAATCTGATGGATCTCCGCGGCGGACTTGTTCAGCGTCGTGCTCTGCCGAACCCGATACGCATAGTAGGCATCCCCATTGGGCAGAGCCGATGCCCCCGGCTCCTTCAGCCCCTTCGGCACATACTCCGCCTTCAAAAACCTGCCGAAGCGCTGATATGCCGGCAGCACCTGCGTTTCAATCGCCTCCAGCAACTCACCAGAGATTCTCTTCTGCTCCGCCGCATCCACTGTCTTCGGAAACTTCTTCAGCGGCAGCGCAAACGGACTGTCTGCCGCCTTCTGGTCGGCCAGCGTCTGTGTCTGCGCCATGACCTTCTCCAGCAGATACTGCGGCGGCACCCGCCCCTCATCGATGCCCAACTCGATATTCGTCGTGATCTGTGTGAAGGCCGTCGGAATCTTCTTCAACCGCGCGATGTAGTCGTCGTAGTCCTTCACGGAATCGAACTGCAGGTTCTCGACCATCCGCGGCAGATCGGTGTGGATGCCGCTGAACTGGTTCACCGGCATCTCCCACTCCTTGAACTTCGCCCCCTCCTGATCATCGATCAGCGAACGCAACATCAGGTCCGCGGACAGCCGCTCCTGATCCGGCAGCCCTGTCGTATCGATCTCGCTAAGCCGCTGAATAAATCCCCGCCCTCGCGCCAGCGCCGCATTCACCTCCTGCGTCGAGTAGTCCGTAAGCTGGTCGTTATAACGCTTGTCGCCGAGATACGAGGCAAACTCCGGCGAATGCTTCAACCGGTCCTCCCATATCTCAGCAAGCAACTTCGACAGATCTTTACTGCGCTGAGCGGCCGGAGTCGTAGCTCCAGCGGAGACTTGAACCTGAGCCATCATTGGCCGCACGTTCATGCAGTAAGCCATCGACAATCCACCAATAAGCGCGAGCGAAATCTTCTTCATCAAAACTCTAAAACCTCAGTCGCTAGTGTATCGCGCAACCCACACCAGCCTACCGCGCAGCTTCCACTCCACCACCCGCCGAACAGCTGTCCAGCATTCGATAGAGCGTCGACCGGCTGATTCCCAGCATCTCTGCCGCGCGCAACTTATTGCCATCGCATTGCTTCAGCACATGCAGCACATGCCGTTCGACGACATCCTGCAACCGCGCCATCCCGTCCGCACTGACAGCCGAGCCAACATCCACGACGATCTCTTCAAATGATGGGAGATGATGTGCCTCAAGTACCTTGCTTTGGCTCTGCAAAACACCACACTGCACAAGGTTCTCCATCTCGCGGACATTCCCAGGCCAGCTATGCCCCTGCAGCCGCTCCATGGCAGAGTCTGAAACGGCACTCACCCTCTTCCCGTATGCTTGTGCGAACCGCGCCAGAAAGTGCATCGCGAGCTCACCGACGTCCTCCATCCGTTCCCGCAAAGGAGGCAGTGCAATCCCTACCATGCCGATCTTCTGATATAGCTCCACTCGAAAACGTCCGCTGCTGACCAATATCCGCAGATCCTGGTTCGTGGAAGCGATGATCCGCGTACCGATGCCTTGTAACGCCGCCGATCCCTCCTGAGCCCACTCATACCGCCGCAGCAAGCGCAGCAACCGGCCTTGGGCCTCCAGCGACATCTCCCCAATCTCGTCCAGAAACAGCGTTCCTTGCCGGGCTGCATGCATCAGCCAGCCGATGCGATCGGAGGAGGTTTGGCTATCAGCACCGACGCCGTCGTCTTCTCCGATCGAAGAGTCCAGGGTCGCCGCATCGCAGATCACAAATGGTCCAGCAGCGCCTCGGCTCATCCCGTGCAGTGCCCTCGCGACCAGTTCTTTCCCCGTACCCGGCTCGCCGCTTACCAATACCGAGCGAAAGTGCGGTCCTATGTGTCGCACCTGCAATCGCAGACGCTGCATGGCCGCACCTCTACCCACCATTCCGAAATCGTCCGGCTCAGCCGGCTGCTTAGCCTCTGTGGCGAGAGAAGGCATCTCCCGGGAACGAAGCGGCGAAGGACAAGCTGGAGAGTATCTGGAGGTCGACATGGCTTCTCCCTACATCGGCATAATCTGGCTTCAGGTGAGTCCACAAAACAGCAAAAGCCGGAGACAACCGCATTGCAGCGGTTATTTCCGGCTCTGGACCCTTTTTCTTTTTGTCTCTTACGCCGTTGTCGTGGCGCAGTAGGTATCAAAAGCCCGCGTCAGCTCCTGGGCAATCGCCGGTGCTGTCGAGGTCTCGATCGCCGACCGCTGCATCAGGTACACCAGCTGTCCATCGCGCAGAATCGCAATCGCCGGTGACGTGGGCGGATGTCCGCCGAAGTAGCTACGTGCCTTCTCGGTCGCCTCGCGGTCCTGTCCGGCAAACACTGTCACCGAATGATCCGGCGTTGTGGCGTGTTGCATCGCCAGCCGAACCCCCGGGCGCATCTTACCCGCCGCGCAACCGCAGATCGAATTCACCACCACCATCGTCGTTCCAGGCTGAGCCACTGCCGCGTCGACTTCAGCGGCGCTGCGTACTTCCTTCAAACCGGCGCGAGTCAACTCCTCGCGCATCGGGATCACCATAATCTCTGGATACATAAGCCTCTCCCCCTTGGAACTGCAAAACTGTCCGTCAAACAGACGTCTCCTTCGATTGTACGGGGTCAACCCGAGCAGCGCCACCCAGCCATCCCGCCGGTTGTTGTACCCTCAACCCGTGCAGAGTCTTACTAGCCCCACGATCAGAATCGAGCAGGACGTCCCCCTCGCCCCCTACACCACCTTCCGCATAGGCGGCCCAGCCCGCTTCTTCTGCGAGGTCACCACCGAAGCTGCCCTCCTCGAAGGCGTTGACTACGCCCGCCAGCGCGACTTTTCCCTCTTCATCCTGGGGGGTGGCAGCAATCTCCTCGTCAGCGATGCCGGCTTCGACGGCCTCGTCCTGCACATCGCCATTGATCAGCCGATTCAGGTGAACCCGACCGACCACGCCATCGACTACATCGTCAGCGCGGGCACTGACTGGAACAGCTTCGTCCTGCAGGTCTGCGAGCAGGGGATCAGCGGCATTGAATGCCTCGCCGGCATCCCTGGCTCCGTCGGTGGCACACCCGTCCAGAACGTAGGAGCCTACGGCCAGGAGGTAGCAGACACCATCACCAGCGTCCGCGCCCTCGACCTCCAGACCAACAGCTTTGTCGATCTCACTCACAAACAATGTGGCTTCGCCTACCGGCGCAGCATCTTCAACACCAGCCACCGCAATCGTTACATCGTCACCGCCGTTACGTTCCGCCTCGACCGCACGGCTAAACCCAATCTCACGTACACCGATCTGAAGCGTCACTTCGACGGCCCCGCTCCAACGCCCATCGACGTCTACCACGCAGTACGTAGCATCCGTCACGGCAAAGGCATGCTCATCGTCGAAGGCGAAGCCGACTCCCGCAGCGCCGGCTCCTTCTTCAAGAACCCAATCGTAGCCAAGGATCTCCTCCCCCAGATAGCCATCACCCTGGATATCCCAGTCGAAAAAATCCCCCACTGGCCAGCCGACAAAGGCCAGGTCAAACTCCCCGCCGCATGGCTCCTCGAGCAAGCCGGTTTCTCTAAAAACTTCGCTATGGGCCAGGCTGGAATCTCTTCCCGCCACACCCTCGCACTCATCAACCGCGGCAGCGCCACAGCAGCCGATATCGCCGCCCTCCGCGACACCATTCAGCAGCAGGTAAAGGCACGCTTCAATATCCAGCTCGAACAAGAGCCCGTCCAGTTAGGCTTCTAAAGACGTTCCACCAGTCTGCAGCTGCTTCATCAACCGGCGTCGCTCCATCGCCAGTACCTCCGCGGCAGGCCCTTGCTGCACCACTCTTCCGTCGGCGATCTTGATCACCTCAGCCCCCAGCTGAAATGCCTCGCCCACATCATGAGTCACCGAAAGCACCGGAGTCTTCCATCGTCGGAGCCAATCTCGTAGCTCAGCAAGCAACTCATCCCGCATCGCCACATCTAGCCCCGAGAAAGGTTCATCCAGCAACAGCAAAGCAGTACCGGGCCCACCAAACGTGACGGCCGAGATTACTGTCCTCGCGATTGAAACTCTCTGTCTCTCACCGCCGCTCAGATCCCGAGGCATCCTCTTGGCGAACCCTCCCAGATGGAACAACTCCAGCACTTGATCGGCGAGTTCGAGTCCGTCGTCTGGCTTCGA
>Ga0193743_1000962_pt1 | contig 22002 bp, 23 predicted proteins | sample L2c2metaG_FD_143038 | JGI IMG/M metagenome (GOLD analysis project Ga0193743, IMG submission 143038) | Soil microbial communities from a riparian zone of the East river system, Colorado, United States - L2c2 | ecosystem: Environmental > Terrestrial > Soil > Riparian zone | place: USA: East River... | reverse complement strand
ATTTAGATTTACAAAATCAAGAAGCACCAATTGGATTGATATGGGATTCACATGATCACAGCTGTGCTTATGATGCAGTATTTACAATATTAGGTGATATCTGGGTTTATAATCCAATCATGTGGTCCCATGAATTTGGATTAATGTCATCATTTGCTAATAAACTTGGTTTGGCTTTTTAACAAGTTTCATTGAAGCAGAAAATTTTTGAGAATGCAAGAAATTCTGTTCAAAATTTATTGCATAATAAATATCTGGTTGCCTTTCCATATGGTACAGCTGGAGTTGATATAACAGATCTCTTTGTTTATATGTTTACTGGAAAATTAGTTGGAAAATTAAAATATAATTGCACAGAATGTGGGACTGCTTCAACTTCTGCCACTAAAGTTACAAGTTTGTTCACAATCACTCATAAAAGATACAATTCAATTCAGGAACATATAGATGCCAACAATAACAAGACAAAAAAATGTAGTCACTGTGGTAAAGACAATTCCAGAACATATGAATACAATTCACCACAATGTTTTCAAATGATTGGATTTACACAAAATTCATGAGATATTGAAATCTCAAAGCAATCACATTAAAATAAGATGCTGGTCCAGTAATTTTACCTATTTGTGGGGCAATATATCACACTGGTAATCATTTTGTATCTAGAATAATATCACCAACAGGAGAAGTATGGTATTATGATGGGATTGAAACAAAATGTCAATGCATACGTGAAGGACATTTAATTGATTTCAGTGAATGTAGTCTAAAATATCATGGGATTAAGAGATGTGTTGGTGTAGTATATTCAGTAGATATATGGAATTATATAAAAAATAAAAATGTTGATAAAAAATTTAAACTCATAACTGCCATGCACCGCAATGTCAACCCCAATTTGTAGCTTAACACATGCACCCCACCTTAGCAGGACTCCATCCTTTTCTTTTAGGATCCCCTGCTAGGTGCACTTTCCTGTTGTATTATATGAATATGTTATTTAAGATCCCCTGCTAGATCTCGACTAAGTCACAGCTGCAGTTGCCCTAACACTCCCCCTCCTTTGTCTTTCTTTTACATATCCATTCCTTTTTTTTTAGATACCCGGGGAGGGTGTAAGCACACTCACACACAACCTTCCCATTTAGGACATTCTTCTTCTTATTTTGTACCAATCTCAACCACCTATATAAAGCACACCTTGTACAGTAATTGGGGATTCACTCCTTACACTTGTTCTCCCATCTTCTACTGTACTTAGAGCTCTACATTCATAATATCATACCCTATTCCTGTTCTGTCTCCGTTCTTGAGTGTTGTCGGCTCCATTATGGAGCCGTCTTCCAATGAGTTTTGCAGGTGAACACCAGGGTCAGAGAGAGGGGTTCATGTGTTGGAGTAAAATCAGGTCGCAGACCAATGTCATAGTGGTCATATACTTCATGACATTCATGCTGTATCTTAAAGTTTATCAAATATGTACCAACAATCTCTTCATCAGTCATCTCCTGGACCTCCAGATCAGTCAGCTGATTGATTGTGGGAGCAGCTTGCCTCTGGCATCGCTTGATGGGTGAGATAAGGACCAGAGGAGCAAAAACATCCTCAGTAACAAGGATTTCTGCATCTGAATCACTTGAACCTGGGGATACTGAAGAAAAGTGCTCTCCTGGGGTCTCAAACTGCAGCTGACATATCCAGACCTGTGGCCATGGGGGTGGAGTAATAGGTGGGTCCAGTGGTACATGATTAGCATGATCAGTAAGGGCTATAGGGGCTGCAGGTAGTGTAGTGGCAGATTTTCCAGCCTTAGGAGGCTTGGGAGCAGCCCTAGGAGGCATAACATCTGACAAGAGTGGGGGAAGGGAAGCAAACCATGCACAACAGTTGATAAGACAGCAGAATCATGTTAGGGGACGCTTTGCTTCATCCGACGTTTCCTCCAATATTTCTCTGTCACCTCTGTATATTCCTCCTCATCATCGCTAGCCCAAGATGGAGTGCACTCGTGACTCCGATACCAGAGTCCGATGATCACATGACGTAGCATTCCTATCACTGTTTCACCATTCTCCATCTTTTTTCATCATTTTATTATCTTTCATCATTTTATTATTTCGACTCCAATTTCTTGGTATATAGACATGCATCCCACCTTATCCTTTTCTTTTAGGATCCCCTGCTAGGTGCGCTTTCCTGTCGTATTTATGTTTATATATATGTTTAGGATCCCCTGCTAGATCTCGACTAAGTTGTTCTGCAGTTGCTCTAACAAATCATGCATGATGGCAGAAATTGAAACTTGATCTATATTTAGTACTAGTTATCTGGATATCTGCAGTTTGCTATATTTAGTTATGGATGCCCATAAATAGTTATTCAGATAAAATGGTCATGGATAGCAACTGGACCTTGTTGGTCTGTGTTAGTCCCTAGTCAAAGGAGTTCATTTGGTCAAACGCAGCCAGCATCACATGGACAGTTTAGGCCCAATCCACTGGCACTAGTGGCTACAGTACAATGCTACATGACACTGGTATGCACTTTATTGTACAAAGTGACTATTTCCTCTGAAAAAGTACTTACTCTAAAAAAATTTCAACCATGAAACACCTTGTTCAGAGTACAATTAGATTTCATTCCAAGCATGAATAATCCATTCTCTATGACGGGTCCATGATCCTGCATCCATTTGAACAAGCTTGATCAATTTTGGCAGAGAATATGGAAGGGATGGATTTGCTTGCAAAGCACCAATAATGTATGAGCTATACAAGACAAGTTAGTGTAAACTTGGATTAACTACTTAAGGTCCTCACATTACTGTTGCTGGTTTCAAATTGATGTCTTGCTGATGGCCATGCTTTTTCTTCAAGCTTAACTCCACACACATGGTATCCAAAGTCATCTTATAATGATGCCAAAATTGATATGCACGTATAAGTTGCCCATGGGATGGCATATTGTTCTGGTCTGATTGATACCAATGCCTGTATGATTTAAAGATAAACTACTTCAAATTAGAAGAAAATAGCTCACTTACTGATCTTTTCCCAGTGTTGGCCATTTGACATTAGAGGTAAAAATAGACTTTTTATCAGTGAAAGTAATAGCATTAAGCTGAGCAATGCTGCAAAGTTTTTGATATACTACCATTGATGAATGAACATCATTTGCAGCATCTAGAGGAAAAGAAAACAATCATATAAAGTTAGACTAGGGCATTGCCATTAACATGCATTGCCATTAACACACAGTACTCACAATCAATTTGTTGCTTCTCAAGTTTGAGCTCCCAGTTACTGGTCCTTTCATCACCCTTCTCAAGTTGCATTCCACAATACCATTGAACAAGCTATTGATTGAATTATGTTTAACATACCATACAGGTATCTAGAATGACTTACCTTTACAAGGCTGATAATTTTTCTTTTGCTTGTTGATCTGTTTTGAGAACCAATTGGATCAGCCAGTAAAGCTAAGGCTCCTAGCTCCATTAGATTTTGAGCAAGGATACCATAATCCCGAAACAATTTGTTGCCATCATCTCAAGGTCCAGTCAGAATAATAAAGCCCAGGCTAAATGGAGCATCTCACTAAGAATGTTTACACCAATCTTTGGAATTTCGTGATTCTCGAGCAGGGACTGAGTGATTTTTTTAGCCGCCCCTATCTTGGATCCAGCAATGGTGAATAAAATACTCTTACCTGTAATTTAATCGGAAATCCTGACAACAAACAAGATTAGCTTGAGTGAGGAGAGCGGCAGACAATAGAAGACAACATACGGCTCATGTTATATATCTGAATGACTAGAATAAAGCCACTTGAATCCGCTACTTGAACAACGGCTGTCCGCCTTTCAAGCAAGGTACTTGAAGCTGCACCTTTTTGTCTTACAAAGAATACACGCCACTCAATATCTAAAGCCACGGGACTCACGACGGCATTTCAGTATCATAGACAGATGAGATACTTATAGAAAGGCATACCCAGCTTTAAGTCCAGCTATTAAATCATTGGCTTCCTCTTCGTGTTGGGTGTATACAACAACGGGTGAGGGTTTGTAATGCTTGTATGAGTAGACGGGAAACTGGTTGAGATTATCTTTGAGCTGTGGACCTGGCGGCGTAATATCTGGTGTATCTGGTACAGAGTTCGAAGCCGCGCGTGTGTTGAAGTCGAGTTTTCCAGAGACAGCGCTTGGGTTTGTTGAGATTACTTTCAAAGAGGCGGGTGGAGAAGATGCTTTTGATGGAAGGTAGCGAGGGTCACTCGACCAACTGTTGGATGCATGATGTATACGAGGACGGAAGAAAGGGTGTATACTAATGTTCTCAGCTGGAGGTTATGCTATTATAAGCGAGGTGAACACACGGTTTAGAGTTAGCTTGTCCAGCAAGTTTCTCCTTCACGCAGGTTCTTGTCACAGTTATATTGGATTCCGATTTAAGTGGGAATGGTCCAGATATTTCAATCTCAGAGTCGTCTTCATCGAAAGTCAGCTTCAACGCGTCGAGGGAAGCAACGACATTGTTCGAGTTCTCAAGATGAGTCTCGCGTTTCGTTGATATTCCTTTTGAGAGCGTGGTATCAGAGTGAAAGTGGGTCCGCGAGGAGGTAAGCCTCTTCGATGCAAGTTCTCTGATCATCTTAGCAGGTGAACGAATCCCGACGAGAGAAACGAGTTAGAAGTTGAAGCCAAGTTTAACTTGAGATAATTAATATCAACATCACGTGTGCAAATCTAGTACTCTAGACTAAGGCGTGAAAGCAATCAAGCTTGAAAATGGAAAGACTTTGATATCCAAAACTAAGTTGCTTCTTCTGCGACGCGTTGTTGCCTTCTAGCCTTCTTCGCTGCGTTGGCAGCCGCAGCCTTTTGTCTCTTGGCCTCAGCACGAGCAAGCTAATGAATTCATTCGTGAGTCGAACGGGAATCTGAATGTGCTGCATGCATACCTTCTCCTCTTCTTCTTTCTGTTTGGCCTCCAGTTCTGCCTTGTTCCTTTCTTCTTCTTCTTCCTGCTTCGTTTTCTTAGCGGGGGCATTAGGCGTGTTAACACGCTTTTTCGCTTCACGAGCTTCTTTCTCTTGTTGCTTGATACGTTTGATGCGGGGGTCAAGACTGAAACGAAGCAGTAAGGAGACAATAGAATTCTTCCTGAACTCGGAACCCACCTGAGTGTCATATCGACCAATCCTCTCAATTTTGCAATATCCTCCTTTTTTCTTCGTGCTCGTTCCGCTTTGTTCTTCTTTTCGGTGTATCTCTTGTCGTCACGGCTAATATACCGATCAGCACAGATTTAGAGGCATATATCAGAAGGTAACCAAAACAAACCTGTCGCTGCCCTCATTGACTTCCTTATCTAGCCATTCGAAGCTCCTCCAGCTATCAAAGTTATACCAAAAGTCGTAGAAACCTTCAACCTCCTCCTTGCTAGAGTCAATATGACCAAGGCCAGGGACGGGTTGGAACAATATGACCAAGGCCAGGGACGGGTTGGAACTTGGAAAAGCGCGAGTAAAGTTCGAAGACAGAGGCAAGGGCTGTGAAAAAGTCTAGATTCTTGTTCTACGAAAAAAAAAAAAAAATATGAGGAGTGAAAATTGGCGGGCGCCTGCCCTGTCGTAAATTAATGGCCTACTTTGATTTCCGATGCGGTGGGCATATCTTCCTCAAGGTCCAAGAATACCGGGTCTACAGAGTCGAACTGACGGCGTTTTTCCGGATTGGTAAGAACCTCGTGAGCCTTCTGAATACACTTGAAGAAAGCATCGTCATTGGTGTTTTGATTGACTCCGGCAAGGTAGAGCGAGTTTGAAGCTGCAGATGATGTGGATGATGCCTTTTTGTCAGGGTGATGCTTTAAAACTTTCTTGCGATCTGCAGAATAGTCTGAAATTTTGAACTTTAAACAAGTGATAGAACCAACGAACGGGCTACTTTGATTTGCTCCGGAGAAGCTTTATAACGAAGGTGAGAGAGACCAAGGACGGCGTATTGATCTTGTTTCTGAGAAACGGTGAGTCAGCCTGAGTGCGATATGTACATGGAAGCAACAAAGTCTACCTTCCACTCCTTAGGATCTAATTTGAGCAGCTCTTGAGTCTCCTCTTCATCGCCAACGCCTAAATCATCTTCGCCAGCCACATCATCCCCATGGAGGGCAGCCAGACGCTCGCGTTCGGCTGTAAGATGTTTATCCAGTGAAGAGAAAGAGTACGCATGATGTAACGATACTCGAAGATGCGTCAAGTAGGCTGGTCCTACTGGAAGGAGGGTCCGATGACCTGAGGGGTGAGTAGCTAAATAACAAGGCGGTAAGTTTTCGATGACTTGGATCGGAATCAAGCTATACCGGAGATACGTGACGTCGAATCAAGCTATACCGGAGATACGTGACGTCGAAGGTATATTTGGGAGCTTATAGGATGAAGAAACAGGAGGAGCAACCACCGAGAGTACCTGAACCGTCGCCATGAGTTAGTAATAGAGAGGGTTGAACTTTTTTTTTCTTTTTTTTGTCACGCCATGATAATGTGTGACAACAAGTAGAAAATTCTAGGTACGAGCAATGCAGACATTGACGGAAATACAAAAATTGTCAAAGGATGTGAGGACTTCATAGTCAAGCAACGTCCATTCCAACGCCAAATTGCGAAGGATGCAAATGCTGGAAGATGCTCCGGCTTAATTGAGGCCTATATCTTTATCTGCCCTTTCAGAAACCGTACCCTGACCTAAACAAGCGAATAAGAGTTGCTATCGTATGTATCACGATAGTTGCTGTAAGGGTTCAAGTTGAAGTTGAAAGGAATTCGTTGGAGTTGATATTTATCATACAGTACCACGTGATACTAGTATGCACGTGACGATGATACACACTAACATAGGCACATAAAATGTGTCTTTGTTCTCTTCAAGCTCAACTTTCAACGTTGAACCTCTCTCTTCTGGCTGGAATGAATTGCACGACCCGCGCGGCTCACACTTTCACGGCCCAATTTCTCGCTGATCCACCAGCCAATGTCCACCATCTTCTTCAGGTCAACCGTTCCTCCGCCTTCAGCTGAACCACTGACACGATATTGGGAGCCTTGAAGTGCATATAAAACGTCTTCGGTAGCTACATTGCCTGTCGCGCCTGGTGAGTAGGGACATCCTCCCAGTCCAGCCACTGAAGCGTCGATCGTCCGGATGCCGTGTTGAAGAGCCGTAAGGACATTTGCAATGCCCGTTCCATAGGTATCATGGAACTTACATCCAGATATTAATGACTTTCTGCCAACATTTAATTTCACTCACATGTCCCTAAAAGATCAAGTTGACGAAATCAATATTATTTGAAAACATTGAGAGATGGAAAAAGCTTGCAGCCAATTTGTCCACAGGGATAGCCTTCTTGACTTCCTCAAGCATTTCGGCCACTTCATGAGGTCTGCCTTGCCCAACCGTCTCCCCAAGGCTCACCTCATAGCATCCCATATCCAAAAGTTCCTTGGTCACGTCTCTCACACGTTTAAAATCCGTCCTTCCTTCAAAAGGACAGGCAACAACCACGCTCACATACCCTCTAACACGCAACCCCTTTTCCAAAGCGGCACGCGTTACAATCTCCAACTTCTTCAGGGATTCAGCTACTGAACAATTGAGATTCCTTCGAGCAAACGAGTCTGTGGCTGCTGTAAAGACAGAAATTTCATCTGTAAGGGGTGGGGATCCCGGATAACTTTCAAGTAGCGCTAGGAGGTCCTCCAATCCCCGTTGATTTGGCACGAGTACAGCATAATGAACATTTGGTAGCCTTTCGATACCTCTGAGCACCTCAGCTGTACCAGCCATCTACCTCAGTTAAAGATTCATTCCAGAAAGTTAAACATCATTCATGCAACTGAAGGAATATGCAAACCTGCGGAACCCATTTCGGACTGACGAAACTCCCTGCCTCAACATTCGTCACACCTGCCCGTGCCAACCTATTGATTAGCTCGACTTTGAGTTCAACCGGTATAACTAAACCCTTCTCGTTCTGTAGTCCATCACGAGGGCCCACCTCCACAATATTCACTACCTTCTCTGCAGATGCAGAGGCGGGGAGAGCATATGTCCTCCTCAGTCGAGTTCTTAGCAATGAGGATGCCGATGTTCTGAGTGGTAATATCATGCTCAAAAATGTTTGATCATGTTGAGCGTTGGAATTTGTCAATTAGTTATGTAAGTATCACGGTAAAGTAGGAATTCAATATTTGTAGCAGCTGTGCAGAGTAACCTCCGTAAATAGGAAGATTCGATAAAGCTATACAACAGTGAAGAAATAAGAGTAGGTAAAAACAATGGAATCAAGATTAGGACACGTTAAAACGACTCTCCCTTGCTAGAAGTTTGTGATATGCAGTTCAAGATGATTCTCAAGATGATACCCTCTTGGAGTGACGATGGTCATCGAATCATCATCGGCTGGGGATCCTCGCGGGATCGAACGCCAAAAGATAAACGCTATTTGCTCTTGTCTTCTTTGGTCTCCTTCTGTTTGTCATCTAGACTTGCTTTCGCCATTTTGCTGTGAAGGTCATCATTACTATCCACCGAAATGTCGTCCACTTTTTTCAACGTTGCTCCTTCTTGATATGTGATATTTGCATTCTATTGACAATCATGTCAGTAATCTATTAGCTCCATTCGAGGCAGATGTATAAAACACATACCTCCAGGGTTTCCTAGGAAAGGTCAGGCGAAGCGATCAGTCTTGTAGAAGAACGTAACAGAACAACCAACGCACTTTCGCAGATTCCTCCTTGTACTTATAGATATCCTCTCTCATCTGAGCCTTTCCTGTGTCATGTTCTGAGTGGGCAAGAGATGCCATTCGGTGGACAGCTTTGATGCTGAATGCAGCTTTTCGCCCTATATCAAAAAACATCAGTTATAAACGCCAACTTTGAAAAACTGACGGAAAACATACACAACTGCTTGGCATCGAAAGCCCTCTTCACGTTCGGCAGAAGATCGGCGGGACCACCATCTGATCTAGCTGGATCTGGCACGAAGTGAGGTTGTTCATCCGCTAACCACTGTCGATCCCGTTCAACATACGCAACAAGGAAAGCTGGAATCAAGCTTACCTTGTGTTGTAGCGCAATTTCTGCAGTCGGTCTCTTTACAGGATCAACTGTCAAACATGTCCTAACGAAATCCTTGGCCGTTGGGGAAACATTCTGCCAGTACTCATCAGGTTCAAATTTGTAATCACCAGCTATGATCGCCTCCATTTCTTGTTGTTGAGAGTCACGATCGAACGGCGTGTATCCGGCAAGAAGGAAATAAGTGATCACACCCATTGCCCAGATGTCGACAGGTTTTCCATGTCCGCCTATTCAAAAAAAATGAGCGACAAGAAAAAAAAACAGGGCTACAACCGACTTTTCTTGAAGATTTCTGGCGCCATATACTGCAAAAGCGATCAACGAGACGACGTGGCAAATTTGACACGGCTTCTCACCCCTGGTGTGCCACAAATTTCAGTCAACATATTTAATTTTTCCTCTTCCATGACCCTGCTCAAACCAAAATCAGCAATCATGATATCAGCATCCTCCGGTGGTTCACGGAATAGCAGATTTTCAGGTTTCAAATCTGTAGATCTATAAACACATGCGTACGACGAACGAACGGAAGTGTGGACATACCGCGGTGAACGACGCCAGATTGGTGAAGGTATTTGACGGCCTTGAAGATGATTTTAACTAGAGACGCAGCATCACTGCCTTGATTGATTAAGAAAGTAGAAAGTAGGCGATCTACGAGGCACTCACGCTTCATAGTAGTTGCCTTTTGCGCAGATGCGGTCGAATAGCTCTCCGCCCGTGCAGAGATCGAAACAAAGGTAGAGATTGTGGGCTGTCTAGGGTTGGGATGAGATCAAACCAAGGATACTTCTTTGATTGGTCTGGATCGGCACACCTCGAAGTAATCGTGAAGAGTAACGATATTGCGATGACCACTTGAAATACGCTTAAGGACTGCGATCTCATTGCGGACCTGATTGATGAATATAAGATGGATGGAAGGCGATAGAAAAGGAGGAGAGACCATGTGTTCGCGACCTTCCATAAGTCTCTTGTTTATGACTTTGCAAGCAAAGTATTTGCCTGTTTCGACATGAATGGCTTCCTTCACGATGGCATAGGTTCCACTGCCAAGGGTCTTCCCAGTTTTATACTTTGGTGATGATGAGCTAGATGAAATAAAAGGGATAATGGATATCATTTACTTGACAAGGAACGGTGACTGGCATCGAGTTAGATTGTTGTAGTTGCTTATCAAGTTACTTATAAGGACACAGCCACAAACGATATGCAGGTAAGTAAAGGCACGTACTGGAGCAGCAGCCCTGTTCCGTTCTGTCTCGTAGATTGGTGTCTCATGGTCACTGCTTGTTGCCTCCCGCTCGACACCGTTGCTAGGTTTCTCATCGTTCCCAGTATTCTCTTGAGTGGACCGACCCGGTCGTCGAAGCACAGATTTCAGTTGGTCACTAGCCACTCGTGAATACCGCTGCAATTGCTTGTTGGATCGACTTTGTGAGCTGCCCATGATGTTGCCGCGCAGAGTCCAGATGAAGTGGTGTTGATTAAAGGGACGTTCAAAGAGGCCGAATTGTGTTTATATTAGACACCGCCACGCTGTCGATGGCAGGCCTTCTGCAGTGCATTCTTTTTCTTGCTCTAGTCTACGGAAACATGCGGCTAGCGTCACTGTGCCAAACTGCCTCTGAGTCAAACGATGACTTTATGTACATTCATGACCCTTTCATCATAATTAATCGAGAGCCAAATTCATATTGACATCGATACTTGCACAACCGTTCATATATATTCAGTCCTTTTCTGTACCGTATCGTATGAGAGTACTATTGCCATCTCATCTTGGCCGAAATTGAATACCAAACTGAAGGAGTGAGTGAGTCCGCACAAGGGGAGAACACAAGGTAGGAAAAGATCTAGCCTGAAAATAAAATACGTAAAGCTACAAGTAATGCAAATAAGTTATTCATTTTGTGCCTGTGGAGGTGAATCATTTAAGAGAGAATCCATGACAATATATACTGGATCAACCCCACCTTCTAGTGCTCTAACAATTCCAAACGCAGCTGCAGCTGCGAGGCCACCAACCATGAGGGTGCTGAAAGCGCCCCAGACATAGCCAGCTGGGCTTTGACTAGCACCAGTTACGCGTGACTTGACAGCACCGAACACAAGCAACACAATTCCAGTCACGATAGAAGAGTATATGAGGGCGATTTGTGCACGGGGGATGAAGAAGTAAGGCAGGAGGGGAATTAAACCACCAATCAAATATCCCATGCCGATGGTGAATGCGGAGACATACATGCGACGATTGGGAATTTCCTCTGTAGACAATTACTTAAGAGAGTATTCAAAGGAATGAATAAAAGCATACACACCCAGACCTTGCCCAAATTTAAGCAAGAAAGCAGTTAATCCTATATCTTGGCTCCATTTTAGGCCCACATTTTCTGGATCCGTGCCACCACCAGTAGACAGGGTGCCATTTCCTTGGCTGTCCACTTCCACGTCTCTCAGACACCGCGCGACGGCTTGGCAAGTCTTTTCATCAACTCCGACAGGACCTAGAACCTCCAAAACCTCTCGCTCCATCTCTCCTGCACAACTCTTGATGACTCGTTGTGCAGTATGGTGGCGAAGATAACGGTAATGATCGCGCTCCGCCTGCGAAGCGAGAAAGCCTCCAATACCCATCGATATAGCACCGGCAATAAGTTCAGCAATGCCGCCTAAGACTACGAGGTTTGATTCTCCAAGTGAGGAAAGACCTGCTGTAAGTGCGAAGGGAACGGTAAGCCCGTCGGAGAGACCAATAACGCTAAATTCCATGTAAATTTGTAAAACATCGCGTCCAAGAGAATCAAACGTCTTACACGTCGCGAACAACGTCGGGATCGATCAAAGTACGCTCATCATCAATGAGCTCTTTACAGCAAATGCCATGTTCTCGTGCATTTCTAGCACATTTGGCGGCTGGTGGGGTCTGAACACCAGGTGCTGAAGCATCAATAGGCCATACTGGAGACTTTTTCTGTTTTACGGAGGTGTTTGGACGAGAAGGAAGAGGAACGACAGTCGAAATGGAAGAGTCTGAGAGTGACATGGTGGTGGAAAGAAAAGGAGGGAGTGGCAGACATCAAGCAAACAGGGAGACCAACTTCAAAAAAAAAAATTGGTCTTTGGTCCGGTTATATATATAGATCAACCAATCACAGCTCGGGCATTACTACGCACCTACATCATACCTGGTAATTAGTCTGGTCATCTTCCTAGGGCAAAGGCGTCAAACGATTAGCTAGTATTACTTCAATTAATCACATCTAGCAGAATACATAGGCACTAGCCTGCATCTTGAGCACGGTTCAAGCCAACGTCCGTGGTGAAAAAGCTACCACCATCGCCTCATTAACAGCTCCTCCTTCTTTGATTTTCAGCCATCGGCCCAATCTATGTTCCTGACCTAAGCCCGCAACCAACAGAAAAGGCCGTACTTCCGACTCCTTTGTAATCTGAGATGTGGGTTCTTGAATTGAGAAGGCTGCCCGCGACGATGAAGAACCCCAAGCTATTGTGTTTGAAAAACCTTTCGGCGGTGTTAGAAGCTGAAGAGAGTTCACCACTCCCGGCGCAGGTATTTTGCCAACGAGACTAAAAGAATTCAGTTTAGAGTCAAGTTTCCATATTCGAATGTCACCCTCCCATGAACCTAAATGAAAAGAAAAAAGGTTTAGAAAATAAGGCACAACAATGGTGAATGAATGGCCCCTTCATACCTGACATAAATAAGTTTGAATATCTTAAACTCGCTAGAGCTGTGATCCACCTTGGGGTCCGAATAACTCCTTCTGATTCAGAATGTGCTTCATTAAACCCATGTGCAACGCCTTCTGTGAAAACTGGCTTTTTCCTGTGTAAACTCCACAAGCATATTGATCTGAAGGAGGATTGTGCGAGTCTGAATGATGAATCATTTAAGGGTAACAGGAAACCTACCCGCTGTCGCCTCCACTTAAGAATGTCGTTTCATCAATCATAGCAACACACTCGAGACTCCCTTCAATAAACTTCTTCCCTTCTTTGTTTCCCTTTCCTTTCGCTCGCGAGCCTACCTCCATCCCATCTTCATCCACATCGTCGCCTTCGTCATCTCCCAACAATCCTCCCTCCAAAACCTCCCTTATTCGACTTCTCCCCCCACCACGAAGCACAATCTGTGTCTCTTCAGCAATCTTCCAATATCGCAATGTCTTGTCACGACCTCCAACGCTTACACAGTTCTCCCCTCTCAAAGCGTCAAGTCCCAAAACGTGATCTTGATGTCCAAACTGCGTTTCCACATAACCCATGACTGATGGTGAGAGATCGTAGACCTTGACCGTCCTATCAAATGAACCAGAGTAGAGCTGATTCGTCCCTTTGCGGAAAACCACATTCTGGAGTAAGAAGTGAGCTTCTGGTTGATGTAGTGATATTGACAGGCTTACCGAGACTGCATCCTTGTGACCCAAGTGCCCTGAGAACGCCTTGACCCACTCGCATGTTTCCGTATCCCAGACGCATACCCTTTTATCTCTCCCAGCACTTGCCAATAGTTTCTCATCTCCACTCAACGCCAACGAAAGAACCTCATCCGTATGCCCTTTAATATCTGGATCCAATGTAGCCTTTCCCTTCCCCTTCCTGTCCGTGTTCAGCGGTCGGATTTTGTAGTTTGTAGTCAATTTTTTGCCAGTAGACAAGTCCCATTTCACAATAGTCCCTTCTTTTCCGGACGTGAACAAGAATTTTCCCGATGCTGAAGCAATGGCAGAAGTTACAGAGAAACGATGTCCACGTGTATGAAGCACAGTACTGGGAGGTTGAGTAAAATCAAACTAGAAGTCTTTTAGTAGAGAAAAAAGTAATGGTAGAAAATAGTATCACGTACGGAATCTGCGACGAAAAGATGAACTTTGCCAGAATGCTCCAATACATCCTGTTTGAGTCGAGCGGAAATGAGTTCCTTGTCAATATCGGCAGCGTCAAATTCTCCGTCCGCTGTATAAAATCAGGGAGTAAGCATGGTTGCATCAAAACCAGTTTTGAGACTCGCCTAAATCAACTTTGACGCTGTCCAGATATAATTGAGCCAACCGAAGTCGTTTTTCAGCAGGCGTTTCGTTTTCATCTTCTTCCCCACTGGCCCCTGGATCTTCATCCATATTAGCCCTAAGATCCATATCGTCAATACCATCATCCCCTTCATCCGTCTGGTCAGACAACTCCTCATCTACACGAGATTTTCGTTTATGAACGCCATTCACTTTTGATTTCTTGCCCTCTTGCGAGGCTGTGGCCTTGCGAGGATTTTTTTTTGATTTCCCAGGAGCCTCACCATTCGCAAATGATTCGGTACGTTTTCTTTTACGAGGCTTGGAGGATGTGAAGAAAGAGTCAGGCATAACCCTTTCTTTTCAAACCTTGTTTTTCGCGATAAAAAAATTTGTATGGTTATTTGGCGCTAGTTGGTTCCAATGGTTAAGGACAATTCAAGCCAGCCTGGACTGTTTGCCAGCAAATGACCATGTCCTCATTGAAAATCATTGCTCTCAGTGGGCCTGGCTTCATACTTAGACTTATTTTTTGTCTTTCACTTCATCCATGAGACACAGATACGGAGGGCGACCCGATGTCACAGTCACTACATAGGCATTTCAGGCACCTCCGATTTTCTACGATGCAGTTCTACTTCTCGAAGCAAAGGGAAAACGTATCTGTTTGCATCTCCATGACGAGAATGACAAATAAGCAGACGGCGAAGCTATGATAGCCATGCCATTTCATAATCATTTCTTCGTCTCTACACAGCACCCATGTCGTGAGTTCATGAGAAAAGCTTATGACAACCGGAGAAATTTGATCGCTGTCTCTGCAAAACCTCCATTAGTAGTGCCTGAGTGTTCTGCCAGAATGTAATGGGGAGGCTGGTGTTGGTTTCGGAGACACGATGGTCCTAGGGATCAATATGTTCAGTAAAATAAGAGTACCCATTCGCAAATACATGCAGTTGGCCATTAGAGCTGGCCACTCAATTGACACCGACAGTCACGCGTTTCTGCTTTTGTTCTGATGATTTATCCCGGTCCAAGGTTGTGGTGGTCTTGTCCTCGACATTTGCCATCGATAAAAGCCCTTTCGCAGCATACCCGTTTTTTCTCAAATTCACATCCACTAATGCGCCCCCTCACCATAGACGGACTTAACCCCGCCCTTCAGAAGGTACAATATGCTGTGCGTGGCGAGCTCGCCATCAAGGCTGAGGTCCTCAGAGATAAGCTCAAGGAGCCCAACCATGGCCTTCCTTTCGACAAAGTCATCTCTTCCAATATCGGAAACCCCCAGCAAAAAGGATTAGATCAGCCACCCATCACCTTCACCAGGCAGGTAAGGACCATCCCAACAATCTATGATCTGTGGCTTGAATTCATCCATCGATCTTGAATCCAGGTCGCTGCTCTCATGGAATGGCCAGAATTGGCTAATCTAGCACCCAATGCTTTCCCGCAAGATGTTATCGAACGTGCGAAGGAGTTGTCTGAGGAAATTGGATCAATAGGCGCATACTCCCATAGCCAGGGTGTTCCCTTTATCCGGAAAAATGTTGCCAAATTCATCGAAGGTGCGCACGCTCTCCTGGCACCATACCATCCTTTCTTATCAGTGTTCAGAGCGTGATGGCTACCCATCTGACCCCGCAAACATATTTTTGACCGGAGGAGCTTCAGCCGGTGTATCTCTTCTGATCAATATGCTTATATCCTCACCGAAGGCTGGAATCCTTATTCCTATTCCTCAATACCCCCTGTACACCGCATCTCTTGCTCAACATCAGGGTCTTCCAATACCTTACCATCTAGACGAATCATCCGGCTGGTCCACTTCCGTTACTGATATCGAAGTAGCTCTTGCAAAAGCCCACAAGGAAGGTGTGATTGCAAAGGGTCTCGTCATTATTAATCCTGGCAATCCAACAGGCGCTGTGCTCGACGAGGCAACTCAGGAAAAGCTTGTAGACCTCTGCGAAAAATATTCCCTGGTGCTTTTAGCCGACGAGGTCTATCAAAACAATCTTCATCGCCCCGATATTCACACCTTCACATCATTCAAAAAAGTGGTCGCTAAAAAGCAGTCACTCATTCCTCTCGTGTCGTTTCACTCCATATCCAAAGGCGTTTCTGGAGAATGCGGCCGACGTGGTGGATACTTCGAATGTACCAACTTTTCAGACGACGTCCTTGCGCTCATTTACAAGATGGTCTCAGTTGGCCTCTGCCCGCCTCTTGGCGGACAAATTGGGGTTGATTCGATGGTAAGACCACCTAAGCCTGGCCAAGAGAGCTACGAGCTGTGGAAGAAGGAGACCGACGCTATCCACGCCGCATTGGCTTCACGCACACAAACCATGGCAGCGCGGTTGAATGCACTGCCGGGTGTTTCATGCGTCGACTCTCCAGGTGCCTTATATTTGTATCCCCAAATCACATTATCGAAGAAAGCCCAGGAGGCAGCCAGGGAAGCAGGGAAAGAGCCGGATGTCTTTTACTCGTTGGGCCTGCTTGACGAAACCGGTATCTGTGTCGTCGCAGGAAGCGGTTTCGGGCAAAAGGAAGGAGAGTGGCATTATAGACTGACATGCCTGTGTCCTGGCGTAGATGAGTATGTAGGAAAACTCGAGAAATTCCACCAAAGGTTTGTCGAAAAGTATGGTTTACAATGAAGGCTTTAAATTCCGGTTTCCCATCGGCACATGCCAGTAGACGGTCACTCAGCCCTCTATCGTGAAGATTCTGATCCTCCACCCTGTTATATGTAGATCTGTAGATATACTTCTTTGCTCCCGAAAAAAATAAATTCCATTTGCCAAGGGTTTTGGTTCAGACTTTACATTCCGGTTGCCCATCGGCTCCGGTTGCCCATCGGCACATGTCATGATCAATAGACGATTGCAGTATGGTGAAGATTCTGATTTTCCACACTGTTATATGTAGATCTGTAGATGATATACTTCTTTGTTCCCCAAAAAAAAAAAACCCCCCGCGGGGGCGAACTCAATCGATGAACGTGGTGTAATCACTGAGGCCTGAGGACTGGCTGTCCTTTGTGCCGTACTGCTTTATTCATACTATATGGAACTTTGAAGGGATGGTATGGGTCCAAATTTGTAACGTACCCGAAACCAATAGAACCAAACAGCACAAGCATGCACTTCGAGTCATCAAATCCAGGGTCCATGGATTTTTGTTCCAAGTTGGAATGGAATACCTCTGATAAAAGCCTGTAGAGCTGTTTTCAGAATTAATTCCCGAGTCAAGTCGACCCTATATGAAAGGTTGGAATGTGATATTCACTGCTTCACAAGAGTTGCCAAGAGCCTCAGGCTGGCGCCACGCACTAGAAGCCGACTTGAAATTCCCATCGATACGACTATCTCGTCCAATTTTAATTTTAAAAAGCAACATCAAACCTTGTGAAAATATTTAGACCGTGAAATTTGCGGGGAGTACCATTGCTATACTAGGCCGCTAGTGGTAGTGGGACCATTTAGAATTTGCACCACCATACTTTCAACTCGATTAATTACGCCGAGTTTGTCAACTGGCGATGGCTGTGCCAAGCCACGATGTCTGGACATTCGAGGAGCACAAGAAAGGAAAGGCTTCCTGAATGCAGCAAACTTACTAATTTTGGAGCAATTTGTTTAAGATGATCCCGCGACATGTATAGCCAGGTACTACTCTGAGAAAGACATTCAAGTTGACTCTAGGAAAAGAATTCGCAGGAGCAAGGGTCCAAGGATTAAAGTTGATCCAAGTGTAGAATGATAGAAAGTTTCCTTGGGTGAGTTCGGGTCCTCAAGAGATGGTAATTAAAGGAATGACACCATGGCAAATGGCCTATCACGACCCACCCGAAATTATGGCGAACTGGTGGGCTATCAATCTCGACGCTTTCGTTGAAGGACGACTACTAAGACTGAGGCCGTCAACCACTCATTGTAGATTAGTGATCTGCATAGCATGTCAGTTATGCTCCCACTAGTTGCGTCTGACCGTTCTCGGAAGGTAGCTTTGCGTGTATTTCCCATGTTCTGTTAGGTTGTACGCACCGCCATACATTAGACGCTCGAATTGGGGTGGAGCGTCGTGCGACATCGGGTACTCAAGTACTCACGACTGGATGGTTGTGTCAAGCAAAAGAAAAGAGTGCGAAGAACAAAGCAAGCATGAGGAAGGGTTGAAGGGGTATATGAGTGTGCGCATCTTGTTGTGTCCGTGACATAGAAGGTGAAACTTGTTCCTTGGCAAGGGAACAAAAGATAAATCCAGCGAAAATCCCTCACCGAACGCCTGTACAGCCTTGATGGAATTGAGATGATACCGATGTCATGAGATTCGCCAGAATGGCTTTGGTTAGTCCTAAGCACTAGTTAATTCACGTGTTTGGGGGGAAGGGTTGGGGACCAACGTTGTAGGAAAACTGTGGCTGTGTAGATGGGCATTCGTCATGATCCAGATGACCGGGTGTGGTAGTTTTTCAAGAATATTCTGAATCTCCTTGGGAATATATTTCCAGTACATGTAATTCTGTGGGGAAGATAGCAAGCATGAGGCCAGAGTAAGGAGGTTGCGCGGTTTGGAATTGGCGACCTCTGGCGAAAAGAGCTCAAATAAGGAGTTGATTTTTAGAACAAAATGTGGATAAAATGGTAATAAATGTTGTACAAGTATGGGGATTACAGTAAAGTCCGTTTGAGAACCAAACAAATGAAATCATCGGGACAGGGTCCAACGGTCCGATTTAGGGTTAACTTTATTTGGCACTATTTACTTTTTTATGTGTTTATGGTCTGTGCGTTTGTTGAGGGAGACCGGTCCTGTCAACTCTCGTCAACATCCCAACCTCCTCCATAAACCATGATTAAAATCGCTTTCTCACCCAGCCATCTACTCATACCCCACTAACACACCCCAGCGCTTGTCGCTGGCGAGCTTGCTCGCCCGCGGGACATTTTTCAATATGGTACGTAACGCTCGTAATCCCTAATACTCTCGTCATCTTCATCGACATCCCCCCTTCCTCGTTGTCTAGATCATCAGCAGCAGAAAATACGCGTGGTATACCCCTTTTTTTCTCTCGCACAGTCCGATCATCGTATCTCATTTCTTCCCCCCACAGTGAGACCTGTATCAAAGGTCATCGCTCGTCATCATGTAAACACACAGATCGACCTCTCTTTGAAATCAAAAAGAAAGGTCGACCAGTCACTCAATGTGAACACTGTCGAGAGCTTCGAAAAACAAGACAAGTCCATGTAAAATGCATCTGTGAATCCAGAGCCGAATCTTCTTTCCCAAAGCATGGTGTGTTAACCCCGAACACTCTTGGTCACCGTCACGATTGGCTCATGGATAAGATTATATTTCATGTTCTTCATTCCTCAGGTCCCAAGCCAGGATTTGAGAGCGCCGCGTTTCCAAATGGCTTACCAGAAGCCTTGGAAGCGTCGGTCGCATTTCAGAGCCCAGGGGAAGGAACATCTTCAGACTCTGACCATGGTGGTATGCAGCTCCTCACTAGGCGATATCTTTTTTGTATATCAGCCTTGCTGATATCACGCTAGGGGCACCTCAGTCTCATCAGTGCAAGTCGGGAAGCCCTTGCACTTGTGCCATGCCGAGAAAGAGGAATAGAAAGAAAGGTGTAGCTGTAGACCAGCAGTTCGACACTCGGGCCTCTCATGAGCTACTCGGCCACCATTCAAACACCACCCGCACCTCTTCTCAAATCCTCGCCCGCATAGCAGAGTTACGCCCCGTCCTCCCTCGCCCATCCCATGATGGCTTCAATCAAGGAGGTCCAATTCACCTCCCTTCGACTGGCGTTTCTCATGGCCATGCTAGTCGTCACCCTGAACATGTATTCAAACCCTACGAACGCGCCTACGGTATGACACATCAGCATCCTGTGCATCCTCAGTCTTACATCGCACCTGGACCTTCCAATCCCACATTCGCTCTCAATGATCAGTCTTTCACAGGTCAGATGATGGGAGTTCCCACAAACAACTCCTGGACTCCAAGACAAGAAACCGTCGGCCTCGATAATTCAGTTTTCCCTTCCCTTTGTGGCTGCGGTGATGATTGCAGTTGTCCAGGATGTCTGTACCACAATCGCTCAACCGCGATGCCCCCTTCTTCTGCGTACTCGTCATGTTCTAACCCAGGTGCCTGCGGTACCTGTCTGGATTGCACCATTTTATCCCTTCCTCCCTCTGCTATCCCCCCACCCGACACTGCTTTGTCAATATACGACTCACAGCCTGATGCGATTGATGACTGGCTTCGACAAATGTCGTCTTCTATCTCTTCACCTTCCCAATCTTTTCAAAGCTTTCCTCCCAGTGGCGCCCAATTTCAGCAACCTCCACCACAGTCCTGGGGCAGTCGTTCTTTTCCTTATACAGACCAGCAATCAAATTTGAACCAGAGTCCTCGTATCCAAGGCTTTGACTACGGTCGTTCTCCCCCTCGCAGTATGGGATTTACTACGTCGGGCGAACCTAGATCCGATTATCCATCTCAACAACAGCAGCGAGCTCACCGACCGCAACCTTCTATGTCGAGTATGGACGGTCGACCTGTTGACCGTCGCCTCCTGCCTCCAAATGGTATGGCGCCGTATTTCAGTCAGTCTAGGAGTCGTTCACCTTCATCATCGTCTCAGTCCAGTCACCAGAGTTCACAGGATAATCAAGGTAGTGGACCTGCTCCCATCTATCGGCCCAGTGGACGTGTGCAGGGCGTTTTCCACGGTGTTCGTACATCACCCCCTCAATTGAACATTGGGCCTTTGATCAATCGGGGACCCAGTTCTGCTGCATCCAGCGCATCCCCTTCCTCCGGATCATCGTCATCCACGCGACCTCCAAATGGTGGCAACTCGGGAGATGACTCCCAGTCATACAATCCTTCGTTAGCTGCTCTGCATATTTATTGAGATAGTTGAATTTTTATTGAATGCTCTGCGATGATTCTTCCTTTCTATTTCCATGCTCTTCTTCATTTAGGACCTAAAATTTCTTTGATTTCCCCATTTTGCTGGCAGAGTATCTTCTCATCGATCGCATCAACATGAGTAGTCATGATTGGTATAACTTTTTTCTTGTAGGATACAGCAGTTATGACAGTCACTGCACATATGATTGTTGGTTGGGGAAACGAAATCTTCGCTGCGTCTAAGTCTCCAGTTAAAACTTGAAGGTTATTTTATTCTAGATCTTTAGCATCGGATCGACGAGTCCTTTATGAACGTTCGACGTTCGACCTTGAAACCGCCTTTCAGTCGCAACTTGTTATTATGTAAATGCCCCGAAAATAGATCAGTCACCGGAGTAAGTTATGGAATGTGACACTGACAGATGAACGTGCATAATATTAATAACACAACTGGCATGTTACGGTGTATATGTTGTCAAAAGTTACAAGTCTAGAAGCCAGCTGCCAGATCGAGTACAAGATCCACAGGAGGTTAACGTTACTGGGATCATACTACATAATTTCCTCCATAGGTTGAACGAAGATTCAATGGCTCGGGAATCGGAATGATCACGTATTGACCCTTGAAAAAGACTGACAGGGATGGGCGGTGGCATGCTCAGCGCTGAGCCCTTTTAGCATGTCAAACACGGTCTACGATAGAATGACTGACGACTCGCACGATCGATGTTCGACCATGTTTTTTTCCGACCATCGTCGAGCGCTAAAAATAGATCATATACTAATATTAGATCATGGTCCCTTAGAAACAACTCCGAGAGATATCGGTTACAGATGAGCTCCTATGAGCTCTCAACTTCATTCCATTCTACTG
>Ga0193743_1000961_pt1 | contig 22003 bp, 23 predicted proteins | sample L2c2metaG_FD_143038 | JGI IMG/M metagenome (GOLD analysis project Ga0193743, IMG submission 143038) | Soil microbial communities from a riparian zone of the East river system, Colorado, United States - L2c2 | ecosystem: Environmental > Terrestrial > Soil > Riparian zone | place: USA: East River... | reverse complement strand
TGGATGCGATGAGCGAAGTTGAACACTCACAGTAACACCAGCGGCTTGAATAACTTGAACGCTTGTAGCCGTAGAAATAGCAGGAACAGATGGCATGGGATCAGCGGTGCTCATTATGGTTGTCGATATCGAAGATGCTGCTTCAGGACTTGAACCAAGAATATCGGCGATGGTAGGAGATGGGTGTTTTGCTTTCTCTGACTTGCGAAATGTCTTAAAAAAGCGCTTCATATCGTTGAACAGTGGGTTGTAGTTACTTGATACACAGCGAGCAAGGTGGTTGATGAGGGGAGAAAAGAACGTTTACATAAGCAAGTTGTTATCAGGAAATTAGAATGTACAAGTTGTAGTCTTGACCGTAGCCGCCGTCCTCTGTGTCTCTTCGGTCAGTGAGGCTATCATTGTTCTCTTTCTTCCAGAGCTAGCGAATCGATTGTAAGAGGCGTCAACATTGCACTGTACGCCAACGAACCCACTTATACCGGAATCGAGGAATCGAGTCATTGAGATTGTTCGTTTATTTAATACACAATCGCGAATGACATTAATTAACGTTCACATAGGAACCACTGTCATCACATCACTTTCTATATCAACCGTCTGGTGGGCGGTTGTACCCTTCAGAAAAACGAGGGCCACGAACCTAGGATCTAGGTCAAACCACCGACCTCTCATCTTTAATGATGGCGTTGCTTCTCGTATTAACATCGAGTAGGCGAGAGTTTCGTGTGCTGGCGTATCCCACCGTTCACTGCAATGTCTAATGCTACGAGAAATCTTATTACTTTTATACCAGCTAGCGCCGAGCACGACGAACGGGATACCTAACGAAATTTAGGTTTCGCTCCCTCCATGCGAAAAGGTGGACGGATACTCACCTGGTGTGCACGCTTCCGACTTTGGAGCTCGACATGTAATTTCATTGAACTGACATTTGATCGACGCGTGGGGAGAGGGCTCCCGTCATTGCAATTCTTTTCTTTTCTTTCAAACACGAGGGCATCACATATCCGAAGGTCTGAATTTTGTAACTTGAACTTGCCCTCTCTGAATTTTCCATTCTTTCTTAAAAACTGTGAATATCACCGGATTGAACGAGAGAGCTTTCGAACGATCTCGGCACTTTGTCGAAATTCGAAAGTGTAACCATGTTCAGACCTTTAATTTCTTTATTTAGAAAATTCTTAATTAGGCAAATCCTTTCAGTGGTCGATGTGCGAAGAGCATAATTTTGAGAGCTAGCATTAAGTTAAGAAGAATTATGGCATTTGTATGATTCCTGCCCCAATTCTGCGGTCAGAACCGTATACTTTCGAACGGCATATTCTGACTGGCGTGTTGAGGCCCTTACTGATCATCGATCAAGCTTCAAGTCCAACTGTCCATCAGTCAAGCAAAGTTGAAAGGAAATTACGCATTACAATCCGACCCCTCTTAACCCATTATCTCTGATAACCCCATAACCCCTTTTATCCCATAGCCTCCATCTACCGACTTGTTTTCGCAGGGATTTGCATAGTCTCGTACCAAAACCGTCCACGTGTGGACGGTCTTGTCTGAAAGTCCGTCACATGGCAGAGCAAGTGCAAAATTACAACCATTAGATATCAAATGTAGTCTCACTGTGAGCATTAGCTCACTCATTAAAACAATGAATAAATTTGGAGATTATATCCATGATTTAGACAGAGTAAAATTTGGCGCTTCAATTAGGGATATCTTTTACCCAATAAAAATTGATGTTCTTTGTTGGATAAAACAGCTTTACAGTACGAATACGTACAAAGATTCCTCCGTCTTCTGTCCAACAATCATTTCCACTTTGTCATAGGCTGGGTATATTGCAGGTAGCATATGACGAGTCTGATCAGACTGATTCAGAGAGGTAATTTCGCATGATTGATGCTAAGCGCTTCGTCATTATTCAAGTCCATTTCGTAAACGTCAACAATCTCGCTCAGGATGAAGCGTACATCGCCGAACATTCCAATTAAATGATCTCCAAACGATAATAGCAATTGAAAAAAAGATCAGATTAAAGACACATTCTTGTACTTCAAAAGATCTGTCAACTAGAAAAATCTGTCAACTATTAGATACAAAGGACTAAGAAAAAAGAAAAGATAACGATACATTTAACTTGTATTTGATATTAAATATAAAAAAAAGCAAGGGGAAAAGGTAAGAGACATGGAAATCAAAGGTTCAAATAAAAGGTCTGATGATACCACAACGATTCTAAGAGCACCTCAAAACGAAAGACAGCAAAGGGATTATAAATACCAAAAGCAGGTATTGACTGCGCTAGAGTCAAGCTTGCCCGTAACAGCAACTAAGCACTCGCTGTTACCGTCATCGTGCTTCCGTTACTAGTGCCAGTCTGAGTGGCAGATGCCGAAGTTGTAGTTGAAGGCTCGCTCGAGGTCGGTGAGGAAGTTGTCTCAGAAGTTGTAGTAGCTTCGCTCGTTGTAATAACCCCTATTGGTGCAGTCTCGGTAGTACTAGATGCAGCAGCTGATGAGGTTGCAGAATTGAAACTGCCAGAACAGAGAATTTAAATTGTAAGGTCTCGATGAAACGGAATACTCACGCGGAACTCGCAGCGGACGGATCGGATTCGTTGGTGAGGAGAACCGCATTAATGATATGTATGACACCGTTGTCGACAAGGACGTCTGGACGCACGATTTGCGCGACCGAGCCGCCAGATCCCTCAACAAAGGTTCCCGTAGAGTTGGTGATGAAGCGCAGAGACTCGCCAGCTGCGGAAGTAGTGTTTGGCGATGTACTGTTTTCGCCTAATGCTTGAATCTCCGGAGAATAGAGAACGGTACCATTGATATACTAATTCGAATAATTAAGGATGCGTCGATGAAGGGAGATGGAGCCTTACGTGATTTTGGAGCAAAGCCGTCAACGCCGTATTGTTACTTCGCAAAGAATCGATTGTCTGATTAACCGCCGAGGTGAAAGACTCATTGTTGGGCACGAAAAAGGTGATACCACGGGCCTCCTGGAGGAACTCTAGGACAGTCTCGTTGGTACCATTAGACGATGGAACTTGGATAGATGATAATATATTGAGGGTGATGGTCGCGTTCGTGGCATTGATTGCGGTAGAAATGTTACCAGGAGGGATAATAACCCCGTCAACGACGTTGATGAACAAGTTGTTCCACCGTGTAGCGTTGACGACAGTAACGTTTTGTCTAACATCAAGATCAGAATTTGTGAGTTAGCTTTAAGTGAACTGATGGAATAAATCGCTGGAACACTTGTGTAGCCAACGAAGGAATATAAGAGGAAGATAATGAAAGGTGAAAATATACCTTTGGTTCAAAATGGTAACATTCCCGTTCTCGCCATCCCTCGTCCATGCTAATACCTGACTCTTGTTACCTGGTAGCATGACCAGTTCTGTAGAGTTGAGGAGCGTACGTCCAAGGGTGGTATTTGGGAAAACACCACTAAGCAATTGAGGAAATGACGAAACGTCACTCGAAGGACCCCCCTCGGTAACCGCAGATGTTGTGGGCACCGGTGACTGGGTTGAACTTGAACCTCCTTCAGTGGTGCCTCCGGTAGAGGTGTTGGTAGAAGACACATTTTGGAAATCACCGTGGACAAAATGATAAGACAAGTACTCGGCAAGCAACGTCACGTTGCATGAGACTTCACTGGGGATATCTAGGACTAAAGACAGGTGTTTGGCAATCGGCCGTGATGGAATAGATAGGTATACATACTGGCTTCATCATTTGGCGCAAAAAATGTGAAATTGCCTTGAGATATCTCAGAAAGAAGAGATTGCCCTGTTGACGTCTGGTTGACCTTCGTCACGATGTTGGCTAACGCATTCAGGCCCTCATTCTGGAGTTCTTGCTGAAACTGTTGTGAGTAACTTGAATCCCAAGCATGAACCAAAGCAGTGAAAGGCAGAAGCGCTAGCAGAAAGGATAGCAACGAGAAATAATGCATGGCAAAGACGTTGAGAATTGAGCAGAAAGAGGGGGTAGTCCAGATGTTAAACAAATGTTTGACCGCCTATATAGCCAGGGATGGAGCGATTGAAAATCTGGTTCATATTACCCGCAGACTAAGTCTATCAGTAAGAACGCTTGACGTCATTTTATCGCGACCCGTAGGGGTATCTCGCCGCCCGCAGCCGATCTTAATCGAAAAGGACGAGTAAAGAAGGCAGCCGATGGATGTCTGGAAGAGACCTAACCCAGTTGTTTATATAATATTAAATTACCTAATTTTTAACCATGGCTCGTCGCTCAGCACCCTCCACCCATCCATCATATCTTCCTCACCCTCAGCACGTACCGCGAGGACTAAACGACCCCAATGAGTCTACGTTTTCAAAGTCCGTCATACCATCTTCCAAACATTTGAACCACCCAAGTTTATAACTTACTTTTTTTTTCTCCTTTTGTTCACAGATTTCTGCGTACAGAGGTCTTCTCCCCAGAAAAACTACCCGGAAATATTAGCGTAGCCACCGCTGTCGGCCTTTTCATCGGTGGCATTATTGCAGTGCGAACATGGGGTGACCTCTTGGTCCCGGAGTAAAATAAAACAAAATCAGACATATCCAACTCCAGCTAGTGGAGAGAATGGGTCTGAAGAATCGGTCAGCTTACGCCCTACCCACAACCCACGCATGCCTTCTTACACTTCTCAACAGGATATACATCATGTTACTGTTTCATCCGAACCCACTTACCATAGAACGACCACCTCTTAAATTCTAATTCCTGACAAATTTTGCGAGCGTCCCTCATATGTACAGCTTCAATATATTCTGTCAACCCCCGCTCAAAAATGACGAAGCCTCTACCATTAATGAGTATTTTACGTTCCTTTTTTTCCCGCTGTCGGGCCGAAGTCGGAGGATTGAAGTCGTGTATGTTTTTCTTCTCTTATGTGTCTCGTTTCACTTGGGATTGAAATCGCTGGAAATTAAAGGTGCGGCAATCTTCTCCATTCAATATCTGTCTGAACCCTTTTCAGAAAACGTACGCTTTCGAATTCAGCCACATAAATTTTTATTCCAAAATACGTTCTACATACCGAGCGCCCTAGATAACCGTGATGGAACTTTGCTTTTATGCTGTTCATGAACGTCTGGAATGTTATGACAGATCTATAGTGGCGATCTCAAAAAGGTACTTCCCGAATCCCGGCTGTACATATATCTATCCTTTTTCGAAACGATACGCCACCTCCCATTGCCAAGGAAAAGGGGAAAGTTCATCTTTATTGAGATATTACGACATCGATAAACGAATCTCTGGCAAACGCTAAGCAGTATGCATGTGTTTATCAGATCCACCTTCGTTAGGCTCTCTGACCGACCAAACTTTCTCCTTGATGTTTTACATGGAACGATAACGATATTCCCTGATGACATAACCGGACTACGACAAGTAAGGGCAGGCTGGCTAAATTAGTGAACTCCAAAATTCTTTTGACAGTTCAGTTCATCTAGGTTCGCCCTTTTCAAAAAAGACGCACGGTCATCAAATGTCGTGTGTTGAACCCTTTTTGAGATCCGAGAAAGGGCGTTCGCCACTAGTCCCGAAATACGATGCATTGCTTGCCTTTTGCTTTTGCCGCTTTATTTGGCGAGTTGAACAGGCTTTTTTTTTTCATGTCTTGAAGAACGACTGACCAGCACATTTCTTGAACGTTTGGCTTGATCAAGGTATATTTGACAAATATTTTTTATTTGGCGAAACCTTGTAGCTATATCTCCCAAAAGGTTTTCTTTTGCCTAACCGTCCACTTAGCTTCATTCAAATTACCCATGTCTTGACATATTTGGTATACCGTTTGTATTTCTAAATTCTTATTTCGTTGGATGGTTTATAGATTTACTCTTTGTGTCAGATGATGCCTTCTCTAAACTTCTACCGAGTCTTCCTTGAGTACTTGAGTTGTAGTATCAATTCAAACATAGATAAGGTTGTCTAGGATTACCTGGGTCGTGTATACCTTGTGCTCCTCATCATACCAACATCGTTCAGGCGTGTTGAGCCCTCAAGTACTCATGCAGTTTATTTCGATTTGCCTCGGAATGTACTCCCGCGGTCCTCAATTATTCAAACCAGGTTTTCAAAAATAGATGAGCCTGACCTCAGGCTGCCGACTTCAACTTGCAAGTTACCGGGGTTCAAGGTTAATCCTCATTGAACAGATATCTATAGCTTCTACATATAAAACAAGAAATAAGTGTATCAGGGTATCTAAGTAACTTTTTTTAGGCTTGAGATTCAAATGAGCAAAAGTTGCACGCTCCAAGAGATGCATCACTCGGTGTTTACATACTAGAAGAATGGCTTTTTTTCTTTTTTTTTTCACATCCTTGGTTTGATCATGTGCTTAACACTTTGGGGATCGATGACGGACGCGGGGTATGGAAGTTTAGAGAATTCGAAATGCATTGTACCACCATCGACAGCTAGGACTTCACCAGTAATGAAGGCAGCTGCGTCACTGAACAAAAAGACGGTGGCGTTTCCAACATCGCCGACTGTGCCAAGGCGGCCTGCTGGAACACCAACAAGGTTATCACGATTTTTTCTAGTGGACAGACGGTCCATGCCCTCAGTGCCAGCTATGGGGCCAGGAGCGATAACGTTGGATCGAACGCCATTGGGCCCTTCCTCCACTGCGAGAACAGCTGAAAGAGCATCTACACCTGCTTTTGCCGCCGAAACGTGAGCCTGGAAGGGAGTACCTGCACGATCATCATTAGAAAAAGGTATGTATGTGATTGAATTTCTTGTCCATACCTTTATAATGTAGAGTGGCGCTGACGAAAATGTAAGCACCTTTTGAGGCACGAACATGAGAAAGCGTCGCTTTGATAGTATTAAATGACCCAATCTTTATTATCAAGGAAAGGTTGAATATCATCACAAACGGTTTCTCTAGCAGAGGCGGACCTACAGTTTCAATTTCCAACACTGTCTTGAATGCATTCTCTGACATGGCAGAGATAGGTACCAAGAAATTTCCAGCAGCGCCTATAAAAAAAAAAGATTCAAGTTCAATTGGTATTGATATTATATTTTTACATGTTGATACCAACCGCAGATGACATAGTCAATGCGCCCGAATTTTGCGATTGTTTTAGCAACCGCTTCTTTCAAAGCTGCGGGTTGCCTTACATCAGCAGGAGTAGCAATGCATTCTTGACCAGTGGCATCTGATAACTCCTTTGCCGCTTGAGTCAGGCGGTCAAATCTAAAAAGTTTATCAGTCTTGTGGCATAACAAGAAACCATCACAAAAACCCAAACGTACTTGCGACCCACAATAGCAGCATTAGCGCCATGACGCATCTATACTCCAAGCCCATGGATAAGCCGTGGGCGGTACCGGTCAAAGAGAGTCACAAAGATTCTAACCATTGTCTCTGTCATTCCACGACATATCCCTGATCCTCCACCTGTACAGAAAAGAACTTTTCCCTTGAAAATATCCGGTTTGAAAACCGATGTGGATTCCACGATCGGTACTACGTGTGGGGAAGAAGGCGACATGGATACTTGCGAAAGGTGGAAAAACTTGAGTTTGACTGGAAAAAGTAATACAAGGCCAAACGAACCCGAATTTTGCACAAGCAAAAGAGCCAAAAAATTCTGTTAGGAGCACAGGCAAACACCGGGTAAACCAGTAACCGGTTGCAATTTTCCAAATCCAGATGTTCCCTTTGATCGATCGCATCGGATCACCTGATGACCTGCTTCACATGGATAAGTTCTTCCGTATCGCATCGCATTACCCTGATGACCATCCCATGGGCTTCACATGTGTGTTCATTGAAAGTTCATATGTTTTGCTCAAATTCCAAGACAACTCTCCAGATTGCCATTATCGTATCGCATCAGGGGTTCACCTGATGACCTCCGAGGGCTTCACATGGGTTCCAAAGTAATCATATATTGTTTTCTCCAGATCATGATATCGCGCGGATTTAAGTGAACTATTTGTGCTTATAAATCAAAGATTTTCCGTACCATGCAGTCATCCACCCATCAAATGATATTATACGCCACCATCATTTGATACAACTGCGAAATCAAATTTCCAAGGACATAGCCATGTAGTCTATACTATATAAAAAACAATTCGAAGAACAAAAGATCGATTCCCAAGATGTAGAAGAAACCACTCAAAGTTTGTGATTTTCCAAATATGGCTGGCCAAAAAATACACTAGTGTTTGAAGTATATTCCTTAACATAGACTCTAATTTCCTTTGCTCTGAACACTTTAACCATGCAATCTTCTGATGAGTGATTATTCTACAAGAAAAAGGTTATAATTTACGGATTCTACATGATTTTTTGAATTGTGTTGAAATCATTTATTGGTGGAATCACTGTTGTTGATAGAGTTTTTTTGGCAAATTTTTAAAAAGGCTGGATGGTACAACTTTGGGAAGTTAACTGGGGGTAATACTTTATCATTTATCAAAATGGGAATGCCAACTTTGTTCTCCGAACTCAAGGTGATCGACCTTAGCCTGATCATGAAAAAAAAAAAGGAAAGGAGCGCTACTAAGCTGTCCTATTAATACGTGCGATTGCAGAAGTTCGGTACCTCGGAAGTGTGGCACGAAGTCCAGTCCCACACAGTCCCACACCTGTCCCGTCATTGCGGGACCATTTAGAGAAACCCCTAGGGTGATCTCCTAATACCTCTTGAATACTATAAGCTTCTCCGTCAGCATGCATTGCAGCATGCATTGGCATACGTTACGTCAGCCGACAAAGTGTGGCGCACCACGAATTGTGCTTTAAATTTCATGATATCCATAACAGCGGAAAAAAGAAGGAGTAAAATCTGAATCCTCTGAGGGAAAACGAGCGTAAGATAAGTCCAGAAATAGAACGAAATTCGGCCGTATGGGCGTCAAGGGATTTACCTTGCTGCCGTTTAAATTTATGCGTTTAAGGTGGGCTTCGAACTTTGAAGATCCTCTCGCGAGCTCAATCATACACATGTCACTGATACCGCAAGTCTTTTTTACATGAGAAATTTCATCCTTACGGCCATAGAAGGGTCCGACTCTCAACCCCAGACACAAGCCTGCCACATGTGTGGGAGTTGGAGACACGGAGTGGAGACGACAATTTATAGACTGCGCGTTCTTTTCGGGACCCCATGATTAAGGGCATGCGTTTCCATGAGCTTTCTTCATTAAACATATTTTCCTTTTTACTTTTTACTTGGCGAGCCACCCCCAATGTTTTTCAAAGTGTTCAGCGCACATCATGGTGATGGATGATCACTCACTCCGAAAAGCCTTGGCGATTGATGTAATACCGGATGGTTCTGGCTATGGCCCCTGGGCCGCGGGCGCTCCATGTGAGGGCTTTTAAAAAAAACTTCCACGACCCATGGAATCTCTGACAGTCGACAGTTCCTTAGCTGATCTGCTGAGGTCGAACACATTTCCCATGAACAAACGTTTGGCATGTGAGTGATTGTCAGGAGACCAAAAGCTGCCCGTTGAACCTTACATGTACAGCTGACCTAGAAAAATAAAATAAAATAAAATAAAATAATCTCATAGTCCAAATATGATTATCATGATTGGTTGATCAATTTCGAATTGATGCCATCATATTCAATTCACATCTCCCCCCCCCCGCCGGCACGTCAATCGAAGGTCGTAAATCCAATATATTCGCACTTTTTTCAACTTTCAATTCAGTTTCGTTTTTTTTTTTTCTTCCGTTTTGATGATCCCGAATCTGTTGTGATTTTTGGGCCGAAGGGACCATTGAATGGATACAAGAAAGAACTATGTGCCTATACTAAGATATTACAAGAGATATAAAGGCGGATGATATAGTAAGATAGCAGGAGAAAAATCAAAAAAAAAAAATCAAAAAAAAATCAAACAGGTTGAACGAAATATCATGCCACGACAGTCAAGAAAATGGTACAAGATCAACTACTCCCTCGACCAAAACACTGGAGGTACGCTTCCATGACCAGAGCCTGATGATGATGATGATGGCTGGGAGTTTGGATACTCCACGGTAGTCTGAACGCGAGGTAAATTCCTCTGAGGATATGAAAGTGGTGGGTGGGAAGACGAGAGAGGGTAGGAGTTGCCTGATTGAATTGCACTGGACGAGTTGTAGACTCGGGGAACATATTCTTTTGACATCATACCAGGTTGAGTATGGCTAAGAGGTTCAAATAAGGGCGAAGGCGTGGAAAGTGGGTGTGAGTTAGAGGAGATTGGTTGATAGTCAGAGACGCTAGGTTGACCTGGATAAGGTTGGTTGAGTGTCGGAAGGTAGTTGGGTGAAGTGGATGGAGTTGGAGGACCGCTAGGAGAAGCATTTGACCAAGTGCTTAACGTGCTGGACGGTGTTGACGGAGAGTAAGGGGCTTGTCTGCGACCACCTATGGACCCTGATTGTCGATCACCATTTCCCACCCAGGTTGGCTGCAAGCGCTCAACTCTTGGTGGCCATCCCTGAGGGGACACATCATCAAAAGCAGAGGACTGTAATTGATGTTGAGATTGGGAATATGCATAGTTAAGGTCATGCTGTTGTAGTAGATGACGAGGTTGGGTCAATGGTGGCATGAAGCGCTCGTTGCTGGAATGTCCATATGACACCCTAGGTTCAAAGTGACCGTTTGAACGATCTGATGACGAAAACGGAGGTCCAGAGCTCCTCGACTGACTTAAGCTGTATTTCGGATGCTCGATAAAGCCTTGCGGCAAGGAGTGCGATGGTCGTGTATAGACTATGGCATCGGTGGGATGATCTGGTTCGGTGGGCGATCCCTCCAGGTCTCCGCTTCCCAGCAGTTCGTCGGAATTGTCAGCCACAAAGCTATGATCCACTGGTCTCATACTGGTGTCAGAACGCCGACGTTTCCTTGAATTGTTGGGTCGTCGACGATAAACGTAGTCGGGATATTTCGAATTAAAGGTGTCCTTGAGCTGTTTAGCTTGTTCAAGATAGAACTGTTTTTCATGCTGGAAGCTTATGAGAACAGGCCACGGGCCAAAAAGAAAAAAATTAGAATAGTCACCGTGGGCATAGCGACCCATTCCTTGCTCAATAACTTGCTAATTTCACCAGTTCTCATAGCTTGATTTTCTGAAGAGACTTGTGGTCGCCTGCGTCGAGCGAAAATCATGAACGCATTCATTGGCCGCTTGGGAGTCCCGTCCGCATTGAGTGTCTGGGACGTCAAAGCAGTATTGGCTTCATCTGAGGGGAAGAGTTTTTTTTAAAAAAAATGGTTTCATGAACGAGTTAAACAGCGAACGCGCCTTCGATATCCGCTTCAGTTTTGTGTATGTCACTGTAGAGCGTGTAATTGCCATCCTCTGAACCAGAGAGGGAAGCACGTTCATCATGTCTTTCGGATTTGAAACCTTGATTGAAACCGCTTGGACAATTTGGGCTCGATGCGTGCGGCGCTAGTCCATAGTGGTTATACCGGTTCATGGAGGTGGGGGGGGAGAGCGAGCGAGAGAGATAGACAAATTGTATAAAATCGGTTGGGCACGTACGAAAGGCTGTTTAAGCAGTGATAGTGTCTTTGAGGATGTTTGCGAGGTGATCGGTAAAGGAGCAACTTGTCTCAGACGTATCGGTGGAAAGGTAAAGGGCGGAACGAATTGCGGATAAGCAGAGTTTATGGTCTGGCAAAAATGCCCCCTTTGTTCTTTCCAACTCCAGTGGTATTGACGTATTATCCCAGGAAGGGATGCTTCTGGCAAACAATCCAGTTTGGTGGTTCCAGGTGGATCTGGTTCGTCGAGGGGGGAATGATGACACCGCTTGATGGACCCTGTGTAACAACTTGGCTCACAGGCACAGTCAGCGGGGGTCAGCGGGTTACCATTTCATCGAAATCTTTTCCGAAAATTTTCGACATCTGAGGGTACAAGCATTCTGACAATCTAACAAATCGCCGGAACTTGGTATTCCTGATTTAGCTAGGCGAACAAACAGAACCACAGGCGCATAAAACCCAAATGATCACAAAAAAGGAACCCTTTGTGATGTTTCAAGATCAAAAGACCACGGGCCCTTTTTTTTCTTTCCCCAAAGATGTATTTGGTGGCGCTGTTGGGCAAACGGAGGGATTCCCAGCTCGTCTGGGAAAACCAAATGACTTGTTTTTTTTTTAAATCTTTTTTTTTTTAAATCTGCGCGAAACTGATGCGGGGTTCAAAATAAATAATGTGTGGTCTGAAGTCAGATCAGTCCGAGATCGGGGGGATCTGAAAGGCAAATTGCGAAAAGATCCGCCAGGATGCTGGGCCCCATACCTAAATGGCCCGCCCCGAGGTTGGAAAAAAGGTCTGAGGTGAATCATCATGGCAACGAATTCGGACAGAAGAACCCACGAAGAATGGGCGTCAAAAACGAGAAAAACATTGTCGAAACTAGGATGAGTCGAGTTGACAAAGAGGTTCAACTTCGATTTAGAAAATCCTATGCTCAATGGGGCTGTGCTGGGCAGGGCAGGGGCAGAAGTTGTGCGGCTCCGAGATTAGCGGTGCTGCAAGGTTGTTAACGGTCTGGGGGGAGATGTGGATGCTGCTGCAAAATCCAGCAACCTGGAATGGCGACGTCTCCACCAGATTCCCCGTTGCTAAAGTCACATTTTTGAAGGCAAGGGCAGCAAATAATTATTGGATTTTAACCGGACTTAGCAAGGCAGTCGACACCTTTTTTTTTGACTCCAACTTAGGGATTTGCCGGATGTTTTTTTTTCGCGGGATTTCAAATCTGAACCTGAGTCCAATCCGACTTAACGGCCTAACGGAAATCCCGCAAACAAAGGTGGAAAAGGACGTAAAAATGTCATATGTTTACAAAGAACTGAATGCACTCTCATTCAATTTATGATGGATTTAAGACTCTTTTTAAAAAAGTCGTCCACACCATATAATTTGCGGTTTTTTCCAACTTCTCAGAAGGCTAAATTGCTAATATGATGAGATCATTGATGTATTCGCTTATCTTGTGGTAGCCAAAAGTTTAAAGGATGCTTTATCCTTCACTTGTATATTCTGGCAACCAAAGGGAGCTCAAGGTAGATGTATGGAATTACTGTGGTGTAAGCAACAATAAGACACATGGACATACAGTATGGACCTACATTCTGTGACGACCAAAAGATTGGGACTCACATGATCGACGGGCTCTTCAGCAGTTCAACAAACCTTCCATATAAAGTAAGCATAAAGAAAATTCACCGCTCAATCGGTCTCAGGGCATAATCGGCTTTCATTTACTATCATTCCCGGTCTAGAACGTCTAAAGCTTTTTATCTCTCAAAAAACGCCTGACATGCATGGACCTGCATGACCGGCGGTCGTCGGGGGATTCGAATCGAGGGCCATCAGGAAACAATATCTTTGACAACCAACTTGAACATCTTGACATTGTCGATCATTTATTGACAGTGATATGGAAGGGTACTTATCTGCGAGCAGAATCTACAGTTAAAATCTCCTTTATCTCCTCTTCTCTTTCAACTGTAAATTCATCAGACCTTTCAAGTAGTTTGAAAGAAAGAGACCAGTGACTTAGTAAGTATTCATGGTCGGGCTTTGAAAACTATCTTCAAAGTTTGTCACAAGTACACAGCCTACTACCTTGAACAAGCGCCAGAGTTGCAACCCCCACAGGTTCTCTGGTCCTCAACCCCACCCCTATTCTGACAGTAATTAGACGAAATCAGGTAACATGAAAGATACCCTAACTGATGCCAGTATGTTACTCCCCCAAAATCCCAAACTTTAATCCCGTTGATCCTCTTTGTTTGTTCTAGATTTCCCCAGAACCGCAGATCAACGCGTCTATCATTTGGGCGTTGCCCCTGGAGAGGTCGCTAATCGCATCGTAAAACCTGAAACACGTACACATGTTGTGTCTTCTGACGTCCTGGAGTGTTGCAGATAACTGTCGGATCGCCCTCAAGGGCAAATACCATCGCGTCCTTCTTGGATGAAACTCCAAAGCCATTCATTCTATCATCAGAACGCGGATTCTTGACTATTACAGGTCGCTTCAAGGGTACACCCATATCCATCGTAAGCATTGGCATGGGCAGTCCAAACATGGACTTTTTTGTGCGTGAAATAAGGGAATGCATCGGCGGTGATCTTGTTATTGTTAGGTTCTTAAACCTTTCTTTTTCTTTTTCGTGCATATATGACTTACGAGATGCCTGTACATCAAGGCTAGGGTCATGTGGCGCGTTGATCGACGTACCTGTTGGAACTGTCGTGGTCCCGAAAGCTAGCGTAGCAATCACGAGGAATGTTGACTTTGACTTTGTCAACCCAGAAAATGGTGTGGAATCTGCGTATCATATCAGTAAGCCGGTAGGTACGTCTTATTAGGTGATTACGTTTTAAAAAACATTGGTTTTTTCATAACTGGCATGTAGGTATCCGCAGACGTCGCTTTGACAAAAGAGGTTGATATTTATTTATTTTTTGGACCCTCTTCGGGACCGTGACTAAATTCAGGAATTAGGTTTGCAAAGCTCTTGAAGCTGCCAAGCCCGCCAGTTCGGTGTCGGTTATCCTTGAAGGGGCGATTAACGCCTCTGCTGATAGGTTGGTGGATGTTTGCCGTTACCACAACCCAAATTTTTTTTTTTTTTGTTGACACAAAAGAAATTTTTCTTTTTTAAGCTTTTATTCATCTCAGGGGAGGCAAACTTCCTTCCCGGACCATAATGTAGATCTCATCGAACGCCTCCAAGCTTCGACGGAAAATCTCGCTACGTTAGAGGTCAGTTTTCATTCCACCATCGACGATCGTCTGCTCAACTCTCTTCCAATGTCACAAGATGGAGACATTTCACCTGTACCACCTTGCTGCGTGCTGGCGTGGCCAGACCGTTACGTCGAAGACCTTGCCAATTCCCCTTACCACGGGGCCTGTCAATCCAATTATTTCACAAACACCTCCCACACATTTGGTACACCCTGCTCCACAAGTCTCCCCAAATTCGGTGATCAGAGCAGCGGCTGTACATATGGTATTTGCATCTCGAAAGTCTCGAGATTTTATTACCCCAGAACAAGTAGAAGAATTGGAAAACTGGACCGGTCAAGTAAGGATGCTTCTACCCTATCTATCCTCAAGAGGTTGCTGACAACATGTGCAATTTTTCTTTTTTTTGCAAGGGGGTTTTGAACGCTCTGGTGGAGATTGATATTCCTGAACACGTCAGTCAACTTTTTTTTTTAACTTGCAAGGTGGGGGACATGATTACTGATATGGGCGCTGATTCGCAGCGGATGCACACAACCGAAGGGAGCGTCTGGGAAATAGTATAGGTGTTTTTGCCATACAACACAGATATACCCACTTCTGGCAAGTTTCGGATATATATATGAAATGAACTTGGCTCGAGTTAAAATCTTTTTTCGGATTAAGCCAGATTGATATCTGCCATGTTTTTTTTTTTTTTTTACTAGACTTTCAAGTAAAAAAAAAGAAAAAAAAGGGGACAATATATCCCACTCGGGTTGCGAACGGCTATCTTCAGTAAATTTACAACCATGGAAAGGATGTCCAATCGCGGTGTGGATATTGATTTCTGCGAGAAGACTACGATACGATGCGTGGGGTTCATGATATCACATATGGTCCAGTTCGAAGATTGTCAACTAGCATCCGAACCAGCCCAAATGACATCCCCAACACCGAGATCTTTGAGACTTGATGCTTCTTCCTCGTGTATCAGCTTGCAGTTGGCGACGCGCAGATATATGATACTTGCTGGCTGAAACGATTCCTGCAAAGCGATGAACGTCGATACGATGCTCGTCGACGGATCTGTCGCCCCTAGAACACAAGTCAATCCTGATTCATGGCCCAAGCGCCGCAGTTTCCTCAAAGGTTTAATCTTCCTTCCTATCTGGGCTTCCTCGGTCTTATGATCACTACTTGCCATCTTTCCAGCCTGATCCTCCCTCGTGACTGCTTGTATTGCTCCCTTGGGTACATCCATGACTGCCTGAACGCCTGCCTCGTCGCCACTATGATCATTGTTACTTCTGTTTCTGGATAATACGACCGCACGCAGAGCTCCGAAGTCCACGTCTTGGCATCCCCAAAACGACAAGGCTTCGAGTCTAGGGCAAACCTTGACGCCACGTCTTCGCCGCTTTCCTCCTCCCTCGCCGGGAGATTTAATGGTTCCGACCACCTTCTCCTGCAATCCCTCCATCAACCTTCCCACACCCGAACACGCGTCCAGAGATAAGGAAGTGAGGACGGGCATATATCCCAACATCGCTTCCGCCCTTCCTTGCTCCGGAGATATCTTAAAATGGGACAGCGTGAGATGGGTCAGATTTGGAAGGCGGGGGTCACGAAAGATCGATTCAAGACGCGGAAACATGGGCAAGACTGTAGCGATCTCAGGATTTTGCCGAACAGCACTGTCGACGTTGGTAAACGCCACCTTTTCGAGTGCCGGAAAACAGAATTTACGCAGAACACTGGAGGTTGTGTCTTCTCCCACACATTGGAGGCTGAGGTCACGCATGGACGGATAATTAACAATTCCGCGGGAATATTTGTGTGGTGGAGCTGTGGGCATGTAGCCTCGCACGAACAGGGTGTCGTTGCGTTTGGTTGGAAAGTCTTCCACCCAGAGATCTAGCTTTTCCAGGCCTGGTGCGTCGATCAATGACAGGAATCGATAGATATCGACGGCGAACGGATAAGACCACTCGACTGTTTTTAGGTGGTCTAGCTTGACTGGAGGTTTCTGAAATAGAACGTCCAGATTGTCAGATGTGCCGTCTGTCGCAAGGATAACGTCAAAATAAGGGACTGTATTGGTCAGAACAAGCTCTTCCAGAAGAGGGGTGTGGACAAGGAAGCGACAAAGGGACGACATTTTCAAATAGTAATCGTGCCTTGTGCTATTCATCTTCCTTGGCGAGTACGAGAGTTCTAAGGATCTAATGTTTGCAATGAAGGTAACTGGAAATTTGAAAAGAGGGACTTGTTCGAGTTTGAGGTGTGATAAACAACTGGTACTCGAACTAGGTTCAGCCAATGAATCGGACTCGGCCGAAGTGGCATCAGCGCTTTCCATTAAACTAGGCGCTTCGACGAATGAGGGGTTGGGATTCGTGATGGATAAACAAAGGTGACGAAGGCGAGGGAATATTTTATTATGATTGTTGATTGATGGAAGGATGTACACCAGAGGTAACGCAGCTTGACTTCGAAGAGATAGCTGAGTGACACGCTCGAAATGCTGTTGGGTTTGGGCGACCATGTCAACCATTTGATAGCACTCTTGCGTAGGTAATGCATCTACCGAGCTACAATAGTCAATTTCAAGTGGGGAGGTCCCGGAACGTTTGAGAAATGTCAGAGCAGCGTCGGGTTTGCGGAAACCTTGGAGAATAATGCGCGACCAGAGCCTCGGGCTAGCAAGAGAAATAATGCGCCATTTCACACAAACATGAGAGACGGCTACTTGTGGGCGATACTTGGAATTGGGCAAGTCAAAATTAGTGACTGCGAGGAAGACCTGCTCGAGAAGCTCCGGTGGGAGCCAGTTAATGGGCTCTTTCTGTGCTTCAAGCTCTAAAATCTTTTCTTCAACGACTACCCTCTCATGGAAAACCTCGTCTTTCAACTTCTGAAGATCATCGAGTAACTTCTGGAAGTCAACTTCCCGGCGACTAAGTGTTTGAAGTTGAACTTGGAGAACATCCAGTTCCTGGTCCAAGGATGATCTTCTTCTTCTATTCATGAGATATATGTCAGACACGTTATGTAGCTCGTCGAGGTTGGGCGTTGAACGAACGCTGAGGATCAATGGAGTCACGATTGCTAATATCCTGATATGTGACAACGCGTGACTTGGATTCTTTAAGCTTGCAATGCAAGCCATGCGTTGCGTTTATGCTTTATTATATCACCATAACTGAGTCTTTTTCTAAAGCAGGCAACATTGAACATATAGGGTTCTCGCATTTTGTGAAAGCTGCCCGTCGGGTCGTGGGCCCGACGCCTGTAGGCCCGTGACCGCATAATTTCCTCCCATACATGTTGCGGTGTACATTTTACGACACCGTTGAACAGAGATCAGGTGATGGTTGGGCCAAGGATGTAACGCATTGATAGTCAGTCTTTTAAATTCCAAACTTTCTGATCACTTCTCCGACCCACTGCCATGTACAAGGCAACTGTCTGGGGACTTTCTCTCCATGTTCTTCAAGTTGTGCAGGCGCTCTCGGCCCAGCCCCATTTCCTGCCGGCGCCTGATTCAATGCCTGTCAGCCAAGTAATTGATGGCGTTCATTCCCTCAACGTATCAAGCTGTCCGGGTGTGTATTTCTGGCAGATCCAAGTTCAACATATCTGATCTCTCACAGGATACAAACTGGGTTCGCTCGAGGAAAACGAGACGGGTCTCACAGCTCGTTTGAGCTTAATGGGACCAGCGTGTAATGCCTTTGGTCGAGACATACCAGACCTCATCGTTCAAGTAACATACGAAACTAAGAGCCGGTATATACGCCTTCACTTCTTGCTCTTATAACTCTCATGTGTCGCTGCTTCAGCCTCCATGTCAACATTTTCGACTCTGCAAACAAACAATACACGATCCCACAATCTGTCATTGAACGTCCTTCACCTCCTGTTACATCTTTCAGAGGAACGTCAGATCTAGTCTTCAATTACGAGTCTTCGCCCTTCGCATTTTGGATTACTCGTCGCTCTGAGCCAAACGCGTTTCCTATATTTGACACCAGGATCACTTCTCTTCCGCAAACCCCAATAGCATCTGTTATTAAGGATGATAACTCAACGGCATTGGACGGTTTTCCTCTTGTTTTTGAGGATCAATACCTCCAGGTTGGCTACTTATGTTATTGACTAATACCGCGCGAAGGACTCATGTTTCTCCTCCAGTTGGCATCGGCCCTTCCTCTGAATACCAACATCTATGGCCTGGGTGAAGTAGTTTCTAGTTCTGGTTTCCGAAGGAATGTCGAAACCACTATTCAAACCATGTGGGCAAGAGATGTAGCAGATCCAGTCGATCAAAATGTGTTGAGTGCCATCCATCACGTGATGGCGATTGTGTCGTTGACGTCGACGACTACTCTTGTCGACTGATATTCCAGATATGGCTCGCATCCGATTTACATGGAACATCGATTCGATGAAAGTACTAACACCTCCCAATCTCATGGCGTATTTTTACTCAGGTACAGTCTTAACCATGTCAAATAGACCCGAATCGTCACTCATCTTCGAATCAAAGTGCTGCTGGTGGAGATATTCTCCTCTTCACTCCCCCTTCCTCGCCGGTTTCTCTAATCGAGTACCGGATGATTGGTGGAGTTTTGGACTTCTACTTTCTCTCTGGACCTACCCCGAATAAAGTCATTGAACAATATGGTGCCTTGGTTGGTTTACCGACCTGGCAGCCCGTTTGGGGTTTCGGATTCCATCTCTGCAGGTATGTCACCTTAATGCCTTTATGCACCGCAACCTCTAAAGCCGTCATCACAGGTGGGGATATAAAGACCTTGCTGAAACACGTGAACAGGTGACTAGCATGCGACAAGCAAATATACCCCTAGAAGGTCAGTTGCGCTTTTACCGCTCTGATCTTTTTTTTGTTTGTTTCGCCTTGGCTTTCTCTGATTTCCCATTACTCTACCCGCAGTCATGTGGAATGATATTGATCTTTATCATGCTGTCCGTGATTTCACCTCCGACCCTGTTAGTTTTCCTGGAGAGGAAATGAGAAAGTTCATAGGCGAACTTGTATGTACTATTTGCTCCCGAGATATTTCGAGAATAGTGAAAGACTCGCTTATAACAGACGGCAAACAACCAACAGTGTGAGTGAATTTTAGTGGAGCATCTTTCCAGAGTTGACGGGCAACCTGACGCATGTCATGCGTATCCTAGATATCCCAATGGTTGACGCAGCGATTGCGAAACAAGTCAACGCAACTGATATTGTACGTGATCTTCCCCCATGTGGGATAAAATTATTAGACTTTGAGTTTGCTGATGCCGTTTGGGTGGCATCGTTTGTTTTTAGTATGATCCATACACCAAAGGAGTTGAACAGTAAGTTTGCGGACACCACATTCACCCCCTTTTTTGTCCGGCCTATTATTATTATTATTATTATTATTATTATTCCTTGCTTGATCCCCGATGACTGACACGCCAATCTCCTCCTTTCCACCTCAGAGGTGTCTTTGTTACGAATCCGGGAAAAACTGAGTATATCGGACAGGTGTGGCCGGGATACACGGTTTGTTCCTTTCATTTACATAAATGATTTGAACTCTTATTTTTTTCTTTACACGTAGGTATTCCCAGATTGGTTTCAGAAAAATACCCAGCAGTGGTGGACGGACGCCCTTCGCAACTGGAGCGCTGCCGGCATCGAATTCTCAGGCATATGGCTGGATATGAACGAAGCGAGTTCGTTCTGTGATGGATCATGGTCGGTTTTTACCCTTCTTCGTTTTCTTCAAGAACAAATTTGTTTAACATTTTTCATGGGCCGCAGCGGAACAGGAGCCAATCTCACCAATACAAGTGTTCCATTTATCCTTCCTGGCGAACCCGGCAGTCCAGTGTTAGGTATGTGGAGTATCTTAAAATTTGCGACAATATTAACCAACTTCTTCATACTAGACTATCCAGAATGGTAAGCTCGGTGATTTTTACCCGGCGCTGTGGTTCACATCGAGATATCAAGCTATAATTCGACATTATTCGGCCCAAGTGGCAATATCACAGTTAACGGATCGTTGACATGTCTCCCCGAGACCCCGGAGGTTGCAGATCTTAAGATCAGTGCACGTGGATTAGGTGCAGGGCAGCAGCAGGGAATCGATCTTAACGCGCCGCCATATGCTATTCATAACGGTGAGTCAGATGCGAGTTGTGACATGGATCTCCATGGTCGGTGGCTGACACATGGATAGGTAATGGTCGTTTATCCATACACACACTCGCCACCAACGCGTCCCATGCTGACGGTCAGGCTGAATTGGACGTTCACAATCTTTGGGGGATGATGGAAGAAAAGGCTACCCATATAGCCATACAAAATATTATTCCGAACAAGAGGCCGTTTATTATCAGCCGCTCTACTTTCCCTTCGTCAGGCAGATGGACGGGTCACTGGGTATGTCTTTCTTTGCCGCGAGGCTTTTGGAGTCTATTTTATGATCTTGTAGCCACATGCTGACGGGTGCTTCCAAGTTGGGTGACAATTTTAGTTTATGGTCCTACTTGCGGTATAATATAGCCGTAAGTTGGGAAACAAACTGGCTCGGTTTTCTCGTTCGCTCATCGAAATGGTTCCCGATCAACTATTAGGGCGTTCTACAATTTCAGTTATTCCAGATTCCTTTTGTCGGAGCAGACGCGTGTGGTTTTAGTGCGTCGCGTCTCTCTATAAAGCTGTGATATCTCAAATTTGATCGTTTCATAGATGGCAATACCGATGAAGAGTTGTGCAATCGTTGGATGTCTCTTTCTGCTTTTATGCCCTTCTTCCGAAATCACAATGTCAAAAGTGCTATTTCTCAAGAGCCGTATAGGTGGGATAGTGTAGCAAATGCTTCTCGGATTGCGATTGGCATACGGTACTCTTTGTTGCCCTACTGGGTAAGCCAATAAGATTTGAACTTTTTTGTCATGTCACTCAGGAACCACTAACACGAAAGTGTCATATGTATTAGTACACCCTATTCGCAAATGCCTCAATATTTGGAACACCGCCTGTTCGCGCGCTCTTTTATGAGTTCCCCGATGAACCGACGTTATTTGGCGTTGATGGGCAGTACCTGGTCGGTGGCGATATTTTGGTGACGCCTGTTTTAGCGCCAAATGTGTCCCACGTCACTGGTCAGTTCTTATTGTTCTACCTTCTAAATATATACCTTCACCTCTGACAGGAGTA
>Ga0193743_1000959_pt1 | contig 22022 bp, 16 predicted proteins | sample L2c2metaG_FD_143038 | JGI IMG/M metagenome (GOLD analysis project Ga0193743, IMG submission 143038) | Soil microbial communities from a riparian zone of the East river system, Colorado, United States - L2c2 | ecosystem: Environmental > Terrestrial > Soil > Riparian zone | place: USA: East River... | reverse complement strand
TAGACCACTGGATGCGCCTGCCCATACGATTCCATCCCGATCCTGGGCAAAACCGTAAACACTTCCAATCCCGCTCACATAATTGGTCACTCGCCCCTTATCCAGGAAACTGAAGCCTCCGAACGTGTAGCCGATCCAGAGGCCACCAGACGGCGGTGCGAACAAGGAGTACAGGTTGGTCGAGAGGAGTCGATCGCCAAACGGCGAGCTGAATGGTTCGAATCGCGTTCCGTCAAAGCGAAATAATCCGTTGGGGCCGCCCAGCCATAGGAATCCGTCATTGGTCTGTGCTAAACACGTGACGTCTTCGGGCGCTCCCTCTTTGAAGGTCCAGGAGTCGTGCCGCACCTGCAAGTTCGCTGATGGCGGTGTTTGCCCAAACAACGATGGACACCGAACAGAGGTAACGATCATTAAGACAACAAGCCAGCGCAGCTGCGAGGCTGTGACACGGATTGAGTGTGCTGAGCGTTCACAATCTCCGACGGGAACAAAGGACCGCGCTCGTTGGTGTGTTTTCCACGAAGTACCCATAGATACTTGTAACGCATTACAGTAAACCACTACAGTGAACACGAGATGACACGGGAGAAAAAACCTACGCTAGGTTTGAAAGATAGTGGTTAATCTTAGCGATCGGCAAGATTGGTAATGAGAAACGACCCAGGATCTCGGAATGCCATTGCGTGCATTTCGCTGCGGCAATCCACTTGAACGTATAGTCGGCATCTCGGACAAGTGCCTCATGCAGCTGTCTGTAAACGGGGTTTATTCGTCTCGGCGACTTATCGCCAACCGAGAGCTGGGGCGACAGTAGTCAGAATGGCTTCCAGAACGTGCACATTGTAGGCGACACCGAGTTGATTTGGAACCGTCAGCAGTAGCGTATCGGCCTCGGTGATCGCCTCGTCTTTCCTAAGCTCCTCAATGAGAGGATCCGGTTCTGCAGCGTAGCTGTTGCTCATACAGCATTACTGGTTGGAACTGACGATTTACCTGCTCGGCATCCTCCTGCGAGTAGAGCGGTTGCGCCGGCTCGGGGCCTGGCGGCATGCGTCAGCGAGGGCAGGTTGCCGCTGTGGTCGATATGCGCGTGCGATAGCACAACCGCACTCAATCCAACATCGGATCCTCCTGCAATCTGGTCCGCTGATAACGCCAGATGAGAGTTGATATCCACGGCTTCCATGCGGCGACCCTGAAACGGGCGCAGTCCAGCAAAACATTCCGGCCAGCGCATTCGATATGGTGTGACGATCCAGTAACGGTCTGTGCGGCACCCCAGAAATGCAAACGAATAGCCATGCTCCCCCTCAGCCGTTAGCTTATCTGTACTTTAAGTTTATTGACAATCCTCGAGATCAGATTTGGAGGATTGCTGCTGTCTTCGCAATTACTTTCCCCGCCTCCACATTGCATCCAATGCATCACTCCAATACACTAAGGCTGGTTCACTTTGAAGCCGGAACGGGCGGTTAGCTCAGTTGGTTAGAGCGCCTGCCTTACAAGCAGGATGTCGGGGGTTCGAGTCCCTCACTGCCCACCATCTCGTTCTCGCACGTAGTCCTTTCCTGGTCCTCGCTATCAGGCATCAGTTATTGCATCACTGTGATATCTGATTGAGGCGCAACAGGCACCGGAGACCGTTCAGGTAGGCGGCTTCCTGTTTGTCCTCGGTGAGTATGTGGGCTGTCACTTCAAATTCTGCAATGTAGGATTGCCAGATTTCGGCCAGCGCCGTTGGGCCGGCTATGAGTATGTGTTTGACCCGCTCCTGGAGTCGAGTGTGTAGATGGTCGATCTCGCTGCGGATGAAAGCACCGTATAAAAACGAGAGTCTCTGCTCGCTGGTTCCTTGTTCCTGCAGCTGCAGGAGCCGGACGCAGAATAGCGCGCGCGTCAGACCAGACTTGCCTACTTCTTCGAAGCCAAGCTGGACCCATGATGAATCAAAGGTTTCAGGTCTGCCCTGTGGAAGCGAGGCGGCAATCAGTGTATGAGTTTGAATCGCGTGAATCAGCTCACCAGTCATGGTGGTTCTACTGCCTGCGATTCTTGCCTGCTCATCGACCCATATCCACTTCCAATGCGAACCTAGATTGAGGAGGGCGGTGTTGCCTTGGAGCAAGCCATCGTCCAGAAGCCCGACACATAAAGTCTCTTCGCCGCGCATTAGATCGACATCCGATATCTTCTCGACTGGTGGCCGAAGCTCCCCGGTGCGGACGCCAGGGACGAGAATCAGCGGGAGATCGCTGCGGCTTGCGAGGCGGCAGACTTGCAGGTGTCGGGCGAGTTGCGCTGCATCTGCGGGCGCTTCGATGTGATCGACCTGCAATATGCCCTCGAGTGAGGTGATCATGCCCGCTGCCATGATGAAGGAGGGAGCTTGAGAGAGCCCGTATTCTCCGGCTTGCACGTGGGTTCGATCCAGAAGTTGGCCCAGACGTTCTTCCAGCCAAGCTTTGGATTCACCTGCGGCTACATTGCGTACACCGAAGTCAGCGGCCTGATGCGCCCAGATCTTGTTTCTCTCTACCAGCCATACTCGTGTTCTGGTTGTTCCCATATCAACGCAGAAGAAGGGAGCTTCCGTACTAAACATGGATTTCTGCGCCTCCGGCATGGACGAAGTTGCGTGCTTTGTCTGTGAGCTGTTGCGGATCGAAATGATCCAGCTCCTGACAGCCTACAAGCTCTGAGCCAATACCGACAGCCCATGCGCCAGCGGCCTGGTATTCAGCCAGACTCTGCACATGGATCCCTCCGGTCGGGATGAGGCGAATCCCGGGAAGGGGGCCTTGCAGCGCGCGGATGTAGGGAGGGCCCAGAGAGACTGCGGGAAAGACCTTTACGGCGTCTGCCCCGTAGCGGTCGGCCAGAACGATCTCGGTGGGAGTGTAGGCTCCGGGGAAGGATGCCAGCCCCAAATTGCGAGTCAGCTCGATGACAGGACGATCAATGTTGGGAGAGACGATGAAGGACGCGCCGCAGTCAGCCACCCTTCGCAGCTCTTCAACGGTGAGGACTGTGCCTGCGCCGATCGCGATGCGGTCTCCAAGATGTAGCGCAAGCTTGCGAATCGCCGCATCATAGCTGGGACTGACAATGGATATCTCCAGAGCTGAGATACCACCCTCGACCAGAGCTTCGGCAATCTCTAACTCCTTCCCATGCATCTCGCCGCGAATAATCGCGATTATTCGCGTTCGCTGAATGTGTTCGAGAACTTCCTGTCGAGTCATGCAATTTCTCCAGATCACGGATGAGTTGTACGGCACTCTATACATCGAGAGCAGTCGAACATTAAGAACAGGACGAGGAACAGAATAAAAGTATCAGAGTGCATTCTGCGATGTCTCCTCTGACTCAGGTTTGAGAACGAACCTGGCGAACGGGCGCAGGCGGTTGCTAAAGCTCAACCTGACCGATCTCGTGTATCGTTTCGAATGATGTCAATCAGATAAATTTGAGGCCAATTGAATGAGACACACGATCTCCGGTAGCTGGATAACGCTGCAACGGCGGACTGCCCAGATAGTTCTCGTTTCTTTTGCGTTATTCGGCACCCTGGCCGCCAGAGCGCAAAAAGATTCGGTCGATTGGGTCAATCTGTACATTGGCACGGGCGATGGACCGATCGGGTATGGCGGCACCATGCCTTTTGTGACTCCTCCATTCGGTATGACTAATTGGACAGCCCAGACCCGTCAGAACAAACTTTCAGTCGTCTCCTATCACTATGCGGACACGACCATATCAGGCTTCATGGGGACGCATCAGCCAGCAATCTGGATGGGTGACTATGGCTACGTGACGCTGATGCCTGAGATTGGCTCCATTAAGACAAGCCCGGAGGACCGCAAATTAGCCTTTACCCATGCTGACGAGATCGCACGGCCGGACTACTATTCGGTTTGGATGAACGCGGAAGGATCGCGCAGAATCCGCACGGAGATGACTGCAACCGAGCGGTGCGCTTATCTCCGGTTTACCTTTCCTGCCAATGATTCTTCCAGCGTCATCGTGGAGGCCTCGCGGCCTGGGGTGGCCGGGTTCGCCCACGTCGATCCTGCTGCAAAAGAGATTACCGGCTACAACCCCGACCGCACGGACGCCGGTCTGGGTCCTCTGAAGCTGCCGAACTTCAAGGGCTATTTTGTTGTGCAGTTTCGCAAGGCGTTCAATGACTCCGGTGTGTATGGCGCGACGACGCAACAACCAGGCCTCGCGACCGGCGCTTATGCAAAGTTCAAAACCACTGAGGGTGAGATCGTCGAAGCACGCGTGGGCACGTCGTTCATCAGCATGGAGCAGGCCCGCGAGAACCTCAAGGCAGAGATGCCTACGTGGGACTTTGATGCCGTACGGCGAGCGCTTCGTGAGACCTGGAATGAGAAGCTGGGACGAATCGCAATCGAAGGAGCTACGGACGATCAGCGCCGGATCGTTTACACGGCGCTCTATCACGCGCTGCTCTACCCGCGCATCTTCTCCGAGCAGGGCCGCTACTACAGCGCCTTCGACGACACCGTGCACAAAGGCGTCTCTTATACGGCCTACTCTATCTGGGATACGTTTCGCGCCGAGCACAGCCTGCTTACTCTGATGGCTCCGGAGCGCATCGACGGCATGATTGGAGCTCTCCTGCAGAACTACCAGGAGGGAGGATGGATGCCGAAGTGGCCCAATCCCTCCTATACGAACATCATGATTGGAACGCATGCGGACTCGCTCGTTGCAGAGGCGATCAACAAGCACTTTCACGGCTTTGACTACAAGCTGGCCTGGGATGCCGTCTATAAAGACGCGATGACGCCACCCGACGGTGACACCACACGCCGCTGGGCCGACCGCGAGCCGCACACTCCCTACGAGGCTCGTGGGGGTCTCACCTATCTGAAGAAACTTGGCTACATTCCTGTCGATAAGACAGCAGAGGCGGCGTCGAGAACGTTGGAAGACTCCTACGACGACTGGTGCGTAGCCGAGGTAGCGAAGGCTCTCGGCAAGAAGGACGAGTACGACTTCTTTCGCAATCGATCTCTGAACTACCAACACCTGTACAACAAGGCGACTGGATTTATGCAAGGCAAGAATGCCGACGGCTCCTGGGCCGATCCCAAGGAGGGATGGACCGAGGGGAATACCTGGGTCTACACCTGGGCCGTGATGCATGACATTCCTGGACTGATGCAGCTGATGGGAGGAAGGGACAACTACAACGCGAAGCTCGATCAGCACTTTGGAGGCGGACATAACGTCCACGGCAACGAGCCGAGTCATCACTACGGATACCTGTACGACTACAGTGGGCAGCCATGGAAGACGCAGGCAAAGGTAAGGGAGATCGCCGCTGCCGAGTATGCAAACCTTCCGTCCGGCATTGATGGCGATGATGATTGCGGTCAGATGTCGGCCTGGTATCTCTTTACCGCGCTTGGCTTCTATCCAGTGAATCCCGCATCGGGCGATTACATGATCGGCAGCCCACTCTTCACGAAGATGACGCTGCGGCTGGCGAATGGAAATCACTTTACTGTCGCTGCGGAGAATAACTCTGCGAAGAACGTTTATATTCAGTCCGCAATGTTGAACGGAAAGCCGCTTACGATTCCGCTCATACGCTATGACGACATTGTGGCTGGAGCCTCGTTGAAGCTCGTCATGGGCCCTGCCCCCTCTCGATGGGCTGCGGACTGGAATCCCGCTCCGTTAGAGGGATCTTCAGCGCAAGTCTCCAAGGAATAGGCCTGCTAACAATCGCCTATTGGCCGAGGTGGTTGTCCTGAAACCCGCGAATCTTCCCTTTTTGATTGCGGACCAGATCGAGGAATGCTTCTACGATGCGAGATTCCTCATTCGCTCGCCAGGCCAGAGCGACGCCGATCGATCGAGTCGGCGTGACCTGACAGTAAGATACACCACTGAAACGAAATCTCTGTACGCCGGCCGTCACCAACCCAACGCCTTCTCCGGCTTCGACGAGTGCAAGAACCGCAGGCCATCTGGCTGCGGTATTGGCAATCTGGGGCGAGAAGCCGACGCTGGAGCACAGTGCAATGATGGAATCGAACAGCGTTGGCCAGACGTCCCGTTCAATCAGGACGAAACGCTCCGATGCCAGGGCGCTCAAAGTCACAGCCCCGCTGGCGAGAGGGTGATCCCGTGGCAACACGGCAACGAGCGGCTCCTCAAAGAGCGGTTCGGATGTCAAAACGGTTGCAAATTGCGCATCGAGTTCGCGGGTAAATGCGATGTCGATCTCATGGTTGGCCAATGCATCCATCTGAGGACGGGCGGACATCTCAAAGAGGGAGAGCCGCACGTCCGGATGGCTTGCGCGGAACTCGCGGATGAGTCTGGAGAAGAAGACGCCGATACCATTGGTAAAGAAGCCTATCCGGAGGTTGCCTACCTCTCCCCGCGTCGAGCGCTGTGCCAACTCCACGGCCTGGTCAACAGAGCACAGGATCTTCTTCGCCTCCTCCAGAAAGATCTTGCCCTCATCCGTGAGGGCAACCTGCCGGCGGCTACGATGCAGCAGTTGAACGCCGATCTCTCTTTCTAGATCGCTGATTTGCTCGCTGATGGCGGACTGTGACACATAGAGCCTGCGAGCGGCATGACTGAAGCCCTTCCACTCAGCTACGGCAACGAAATATTTGAGGTGGCGAAGTTCCACATTCCAAGGTTATCGGTTTTTCCGATTACCGTCACCTGATATACGCGCGAAACGTCAGTCCCATATGGGTGTCAAAATATATAAAGGCACTTATCTCTTAATCTACAGGCAAGTAGCTGTTTTCAGTATGCAGTTTCGAAAAGGACGTTTTTCATCATGTGGATCGTAAAGACAGCGCTGAACCGGCCCTATACCTTCATCGTTCTTGCGCTGCTCATCCTCATTTTGAGTCCTGTCGTCATCATGCGAACGCCGACGGACATCTTTCCGAATATCAATATCCCTGTTGTTTCCATCGGATGGACCTATACGGGACTGAACCCGGAGGAGCTTGAGGGGCGCCTTACCACACCCTACGAGAAAAACCTTACGACGCTCGTCGACAATATTCAACATGTCGAGTCGACGACGTACAACGGTACTGTGGTTGTAAAGGTGTTCCTCCAGCCGGGGGCCAGTCTTGATACGGCCAATGCCCAGGTTACGGCCGCTTCTCAATTCATATTGCGTCAACTGCCGCCGGGCATTCTTCCACCGCAGATCATTAACTTCTCTGCTTCGAGCGTGCCTATTATCCAGCTTGGTATCTCCGGCAAGGGACTCTCGGAGCAGCAGCTGAATGACTACGCCAGCAACTTCATCCGTCCGCAATTCGTCACCGTCCCCGGCTCGGTTGTTCCGTCGCCATACGGCGGCAAGCAGCGACAGATCACCATCAACATGGACCAGGCGGCGATGCAGTCGAAGGGGATTGCGCCCGGCGACCTGCTCAACGCGGTGGCGCAACAGAATGTCGTCATGCCCTCCGGCACTATCAAGATTGGGCAGAGCGAGTACGATGTCCGCACCAATGGAACTCCCAGAACCGTTGAAGCGCTAGCCAACATACCTCTCAAGCAAGTCAACGGCACGACTATCTATCTGCACGATGTTGCCAGCGTCAGCGACGGCTTCCAGGTTCAGACGAACATCGTTCGCCAGGACGGCCGCCGCGGCGTGCTTGTCAGCATCTTGAAGAACGGTAACTCCTCGACGTTGGATATCGTCTCCGGCATTCGCAAGCTGCTTCCACGCGTTGCAAGCACCCTGCCGCCAGAGTTGAAGATTACTCCGCTTGCGGATCAATCCATCTTTGTGCGTGCAGCCGTCGCGGGCGTCATTCGTGAAGCTATCATCGCCGCGATGCTTACGGCGATCATGATTCTGCTCTTCCTTGGCAGCTGGCGATCGACCGTGATTATCGCCATCTCCATTCCGTTGTCGATTCTCACCTCGGTGATCGTTCTCAGCCTGCTGGGCGAGACCATCAACACGATGACCCTCGGCGGACTCGCGCTCGCGGTCGGCATCCTGGTCGATGACGCTACCGTCACGATTGAGAACATCGAGCGCTTTCTGGAGGAAGGGCAGCCGTTGCGGGCCGCCATACTCGAAGGCGCTTCGCAGATCTCGGTTCCAGCACTCGTATCGACGCTCTGTATCTGCATCGTCTTCATGCCTATGTTCTTCCTTGGCGGCGTGGCGCGCTTCCTCTTCGTTCCGTTGGCGGAGGCAGTCGTCTTCGCCATGCTCGCCTCGTACATTCTTTCGAGAACGCTTGTCCCCACGCTGGCCATGTATCTGCTGCGCCACAAAGATCAGAGCACGAAGGGCAATCTCTTCACTCGCTTTCAGCGCGGCTTCGATCGTCAGTTTGAACGTGTCCGCGCGGGCTATCACAGAACCCTGGAACGGCTTGTACTTCGCCGCAAGCTCTTTGTCCCTGCCTTTCTTGGCGCGTGCCTCTGTGTCTTCCTTCTGCTCCCATGGCTGGGACAGGATTTCTTTCCTGATACGGACAGCGGCCAGTTCATCCTGCACGTCCGCGGAACGTCTGGAATGCGCATCGAAGAGATGGCTCGGCTCTGCGATCTCGTCGAGCAGAACATCCGGGAGCAGATTCCGGCCAATGAGTTGGGCAACGTCCTCGATAACATCGGCCTCCCCTATAGCGCGATGAATACGCAGCATCTGACCAACGGAACCTTAGGGCAATTCGATGCTGATGTGATGGTCGCACTGAAAGAAGGTCATCATCCCACGGCAGCTTATGTCCGCGCCTTGCGCGAGAAGTTGCCGCGCGCCTTTCCGCAGGCGACCTTCTACTTCCTGCCCGCCGACATCACCACGCAGATTCTCAACTTCGGACTTCCTGCGCCGATCGACATTCAGTTGGAAGGCAATGACGTGGAAGCCAGCAAACAGATCGCAGACAAGCTCCTGGCGCAGCTACGCGAGGTGCCGGGCCTTACGGATCTTCGCCTCCAGCAGCCCTTTGACTATCCAACACTGCAGATCGACGTCGACCGTACCAAGGCGTCGCAGGGTGGTTACTCTGAACGCGATGTCGCCACCAGTGTGTTGAACACTCTCAGTGGTAGTTTCCAGGTGACGCCCATGTTCTTCCTGAACTGGAAGAATCAAGTGAACTACAACATTGTGGCGCAGACGCCGCAGTACAGCATGAACTCTCTCCAGAGCCTGCAGAACATTCCCATCAATCGAACAACGGCTGTGGCAGGGTCTTCGACAGGGGCACCGCAATCGCAGGCAATCCTCGCCAACCTTGCCTCTGTCGGACGCGGGCATGAGATGGGCGTGGTGAACCACTACAACATCCGTCGCGTGGTCGATATTTACGGTGGGGTTCAAGGTCGCGATCTCGGCGGTGTCAGCCGTGACGTCCAACGAATCCTCGACAAGAACAACAAAGACATGCCGCGCGGCACCTTCGTTTCGCTCAAGGGTCAGGTGGAGACGATGCGCAGCTCCTACATCGGATTGCTCGGTGGCCTTGTCTTCTCCATCGTGCTGGTCTACCTGCTGATCGTCGTCAACTTCCAGAGCTGGATCGATCCGTTCATCATCATCACCGCGCTGCCGGCGGCTCTGGCAGGTATCGTGTTGTTTCTTTTTCTTACGCATACGACGCTCAGCGTGCCTGCTCTAATGGGCGCGATTATGTGTATGGGCGTGGCCACAGCGAACAGCATTCTGGTCGTCTCCTTCGCCAAGACCAAGCTCGAGGAGCATAGCAATGCCATTCAGGCTGCGATCGAAGCCGGCACAACGCGCTTCCGTCCGGTTGTTATGACAGCTCTCGCCATGATCATCGGCATGGTCCCCATGGCGCTTGGCATGGGTGACGGCGGGGAGCAGAACGCTCCTCTCGGGCGAGCCGTCATTGGTGGTCTGCTCTGTGCAACGGTAGCCACGCTCGTGTTTGTTCCCTGCGTCTTCGCACTCATTCACAACGCCCGGGCTCGCCAGGAAGCGCGCTCCAAGGAAAAGCTCGAACCGCACTTCGCGTAACGCATGGAGTTAATGAATATGGAAAACACAGCAACGCAGAACCGGGTTGAGACAACATATGCTGCTCCCGTGAACCATGTCATCGCAGAGCCTCATCCGACGGAAGCGGCACCCGCATACGAGCGGGACGATTCGGATGGCCCACAGTCACGTAAGGGCACAGTGTTTGTCGGTATCGGCCTGTTGATCCTACTCGGCCTCGCTATCGGTTATGGCATACACTCGCGGGCCAGAACGGAGGACGAGTTGAAGCACTCCACTGCCCAGGCGGCAATACCTACCGTGAACGTCACGCACCCTACGACCGGATCCGCCGCGCAGGAGATCGTTCTGCCCGGCAATACGCAGGCCTTTACGGATACGCCTATCTACGCGCGAACGAACGGTTATCTCAGGCGCTGGTACGTCGATATCGGCACTCGTGTACACAAGGGGCAGTTGCTCGCCGAGATCGAGACGCCCGAGCTCGATCAGCAGCTACAGCAGGCTGAGGCTGATCTGAAGAGTGCGGAAGCGAACATGCAGCTAGCTCAGAGCACCAGCGTGCGTTGGCAGAGTCTGCTGGAAAAGCACGCAGTCTCCAAACAGGAGACAGACCAGATGATGAGCGATTACGCTGCCAAACAGGCCAACTACGCCGCCAGCCAGGCCAACGTTCGTCGACTCAAGGAACTGCAGGGATACGAACGCGTCACAGCTCCATTTGACGGAACGATTACAGCGCGCAGCACGGACATCGGTAATTTGATCGGCAGCGGCTCCGGTAGCACGCCGCGGGAACTGTTTCACCTTGATGCCGTAGGACGCCTGCGTATCTACGTCGCCGTGCCTGAGCTCTATGCTGATAGCGTGCAAGATGGCGAGAAGGTTTCCATCACCCAGGACGCCGATCCCAATCAGGTCATTACCGGCAGCATCTCTCGAAATTCAAGCGCTATTGACCAGATGAGCCGCACCCTCAACGTCCAGGTTGATGTGGATAATGCCAAGGGACAACTAATGCCCGGAGCCTATGTCTTCGTGCATCTCAAACTTCCGGCGGCCTCCCACACCGTTACCATTCCATCGAATGCGCTGCTCTTTCGTGCAGAAGGCCTCCGTGTCGGCGTTGTCCGCAATAACGTAGTGCAGCTCACGCCAATTACCATCGGTCATGACTATGGCAGCACCGTCGAGGTCACATCCGGCCTCACCCCGAACGATGTCATCGTTCTCGACCCCTCCGACTCGCTTACCAGCGGAACGCAGGTGGAGGTGAACGCGGTCGCCCCGCAGAAAGGGGCCGCATAATGAACCGCAGACTATGGATGGCTTCGTCTGCATTTCTGTGCACGCTGCTGAGCGGTTGCATGGTTGGGCCCAAGTACACGCGTCCCGCGACTCCGCTGGCACCGGAGTTCAAGGAGGCAACTCCGGAATCGTTCAAGGAGATGAGCGGCTGGAAGGTAGCTCAGCCAAGCGACGAGACATTGCGTGGCAAATGGTGGGAGCTCTTCAACGATTCTCAGCTCAATGCTCTCGAAGAACAGGTCGACCCGGCAAACCAGACCCTGAAGGCTGCTGAAGCGAACTTTCGTGCGGCTCGCGCCAACATCCGCTTCAATCGTGCCAACCAAGCGCCTACTCTGAGCGTCGGCCCCTCTGTAGGTGCCGTTCGTGAATCCGTCAATCAGCCCTACTTCAACAAGGCAAACGCGAACAACGGCTCCGGCTCCTTCACTCTTCCGATTGATCTCAGCTATGAAGTCGATCTCTGGGGACGAATTCGTCGTAGTGTCACCGCTGCTCGAGAGCAGGCGCAAGCCAGTGCGGCAGACATGGAGACCGCGCGCCTCAGCCTGCACGCGGAGTTGGCCATTGATTACTTCAGCCTGCGCAGCGTCGATGGACAGGAAAAATTGCTGGATGAGACCGTCAAGGCCTTCCAGGACGCGCTGCAACTCACCCAGGACCGCTACGACGGAGGCGCCTCTCCGCTATCTGACGTCGCGCAGGCACGCACACAGTTGCAGACCGCTCAGGTGGAGTCTACCGACCTCGGTATCCAGCGCGCAGGGTTTGAGCATGCGATTGCGGTCCTCATCGGCAAGCCGCCCGCTCAACTGAACATCGCGTCGACGCCTGTAACGGTGCAGCAGCCCGTCATTCCCGGCATTCCCGGCGCCCTTCCATCCCAACTGCTCGAACGCCGGCCGGACATCGCCGCGGACGAGCGCCGCATGGCCTCGGCAAACGAGCAGATCGGAATCGCCCAGGCATCGTTTTATCCGACCCTCAGTCTTTCGGCCTCAGCCGGATTCGCCGGCACCTCCGCACTGAACTGGTTCAACTGGCCCAGCCGCTTCTTCGCTGTAGGGCCTGTCCTGTCGCAGACCGTCTTCGATCATGGCCGCCGTCGCGCGACTTCAGATATCGTGCGCGCACAGTACGATCAGACCATCGCGACCTACCGTCAGACCTCGCTGGTCGCATTCCAGCAGGTTGAAGACAATCTAGCTGCTCTACGCCTGCTCGAAACTGAAGCACAGCAGCAGCATGCCGCGACCGAATCAGCGGAACAGTCGCTCGACCTCTTCCAGACCCGCTACGCAGGCGGTGTGGATACTTATCTCCAGGTCATTACCTGGCAGACAGCCGCGCTGCAGAATGAGCGTAACGATATCGACATCACCCGCCGCCGCCTGGAGGCAAGTGTTCTGCTCGTCAAGGCTCTGGGTGGAGGCTGGGACGTACAACAGTTGCCCCGGCTATAAACAATAAATTGGTCAAGTAGTGCTATAACCGGTAGCCAGCGCGAATCACCTGACCATCTCTACAACCTCGGCACCCTTCGCGACGAGAGCTAAATCGGCCATGTCGAGGAAGAGTCCGTGCTCGACGACGCCAACGATCTGCCGGATCGCCGCTGCGAGTCTGTGCGGGTCATCGATTGCGCCACACTCGCAATCCAGAATTAAGTTTCCTTCATCCGTAACGAACTCCGAGCCAGTCTCGAGTCGCCTGACCTTGGGACGAACTCCCAGGTCTAATAGCTTTTTTGCTACCAGGGGAGCTGCCATCGAAATCACTTCGACAGGCAAAGGAAATCTCCCGAGCTGACTGACAACCTTGCTTGCGTCGGCCACGATGATGAAGCGTTTGGAGGCGCTTGCGACGATCTTTTCGCGCAGCAAAGCCCCGCCTCCGCCTTTGATAAGAGCGAGCCCAGGCGCGATCTCATCAGCGCCGTCGATCGTTACGTCAATCTCTGAACAGGCGTTGAAGTCGATGATCGGAATCGAAAGGGAAGTAGCGAGTTCTTCACTGGCTCGCGATGACGCGATACCTCGGATACCAAGGCCGTGTTTCACCCGCTCGCCTAATAATTGGATGAAGTGCGTTGCCGTCGAACCGGATCCAAGCCCCACGACCATGCCCTCCTCAATGAACTCCAGGCTCTTTCGAGCGGCAAGTATCTTTGCGTCATCGGTAGTTGGCATAAGAAGCATCTTAGAACAGAAGTTTATTCTGAACGCGAACTTCTGCCCTAAGCTTGTTGATCGTTAGAGTTGCGGATGACGGCAGCGGGGTATACCATGCGTTCACCTTTGTTGGGGTACACAACGATGACGGAGAAGAGACCCACGAAGATGGGGAGCGAATGGCTTGGCTCCAACTCACTGGAAGGTTCCCTTAACCACCATATTCAACCCTATCTATAGGAGAAATAAAGATGAAACGAATCACTGTCTTGTCGATGAGTCTTTTGCTTACAGTACCTGTACTCGCACAGCAAGAGGAACAAACCCGGATCCAAGAGTCAGCCCAGGTGTTGAGGGATATCGTCGGCATGCCCGACAAGGGTATTCCGCATGATCTGCTCGACAAAGCAGAGTGCATCGTGGTGTACCCGTCGGTCAAGAAGGCAGCCTTTGTGGTTGGCGGCAGCTACGGACGCGGGATCATCACCTGTCGTAAGGGTGCGAACTTCAGTGGCCCCTCCTGGAGCGCTCCTGCGATGTTCGCGCTCGAAGGCGCCAGCGTCGGCCTCCAGATCGGCGGAGAGGCAACTGACTTCGTTCTGCTTATCATGAACGAGCAAGGTGCCAAATCCGTTATGTCGAGCAAGGTGAAGCTCGGTGGCGATGCATCCGTTGCGGCAGGCCCCGTAGGCCGTACCACCAGTGCAGAGACCGACATCGTCATGAAGGCGCAGATTCTATCCTGGTCACGTTCTCGGGGAGTCTTTGCGGGTATCGCACTCACAGGCTCAACCATGCGATCGGATAACGATGGGAACAAGATTTTGTACGGGAAGGAACTAACCGCGACCGAGATCGTGATCAATGGCAAGGTGCCTCCTCCTCCGGCTGCGAAATCTCTACTTGCTCTCCTGAATAAGACTTCACCAAAACACGTTGCCAAATAACCAATACATCTACATCGGCGGCGCCGAATCGACGAGGAGCGGATACACCGCTCCCATCGTCGAACTCGGCGCCGTCTCCATATCTTCGGATGACCGGTATAATCCCGGCAGTACCTGGGGCACGTCGACGAACCACCGTAACAATCCAATCCCATCAAGCATCAAGATGGCTCTGCTCTGAGCCATCCGGGCCAAGTTGACTCCTATTCAAAGTGAGGCAAGTCCAGTGTCTGAGATCACGGTGACAAACTGGTTCGGAAACATCGTATCCCACCCCCATGTGGTGGTTGACGCCAACTCTGTAGACGACATCATCCGCGTCTTGAAAGATCCTGCGCAGTTTCCATCCCCGGTGCGAGCCGTCGGCTCCAACCACTCCACCTCTCCCTGCGGCGTCGCCGAGGGCGGAACCCTCATCCGGATGAAGATGAACAGGATCCTGAATATCGGAGCCGACACCTTGACGGTGGAGGCTGGCGCAATCCACATTGAGCTGGCGAAGACGCTTGAGGCGAAGAACCTGCAGTTCTACATCAACACCGAGATCGGAAGCCTGTCCTCTGGCAGCGCAGCCTGTGCCGGCACGAAAGATGCCTCCATGCCCGGAGAGTATGGACAGGTCGGCTCCTACGTCACCGGTGTCAAGATGGTCCTGCCCAGCGGGGAACTCCTCGAGGTCACAGAGGCCCAGCAGCCCGATCTGATGAAGATGGTGCGCTGTAGCTATGGCACCTTTGGAATCGTCTACGAAGTCACCTACAAGATTCGCACTTTGCTTCCTATGGCTGTCCACCATGAGACCTTCACCCTCGAGGACTTTATCGCACAACTCCCGGCTCTGAAGGCGCGCAACGAATCGATGTTCTATTACATCTTTCCCTTCGATAACAAGATTACGATTGAGTTTCGGAGGTATAACCCCGGAGCGACCGGAGAACCGGATCACCTCGCATGGGGACTGCGCAACCACTTCTGGGGCTCGGCAGGCCCGAAGTTTGGCCACGATGTCGAAGAGCACGTTCCCAGCCCTCATATCCGCTATGGCATCATCGACTCGTTCAACGCACTATGGCGCTTCCAGCTGGAGAGCCTGGTGAAAGGGGATTACACAATTCCCGGCGATCAGATCATCCACTATCCAGCCCAGTCCGACAACAGCCGGTATACCTTCAGCCTGTTTGCCTTTCTCGAAGAAGACTACCCGGCAGTCATCACGGAGTTCTTCCAGTTCGCGCGAGACTACTACGCCCAGAAGGGCTATCGGTCGAACCTGCTGTATGTCGGCTACTGGATCATGAAGGATCAGCAAGCCCTCCTGTCCTACTCCTACGACGGCAACGTAATGACCATCGATCCGGTGTCGACGGCAAACCCCGGCTGGGATGAGTTCCTCGTCGCCTACAACCAGTTCTGCAGCGACCGCAACGGTGTGCCGCTGCTGAACCAGACCTACGGGCTCACACCAGCCATCGTGCAGAAGGCCTTCGGGGATCGGCTAACCCGGATGAAGAACGCGCGAAAGAGATACGACCCCGATGGCCGCCTGTTGAACGACTACTTCCGCACCCTGCTAAGTTGAGCTTCTTGACTGGCATACGATTCGCTCTCTGGCTGCGGTGACAGTCGTCGCAGCCATAGACTACAATCTCCGCCGTCGTGAATGATTCGACTGTGGAGGGAGCAGACTTTATGGCAACAATGACCGCGCTTCAACCCGGAGCCTACGGGTATCCGGTGTCAATCCGTGCGAAGTACAACAACTACATTGGCGGTGAGTGGGTCGCTCCGGCGTCCGGCGCCTACTTCGAGAATGTCACCCCCATCACCGGTCAGACACTGTGCGAGATTCCCCGCTCCAACGCAGCAGATGTAGACCGCGCCCTCGATGCAGCCCACGCAGCGAAGGCGGCATGGGCGAAGACCTCCACCACCGAACGCGGAAAGATGCTGGAGAAGATCGCGCAACGCATCGAAGACAACCTGGAGATGTTGGCAACGGTCGAGACCTGGGACAACGGCAAGCCCATCCGAGAGACGATGGCCGCCGACCTTCCTCTGGCCGCCGACCACTTCCGCTACTTCGCCGGAGTCATTCGCGCTCAGGAGGGCTCCATCTGCGAGATCGACGCAACCACGGTGGCCTATCACTACCATGAGCCCCTCGGTGTAGTGGGCCTCATCATCCCGTGGAACTTCCCCATCCTGATGGCGACATGGAAGCTCGCACCGGCGCTGGCCGCGGGCAACACCGTCGTCCTCAAACCCGCAGAGCAGACGCCGATGTCCATCCTCGTTCTGATGGAGCTGATCCAGGATATCCTGCCCCCGGGAGTTCTGAACATCGTCAACGGCTTCGGCCTCGAAGCAGGGAAGCCACTCGCCTCCAGCCCGCGCATCAACAAGATCGCGTTCACAGGAGAGACGACCACCGGCCGCCTGATCATGCAGTACGCCTCGCAGAACATCATCCCGATAACCCTGGAACTGGGCGGCAAGTCCCCCAACATCTTCTTCCAGGATGTCGCCAGCGCAGACGACGCCTTCTTCGACAAGGCGCTCGAAGGCTTCACCATGTTTGCCTTGAACCAGGGCGAGGTTTGCACCTGTCCCTCACGCGCACTGATTCAGGACACGCTCTACGAGCAGTTTATGGAGCGTGCCCTGAAGCGCGTGAAGGCCATCAAGCAGGGAAATCCTCTGGATAAGACAACGATGATCGGCGCGCAGGCCTCCAGCGAGCAGATGGAGAAGATCCTCTCCTACTTCGACATCGGCAAGCAGGAGGGCGCAGAGGTATTGGTCGGAGGCAAGCGCGCGGTACAAACAGGCGATCTCGCGGAAGGCTTCTACATCGAGCCCACCGTCTTCAAGGGCCACAACAAGATGCGCATCTTCCAGGAGGAGATCTTCGGCCCCGTCGTCTCGGTCACGACCTTCCACGACGAGGACGAAGCCCTCGCCCTGGCCAACGACACGCTCTACGGCCTCGGAGCCGGAGTCTGGACCCGCGATATGAATCGCGCCTATCACTTCGGTCGCGAGATCCAGGCAGGCCGCGTCTGGACCAACTGCTACCACCTCTATCCGGCGCACGCGGCCTTCGGCGGATACAAGCAGTCCGGCATTGGCCGCGAAAACCACAAGATGATCCTCGACCACTACCAGCAGACGAAGAATCAGCTGGTCAGCTACAGCCCGAACGCTATGGGCTTCTTCTAAAGAGGGCATTGATGGCGGATGTACCGGACCAGGTAATCACAACGCCCGCATCGGACGCGTTGATTGCCAGCCTGTCGAAAAAATATGGGGAGCTGATGTTCCACCAGTCAGGCGGATGCTGCGACGGCAGCTCCCCCATGTGCTATCCGCGCGGCGAGTTCCTGGTGGGCGACGGAGACGTTCTTCTCGCCACGCTCGGCGACACCCCGTTCTACATGAGCAGGAGCCAGTTCGAATACTGGAAGCACACGCAGCTCATCCTGGACGTCGTTTCAGGTCGGGGAGGAATGTTTTCGTTGGAAGGCCCCGAAGGGGTCCGTTTTCTCATCCGGTCGAGGGTCTTCACGGATGATGAGATCGCGGCACTAAGGTCAGCGGGCCGCATCTAAGTCAGCTGCTCGAAGGGGTGCCTGGCAGCACCTTAGGGACAGCCCATCTTGCCCTTTTCGGCGCACTTCTTCATGATCGCGGTATGGAGCCGTTCGCGGAACTCCGTCGAGATCTCATAGACCTCGTGGTCGCGGTAGACCGAGATCGTCTTGCGCGTCGTGTCGAGCACGACCTCGCAGTGGCTGCACGAGGCAGTGTGTGCGCGAACCTCTTCCAGAAGTTCGGGGCTGATCTGGCCATCGAAGTAATCGGTGAGTTGGCTGAGAAAGTCAGTGCAGGTCATGCCGTCTGGCCCTCCTTCTGCTGCCGGAAGTATCGACTCAGTCGCTCGCGCAACTGGAGCCGGGCCCGCAACAATCTCGATTTCACTGCTGGAACGCTCAAGCCGAGTGCCTCCGCAGTCTCTTCCGTAGAGAGATTCTCGATGTCCCGAAGGGTGAAGACGGTGCGGAACCCCGGTGGGAGTCCCTGAATCGTCTTGCGCAGGATGTCCCCAAGCTCAGCCTGTCCATAGAGCTGTTCCGGGTTGGGTCGCCACTCGGCGAAGTCCCGGGGAATGGATCCTTCTTCAGTCTGGACGTCCTCGTCCATGGAGACGGTCTTGCTTGTCTTGCGCTTGCGCAGCCGCATAAGGCTCTCATTGACGGCGATGCGGACCAGCCAGGTCGAGAACTTTGAGTTCCCCTGAAACTGATCGAGCTTCTCGTAAGCTTTGAGGAAAGCGTCCTGCGTAATGTCTTCAGCGTCTTCACGGTTTTGGGTAATATGCTGCGCAACCCGGAAGATCTGGCGCTCGTACTGCCGGACAAGCTGCTCAAATGCAGCTGTATCCCCTTCTTTCGCGCGTGCTACCAGCGCGACGTCGGGGTGGATCTCTTCCGTTCCTGGTGATTGGATGGCGGGCATGTGCGAAAAGGTGCTAAAACGCGGCCTGAATCTCTCCGCCAACTATTCTGGCAGTTTCAAGTCCATTCACAGTGTAACCGTCGCTGAGGCGAAGAGCAAAGCACCGTCCTCCATCGCTGCCGCAGAAACGTACCTCACCTGATTCCACTAGAGCAGCAGCGGTACAACTACGGAGAACCCGGCTTAGAGTAAAGGGTGTAAGGTTTTTTACAAAGTGAGGCAATGTTGAGGAGTTGGACGAAGGTTGGGTTTGCGATAGCAGTTGGTTCTCTACTGGCTTTGACGGTGCCGGGCGATGTGGCAGCCCAGGCGCAGAAGCCGGCGCCCGCTTCAACCGCGAAAAAGCCCCCCGCAAAGGCGAAGGCTATCGGTAATCCCTCCAGCCAGCCAGCCGGCAAGGCCTCGGGAAGCAAAACCAGAAGCAAAACGAAGTCCCCTGCATCCAGTAAAACCGCAAAGGGCAAAGCCGCAGCCTCCCGCAGGAGACGCGCCGCTGCGCCAAAGCCCACGGCCAGGAGCATCAAACTCACCAGTGCCTTCCGGGCTTCGGAGCAGCTACGCCCCATGGCGCAGCAACTGGCAACGACGCGCTCTGCGGCTGCCTACAGCGGTGTCGAGGGCTACGCCCGTCAGCACCGCGGTGAAGGCGCAGCGACGGCCTATCTTGCTCTCGGCCACGCCTACATGCTCGATCGCCGTTATGCAGACGCTGTCGCCATGTATCGCCAGGCAGCTGCCAGCGGCGAGGCTTTGGACGACTACGCCGACTACCTCGGCGCCCAGGCCGCCCTGCAGGCAGGCCACGGTACCGATGCATACGCTCTGCTCGATCGCTTCGCGGAGCGCCACCCCGACAGCATCTTCATCGCAAACGCGCCGGTTCTACTGGCGAACGCCTACATCCAGCAAAATAATCCGCAGGGTGCCCTGAAGGTTCTCCAGCCCCTGTCCGACACGGCACTGGCATCGCACGGAGACTTTCGCTACGCCCTGGGCCGTGCCTATCAGATGGCGGGCGATACCGGCCACGCAGCCCCCATCTTCCGCGGCCTGTACGCCAAGCTTCCCCTCAGCTTCGAGGCCGGACAAGCGCGCGGACAGCTCCAGGCGATGGGGGTGCCGCTCACCGCTGCAGAGCGCAAGGTCCACGCCGACCAGCTCTTCAATGCCAAGCACTACGCCGAGGCGGGCGACGAGTACCACTCAATCGAGCATGACGGCGGCCTCAGTCCCGCCGATCACGATGCATTGCTGATCTACACCGCCGTCTGCGACATGAGGCTCAAGCGCATCAGCCGCAAAGACGTCGAGCGCCTTCCCGAGACGAGCGACGACACGGCGGCGCTGAAGCTGTACATGCTGGCCGAGATATCGCGAAACGAGAACGATCCCGAGACCCACACGCAGCTCATCGCCCAGATGGTGAAGCGCTTTCCCTCGAGCCGCTGGCTGGAGGAGGCGCTCTACTCCGGCGGCAACATGTATCTGCTCCAAAATGATGCCAAGCAGGCCACCTACCACTACTCCTTACTTGTGCAGATGTTTCCACGCAGCACCTACGCGGCTTCGGCGCACTGGCGCACGGCATGGTTGAACTATCGGCTGCGCAACTACGCCGAAGCTGCCCGCTTGATGGACGAGCAGATCCAGGGCTACTCGGCAGGCATCGAGGTGCCCAGCTCGCTCTACTGGCGCGGGCGCATCTACGAGGACGAAGAGCATAACTTCGCGCAGGCGTCGAACTACTATCTCGCTCTTACCGATACCTACGTCAACTACTACTACGCCGAGCTAGCGAGGAAGCGGCTGAGCGTATTGAACGCCCAGGTCACGGCACCGGCAGCTCCGTCGCCAGTCCTCAGCTCTGTCCGCAAGCCAGTCGTCCCGGAGTTGACCGGCGAGCTGCCCGAGAACGAGCCGCACCTGATCAAGGCAAAACTGCTCGCCAACGCGGCCTTGAACGAGTACATCGGGCCGGAGATTCAAGCCAGCCCCTCCGCAGACCAATGGGGAGCCCTCGGCCAGGCCCAGATCTATAGTTCCTATGGAGAGAACACCCGCGCCCTTCAATCCATGAAGCGCAGCGGCATCTCCTTCTTTGCCCTGCCCATGGATCAGGTCCCGGATATCTACTGGCGTCTGCTGTTCCCCCAGCCCTACTGGTCCGATCTGGTGGCAAACTCCCAGGCGAACAATCTGGACCCCTACCTGGTTGCGTCGCTCATCCGGCAGGAGTCCGAGTTCAACGCTGGTGCTGTGAGCCGGGCAAACGCCTACGGCCTGATGCAGCTCCTGCCATCGGTAGGGAAGTCTCTGGCGAAGAAACAGAAGATGAAGGGCTTCAACACGACTCAGTTGCTGAATCCGTCTGTCAATCTGAAGCTCGGCACGCTCAACCTCAAGAACGTGCTCGATCGATTCGGCGGTCAGCAGGAGTATGCTCTAGCCGCCTATAACGCCGGTGACACCCCTGTCCGGCGTTGGATGTCCAACGGCGACTTCAAGGACATAGCCGAATACGTCGAGTCGATTCCGTACACCGAGACTCGCGAATATGTTCAGGCAATCCTCCGGAACCAGCAGATATACCGCGCCCTGTACGCCCCCGCGAAGGACAAGGGTTCTTTAGTGGAGCGCAGCGCTTCTGCTCCGTGACAAAAATGCCGCAGATTCAAGGGGGCTTTAGCCCCGGGTTCCCTCTCTCCCTGACCTCCTGGACCAACCCGGCGGTGCGCCGAAAAATCATCCCTGAAGAGAGAAGAAAGCTTGCAGATCAAGAGAGAATATCGGGCCTTGCCGGGATACCAAAGGCAAGGGAATCAAACCAGCGTCTCTTCAAAATGACCGATTGACAGAAGGCAAAAATCCGATATGCTTTGCACCATAAGCGGTGCAGAATACGAGAGCCCGAGGAGCTCTTCCGCAGCCGGCAGATTGAGTCCGGCACGAGCAGAACGTGGGCCACGAACGAAAGACAACTGTGAGAACGAAGAGGCAATCATGATAGCGGAGCTGAACTATCTGGAAGTCTGGATCCCGGAGCAGATGCAGCCGGGCACGTTG
>Ga0193743_1000958_pt1 | contig 22067 bp, 19 predicted proteins | sample L2c2metaG_FD_143038 | JGI IMG/M metagenome (GOLD analysis project Ga0193743, IMG submission 143038) | Soil microbial communities from a riparian zone of the East river system, Colorado, United States - L2c2 | ecosystem: Environmental > Terrestrial > Soil > Riparian zone | place: USA: East River... | reverse complement strand
TTTGTATCCAACGTTGCGTGAGCAACTCAGCTGTGAGTGGAATGGTGTTTGGGGATGAAAAAGGATCTCGGCGAACAGTGGCCTCCTGTTGTCTCAAGGAATGTTCGATTCGGATTTGCTGTGCCGAAACAACAATTGGCCCTGTCGGAATAGTGCCTCCAAGAGCCGATACGCTTGTCTTCGCAGAAATCCTCAACGGAACGACTCTCTTTTTAGACGGTAGATTCGTGCGAGGGTGAACCATAGCTTTCTGCTTCGCATTCTGATTATCTGGTCCACGCGGCATTACTGTAGCAGGAGGCGCTATGAAAACTGCGGCTAAAGTTGCCTCGCGAGGCATAGTTGGTTTCTCTATCAGGCTTTCAGTCGTCAGCTTTTGAACTAGAGGCTTGCTTGTCTTTCGGGGTACAAATCTGGGTCTGGAAGCCAGGTCTATAGGTCTAGCGGCCAGCCTGCCTGTTACCTTGGACTTCAATTGTGCGACTCGACTCGGAACGATTGCCGCTGCCTTTCTTTTAGCGGCTTGAAGATCAAGATCTGCCAAGAGACGGCGCACCTCAATGAGGCGGTCTAGATACTCATCAATTAATGCGATGACGTGTGGAAACTGCATGTAAGCAGTAGTTTATCTTGATTCAACTAGCGTTATTTGAGGAATTTAGTGACCCAATCTCAGTTACCAAGGTGCTCGTACGTTCTGGTCCAGCACTAAATAGGGTAATGAAATTGGATATCAAAAATGATCGACTGTCGTCCTTCCTTAATAAGGATACTGTGTGTCTGGGAACTGCGCGCCGTGTCCATTTCCACTCGCCTACTCCTTGTGAGCAGAAACGTTATAGAGAGGTTCATCACCCTGCTTGTACGAAAAAACCCTCTGCTCTTGATAGTCAAAGCTATCACTGTCGCTTTCAGAATTATTTGTCGTAGTGTTTCAGAATTATTTGGCGTAGTCCGGAGTTTCTTTGCAATACAAGCCAGAGAGTATCTGGTGACCAAGATCACGGCCATTTCGCGTCGGAATCAGGAACTTACCTCGCAGGCGGAGTGTCTCGCGCTTTCAATGAAGGAACACTCTTCCCTCAGCGTGATTCGCTTGGAGGTGCTCTTTAGAAGATCATGCTCTAAATTGCCGTTCTCATCGAAGGTACGGATTGCTGGCCTTCCATCTGTACCGACCTCAAACTCATCTCGCGGTCTTTCGTTGAAACCTTTGACGTCGAGGAATGCTCTTTCCCCTGCGTTCCAGAAAAGATTCCCGTCGCATTCTCCGCAATGGAGAGATCGTAAAAATCTAAAATCTTTCTCACATCAATGTAAGACTAGGGATGCCAAACGTATGTTTCAGGGCGGCATGCGCAGCATGGTAGCCGCACATGCCGTGTACGCCCCCCCCAGGCGGTGTTGACGCAGAGCAGAGGTAAATTCCTTGGGCTGGAGTGCGATACGGATCGAGAGCCAGTCTGGGCCTCATCAAAAGTTGCATAAGGTTGTTCGCGCCTCCGCCGATGTCACCTCCGATGAGGTTCGCATTCCATTCCTCCATCTGCGCTGTGTTCTTCGTCGATCGTGCAAGGATCACATCGCGGAACCCTGGCGCAAAACGCTCCACCTGTGACTCTATAACGTCCGTCATGTCCACTGTCGAACCATTAGGTACATGACAGTACGCCCACGCAGTGTGTCTCCCCTCCGGCGCACGAGTGGCATCAAAAAGGCTTGGTTGAGCAAATAACACGAACGGGCGCGTCGGTGTGCGGCCATCCCAACTTTCACGCTCGCCTGTCTGCATCTCAACTGCGCTGCCTCCAAGGTGGAGCGTCGCCGACTGTCGACACTCCGTGTATATCCACGGGACCGGCTCTGAAAGAGCCCAATCGACTTTGAAGATGCCCGGACCATATTTGTAGCCCTCCAGACTTCTAACAAAACTTTCAGGGAGTCGCCAAAGTGCAATACGTGCAAGCTGTCTAGGACTGGTATCGAAGAGTACCGCCTTTGCATGCGGAAGGTCTTCGATTGAATCGACCGGGGCATCTGTTTCGATCACGCCACCCAGCGACCGTAGAAGGGACGCAAGTGCATTCGCAATCTCCTGTGCGCCGCCTTGAGGAATCGGCCATCCCGCAACATGACCTGACATTGCCATCATCAAGCCGATCGCTGCACTTCCCATAAGTTCTAACGGAACAATCGAGTGACACGCCATGCCTGCAAAGAGTGCCTTTGCGCGTTCCTCTCGGAACGCAAGTCGATTTAGCATCGTCGCCGGCAAGAGCGCACGCAGTCCAAACTGTGCTACCGCGATTGGATGTGCAGGAAAATGAAGGGGAGGGCGAAGAATCTCCGGGATTAGCTTATGCCATCGCTGGACGAGGGGCTCGATGAGCCTGCGATACCCGTTACCGTCCGCCCCGAGCTCATTGCTGGTGGTCTCCAAGCTGCGGTAAAGAACTGCCGGAGACATTCCATCCAACGGATGAACCAGTGGTAGTGGAGGCTGTATCCAAGTTAGCCCGTGCTGCTCCAACGACAGTTTGCTGAAGAAAGGTGAGGCGAGTGCCATTGGATGGACCGCTGAACCAATGTCATGACGAAAGCCCGGTAGAGTCAACTCAATGGTGCGGGCGCCCCCGCCGACTGTCGAGTTTGCCTCTCGTACGAGGACAGAAAGTCCTGCCTGCGCTAGTGTCACAGCCGCAGCAAGCCCGTTCGGGCCTGAGCCCACAACGATCGCATCGTAGCTGGTCATCGTAGTTCTCTCACTCCAGAAGAATACGCTTGATGACCGCGAACTCAGCGCTGACTGCTCGCCTCCGAGCCAATGCTGACACAAGGCAAGTCATCGTACTTTATGTAATTGCGGAACGCTCGTTCCGAGACGCCGAGGAGCGAAGTGACCTCGCCGAGCCCGAAAGTTTCCATTTCATTCGCGATCACAAACCGGTTCCTGTAGTGGGGTCTTCCCTGCTGGTTAACGCTCGTAGCGCCATTCGTTGATGAAGTGGAAGCCGCGCTCGAGGAGCGGGTAGTGGGCAGGCGTCGGGGTTCGCGTGAGGGTCAGGACGGCGGGGGTAAAGGGCGCGGAGGGCTTGTGTTTGGGGTCGGGTTTGGGTGGGTCGGCCGGGACCGAGGTGAGGACGAGGTGGTTGGGGTCGGAGAGCTGCCAGGCGTAGTTGGTGGGGGCGCCGATGAAATAGCAGCTGATGCGGACGGTGTGTTTCTTAGGGTCGAGATTGACGCCGGAGAGCCAGAGCTCGCCGTCAGTGGAGCGGGTGTAGGCACGGTTGGAGGGGGCGACGTAGAGGTCGGTGATGGGAAGGCCTTCGGGGTCGATGAAGGCACCGGAGGCTAGGTGTGTGGCGTCGAGATGCCAGGCGCCGACAAGAGGGGATGGCGTGCGGAGGGCGACTTGAAGGTGGTGCCAGCCGATGGTCATGAAGATGGGTTGGACGACGAGGAAGGAGGCGGCGAAGATGATCTCGGTAACGAGGATGGCGATGCGCCCGGCGCGGCGGCTGGCGGGGGGAACCCAGATAGCTGTGGGCGCGGTAGGTTTGTGGCTCCAGAAGAACCGGCAGAGGGAGAGGGCGTCCGGCAGGGCGAGAAAGATGCAGCCGAGGAGCAGGTTGGCGGCGAAGAGCTTGACGGGGACGTCGTAGCAGAAGTTGTAGAGGACGACGTTGGTCATGACGAAGGCGGAGAAGAGAGCTCCGGCGAGCGCGGTGCGCCGATAGAGGAGGAGGAGGCCACCGAGGAGCTCCGCCGAGCCGCAGATGATCTCGTAGACGGGACTGAGGCCGATGAGGTTCCAGAGGAAGGTCATGGGAGAGAGATTGCCGACAGGCTCGTTGAGGATGGCAATGGAGGGGGGAGGCATCTGGAACGGGAAGACCTTGGCCAGGCCATAGGTAACCATAAACATGCCGCAAGTGAGGCGGAGGAGGAAACGAAGCCACGCGTGGAGGGTGCGGTACTCGGTGCGAGGGTTGTTGCGGAGGGCGGCGATGAAGGTCCAAAGGATGCCGCCGATCAGGGCGAAGGTGAGGAAGAGGCCGTTCTGGATCCAGTTCATCGTGGTGTCGCCGGATTCAGTGGGGTGCCAGTGGGCGGCGATGCCGGTGAGATGAAAGAGATGCTGGCCAGTGAACTCGGCGAGATGGTTGAAGGGCCAGTTGAGCTTGTGTTCGATCCAGGCGCCGACGACCGGGAGTAGACGAAAGAGGGTTCCGTTGCCACCGAGGAAGCAGAAGCAGAAGAAGTAGAGGAAGGCGATGCGGACGCCGAGGCGGGTGGCGGGGCTCCAAGGAGCGGGCGGAGTGGCGGTGGATATGGGCATGGGGAGTTCGGTGGGGACGAGGGTGTCCGGTGCATCGACGGACTTGGCGGGGGTGGTGATGCCTGAAAGCTCCAAATGGAACCTCTCGCGGGAAAAAATGATTGTGGATGTTGGACGATGTTGCTTAGGGTGGGTGAGGGCGCTAGGAGAGAAAATTTTGTATAGAGTTGGGGGAACTGGCAGCTCGCGAAGTTCGTGATGCGGGGGCGTGTGGCCTTGTGGCTGAAAAGGTATCGGAAACGCGCTTTGCGGAACCTATCTGGTTGGGACAAATCACTTCCTATAATGTATGGTCCGCCGCGCGACTGCAAGGGGAAGTTGGTCGAGAAGACAAGTCTGCGCAAATGTATTCGGCCTTTATGTGGAGATCTTTTCTCCTGGCCATGATGAGTTGCGCGCGTATCCATCCTTATAAGCCGATCGGACGTTGAGGCCCATTGTCGGAACCAGGCTGTGAATACACCGTTGTGACTGTTCTTTCGTCTTGCTGACCCTGTGCAGACTTCGGTGGAGAGCTTGTTCGTCGTCGTGGTGCGGGAAAGTGGGAGCGCGTAGCGCTTCCAAGTCGAAAGGCGTTTTTTCTGCTCCCGTTATGCTCGCACAGCTGCAGGCCTGTATTCGTTGCCGCTCGACAGCACCGCCCAGGCGATCCGAGCAAGCTTGTTCGCCATGGCCACGATGACGATGTTTTTGTGAGCCCTGGCATCGAGCCGATCGAGCCACGCACCGATGGGTGCTCTATCGCGCTTCATCCGCAGCACGGCTGCTCGGGCGCCATGAATGAGTATCTTGCGGAGGTACACGTTACCGCGCTTGCTGATACCCAGCAGCTTGGCGTTGCCTCCGGTTGAGTACTGCCGTGGCACGATGCCGAGCCATGCAGCGAACTCCCGGCCCTTACGGAAAGCGGCGCCGTTGCCGATCGCGGCAACGATCGCTGTAGCGACAACCGGTCCGATGCCTGGGATCTTCCGGATGCGCGTGCAGCCGGCATCCGCAGCGGAGATGCGTTCCAACTCATCGCCAAGCTCCTCGAGCTGCCGATCGACGATCTTCCACTCGTCCCACAGAACGTTGATGAGGTTGCGCATCATGGGGGTGAGGTCCGCTTCTGCGTTCTCCAGGACGTCTGCCATCGCGGCCTTGAGTTGGGCTGGCCTCTTCGCGAATACCAGGCCGCGTTCTAGCAGAAATGCACGGATCTGGTTGATCACGGCTGTACGCCGGGACACCAGCCGGTCGCGAACGCGATGGATCGCTTGCAGGTCCAACTGGTCATCGGTCTTGATCGGTACGAAACGCATGTTCTTGCGCTCAACGGCTTCAGCAATCGCTTCTGCATCGATGAAGTCGTTCTTGTTCGACTTCACAAAAGGCTTCACGAACTGGGCTGCGATCAGTCGCACCTCATGGCCCTGCTTGCGCAGTGCCCGGCCGAGGAAGTGAGCGCCCGAGCAAGCGTCCAGGCCGATCAGCGAAGTCTGCAGGTTGGCGGTGTAAGCGAGCAGCTGCCTCTGAGTAAACTTCTTCTTCAACAGCACCTTGCCTGCTGCTCCCAACGCCACCAAGTGAAAGGTCGTCTTGCCCAGGTCGATGCCAATCGAATGTATCTGCATAGCGATGATCCTCCTGTCACAGCTTGCTCTCAGCGATCACCTGCTGGGAATGAAAAGCAAGCGGCGGACCATCTCATTAGCCGACTTCCCGGTACTAATTGGAAGTCATGCCCGGATTAGTATCGATAAACGCCGATAGCTCAAATCGCGCTAAGAGAGGGCCGCAGGATGCGAAAAGGGTTTACGAGAAGACCGAAAGTAGAGGAGCCCGCGGGGAACCACGGCAAAAACTACATCACTCCAGGCGGGATCGAACGCCTGAAAGATGAGCGCCATTTTTTGCTCACCAAGGATCGCCCAGCCGTGGTGGAGGTTGTGGCGTGGGCCGCGGGCAATGGCGATCGCAGTGAAAACGCCGACTATCAGTACAGCAAGCGACGACTGCGGCAGATCGATGGAAGGGTTCGCTTCCTGACAAAACGAATCGAAGCCGCGGAGGTGGTAGATCCGGAAGCTCAGAGAACGGGGCAGCGGGCGACAAGGGCGTTCTTTGGAGCGACCGTGCGCTATGCGAATGCCGCGGGGGCAGAGCGAGTGGTGAGCATCGTCGGCACAGATGAAGTCAATCTCGACCGCAACCACATCAGTTGGGCCTCACCCCTGGGGCGCGCATTAGTGAGAGCGGCAGAAGACGATGAAGTGTTTCTTCATGCGCCGGGCGGCACTGAAACCCTGACCGTGCTGGAAGTGCGGTACGAGCGCATCTCCGTAGAGCCATTCCACGTACCATCTGGGTCCGAAGTCTCGACAAAGGGACTTGATCGCTGACACTCAACGAGCGAAGCTATCGGCTCCTGGGCTGTGGTTTGTGGAATTAACTGTCGTAGCTTTTGAGGCGATATTTGTCGTACGGGCTTGCGCCAACGAGCACCTACCAAAGCCATCCCGAAATAGCCAACTCGTTCATCTACAAGCAGATCGATAATCCACCTGTATACTGCCCGCGCTCCGCCCCTCGTGCCAAGCGACAGATACTGGCACAAATGCTACGCCAAATAATTCCTTAAGCTACAGTACAACCCATTAGACAAAATCCGGGATTTACGTGCTGCAAAACAGCCCTTCAGAACATATTCCGGGATTTAAGTGCCGCGCGACAACTGATATTGGGCTAGGAGAAAGGTTCACTTCCAGAGAATTAGCCCCGAGAAAATGGGATGAGCATGTCGCTGCGGAGGAGGAGCAGACTGTATTCCATGAAGAAGCCGACGCAGCACCTCATCGCGGAAGTTCCACACAGGCAAGCCAGGACCGAGCTGACGATTGGTATCGACCTTGCCCGTTTATTGTGAGGCCCGCTAACTGTGGACGTGATCTAAACAATCATGGCTGGTTCCCAGCTTGTGAAATGGGAAATCCGTCTTGGTGTTGAACGGTGTAGCCACCGCTCGATATTTCTAAAGCGCAAACGAGCACCGTGCGATCGGCAGAGAACGATAGTCGTTCCATGATCTCGATCTCCTGTCCATCGAACGATTGTAGGGATTGATGCACAAGGGCCTTGTTATCCCAGTAATGAAACCCTTGTCTGCCGAAAGACACTCCATCATGTGTACTCGCATATCCAGTTCCCCCTGCCGTTCCGAGCGTTCCCGGTTTTCGATTCTCCCGAAACTTCTGTAGCACCCTCTGCCTATACTCCTTGCTCCTCTGCTGCATCTGTTCCATCTCGGGCACAAGCTGCGGAGGATTCCGATTGAGATTAAGCTCCAACATCCGATGGACAGCAATTAGTTTGTCGTCCGGGAGTTGGTCAATGAGTACTTTGAGTTCGTCGCGGGTTGGCATGTTGGGATCAGGATACTCCTCCTTTCCTTTGTGCAATGACCGCCACACAATTCGAAAAGCAACAAGTGATCAAGCGCCCTTTCCCATCATCTTGACGAAGTAGAACGTCATCTGTGTTTTTCCCGTGTTCCGCACCCCGTGCAGCACATTCGCTTCGGCAAACACCATGTCGCCTGCCTTTACCTGCGTCGCGACGCCGCTGACGGAGAACTCCCCCGTCCCTTCACCCACGATCATGATCTCTTCTTCAGGATGGCGGTGCGGCGGATGGGGTTGCGCTCCCGGCTCCAACGTGACAAACCCGGAGGCAAGCGCAGCAAGTTGCTTGGTCGGCCCGTTGAAGTGCACATAGGCTTTCGCACCTGGCGCAGCACCCTCCGGTCGAAGGCCGTCGGCCTTCACGACACCGCTCTCAAGTAGAGAGCCGCCTGTTTTCGTATCCACATGCGTAATCTGCTGCCCGGACTGTGCTACCGCCTCTGATAACAGAGCCGCACCTGATAACCCCGTTACCGATGTCAGAAATTTTCTTCGATTCATCGTTCCCTCTCCGCAGCAAGTGTATAAGGTATGCGAGTTGAGTTACGAGGAACCGCCTTTACTGGGATTTATGTACAAAAGAACTGAATCAAGCGATAGGGCGTGGAAGCTTTAGCTCCTTGGTCATCCAACTCTGAGCGAGTTGTATTGCCGAGTTCTGAGCTGACTTTCTGCAACTCACGCCATCTATCCCCGCATCATCGTCCACCGCGTGTCGCCTTTTCACGTACGTACACGGCGAGGTGGATACATTGATCCGTATCTACTCGTTCAATTCGGACATCGTCAAAATAGCCGGTAGTGAACAACATGTACATATCCTGCTCAACCAATCGCGGATCGAACGGTTCGCCCTGCTTCGAGAGGAGCCGTCCCAGAACTGATTTACTCGCAGCAGTGGGATATGTGGTTTTTGACTTTGCCTTCAGTGCCCGTCCCTTCACTCCGAGAGAAAAACAGAGCCGATGGGGCGGGTACATTGCCGAGTTGTCGCGCTGTACTTAGCCTGTAGACAAGGGCTTGTGTGTTTTCAGCAGCTTGAATGCTACACGTAATCTGTAGACACTGCACTAAACCTGTAGATTGCTGCACTAACTTGTAGACATTTTCACGATGCTTTTCTGCGCTTAACCTCGAGAGTCCTGTATTTAACTTGTGGACGAATTTGCAATGATCCTTGAGGTATTTGGATGACGGAAAATCCCTCGCACGAGCTAGCCACTCCTGAGGAATGGAGCCGGGCTCGTCATCGTGAAACAATCCTACGTTCACTTGTGACACAGTCCTCTTTGTCCGAGACCGACACCCACTGGTTGGACAACACGCCCCAGCCACAGATTCTTAAGTGTCCGCGATAAGGCGAATGCGCTGGCGACGCCCCCTCAACCTCCAAACCGTCCGTCAGCGCGAGATTGTCGCGGCCGCAATCGCCATCGCCCTTCTCGGCACCAGGATTACCGAACGATTTGAGCTTGATACTCGATTCCCATTCACAGTCAGCAAACTCGATTCCTATCCTTTCTCATCGGTTATGCTGTTCTCGATGCGTGACCGCTCTACCGAAATCGAGATCGCGGAGAGAATTGGAAGATGGCCAACGGTCCTCAAAGAACGCGCGCTCCGTCACTTGCCAACGGCGGCCCGAACGTCACCGCAGCCCGGTTCTCAGCGCACCTGACATACTCACGTTGTCTACAAGACAAGTACAGCGAATCGCTCCTGTCTACAGGTAAAGTACAGCGCGACAACTACTAAGGCAAAGTCTGTGATCGACGCAATTCCTCTGAAAGCAAAATGGCATCGGCTATTTCTCTCATGGATTTGCGCCTCTGCCGACTTTCTTTATGCATCATTTGATAAGCGTCGTCTTCGCTGATAGACAAATCTCGCTGAAGAATGCTCTTTGCCCTATCGACTGCTTTTCGCGTCTCAAGTCGATTTGATAACTGAGAGTTTTCAGTCTCTAACCGCGCTCGTTCTATCTCTGCTCCAACAAGATATCCGAGTGTTGATAGAAGCCTCACTTCGTGGGTTGTGTGCTTGTACGATAGCCGGTGCTGCAGGTTGATGACTCCTACTACCCCTCCAGCACACATGATGGGCGTACATAGCATGGCCTCAAAGTGATCTTCGGGAATGTTTTTGAAAGTCTTGAAACGAGGATCATTCGATGCCCCAGACGCGAGCGCCACAGGCTGTTTGTGTTTAGCAACCCATCCTGTCACGCCCTGGCCGATTTGAATACCGACTTGATCAACGAGGTCAGCGTGCGGATTTTTCGACGCGCGCATGACCAGATTTTCGCCCTCCAACACATAAATGAAGCACGAATCGCATGGAATAACGCTGGAGATAAAAGAGACAATCCGGTCGAGCACGAGGTGAAGAGAATCAGCAGCCGCAATCCTACTGCTGATCTCGTGAAGAAAATCGATCTGCTTCAACCCATCTCGAAATCCCGCCATCGTGGGGGTCGAAATGGCTACACGTTGCACCGGAGTGCTTACTTCCACTTCTTTGAAGATTTGACCGCTTCCATCAGCAGTAACCGCCTCTATCCTTTCGTTTCGTTTTTTCTCAAGAAGCCTGCCCGCATACTGGGCAGCTTCATTTACGAGAAATCCCATCTTTGGGCGAGAAGGCTCAAAATCGGGTTGGATTCCATAGTGTGCCAACTCTTCTGACGTCGTTGGTCCTATGGAAAGGACGACTGTCGACTGAAGGGATTCCCGCAGCTGATTCACATTGCCCATCTGCTCAGCCACCTGAAACAGGTGGATCACCTGTACAGCGGTCATAAACAATACGACGTCGATGGAACCTTCGAGCAGCGCGATAACACACTCTCGCAGAGGCTGAATATCCTCCGGAAGTGCCCATTGATACACCGGTACTTTCGTAAGATCATGCGTGCGGCTGCTCAATTCAGCTAAAAATTCCGGATTTGAAGCGCCATATTCCTGGACAGCCACCCGCATATTGGCCAACGATTCACCGAATCCCTCTTCGATTGCCTGGAGCAATTCGCGCCAGGTGCTGGGCTCTTCGGATATCACATGCACGGGCACTTTATGTTCGCGCAGGGCCGTCGTTGGTTTGGCTCCTCTCGCCGCAATCTTTACCTTGCGCAGAGCCGCCAGAAACTCCTCTCTGTCATAGCGGGCCTGCACGATATCGAGCATAGCCCGCACGCCGACGCCAGTAAGGAAGACGACCAGATCGAACTCGCCACGCATCAATTTTGCAGCAAAATCAAGCGTTTCTTCATTGGATTCAAGACCAACCTCTCGCATCGCCGGGACGACGATCGCTTCACCGCCATATGTGCGGATCAGCTTTTCGACCTCCTTAGCACGGCGAGACTCCAGGGAAAGTACACGGAGTCCTTTGAAGCTTGCATGCGCCACGCTTCTTCCTCCAATCAGATCTCGTTAGGGAGATATCTCCCGCTGCGCCTTCGATGGCGCGCTCAAAAAGCTTTTGATGCGTATGAGCAGGAGGAGTCACCTAAATTCTAGCTATGGAACATTGGCAAAGCAAAGCCCAAAAGGCTTTGCCAGTGCCAATGCGTTTGTGTTCCCTCTCAGAAGCTAAGCCGGCCAGTGAGAACTAGACCATGGTTGTAACTGTGGTAGCGCGAAGTCGCAATCTGCATGCCGCCGCCAAATACGAGGCCAAGTCTATCTTTGGGGTTTTGCCTTAGCTTTATTCTGCTGACGATCAGCCCTGGAGTTAGAAAGACCTGGTTTCTTCCGTCATTCGCACCTCCGTGAAAATAACTGGCGTTGGCCTCAAGTTCGGGGCAGAAGTACTTGCCAATCTTGTATTGAGCAACGGTGTTCCAAAGGATGGTACGGCCGATTGCAGGGACGGAGCTGGTTGGCAGAACCGCTCCAATGGCTGATTGAATATCAAACTTGCCAAATCCCTTTCCTCCGATCACTGTAGGCGTAATGGTTGAGACCGCAGTGCCGTTCTTATAGCTTCCCGTGGGAACCGAGAAGGCCATCTGCACTGAAGTCGAGTAATTACCACCCTCGCTTCTAGCAAACATCCGGTATTTAGCGACTACGGAGAAGTCTCCCGCCCCATCCTGAACCTTCGACGTGTTGTGCTGGATGTAGGCTGGCAGGTTGATGTCGAACTCCGTGCGAGCGAACGGGATGAGATTGATGCCTTTACCGTTGCCGTAGTTCCAGGTTTCTGTATGGGTGGAAGTGTACTGCCGCACAAAGTCGGTTCGCGCGAGCTGCACAATGACGGCCGATGGCGCTACAACGGGCACTGGCCAAGCGGGCTGGCGTGCTGAGGTGGCGCGCACACGGTCCTCCCACGCCTTAAAGAATCCCGTTTGTGCTACGACCGCTGAACTGCCCATCGCGACGAAGAGAGCAAACGTAACTGCTGACTTAAGCATTCTGTCCTCCTGAGATCTTTCAGCAGATCCCTCTTACACACGTGGTACAGCACTGGCCTTGTGCCTGTGCTGCCCGACTGCGATCAGGGCGAGGAGATGGTTTCGCAGGGAACCATTTCTTCGCCAGGCACACAGAATTGTGTGTGGGTTTGCAAAGTGACGAGAGGGATGTTGGATTTGGGGGCAGAAAGTCCGTCCACAGAGGGTGGAATACGGATCGCCTGCCGCGTCCAATGACACATCAAGGTGTCAAAATGATGAAGAGAGGATGTCCGTATCGTGCCACGGACTCCACATCAGGACAAGCCCAATTTAAAACACGTCACGATTTCCACTTGCGGAACCAGACGTTTGTGGCTAGTATCTGTTCAACGCCCACCGACGGCGTTCACTTGAAGCAGCCGCCACGCACCCCCTGATGTGCGACGGTAGCTCAAAATCTCCATAAATTATCTCCAAGCTCCTTGAAGAGCCCTGATCGTGACTCGCTGCGTTTGCGCGGCGATGCCTTCTGGCCCCTGCGCGTCTCTGTCTTCTTTCAGCGCAGACCCGCGCTCTTGAAATAGCTCCGCTGAATTCGTCGCGAGCATACGTCTCAAGGAGCTTAGGTTATGAGCAACACCGCTGTTACTCCGAGTGAGTTCACCGCCGGGCAAAAGCAGTATCTTCAAGGCTTCTTTGCCGCTGTTGCACAACGCGGCCTCGTCCCATTCGTCGGTCATACTCCAGATGGCTTGATCACGGCGAACCCGGCTTCAAATGTAGTCAACCAGACAGCGACGGCCTTCGGAGAAGAAACATGGTTCAACACGCCGGTCCCCGATCTCGCACGCGAAGAGCGATGGAAGTATGAGCAGGACGCATTTGCAATTTGGGACAAAGTTCTTCAGTACAGCAACCAGAACCAGCCTCCAACCGACGACGACCGCTTCCGGCTGAAGTATCTCGGTCTGTTTCATGTGGCACCGGCGCAGAATTCTTTCATGCTTCGCCTCAGAGTTCCTGGAGGGATTCTTTCTTCACATCAGCTTTGCGGACTGGCACAACTCAGCGAAGACCACGGCTCTGGCCGTGTCGATCTGACGACGCGCAGCAATCTCCAGATCCGCCAGTTTCAACCACGCGATATCGTACATGTCCTCAACCGCATCCAGATGCTTGGCCTCACCTCGCGAGGATCGGGCGCAGACAATATCCGCAACATCACGGCCTCGCCTATTACGGGGCTCGATCCGCAGGAGCTGATGAACGTTGCTCCGCTGGTTGAGGCAATGCAGGCATATATCGCAAACACGCGCGAGATGTATGACCTGCCGCGCAAGTTCAATATCGCTTTTGATAACGGCGGTTCAATCACAGCCCTGGCAGACACCAACGACATCGGCTTTCTCGCGGTGCGGGTCGCCGAAGGCCACAGCATTCCGCCCGGCGTCTACTTCCGCGTTCTCCTGTGCGGGATTACCGGACACCGCCAGTTCGCCTCGGATTGCGGCCTGCTACTGCGGCCGGAGGAAACTGTCGCCGTTGCGGCCGCAATGGTTCGTACATTCGTGCGGCACGGTGATCGAACTGACCGGAAGAAGGCGCGGCTCAAGTACCTTATTGATCACTGGGGCATCGATCGATTTCTCGAAGAGACCGAGAAGATGCTCGCCTTCCCGCTCATCCGGGTTCCTATATCGGAGTGCGAGCCGCGCCAGACGGTTGACCGCGTTGCTCACCTTGGTGTTCACGCACAGTCGCAGACCGGTTTGAACTACATCGGCGTCGTCATTCCCGTTGGGCACCTGCCGGCTGCACAGATGCGGGCTCTCGCGGAGATCGCCGAACGCTTCGGCTCCGGGGAACTGCGGCTTACCGTGTGGCAGAACCTGATCGTTCCCAACATCGCCACAGAGCAGATCGAAGCCGCAAAGCAGGCTGTTCTCGATGCCGGGCTCGATTACAGCGCGGGAACAGTGCTCAGCGGCACAGTAGCTTGTACGGGCAATCGGGGCTGCCGATTCGCGGCTTCGGATACGAAGACCCATGCAGTGGCTTTAGCGCGCCAGCTGGACGAGCGGTTTCCGGTTCTCGACCAACCGGTCAATCTTCATGTAACCGGCTGCCATCACTCCTGCGCGCAGCACTACATCGGCGATATCGGCCTAATGGGCATGAAGGTCGCGGGCGAAGAGGGCTACCAGGTGATGATCGGCGGCGGAGCGGATGGCGATCAGGGGTTGGGCCGCGAACTGATTCCTGCCGTTCGCTTCTCTGATCTTGCACCAAAGCTCGAAAACCTCTTCTCTGCGTACAGCTCGCAACGCGAGCCTAAAGAGACCTTCCTCAACTTCACCCGGCGCCACGACATCGCCTCGCTGCGGTCGTTCTGCCAGGACAAATCATAGCCATGCCAAACGTTCCGTTCATTCCCGATAACGCGCCCTTTACCCCCGAGCAGAGAAGCTGGCTCAACGGTTTCCTGGCAGGCCTCTACTCGACGGCGCCCGCAGCCGGGCCGGCTGCAGATCCACCGCCATCACTCAAGATTGCCATTCTCTATGCCTCCCAATCCGGCACAGCGGAGGGACTCGCGCGCAAAGTCGTCAAAGATCTCAAGGGTAAGGGACATATCGCTTCGCTGAATTCTCTTGAGAGCTATACCCCCGCGGCACTCATCGCGGAGCGGTACGCAATCATCATCGCGAGCACCTATGGCGAGGGCGAAGCGCCTGACGCCGTGCGGCCGTTCTACGAACAACTCTGCCTGGAGCACTTCCCATGTTGCGAGAATCTCTCCTATGCCGTACTTGCACTTGGTGACTCAAACTACGAGCACTTTTGCAAATTTGGCATAGATATCGACTATAAGTTGGCGGCACTTGCCGGCACGCGCCTCTGTGATCGCGTCGATTGCGACGTCGATCTGGATGAGAGCTTTGCGCTGTGGAAGACTGCACTCTATAGCCGCATCGAAGAGATTGTCGCTGCGCGGCCCGCGAAATCCGAACCGTCATCCTCAGTGACCGTCATCGCTCCGGTGAGCGCCGAGCCAAGCAAGCCTCCAACGCACACGCGAGAGAATCCGTTCATTGCGGAGCTCATAGAGAAACGCCCGCTGACACTTGACGTCTCGAGCAAGCTCACGCTCCACATTGCGTTCGATATCAGCGGCTCCAATGTTCGCTACGAAGCTGGCGACGCCTGCGGTGTCATTCCGCAAAATAATATCTGCCTGGTCGAAGAGATTCTTCACACACTCAACTTCACCGGCTCCGTTCCCGTTCAGCTCCCTAAGACAGGAGCCACGACGCTCATGGATGCGCTTCTTAACCACCTGCAGATCACACGTCTGACACGTAAGATGATCGAGGCCTATGCCACGATCGGCCAGTGCCAGCAGCTCTTCGGTTTGCTGGTGCCTGAGCAGCTGGCACACCTTGAGAAGTACACTTACGACCGAGGGCTAATCGACCTGCTGCACGATTACCCGAGTGTGCTGCGCGACCCCGCGGATCTTGTAGCGATGCTGCCGCGTCTTGCGCCACGCCTCTACTCCATCTCTTCGAGCCCCTCGGCGCACGCCGGTGAGATTCATACCACGGTTGCTGTCGTTCGCTACCGATCGCACAACCGTGAGCGCGGGGGCGTCTGTTCAACACTGCTAGCTGACCGTACCAACACGGGCGAAGCTCTTCCCGTTTACATCCAGCCGAATAAGCGCTTCCGTCTCCCTGCCGATCCCACGGCTCCGATCATCATGATCGGCCCCGGTACCGGCATCGCGCCTTTCCGGTCATTCCTTCACGAACGCCGTACCTTGAACCATACCGGACGCAATTGGCTCTTCTTTGGAGAGCGCTCCGCTTTGACAGACTTCCTCTATCGCGACGAACTCGAGTCGATGTACACCGACGGCCACCTCACACGTCTCGACCTCGCTTTCTCCCGCGACCAGGACCGCAAGATCTACGTCCAGGACCGCATGCTCGAGCAGGGGCCAGAGTTTTATCACTGGCTGCAAGAGGGCGCCAACATCTACGTCTGTGGCGATGCGGCACGGATGGCGAAGGACGTGAATGCAATGCTCCACACGATCGTGCAGCGTCAGGGAAGCCTCTCTGCCGATGCGGCAAACGAATACGTTCAGCAGCTAAAAGACCAGCACCGTTATCACCGCGACGTTTACTAAAGCACATTCGAAGTCCACGCCAGCGAAGGAAAATTATGCCGCTCCCGCTTCATGAACTCGCAAGCTCCGACACGCCGAATCCGATCGTGCGCCTGACGGAAAGCGGCATCGAAATCTTTTCACAGACAGCTGCACCCGCGGAGGTAAAGACCTCACTCATTCCCACGAGATCGTTGCTTCCGGGCGAACAATATCGCTTCCACTTCAACATGACCAAGTGTATCGGCTGCCGTTCTTGCGAGGTCGCATGCAACGAGCAAAACGGCAATCCTGCCGATCTTCGCTGGCGCCGCATCGGCGAGATCGAAGGAGGCACCTGGCCTGAAACCATACGCCACTATCTCTCGATGGGATGCAACCACTGCCTCTCGGCAGACTGCGTGCGCGGCTGTCCCGTGGATGCCTACAAAAAGGATCCCGTTACAGGTATTGTGATGCACTCCGCCGACGCCTGCATCGGTTGCCAGTACTGTGTCTGGAATTGCCCATACTCCGTACCGCAGTTCAATCCAGAGCGCGGCGTTGTGGGCAAGTGCGATATGTGCCACGACCGCCTTACCTCTGGCTTGGAGCCAGCCTGCGTGAATGCTTGCCCGGAAAACGCAATTGAGATCGAGATCGTCGATCAGTTGGAATGGCGCAGCGATTACGCCGCCGCCAACGCTCCCGGCATGCCCAATGCCGGGCACACGATCTCGACGACGCGCATCACACTTCCACCGAACTCCACCGCAACGCTGGAGCGGGTCGATATCGAGACGCTTCGCCCTGAACATCCGCACTGGTCGCTCGTCTGGATGACGTCGCTCATTCAACTCTCTGTTGGAAGTCTCGCCGTGGCGTTACTATCGCGGCATGCTGGACCGGTTGCGCTGACAGTCATTCTTGGGCTTACGGCATTCGCACTCAATATCTCCGTACTTCATCTCGGACGCCCTGCGTACGCCTGGCGAGCACTAAAGATGTGGCGGCGCTCGTGGCTTTCGCGCGAAGTCCTGCTTTTTGGACTCTTCTTTGGCGCACTTACATTACTGACTGCGGCGGAGTGGCTGGCGGCCGTGCATGCTCTCCCTTTCGCGCACATCAGCCTGCCGTTATTGCGGTTTCTAGCTCCAATGCTCGGCATAGCTGGACTCTTTGCCAGCGCACGCATCTATCTCGTGCCGGCGCGGCCGGCATGGAATACAAGCCACACGCCGATCGATTTTCTCCTCAGTGCTGCGGTCCTCGGCTGTGCTGCCATGCCACTTCTGCTCTGCGTCACGAATAGCCTTCGCCTTCTGCCACAGCTTCACGCACTGGAACTTCCAAGCGCAGGCGTCGTCTTTCCGCTATGGCCGCTCATTCTCTCGTCCACTCTCTGGATGCTCAACCATATCGTCCGTGCGATCAGCCTCCATCACTCTCGCGTTTATGAGAAGCGCGCATCGGCGTCGCTACTGAACACGAACAACCTGCGCGGAACGTTTCTCGTTGGCTTCGCCTTCGTAGGACTGGCGGTCCTTCTCATACTTGCAGGTCAGCCCACGCTCACCCTGCCCACGGCTCTCGCCGGCATCCTGGTCGGCCGCTATCTCTTCTTTGTCTCGGTCGTCCCGCTCAACATGGCTCTCACCTTTGTCAGGCAGGTCCCCGCATGAGCTTGCTACCGATCACACTGTTGAAACGACTCGTGGGCATCGATACGCGCCGCGAAAAATATGCTTATGCGCAAGACCCCGTGTACGGTCACATCTCCCAATCCCGCGTGGCCGAGCGTTGGGTGAAGACTACCTGCGGCTACTGCTCAGTGGGGTGCGGCATGCTCGTCGGCGTCCGCGGCAACAAGGCTGTAACAGTGCGTGGAAATCCCGATCACCCGGTCAATCGCGGCAAACTGTGCCCCAAAGGTCTCTCCGAACACCACACCCTCGACGCTCCGGGCCGCGCAAAACAACCCCTGCTGCGAAAAGATGGGGTCCTTACGCCGGTTTCGTGGGATGAAGCTCTTGACACGATGGTCGCGCGCCTTCGTGACATACAACAGCGGCACGGCAACGAGGCGCTCGGTGTCGTCGGTACCGGGCAACTCCTCACAGAGGAGTGCTACACGCTTGGCAAACTCGTCCAGCTTGGTCTGGGCACACGCAACAACGACGGCAACACGACACTGTGCATGGCCTCAGCCGTCTCCGGCTACAAGCTCTCCTTCGGCTCGGACGGACCACCCGGCTCATACGCGGACATGGAATCCGCTGACGTCATGCTGTTGATTGGCGCCAACATTGCGGATAACCATCCGATCCTCTGCCAACGCGTCGATCGTACGTCGCCCGGAACGAAGCCTCGCACCCTTATCGTCGTTGACCCGCGTATCACGAAGACGGCAATGATGGCCGACATCCACCTCGCAGTGAAGCCTCGCTCCGACATCGCCCTGCTGAACGGCATCGCGCACATCATCATCCGCGAAGGTCTTATCGACAAAGACTACATCGCTCGCCATACGACAGGCTTTGAGGAGTTCGCGAAATTTGTCTCGACCTTTACACCTGCCCACACTGCCGCCGTTACAGGATTAACCGAAGAGCAGATCACGAACGTCGCACGCATGTATGGCCGCGCTCGCTCCGCCTTCATCGGCTGGACGATGGGCGTCAATCACTCCACCCAGGGCTCAGTCACAGTCGCAGCTATCAACAACCTCGCGTTGATCACCGGCAACATCGGTCGTGCGGGTGCAGCACCGTTTTCGATCACCGGCCAGTGCAATGCCATGGGAACACGAGAGTCGGGGTTTACCGCATCGCTTCCCGGCTATCGCAAGTTTGACAGCGAAAGCGACCGTGAAGATCTGGCGCGCATCTGGAATATCCCTGTCGAACGAATTCCTACCGCACGCGGTCTCGCCTATCCCGACATCATCGAAGGCGCAGTGCAGGGACGGATCAAGGCGCTCTGGTTCATCGCAACCAACCCAGCGGTCTCTTTCCCTAACTACAAACTTCTCGATCACGCACTCCGCTCCGTCGAGTTCCTCGTGGTACAGGACGGCTTCCACCCAACGCCCACCAGTGAGTTCGCGCACCTCGTACTGCCGGCCGCCATCTGGGGCGAGAAGGAAGGAACGTATACAAACTCTGAGCGCCGTGTATCAAAGGTGAATCCCATTGTGCCGCCACCCGGCAAAGCACGTCCCGACTTCGACATCTTTCTTTCCATTGCGGAACGCCTTGGTGTCAAGGATGAGCTCTATCCCGGATGGACGTCCACGCACGACGCCTTCATCGAGTGGCAACGCGTCTCCGCAGGCCGCATGTGCGATTACTCACAATTCACTTGGAAGCAGATTGAAGACGCTGGAGGCATTCAGTGGGGAGGCACCTCGCTCTATCGCGACGGTGTCTTCGCCACGCCAGACGGCCGCGCGCGCATCCACACAGTCCCATGCGATCCATTCACCGAGCAGCCCGACGCAATCTTCGACTTCATCCTCAACACTGGCCGCACCGTAGAGCACTGGCACACACGCACGAAGACCGCGGAGGTGGAGCTGCTGAACAATATGGTTCCCAACGCCTGGCTGGAGATGAACCCCGCCGATGCAAACCGGTTGGAACTCAAGCCGCATGACCGTGTCACCATCCGCAGTCGCCGCGGGGCCGTCGTCGATCTGGAACTCCGGATTACAGGCATCGTCGCTCCCGGCCAGGTCTTTATGCCGTTCCACTTCTCCGAGACAAACTCCAACATCGTCACACTCGGAGCCTTCGACCCTATCTCTCGTGAGCCCAACTTCAAGCAGTGCGCCGTTCGCGTCGAGCGCACACCGGCGCGAGACCGTCGGGCCGCCGCGACACGACATTGAGTACATTCTGAAACGTCCAAATCAGCCACAAAAATCTACAGGAGACGCCATAACACCATGCCAAACCTAAAGGCATTCCTCAAATCCGGACATACTCCGACCCTCTTCAGCGCCTTCCTCTACTTCGACTTCTCCTTTGCAGTGTGGGTGCTCAACGGAGCCATGGGACCATTCATCTCCGAACAGTTTCATCTCTCCCCCGCACAGATCGGCCTGATGGTCTCGATTCCTACCCTTGCTGGAGCGTTGATGCGTTTCCCGCTTGGTGTGCTCTCGCAGTACATAGGACGCAAGAACGCGGCCATTGTTGAGATGTCTGCAATTGTTCTGGCGCTTATTTACGGCTATCTCTTCGTGAACACCTTCCACCAGGTGCTCGCCATGGGCGTCCTTCTCGGCATCGCGGGAGCAAGCTTTGGCGTAGCTCTGTCGCTTGGTTCAGGCTGGTTTCCCAAACAGTACAAGGGCCTCGCGATGGGTATTGCCGGAGCGGGCAACAGCGGAACTGCACTTGCTGCCCTCCTGGCTCCTCGCTTGGCACAGCACTTTGGCTGGCAGAAGGTCTATGGATTTGCTGCTCTAACTATGCTTCTACCGCTTGCGGTGATGGTTATCTTCGCGAAGGAGCCGCCGGACGTGCAGCATCAAAGCCTTCGCGAGCATCTTTCCTGCTTGTGGGAGAAGGATGGATGGGCCTTCAACTTCATCTACGTCATTACCTTTGGTGGCTTTCTCGGCCTGGCCACATTTCTCCCGTCTTTCTTTTATTCTCAATTTCACGTATCCAAGATCCAAGCTGGCTCTCTTACTGTTCTAGCGACGCTCACTGGATCGCTAACACGCGTTGTAGGAGGATTTTTCGCGGACCGAATCGGTGGCCTCACCACGCTCTCAGTCGTGTTCTTTATCGCTATTGCTGGATTTATAGGACTTCTATCCTCTCCTCCACTCGTGATGACCACTCTTCTCTTTATGCTGTGCTTTGCTGCTCTGGGCGCAGGCAACGGTGCAACATTCCAACTTGTACCGCTTCGATGGCCACTTACGACTGCGGTAGCAGGGGGCATGATCGGGGAAATAGGAGCTCTTGGTGGCAGCATTCTCCCAAATCTTCTCGGGCAATCTAAACAGCATACCGGCTCATATGCTGCCGGTTTTATCGTCTATTCTGTTCTTGCTCTTTGCGTACTTGTGATGATCCGGGTCGTCTCGAAGCAATGGACACGCACGTGGGTTGGCGCTGGCGGTCGTGCAGTTCAGCTAGAGGCGGAGTTGTCTCATGTAACTACTTCGGCTTATTTCCCTACCTCGGCCGAGGCAACCCTTGAAACCTGAGTATCAGACGAATTAGTCTCAATCGTGTGCACGTTGAGGCTGACGCGAACAGTCGCAGCTTCGGTCGAAGGAAGCGGCGTTGCCCGGGGCTGAGCTGGCTTCTGCGGCTCTCGTCATCAGGAAGGCCTGGGAATCAGCCATCAAGAGACAGCACGGAGACGTGACGCTGAGGCTGAACGAAGAGCAATACCAGGCACTGCACGCTGCAAGGAACGGTTTATGAGCTTGGGGAGGTAAAGGGACGCTTATGCGATTGTTTTGATCGGCATATCTGGATTTGACTTCGATCTCGCATCGTCCTTGGGCTTGGTAGGTGGAATAAATTCCTCGACAGTGATTGTCTGTAGCTTTCGGGATTATATGGCGTAGTGTTTCGGAATTATATGGCGTAATGTCTTTGACATGCGAGAACTTGGCGAAGTGCCTGAGGAAACTCGGGAGCTTGCGATGTCACGGTTTCGGTTGATTCAGCCACATCTCGAGAAGAATCAGCCCCTGCAAACCGTAGCAGC